>Ga0335077_10010393_pt1 | contig 11580 bp, 12 predicted proteins | sample Lox_Sample_31_FD_207151 | JGI IMG/M metagenome (GOLD analysis project Ga0335077, IMG submission 207151) | Soil microbial communities from Loxahatchee National Wildlife Refuge, Florida, United States - Lox_Sample_3.1 | ecosystem: Environmental > Terrestrial > Soil > Wetlands | place: USA...
TGGTGCCGATCCAGAAGCCGGCCTATCTCCTCCGAAGACTCGGCGAGCAGGCGGTCCATTAGCAACAGGGAAGAGTCTGGGTCTGGCGATTCGGACACCAGAGGGGGAAGGGCAACAGCCAGTTGGGGTGATACTCGGGCCGTGATGCGTTCAAGCGCGGAAGAGGCAGTTTCTGGATCGTGAAAGGGAACTCTCGCGGGAGGGCAATCGGCAGGCTGCAGTGCTGAAGCAGCCTTCGGTTGCGGCCTGAGTCTGCCTGGCAATCTGTTCTGGGACACGGCGGTCCACTCGGAAATCAGCATAGCATGCCACTTCCGGGTGGGAGGGGTTAAGGCTGATCGGGCCAGGCGCGTCCGACCGCCCGCATCCGCACTCCAACCGAACGGATACGAACTAACCCGACGGTTAACCAGAAGAATCGCTTCTAATCCCCGGTTTCCATACAAATCAACAGCTTTGCCCGCGTCTCGGCGCCGGATTGGCGCGGTACGGTAATTGCTTTATGTAAGGCCGTTCGACGCGATCTTCGAATCGGAACAGGGGGCATATGAACCGCATAATGAACCTGATTGAGAGCCTGCAGACTTCTCTCCTTCGCCTAATCTCGGCCTCAGGCGGCAAGGGACCTTCCTGCACCCGGTTGGTCTACTTGCTCAACGGTGTCGGGGCACTGTTCTGTGCCATCTTCTCCACGATCGCTGGCGCCATGGTGTATTGCGTCCGGGGCGAAGCCAACACGGTTTATTGGGCTGGGGTCGCGTCCATGTGGACGGCCACGCTGGGATTCGGAGCCTTGGCCAAGAAACACCAGACCGATACCACCAAGGCTATCGAGACTGCAAAGGCTGGCCCACTGCATGCCGCTTCAGCTATGGGCGATTAGTTACCCGAGACGACGGGGGACGGGCGTTCTCGCCCGTCTCTCCCAACTCGCTGGACTAACCCATTCGGACTACTCCGTTAGACAGCACCTCTATGGTGCATTGACAGTCCGCTCCACTTTCTAGCAAACTTTCTCACCTCGTCTGCCTCCCCTGGCACTCGCCCAGCCGAGCCGCACACCAGCTAATACCTTTCAAGGGGGACTCTCGCCATGTTAATGCTCCGCAGAACCCTTCTGTTGTCGATGCTTCTGGCTTGGTTTGCCGCTGCTGCACCAGCCGAAACCTGGACTAGCTTCGATGTGTCCGGAGCGCAGCGCACCTTTGCCACCGGCATCAATGACGGCGGCGATATCGTGGGAGCTTACGTCTCGGAAGGCGTCGCGCACGGCTACCTATACCGACTAGGCGTATTTACCACGATCGATCCGCCGGGTGCAATCGCGTCCCACGCGGTTGCCATCAATGCCAACGAACAGATCGCGGGCTGGTTCCAGACCAGCGACCTGGTGATCCATGGATTTCTATTTGATACCCACGGTTACACCACTCTGGATGTGCCGGGCGCATCCACCACGGTGGCGCAGGGTATCGACAATGTCGGCAACGTCATCGGTTACTACGTGAGTGGAGAGACCAAGGGATTCCGTTGGAATAATGGCGTTTTCGCCACGGTCGATGCGCCGGGCGCCATCGCAACCGAGCTGACCGGCATCAACAATTTCCATACCTTGGTCGGAATCTATACGGACCCACAACACAAGAAGCACAGCTACATTCAGAACGGCGAGGGTTTTTCTCGCAAGCTTCCGTTCAAGGAAGGCGTGTTTGGAATCAACGACCACAAGGTGGTGGTCGGTTCCGGCACGGCGGGCGGACTATCCTACGGCTTCCGCTATAGTCTCCACGCGAAAAAACTGATCAAAATGATGTATCCGGGATCGGTCGAGACGCATTGCTTCGGCATCAATGGCGAGAGCCAGATCGTGGGCAACTACACCAATTCCACCGGCAAGGTACGGGCGTTTATTCGCACCCCGTAGGAAGCGACCTAGACTTTCAGGGTGAGGAGTGCGGAAAGCTCTTGTCGTCCTCTCCGTTGTGTGGAGTAGAGCTGCATGAATTGCGAAGTGACTGGATACTGCTTCACCGCTTCCTCGCGGATTTTCTCTGGCCGGAACCGCGGTCCGGCGGCCGACTGACCGGGACGGTCTCACGCCGAAGCTTTCCGGCGGCTTTGCGACGCCATGCGGTTCGCAAAGCGTCTTCCAGTATGTCCGCCTTCACCTTCGACAGAAGTACTCGCGTGGAGCCTTTTCGGCCCCACCCGCCGGGAACGGGAGAGAACATCTCCGGAGCGTCTTCGACCATTCCAACCTGTTCCTCCGGTGCAAGCAGCAGAACGCCGTAGCCTTCCCGCTCCAGCCCGAGCGTGGCGAAGATTTTTCCGCCAACGCGGAAATCGGCGTGGCCGAAATGTGAGCCCTCCGCCGCCCCGGGCAGACTGAGGGCGATACGCCGAAAATCGCTCGCTTTCACCAGCGGGTGCTCCTCGCGACAATGTAGCAGGTTCGGTTGAGTTGAAAGCAGGGTCCTTACACAATTCGAAACATTTCAGAGACGAGGAGCCGGCGATTACGACGAGGGTACTTCCTCGGAACTTCTTTGCTGGCGGAGTTGTTCGAGGAAATCTTCCTGGCTCAAGTTTTCCGCGTGGCGCAGTAACTCGAGCAGGGCATCTTCCATATCGCCAGACTCGAGATGCTGGTAATCCTCCTGTGCCTCCGCGCTGCTCAAGGCGCGCGGCGTGATCGACAGCTCAGGAACCGTGCCCGGCTGGCTGGTCAGGAACTGAATGAACTGCTCAACCTGCTCGCGCTGCTCGGTGGTGCGGGAAGGGAACTCGATGCCCATACCGAACCCGGGATGCATCACGCGAACCGCTCCTTCATTCTGAACTTCCATGTCTCCGGCCTTGAGGCTCAGAACCACACGCGAACGCTCCGGAAACGGGGATTCGGTCTCGACATAGCATCCGCCCAGGCTCAGGTCGGTCAACTTGCACTGGGACACCGGCTCGGAATCTTCAGGAGGCAGCTCTGGCGCGTTGGCGGCGACCCACTGCTTGAGGTTGTTGCGAAGATGTTCGGACAAATTCAGGAAGCGCAGGCCGGACTGTCCGTTGGGATTCGCCCAGGCCACCTCGCCGTGAGCATCCACTTCAGTGCTGCCGTCGGGCAAGGTGAAGCGAAAAGCGATCATGGCAGAAGGACACAGAGGCTGAGCCGCCAACACGTCCATGCCTTCTTCGCTCAGATCCAACAGAATGCCTTCCAGTTCCGCGCCGCCCTGAACCGTGAGTTGGACGGGCATCTGGACTGGAACTCGATAGGAACGGCGGCGCTCGCGCTTGATCAGCGCGGTAGCCGCGCGCAGACTGGCTTGCGCCTGGGCCGGTGCGATCGGTTTGTAGAGGACAAAATTGGCGCCTTCGCCAAAGGCGTTTCGCACCTTGGTGCGGTCGCTTACCAAAGCCACCGTCACGGCGTGGTTGCCGGCATTGGCCTGATCGACATTCTGCAAAACCAGAGCCGCACTATGAGGATCATCAAAGTCGACCAGAACGGCTTCGAACTTCTGCTCACTGAGGCGGGTGAGCGCTTCCGCGTAGCCGCAGCTCTCCAGACCCAACCCGAAGCTGCTGAGTACGGGCCTCAGCACATCGGTCGCATCGTCATCTCTAGAAACCAGCAGTGCCTGAAACGTCATAGTCCACTCGTTCGCCATGCAACCGCAGAGCGGCCTACGGCCACCGCGGAGTGGTGCGGGGCTTCGCCGCCGCTGGCGTAGCGGTCGCCTTGGCGGCCATCGCATTGGGCTGGCGGGTTTCTTCGTCGGTTTCGGCAAGGACCAAGCTGTCGTCTTCCTCGGTATCGTTCAACAGAGGAGCCACTTCCCGAAGTTTTTCCGCGGCTTGCTGCAAGGCCTCAATCTGCTTGCCCAACTCGGCGTACTTGGCCTGCTTCCGCCGCAGGACCTCATGGATGTCCTTCATCGCTAGAACCCCCTTCGGCGAATTTAAGGACCACTGCGGAAGAGGTCAATTGATATCCCCCCATCACCGATTACGGCGGTAACCGCACGGAGCCACATGCAACCCGTTTTGGCAGCTAGAAGCCTCTGAAAATAGAGACGGAGTCGGAATGGAAGCTGGTTTGGAAACGCGATCTTGCCGCAGTGACTCAAGTCATGCTTTCCGGACAAACAAAAAGCCCCGCCAGCGCGGGGCTTTCGCAAAGTCTTCCGAGATTAGGTTCGTCTCATTTTCCGGCGAACCAGGCCGGCGATGCCTAGCAAGCCAGTTCCCAACAGGCCGAGCGTACCCGGCTCAGGGACGACTATGCTGGTATCGCCGCTTGCCAACCTCACCTTTCCGTCGAAATAGCCCTTGCCGGTATTAATGGTGAGCTGGATGGTGACGCCAGTGGTCGAGTAGCCGGGAATCAGCGTCCCACTGAGAGTGCCGGTAAGGGTGTAGCTGTGAGTGCCGTCAGGCAGCGTCACCAGAGTCCAAACCACTGGAGTGCTAAAGGTGCCAGAAAACAGCACGCCTTTCGGGATGCCGTTATGGCCATTACCCATGATGGTGAACGTTCCACCCGCGGCAAAGGTGCCCCCCATCTTGAGGCTGCCGCTGATCAGCGCGCCGGTGGTGAACGAAACCGATCCCAGATTCCCGGTGACCAGTCCGCCGCCGAACAAACCCTTGACTGAGGTCAGCGTGGAACCGGTCAGAGTCAAACCGGCATCGGTCCCTTTGAGGGTTCCACCCACATTGCCGAAGTCAACGCTATTGTCCGCAAAGGCTGCCAGCGGAAGCATCAACAGCAGCAGCGCCATGAGAACAAATCGCTTCATAAAGGAATCCCTCCTGGGGCCTCCGCAGTTCTCCTTGAACTGCGGGTGCGCAGCCCAGCAGGAAAACATCCGGAAAAACAGATACCGAGAAGACTGCACGGGCGAATGCCCGTTTCCCCGGGACTCACGAGTTTCTTGCCAGTTGACGGTTTTGTCAATCAGGAAAACAGGGCTAGTGAGGATTCCGGCCCTAACCCCTAGCCATTTTGTGCCATCCGGCTGGCACGATCGTGGAATTTACAGCTTATATGCAGAGAATTACCCTCGCAATTGAGCAGTTCTGGGGGAGGGCTGTTCGGGCGTCCCACGACTCGAAAGGGTTATGGGGCGCTTCTTATTTTGGCCGCAGAACCCCGCCTGGGCAGCCGCGGAGGATTCTGCCGACTACGGTCTCCCAGACTACGCATCCAAATCGTATGCCGCCTTCAGCCATCGCTTGATTTCGTCATCGATGTCCGACGAAGCGCTGATCTCGATCCGGTGAGTGATGCGATCCTTCTTCTCGAATCCACCGGTGCTGATCACCCGTTTGGGCGTCCTCCGGTTGCCGAGCGCCAGTCCAAGATCGATCCGCGTATTCGTGGCGGGCTTGATTTGGGCAAACACGTGATTGCGATAGAGCGGGACAATGGTTTTGCATGGGCAGGCCTTTACGTCTTTGCCGATGCTCAGGCCAAGCTTTAACAGTTGATCGTAAATTCCAGCCAGCGCAGCTTTTTTTCCGGAGAACATTTCCTTCACATAGGCTTCCGCCGCTGCCAGATACGCCTCCGGATCTGCGTCCTCGGAGCCTTTGCCGGCGGCCCGTTCGGCAATCCACCAGGCGCTGTTCGTGCCTAACTTATGCTTGTGTTTGAGCCACTCGCGGCGTTCCTTTTCCGTCGGCGGTCCGGAGGTCTTTACTAATTGCAGCCATTCCTCCAGGGAACGCCCGGTTTTTTCGGGGAGTTCCGCGATCCATTTCTGAACCAGGGCGACACCGGGATGGATGCCATAAATCGATTTGCAGGTGGCCTGCCTTGCGCCGAGCGGCATGATTTCTCCTACGAAAATCTCCCGGGTTGCCAATAGAGTTGGACCCCGGCCCCGGGGGCAAGACATATTAGCTCAAGGCGTGAGCCCAGAAAAGCCACTTCCTCTGAAGAGGCCAGAAAGAAGCTGGCACCAGAACGGTGCCAGCTTGAATGACGGTAGGGAACCTATTATCTGGGGGAAGAGGCGGCCGCGGGTTGGCTCTCCGAGCGGCTGGCGACAGTGGAGTTCGCCAACTGCTGTTCGATGCTCGCCTTCAAGGTGTAATAATCGACGGCCCCGCTAAAGAAGTGGCCGTTAACGAAAAAGCTCGGGGTGCCGGTCAGACCCATGGCGATGCCTTGGGAGCGGTCTTTCCCTACTGCGGCAGCCTGTTCTCCTGAATCCAGGCAACGGTCGAATGCGGTCGAATCGAGATTGAGGCGCTTGGCCGCATCCTTCAGTTGCACCACGTCGAGCTGCTTGTCAGTGAAGATCTGATCGTGGAAGTCCCAGTAGCGGCCTTGCACGCCGGCGCAGCGGGCCGCCTCGGCGGCTTTCTGCGCATGAGGATGCATGGGCAGCGGGAAATCCTTGTAGACCAGCGTCAGCCGATCGCCATACTCCGCTTTCAGCCGTTTCACATCCGCCGCCACCTTCTGGCAGTACGGGCACTCGTAATCGGCAAACTCGATCAACTTCACGGGAGCCTGAGCTGAGCCCTGCATCGCGTCATCTTTAGTCAACGCCACCTCGGTCTGGGGGGGAGCCAGCGTGATCTTGATGTCGGCCTGGGCGCGCAGCGTCTGCAAGTAAGCTTCGCGGTATTTGGTGGTTCGAAGGTCCCGAATGCTCTCCAGAATCTTCTGCCGTACCGCGGCAAAAGGCTGCTCTGAACCGGTGCCCTCGTAGTAGACCTCGAGCTGATCCTCGGTGGGATCGGTCACTTTGCTATCCACTTCCTGCTTGAGTAGCTCTTCCTTGGTGATGTTGCGGTGGCGCGCTTCCATCTCCAGGAGTTTTTCGTCCACAAGATCGTCCAACGCTTTGCGTTCCGCCTGGTAAAAGGTATAGCGGGCCTGAAGAAGCTTGGACTGGGTCTGCTCCAATTCGGCGGCCGACAGATTTTCTCCATTCACGATTGCCACCGTATCGCTACAGGCGGGCGCCGCGGATTGCTGCGCCGCCATGCTTCCGGCGAACAGGATGGCACACACGATACCGAGGTATTTCATAACTCCCCCTTTAAGGCCTGGACAACGAAAGGACGCGGAGACGCCCCGTATAGGGCGACGTCTCCGCGTTTGAGGTTAGTCAGTTTACTATGGTTTGACTGACTTCGGTTAGTCACCAGTACCGCAGGTGCAGATACCGCTTCCGCTACCCTGCTGTTGAATGAACGCGCAGTTGGCGGTGACCGAGGCCAGTTCGGCCGCGCTCAAGGTTGCATCCTGCGATTCACCCTCGGTTACCTGCAGGGCAGGACCGGGACCGGCGTTCTGAAGGTGAGTTGCCCAGGCACGAACCGCGGCTACCGGCGAAACGCTCGCCGCGTTGCACCCGTTCGCTGCCGGCGAGGAGATCATCTTGATCACGCCGGTTTTGGGAATTCTTCCTGTCAGAGGGTTGCTCGTCAGGTCATTGTTCACGGAGAAAGTGCGCAGCCCGTCGGGCGACAGGAAGCAGCTGCAGCACTCGTTCAGCTGTTGGTCAGGGCTGAACACGTAGACGTTGACGCACAGGTTGCCGCCGCTCGTCCCAGGGTTGGTGACGCGCAAGGTGGCGTCTTTATTGGCGTCGCCGTGCATGTTCGCGAAATAGTCAATCTTCAGCGTGTCCTTCTGCGCCCAAACTGGCGAAGCAACCGTGAATACCACGGCTACCATGAGACAGGCGAGAAGCGCTGTTCTGCAGAACGAAGTTGAACTCATCCGAGGTTCCTCCTTAAGAATAGCGCTCGAGCTGGGGGGAGGGAATCTCAGCGTCCGCGCGTGTGTACTGTATCGTCCGTGGATGGGAATACAATTCCCCAGAGCGGCTAGCCGCCAAAAGTAGCCTCATCCGCCACGTCGATTGCAGTAATTCGTCGCGCCTAACCCAATCGCCTAATCCTGTCTAACTAGCCCAAGAGGGGATAGATTTGGGAATTGGCCTTGACAGCGACCGCTCTTCCAGTGCAGACTTTTGACGCCTTCCCCAGAGGTGCCGGGCTCGCTGTAGCGGGAGCCCCGGGCTCTGCCTCGCAACTCGTTCCTAAATGCTCGTTTTCACCGGACCTGCTCAAGACTGCGTGCGCGGTCTCGCGGGTCTGCCGTCGGGGAGAAATGAAGTATGTCCTTTGGGAAAACAGCAACTGGACTTCTTGTGATGGATGGCAGCTTCACGTTGATGGCCTGCAATCGCGAGGCGGTCGAGATTCTTCTTTACCCCAAGAACCCTGAATCCATCCGGACGCCGGAAGTTGTCCAAAAAGTCCGGGCTGAATTGCTTCGCTCCAAACCGGCGGATCAACTGGCGTTCGCTGGGCAATTCCAGTCCGGCAAGCGTTCTTATTACTGCCGCGCTTTCGTACTCAACGGTTCTTCCATTCGTGCCAACCACAATACTTCCCCCCTGGCGGTGGTGCTGCTGGAGAGAAGTCCTTTCGGGGCCACTACCCTGGCCCAGATTTGTGAACAGTTCGAGTTGACCCAACGCGAGCGCAAGACGGTGGAACTCTTGCTCCAGGGGCTGACCAGTAAAGAGATCGCTTCCCGTATGGAGATCAGTCCCAATACGGTAAAGGCTTTCTTGCGGATGGTCATGCTCAAGATGGGTGTCTCCACCCGATCTGCGATCGTCGGTAAGATTCTGCAATCCCGAGCCGCCTCTCCCTCTTTGTCCGTTGCGGAGCGGCCAGCCCCCAACCTTAGCCCCCGTTCTGCTTCAGGCCCCGGGAATCAACAAGACGGTAGACCGCTTACGTAGAGGTTGTTGCGATGTGCAAGAAGCCGATGTCTGGCTCGAGGCTTCGAGCCAGGCAGGCCGTCAGTTTTTTGGTGGTTGTGGCCGCGCTGCTGGCCGGGGCAGGCTGCGGTAGCTCTAGCGCAGGTTCTTCCTCCCCAGGTCCCGACCCTGAACCCAATCCCGGGCCCCACATTCTTGGGCTGCGGATTTCTCCAGAAAATGTCTCGCTGCCTTTGGGTGGGCACCAGCAATTCAGTGCGAGCGCGAACTACAGCGACGGGAGGTCGCGCGATGTCACCTCCTCAGTAACTTGGGTTTCGGCCAGCCCGAGTGTTGCCACCATCAGCAACGCAGGATTGGCGGTCAGCCGCAGCGTAGGCTCCGACACCATCACGGCCTCGCTCGATACCACGCAGGCGAGCGCTGCGTTCAGCGTGACCGCCGCGGTAATCACCTCTATCGTCGTGTCGCCAGCTGTGGCCTCCATTCCGCGCGGCGTCACGCAACAGTTCACCGCCACCGGCTCCTACAGCGATGGCAGCCAGCAGGACGTCACCGCGCACGTTCAATGGCGTTCCTCCGCTCCTGAGATTGCCAGCGTGGATGCGTCCGGCCTGGCCACGGGAGACAATCCGGGCGTCGCGAGCATCGCCGCTTCTTACGCCGGATTGGCTGATTCGGGCGCTTTGACCGTATCTTCCGCAGCATTGGTTTCTTTGGATATCTTTCCGGATTCCGCTTCCATCCCCGCGGGTAGAACCGAGCAATACACCGCCATCGGCACCTATAGCGATGGGAGCAGCGCCGACCTGACGCACACGGTCGCTTGGGCGTCCGCATCCCCTGACGTGGCTCGAATCAATCCTTCCGGTCTGGCACGCGGCAAGTCGCCGGGCAGCGACACCATTACGGCGGCTTTGAGCGGGATCGGTAACTCCAGTGCGTTGAAGGTGACCTCCGCTGTGCTGGTTGCGCTGACCGTCACGCCGCCAAGAGTGGCGGTCCTGTTCGGGAAGGACCAACAATTCGCCGCCACCGGCACGTACAGCGACAACAGCCAGAAGGACCTGACTGCGCTTGTCAGCTGGACGTCCACCTCGCCTCAGGTCGCCAGCATTGGGCCCACGGGCTTAGCCAATTCGAAAGACATAGGCGCCACCAGCATCGATGCCAGGCATGCGGGCGTTGATGCCTCGGCGGATCTCCACATCTTGCCCGCCTTGCAGGTGAATTATTTTGACAACATCAACCGCGGGCTCACCCAGGATGCCGCGGTCCGTCTGACCCATCCCGGCAGTCCCCATCGAGACCTGTGTGCCATGATCTATGTCTTCGACGCGAACCAAGAAATCACGGAATGTTGTGGCTGCCGAACCACGCCCGACGGCCTGCGCACCTTGTCGGTGACCCACGATCTGACCAGCAATCCGCTCACCGGAGTGCATTCGACCACCGGAACCATTAAGATTGTGTCGGCCGATGCCCAAACCAATCCCCGTTGCGACGCCGGCGAGATAACACCGAAAGGTACGTTGCGCGGCTGGTCGACGCACATCCAAACGCCCGACAGCGCCACGGTGGCCGTCACCGAGGGCGAGTTTCAGGACGCTCTGCTCACGCCCGACGAGCAGGCGAATCTGCAGGATATCTGCAGCCGCATCGAGCAATTGGGCAGCGGCCACGGCATCTGCAGCTGTGGCGAGGGCGATTGATCGCCGGGCAGACAACATCCAATCAGGGGACTAGCCATGAATCGAGTCGGAGGAGTTTTATTGTTCGCGTTGCTGATGGTGGCGGCGCTGGTGGTGACGCAGGCGAAACTCACTCCGCAGGAGCGCGGCGCCCTGCTGCAGAACGTGAACCTGGTGCTGCTGCTGAACGATGCCGAGGATATCGCACACGCCAAGCAGGGGCATTTCGTGGCTTTTGCCGAGTTGGTAAAATCAGGAGCGCTCGAAGAAGCGGCCCGCGGTCCTTACGCTCGGATTTTCACCAAGCTCGACCTGAAGCAGGAAACCGAACCGCTGCCGGGATTTGATCTGGGGATCGTGGTTTCCGCCGACGGCGCCGCCTACAAGCTTTCCCTGGCGCAGAAAAGTAAATGTGGCAAAGTCTTTTTCTCCGACCAGAAAAAGCAGATCTATTTGGGCCAGCCCCTCGAGTGTCCCGCCGACTGAAAATTACGGGGTGTAATCCTCGACGCTGTTGATGTTCTTGTGGGGGCCGTTGCCCGCAACCGCCAGCACGTGTCCGGACTTCAACAGGGTCGCGGTGTGCCCGGTGCGCAAGTGATTCAATTTTCCGGTTCGCGACCAGCTTCCGTTTACCGGGTTATAGATTTCCGAGCTGGCCAGAACATGCTGGCTCCTGGAGCTGAGCTTGCTCCCGCCGGCCACCAGCACATTTCCGTTTCCGAGTAGGGTTGCGGTATGTTCAAACCGTCCCGCGCTCATACTGGCAGTCCTGGTCCAAATGCCGGTCGAGGGGTCGTAGAGTTCGCTTTCCCGAATACTGTACCCGGCGGGGTTCTTTCCCCCGGCGACCAGCACGCTTCCGGTCGTCAACAGCACCGCAGCGTGACTTCCTCGCGCCACTTTCATGCTGCCCGTCTCCGACCAGGAGTCCGTCGCCGGATCATAGATTTCCGCGCTCCGTCTTGCCTTTCCTTGAGGGTCGAATCCCCCTGCCGCCAGGACTGCGCCGTTCGGCAGCAGGACCAGGGTGAACGAGGAGCGTGCTTCGTTCATGGATCCGGCCGGAGTCCAGGTGCCGCTGGAAGGGTCGTAGAGTTCGGCCGCTGCTGTGACTGCCGTGCAGCCGTTAC
>Ga0335077_10010394_pt1 | contig 11580 bp, 10 predicted proteins | sample Lox_Sample_31_FD_207151 | JGI IMG/M metagenome (GOLD analysis project Ga0335077, IMG submission 207151) | Soil microbial communities from Loxahatchee National Wildlife Refuge, Florida, United States - Lox_Sample_3.1 | ecosystem: Environmental > Terrestrial > Soil > Wetlands | place: USA...
GGTGTCACGGGCGCCTTCATGGCCGTCATGAACAACGGTGGCCTCACGCAGAAGGGATCGGTGCTGACCACGGACACGAGCGCGACCGGGCCGATCACCGCTTATACGGGAACCGAGCAGCAGGCACCAGCGAGTGGCATACCCTCAGCCTCTTCCTGAGGCCTCATCGGCCATCCCGGACAGGACGGAACAGGGATTAGCCGAGATGAGCGCCGAAACGAGCCGGATGGCGGGCGGTCGCACCCGCCCGCCATCCGCGCCGTCCGGGAGGACGGACGAACGACCTCCCGCCCAGCGGCTGCTGACCGCGGCCGAGGAACTGTTCGGTCAGCGCAGCTACCACCGGACGACGGTCGCGGACATCTGCGCCAGGGCCGGGATGGCCACTGGCAGCTTCTACTCGTACTACGAGTCCAAGGCGGAGATCTTCGCGGCCGTGGTCCGGGCGATCAACACCGACCTGCGAGGAGCCATGAAGGCGGCCCTCGAGCACACCGACGGCGGCCAGCGGAACAGGGAACGCGCATCCTTCCGGGCCTACTTCGACATGCTGTCCACGCGGCCGTGGATCGACCGTATCGTCCGCGAATCGGAGTTCGTGGACCCCGGGCTCTTCCGCGAGTATTACGAGCATCTCGCCAGAGGGTACGCCCGCGGGGTGCGGGCGGCTCAGATGGACCGCGACATCGACGCCCGCTACGACCCGGAGGTCATCGCGTACGCCTATACCGGCATCGGCAACTTCGTCGGCATGCGATGGTCGGAGTGGACGGCAGGCGGCCGCGTGCCCGAGGACGTGCTCGACGACGTGCTCGAACTGCTGGCGCGCGGCCTGGCCCCCAAGGTCCCGAAAGACCCCCAAGGTCCCGAAAGACCCCCAAGGCCCCCAAGGCCCCAAGGCCCCAAGGCCCCCAAGGCCCCCAAGGCTGAGCAAGCTCCACCGGCTGACACGTGAGAGCGTTACCCGGCGGCTGTGGATAACGTTGTGGAGATCGTGGGGACAACGCTGAGTATTGCTGGAGACCCGCCGGCCTCGGTCTGTGGATAACTCCGGCCAGGCAGCAGCCGGAGGCAGGTCGGCCTTGTCGGCTGGCGCCCAGGTCAGCGGCTTGGGACCGAGCGCCATGAGTTCAGTCAGCTGCATGGCGCACCACGGCGAGATGGATTGCTGCCCGGCGGAGACCGCGGCGCAGAACTGATCCCAGTCCACCCATCTGGTCTCGGCGACCTCCTCCGGGTCCGGCGCGGGCGCCGCGTCCGAGTAGGCCGCGTAGACCGGGCAGACCTCGTTCTCCAGGACCCCGTTGGCCATCCGGGCCTGGTAGCGGAACCTGGGCAGTATCAGCGCGAGTTCGGCCGTATCGATCCCGAGTTCCTGGCGCAGCCTGCGGCGCACGCCGTCAGCTACCGGCTCGCCGGGCAGCGGATGCCCGCAGCAGGTGTTGGTCCAGACACCGGGCCAGGTGCGCTTGGACTCGGCCCGCCTGGTCAGCAGCAACTGACCGGACTCATTGAACAGGTAGGCGGAGAAGGCCAGGTGCAGCGGCGTCTCGGCGTGATGGACGGCCGCCTTGGCCGCGGTGCCGCAGGCAGACCCGGTCTCATCTAGAAGGACGACGTTCTCCACGTGCTCCCCGCGTGACCTCGGAACGAGAAACAGGCGTGAACACTACCTGATCTCAGAAGGGAAGATGCCAGGGGTGAACACTACCTGCTGCGGGCCCGGCGGGTGACGGGAACCGGAAGGCGCGGTCAGTGCGACTCGCGCGGGACCTCGTGGCCGCTGGCGCCGACCAGGAAGTCCAGGTCGGCGCCGGAGTCGGCCTGCGTGACGCGCTCGCAGTACAGCCGCGTCCAGCCCCGGCTGGCGTGCGGGGCCGGCGGCTGCCATCCGGCACGGCGCTCGGCCAGTTCCCGGTCGCTCACCTCGAGGGTCAAGGTCCGGGCCGGGACGTCCAGGATGATCCAGTCTCCGTTCCGGACCAGGGCCAGCGGACCGCCCGCCGCGGCTTCCGGGGCGACGTGCAGCACGACCGTCCCGTAGGCGGTGCCGGACATGCGGCCGTCGCAGATCCGCACCATGTCGCGGACCCCGCGCAGCAGCAGTTTCCTCGGCAGGGCAACGTTGGACACCTCGGGCATGCCGGGGTAGCCGCGCGGGCCGCAGTACCGGATGACCAGCACGGTGTCTTCGTCGACGGCCAGATCGGGGTCATTCGACACGGCGTAGTAGTCGGCGGGGGAGTCGAAGACCAGGGCCCGGCCGCGGTGCTTGAGCAGGTGCGGGGAGGAGGCCGACTGCTTGATCACCGCACCGCCCGGCGCGAGGTTGCCGCGCAGCACCGCGGTCCCGGTCCCGGCGGGCTGGAACGGGTCGGCCGTGGTCTTGATGACCTCACGGTTCCAGCACGGCGCGTCCGCTACGTTCGCGCCGATCCCCGCCCCGGTGACCGTGATCGCGTCGGTATTCAGCAGGCCGGCCCCGGCCAGCTCCCGCATCACCGCGGGCAGCCCGCCGGCGTAGCAGAAGTCCTCCATCAGGTACTGACCGTTCGGCTGCAGGTTCACCAGCGTCGGAACGTCCCTGGCCAGCACATCGAAATCATCGAGCGACAGCGGTACACCCAGCCGCCCGGCGATGGCCAGCAGGTGGACGACCGCGTTCGTCGACCCGCCGATGGCCGCGTTGACCCGGATCGCGTTCTCGAAGGCCGCCCTGGTCATGATGGCCGAAGGACGCAGGCTTTGCCGGACCAGGCCGACGATGACCTGGCCGGCGCGCTGGGCGGTCTCATACCGGCGGGCGTCCACCGCGGGCCAGGTCGCCGAGTACGGCAGCTGCATGCCGAGCGCCTCGGCCACCGACGCCATGGTGGACGCGGTGCCCATCGTCATGCAGTGCCCGTTGGACCTGGCCATGCAACCTTCGGCGATGGCGCATTCCTCTTGCGTCATCCGCCCGGCCACCAGGTCTTCCTCGAAGCGCCACACCGCCGTGCCGGAGCCGACGTCGGTACCCTGGTATTTGCCGTTCAGCATCGGGCCGCCGGTGACCATCACGGCGGGCAGGTCTACGCTGGCTGCGGCCATCAGCAGGCCCGGCGTGGTCTTGTCGCACCCGGACAGCAGGACCACCCCGTCGAGCGGGTTGGCCCGCATCAGCTCTTCGGCCTCCATGGCCAGCAGGTTCCGGTACAGCATGGCCGTGGGCCGCAGCAGCGTTTCGCCCAGCGCCATGGCCGGGAACTCCAGCGGAAATCCGCCCGCCTGCCACACCCCGCGTTTGACCGACTCGGCGACCCGGTGCAGGTGGACGTTGCATGGAGCCAGTTCCGACCAGGTGGTGGCGATGCCGATCACCGGCCGACCGTCGAACACCTCGGGCGTGAAACCCTGGCCGCGCATCCAGGACCGGTGAGCCATCCCGGTCCGTCCGGTCGCACCGAACCACTGGGCACTGCGGAATCCGCCGTTGACAGTCATACGCCAATAACTAACATCCCGGCGTAAGCGGGGCCAGGGGCAAGCACCACGGCCCGTTCGGCATAAAAGGCCCGGGTGCCCGGCCCACGGAAAAATGCTCACGACCGCTGGTTCGCACGGTCGTTCGACCGGTTCTGCGAGGCGGGCCGGCCAAGGGAAGCTCCGCCGTTGGCCGTCTACCTATGTAGACATCGAGGGCCTACATGGGTAGGGTGCCCGCATGGGATCGCGTACCGAGTTCTCGCCCCAGACGCTGTCGGTGCTCGCGGCGCTGTGCGGTCAGCCGTCGGCGTGGCAGCACGGGTACGCGCTGTCCCGGCAGACCGGGCTGAAGTCGGGCACGCTTTACCCGATCCTGATCCGGCTGGCCGATCGGGGGCTGGTGGAAGCGTGCTGGCAGGAGGAGCCCGTGCCGGGTCGGCCGCGTCGGCACCTGTACCGGCTCACCCCTGACGGGCTGGCCAGCGCCGGCGCGGCGGTGGCCGAGGCGGAGATGGCCAAGACGGAGCTGGCCAGCAGCCAGGCACGTCAGGGCGCGCGCCCGGGGCGTGGGCGCGGGGTCGCGGCGCCCGTGGTGCCATGAACTGGCTGGGCCGGGCCGCGGCGGCGGCCGAGCGGGGGGCGGTGCATGCGCTCCCGGCGGAGCGGCGGGACTGGGCCGAGGCTGTGTGGGCCGAAGCGCGTGAGGTGCCGGCGGGCTGGCAGCGGCTGGCCTGGCGGGCCGGCGGCCTGCGGCTGATAGCGAAGGAGGCGCAGATGATGCGCAGGACCGGCATTCTACTGCTGTTCGCGGCGGCGGCGGGGGCGGCGGCCTGGGGAGCCTGGCCGGGCTCCCCAGTCAGCCACGGTGCCGCCGTCCAGGGCGGCATCATCATCACGTTGACGCTGCTGGCCGGCCTGCCGCTGCTGACCCGCTGGCTGCTCGGGCCGCCTGACAGCCGGGCGGCCCGGTGGCTGCGGGCCGGCTTCTACGCCGCGATCCTGGCCGTGATGCCGGCCCAGGGCGCCGTCGGGCTGTTCGTCGGCGCGGTCCCGCGAGGGGGTATCAACCGGCATACCTTTGACGTCCTGAACGGGAACGGAGGCCTACCGGTGCCGGGCAGCGTCTCCGGCGGTCCCGACTGGGGCGGCGAGATAGGGATCCTGTTCGTCACGGCCCTCTACGTGGCGGTCGTCCTCGCGCTGACCGCACGGCGAACCCCGGTCGCTCCGGCCACCCTTGCCATCGGCACCGGCGCGGGCCTGATGGTGGGCGTGGCGATGTACACGCTGGCACCGCTCGGGTTCAACCCCGAGTACTCAACTAGGCCGTGGCTGCACGGATCCGCGGCTGAGGCGTTCGTGGCCCTGTTCTGGATCCTCCTGGTCGGCGCGCCGTTGATCGCAGGTGCCATCGCGGGGCGGCGCTGCTATGCGCCGGACGACCCCGGCGAGGCAACCGCCGCCCGTGCCTGGCAGGGCTTCGCCGCGGGGGTGGTGTCCGGCGGTGTCGGCGCGCTGTTCGTCGCGGTTCTCGGCACTGGCACGACCGCGCTGCTGCTCAAGTCGGCCTGGATGCGGGACTGGCTTTACCACGGGCAGCACCTGACCGCCTCCGCGGTCTACGGCCGTGAGCTGTACGCGAGCCAGGACGTGGCGGCCTACTTCATCCTCATCGTCGGCTTCCCGATCATCGGGCTCGTGATGGGCCTGGCCGGGGCGGGGCTCGCCAACCCGGTCCGCCGCCTGCCGGACAGCGGACCCAGCGGACCGCCGCGCCCGCCTGGTGGCCCACCTGGGCTCAAGCCCACACCTGGCGGCGGACGGCTGGCCGACGCGGGAGAGCTGACCGCGCCCAGTCGCGGCTGAGCGCTCAGCCGCCGATCCGGGTGCCGCAGTTCGCGCAGAAGCGAGCCCCGCCGGGCAACTCGGTGCCGCACTCCATGCAGTGCAGGACCGCGGGCGCCAGCCCCTGGCCGCAGCTCATGCAGAACCTCGCTCCGGCCGGGTTCGAGGACTGGCAGGACGCGCACACCACCCCGGCCGCGGCCTGCTGGGTCGGGGGCGAGGGCTGCGCCGGCGGACCCTGCTGGCCGTACGACGGCGGCTGCGGGGTGCCGCCCTGCGGCGGTCCGCCCTGCGGGGCACCGCCCTGCGGCGGTCCGCCCTGGCCGTACGGCACCCCGTACTGGGCGGCCGCCTGCCGCGCGTCCTCCGCCTGCTGCGCCTGCATGGCCTGCGCCTGCTGGGCCCCGAACGCGCTGGCCAGCCCGAACCCGGCACCGAGGAACGCTCCTTCGGTGCCGGCGCCGCCCTTGGCCAGGCCCTGCCCGGCGCCCAGTGCCATCTCGCCCGCGGCGTACTTCTGGAAGCCGCCCGCCAGCTGCGAGTAGGCAGTGTCCTTGAGAAGCTGCTTCAGCTGCTGCTCGTCCTCGGGGGACAGGTTGATGTCGAAGTTGCCCATCCGGGTCAGCTGGACGCCGTAGGCGGCGAGCTGACCGTTGCCGGCGTCGATGGTGTTCTGCTCGATCTCCGCCGAATACGCCATCAGGCCGAGAATTGGCCAGCCGTTCCGGGTGATCTGGGTGGTGACGTGCGTCCGCAGCACCTTGAGCAGCTGGTCGCTGACCCATCCCGCGATGCGCTCGTTGTCGGTGACGTCGACCGTGGCCGTCAGGTTGGTCACCAGCCGCACCGGGTCGGCCACGCGCAGCGCGTAATCCCCGAACACCCGGAGCGTCACGACCAGGCCCGTCCGTGCGTCCTGCACGTTGTCGAGCCGACCGCCGAACTTGAAGCCGGTGTACTCGCGGGTGCCGACGAAGTACAGCTCCGCCCGGTAGGCGTTCCCGCCGCTGACGTGATCGATGACTGCCCCGAGCCCGGGCAGCTCGTTGGCGTCGATCTGGTGCCGGCCCGGGCCCAGGGTCTGCACCACCTGGCCTGTGTTGACGAACATCGCCATCTCGTCCGCGTTGACGATCGCACGCGTATAACGGCGGATGGTGATGTCCGGCCATTTGAAGACAATCTGACCTTTGCGGTCGTCAGGTACGGCGATGAACTCCCGCCCGAGCAGTGCCATGGGAGAACCATACCCGCTCCGCAGTTTGGGGCATAAGGCGTTGTCAAACGACCTTGGCCTGCTATCTTCCCAGCGTGGAAATGATCCAGTGCCAGTGGTGCCATGCCCAGAACCAGCCGGGCACTACCAGCTGCCAGACCTGTGGCGCGCCGCTGGACGAGCGCGACAAGGTCAGCGACTCCGGCTGGCGCGAGGCTCCCCGGCTGCGCGACATGACCGAGTTCCGGTTCTCCGGCAGCACCTGCCAGGTGGAAGGCGAGCTCGTGCCGGTGGCGGAAATCGCCCTCCACCCGCAAGACGGCGTCTACTTCGAGCATCACGTGCTGCTGTGGAAAGACGAGTCGGTGCCGCTGTCCTCGCTGAACACCGGCGGCGGGATGAAGCGCACGATCGGCGGCATGCCGCACATCGTGACGGTGGCCAACGGCCCGGGCCGGATCGCCTTCTCCCGGGACGCGCCCGGTGAGCTGGTGGTGCTGCCGCTGCACCCCGGCATGGAACTGGACGTCCGCGAGCACGCCTTCCTGGTGGCCTCGCACAGCATCCAGTACTCGTTCGTGCGGATCAAAGGCCTGGTCAACCTGCTGCATGGCGGGAACGGGATGTACATGGACCGGTTCGTCACAGCCGGCTACCCCGGCATGCTCCTGCTGCACGGCAACGGCAACGTGCTCGAGCGGACCCTGCGGCCGGGCGAGAAGATCTTGGTCGAGCCGGGCGGTTTCCTCTACAAGGACTCCACGGTGCAGATGCAGGCCGCACAGATGTCGCTCAAGACCGGGATGATGCGGCACGGCATGTACCTGGCCGAGATGACCGGGCCCGGCCGGGTCGGCATCCAGTCGATGTACGTCCACCACCACGCCGACTGAGATCCGGATGAACACCTACATATGCCGCTACTGCCGGCAGCCCAGCGACCCGAACTCGCCGACCTGCCCGCTGTGCGGGGCGCCGGTCGACATCCGGTCCTCGGTCAGCGACTCCGGGTGGGTCGAGCAGCCGCCTATCAAGGACATGGCCCGGCTCCAGTGTGGCCAGTCCCACGTCCAGATCGCGGGCACCACCGTCCCGGTCGCGGAATTCAACCTCGCGCCGGACGACTGGATCTACTTCTCCCACCACGTGCTGCTGTGGACCGACACCCAGACCCGGCTGTCCAACATGCCCATGCGGGGCGCGTGGAACCGCAGGCTGGCCGGGCTGCCGCTGATCATGGTGGAAGGCCGCGGCCCTGGGCACATCGCGCTGTCCGACAACCACGCGGGCGAGGTGGTGGCCCTGCCGCTGCAGCACAACCAGCAGATCTGGGTCCGCGAGCACCGCTTCCTGACCGCCACAGGGAACATCCGGTACGACTGGCATCCCACCGGCATCTGGTACACCACCGGGAGCGGAGACGACCAGGAGACCCACTACCCGATGGGCCAGTACGGCGACGTGTTCGGCGCGACCGGGGGACCGGGGCTGCTGCTGCTGCACTCGCCGGGCAACACCTTCATCCGCGACCTGCAGCCCAACCAGACCCTGCTGGTCCAGCCCAGCGCCCTGCTGTACCGGGACGTGACGGTCCGGCTGTCGCTGCACCTGGAGTACCCGCGGAACATGGGCTTCGCCTACTGGCACAGCCGGTGGAGCTACCGCAGCATCTGGGCCAGGCTCTACGGGCCCGGCCGGGTGGCGGTGCAGTCCATCTACGCCCCGCCCGAAGACACCGAGATGATCACCAGCCATTCCTACGCCACCACGCACCACTGGTAGCGGGGGGAAACCCCACCCCAAACACGGGTGGCAGCCGCGTTCCCGGCCAGCCGCCTGATCCCTAGCGTCATTGGCAGATGCACGCGAGCGTGCCTGCCACCACGGGAGCCGGGCACGCTCTCGCTCGACGCGAGGGAGGCTTTCTCATGATCGAGGCACGTGGCCTGGTCAAGCGCTATGGCTCCACCACCGCCGTGGACAACCTCAGCTTCGACGTCCGGCCCGGCACGGTGACCGGTTTCCTCGGGCCGAACGGCGCCGGGAAGTCCACCACGATGCGGATGATCCTCGGCCTGGACCGGCCAGACGCCGGGACGGCCCGCGTCAACGGCCATCGTTACCAGGAGCTGCGCTGGCCGCTGCGGGAAGTCGGCGCGCTGCTGGAGGCAAAGGCGTTCCACCCCGGGCGCTCGGCCCGCGCCCACCTGACCGCGCTGGCGACCAGCAACGGCATGTCGCGCCGGCGGGTCAGCGAAGTGCTGGAAATCACCGGCATAGGCCAGGCCGCGGACCAGCGCGCGGGCAAGTTCTCCCTGGGCATGGCCCAGCGGCTGGGCATCGCCGCCGCGCTGCTCGGTGACCCGGCGGTGCTGCTGCTGGACGAGCCGGTCAACGGCCTGGACCCGGAGGGTATCCGCTGGATCCGTGGCTTGCTGAAAAACCTGGCCGCCCATGGCCGTACCGTTCTTGTCTCCAGCCACCTGATCAGCGAGGTGGCGCAGACCGCGGACCAGCTGGTCGTGATCGGCCGGGGCCGGCTGCTGGCCCAGACCACGGTCGCCGAGCTCTCGGCCCGCAGCAGCTCGCTGGAGGAGGCGTTCTTCCAGCTCACCGACGGAAGCACCGAGTACTCCGCCAGCTACCCGGTGCCTGACTACACCCTGAGGAGCGTCTCATGACCACCGCGACCCTGTCCGGGGCCGTCGACCAGGCCGACGAGCGCTACGGCTTCCGCAACGTGGCCCAGATGGAGTGGCTGAAGCTGCGCAGCGTCCGGTCCACGTGGTGGACCTTGCTCGTCTTCGCGGCCGGCATGATCGGCCTGGCCGTCCTGGTGATGATCCACCAGCACTGGGCCACCATGCCCGCCGCCGACCGTGCCTCCTTCGACCCGACCAACGACAGCTACGCCGGGCTGGCCATCGGCCAGCTCGCCCTCGGAGTCCTCGGCGTGCTGGCGGTCACCAGTGAGTTCTCCTCCGGCATGATCCGCGCCACGTTCGCCGCCGCGCCGCGCCGCCCGCTGGTACTGGCGGCCAAGGCGGCGATCGTCGCCGCGGTGACGCTGGCGGCGGGGGAGGTCCTGGCCTTCGTCGCGTTCGGCGTCGGCGAGGCCGTACTCAAGAGCCCGGCACCGCACGCCGGTCTCGGCCAGCCGGGTGTGCTGCGCGCCGTGCTGATGGCCGGTGCTTACCCGGCCCTGATCGCGCTGATCGGCCTCGGCCTGGGCGCCGTTGTCCGGCACACCGCGGGCGCGATCAGCGCCGTGGTCGGCGTGCTGTTCGTGCTGCCGCTGATCCTGGTTCCGCTCGGGACCTCGGTCCAGAACGCGGCCGGGCAGTTCATGCCGATGCTGATCGCGGAGAACTCGCTGACCGCGGTCAAGCCGGTGGCGCACAGCCTGTCGCCCGGCGCGGGGTTCGCGCTGCTGTGCGGGTACGCGGCGGCCGCACTCGCCGCCGGCGGCTGGGCCCTGGCCCGGCGCGACGCATAACGGGAACAATAAGGTCCATGACCGAGGTAGTCCGGCGGGTGACGGGCATCATCTTGCGTGCCCCGCTCACCCGCCGGACCGTTCGGGAGTTGCTGTACTGCGGCTTCGGCGGGCTGGCGGGGGTGGCCGGCTTCTGGATCACCATCGTGATGCTGGCCTCCGGCCTGACCATTTCGGTGTCGGTCCTCGGCACCGTGATCGGGCTGCTGCTGCTCACCCTGGCCCTGCGGGTCAGCCGGCGGCTGGGCGCGCTGCACCGCCGGCTGGCCTCCTGGCTGCTGCGCTGCCGGGTCGAGCCACCGCCGAAGTTCCAGCCGGGCACCGGCATCCTCGGCCGGCTCGACAAGCGGCTGCGGGACCGGGCCGCCTGGCGGGCGGTCTCCTACAGCCTGCTCAAGCTGCCCGTCTCAGCCGTCCAGCTGTACGCGGCCACGGTCGAGGTCATCGGCTTGGTGAACATCACCTACCCGGTCGACTGGGTGCTGTTCCATCACAACTCAGGGGGCCCGCAGAACCCGATGGTGGCGCTGATCCCCTTGCCGTCCGGCGGAAATCTGAGGGTCTACAGCTGGCCGGGCACCTTCCTCGCGGCCATTCTCGGGGCCGTGTGCGTGCTGGTGGCAACGTGGCTGGCCCGGGCGGTCAACGCGGGCGACCGCCGGCTGGTCCGCGCCCTGCTCGGGCCGAGCAGCATGTCCGAGCGGGTCAGCGAGCTGGAGCGGACCCGGTCGCTGGCGGTCGAGGATTCCGCCGCGGTGCTGCGCCGCGTGGAACGGGACCTGCACGACGGCGCGCAGATGAGGCTGGCCGCGCTGGCCATGAACCTCGGCATGGCGCGGGAGAAGCTGGACCACGACGACGCCACGGTCAGGGAACTGATCGACGCCGCGCACCGCAACGCGGTGGACGCGCTCGCCGACCTGCGCGACCTGGCCCGGGGCATCCATCCGCCCGCGCTCGACAACGGCCTGCCCAGCGCGCTGGCCACCCTGGCCGCCAGCAGCGCGATCCCCGCTTCGGTCGCCGCCGACATCGGGACCCGGCCCGTACCGGCCATCGAGACGATCGCGTATTTCTGCGCGGCAGAGCTGATCGCCAACGCGACCAAGCACAGTTATGCCAATCAGATCAAAATCAGTATTCATACCGAACGGTCCGGTGTGCTACGCCTCGAGGTCACCGACGACGGCATCGGCGGGGTGGACGTGGCCCACGGCAGCGGCCTGACCGGACTCGCCCAGCGGGTGTCGACGGTGGACGGGCATCTGGAGGTGTCCAGCCCGCCGGGCGGCCCGACCACGGTAACGGTCAAGCTGCCGCTCAAAGCATGAGGGAGCACCGATGCGCGTAGTGATCGCGGAGGACGCCGCGCTGCTGCGGGAAGGGCTGACCCGGCTGCTCGAGGACCGCGGGCACGCGGTGGTCGCGACCGTGGCCGACGGCGACGGGCTGCTGTCCGCGGTCGCGGAGCACAAGCCGGACGTGGCGGTGGTGGACATCCGGATGCCGCCCACCCATACCGACGAGGGGCTGCGGGCCGCGCTGCAGCTGAGGCGCG
>Ga0335077_10010395_pt1 | contig 11579 bp, 10 predicted proteins | sample Lox_Sample_31_FD_207151 | JGI IMG/M metagenome (GOLD analysis project Ga0335077, IMG submission 207151) | Soil microbial communities from Loxahatchee National Wildlife Refuge, Florida, United States - Lox_Sample_3.1 | ecosystem: Environmental > Terrestrial > Soil > Wetlands | place: USA...
AACTTTTCGCACTCGACACGATGCTCGACATCAAAGTAGACTCGCAAGGCCCGCAGGACCCGAACCCCAATGTGCAGACCATCCGCACGTCCATCTACCAGGCGATGGCCGGACACATTCGGGGTAAAGCCGCATACGTCGGGTTCTTCCACCGCCCGCAATAGCCGCGTGGCGCGGCAGGAGAGCCCGGTATAATCGAACCAAATGAAAGTGTCCGTGATTTTTCTGATGGCCGGCTTGTGCTGTTTCGCGCAGAATCGTGACGCGGAGTTCGACAAGCTGGCCGGGCGGTACTTCGACGAAGTGGTTTTCCGGTACGATCCGGCACAAGGCACGGCGGCCGGCTTTCACCAATACGATAACCAGCTTCCTACCGGCACACGTGCCGAGATTCAGGCGCAGGTGGCCGCGCTCAAGCAGTTCGAATCGCTGGTGCAGTCCTTCGAGCCGCGCGGCCTGTCACCCGCGGTCGCGGCGGACCGCGAGCTGGTGCTGTCGCAAATCCGCGGAAGCCTGCTCACGCTGGAGGCGATTCGTCCGTGGGAAAAGAACCCGGACATCTACTCGTCGGGGGTGACCAACGCCATTTTCCTGATCATGAGCCGCAGCTTCGCGCCGGCCGCCGCTCGTCTGAAATCTGTGATCGCGCGCGAACGGCTCATCCCGCAGGTTTTCGAAGCGGCGCACCAGAACCTGAGCAATCCGCCGCAAGTACTGACCGAGGTGGCGATCGAGCAGTTGCCGGGGATCGTGAGCTTCTTCCAGCACGATGTCCCGTCCGCCTTCAAGGAGGTTACCGACCGCCAGATACTCGCCGAATTCCAGAAGACCAACCAATCGGTGATCGGTGCGCTGAACGCCTACCAGGCGTATTTGAAGAACGATCTCCTGCCGCGGTCGCACGGCGACTTTCGGATCGGCGCCGAGAACTACCGCAAGAAGCTGCTTTACGACGAAATGGTGGACCTGCCGCTCGACCGGCTGCTCGAGGTGGGCCGAGAGAACATGCGGCGCAACCAGGCGGAGTTCAAACGTGTGGCCGCGCAGATCGATCCCAAGCGCACACCCGAGCAGATCCTGGAGGATCTGGAAAAGGACCACCCCGCGGGCGACAAGCTGCTACAGTCCTTCCGCGATGTGCTCGGCGGGCTGCGCGGCTTTGTGGAGTCGCATCACATTGTCACCATTCCATCGCCGGTTCCTCCGATTGTCGAGGAGACGCCTCCGTTCGAACGCGCTTTGACGACCGCATCGATGGACACGCCGGGGCCTTACGAGATGGTCGCCAAGGAGGCGTTCTTCAATGTCACCCTACCGGAGGCGAGCTGGCCGCAGAAACAGGTGGAGGAGTATCTGGAAGGGTTCAACCGGGGCACGATTGTCAGCACGGCGGTGCATGAAGTGTATCCCGGGCATTACACGCAATTCCTGTGGATCAAACAGGCGCCCACCAAGGTGCGTAAACTGATCGGGTGCAGCTCGAATGCGGAAGGCTGGGCGCATTACAGCGAGCAGATGATGCTGGAAGAGGGCTACGGCAACGGCGATCCGAAGCTGCGGCTGGGGCAATTGCAGGACGCTCTGCTGCGCAATGCGCGCTACATCGCGGGAATCGAGATGCACACTGGAAAGATGACGGTGGAGCAGGCGGTGGAGTTTTTCGTGAAAGAGGGCTATCAGGTTCGTCCGGTGGCGGAGAAGGAGGCCAAGCGCGGGACGTCCGACCCCACGTACCTGGTGTACACGCTGGGAAAGCTGCAGATCCTGAAGTTACGGGAAGATTACAAAAAGATGAAGGGCGATAAATATACGTTGCAGGGGTTCCACGATGCCTTCATGGCGCAAGGCTATCCGCCGATCAAGATTGTGCGCCGGGCGCTGCTCGGCAACGATTCTCCGGTGTTGTAGTGCCTGGACTAGGCGCCCAACAGCCTGACCAGATTGACGGCCCAGAAGCCGAGGCAGGTGCCGATGAGGGCCCCAGCCAGAACATCGCTCAGGAAGTGCATCCCCAGCAGGATGCGGGAAACGGCTACGCAGACGGCGGAAAACAAGAGCACTGGCGCCAGTCCGGGGTAGAAGCGAATCAACGAAACGGCTACAGCACAGGCGGTGATGGTGTGACCCGAAGGGAACGAGAACTGGTCGGGCGGCAACAAGGTGGCCCAGCAGTGAGGCTCGTAGGAGCACGGACGCCGCCTGCCGGTGGCTTTCTTGAGCTTCAAGAAGATGCCGATGCCCACGCCGGCGGCCAGTGCCGCAGACCCGATCGCGAAGAATCGCGACGGCCCGCCATAGAAGGCGATCATCACTCCCCAGAAGTACCAGAGCCAGCCGTCGCCTCCCCGGGTGGCGCAGATCATCCAGACGCGAACCCAGCGCGGAGCGGCCCAGCGGTTGACACGGCGCATGAGGCGCTGGTCGCGCTGTTCGACGTAGGTAAGCGCGCCTGCCAGCGTCATGAGGCAGCCTCCGCCAAGTCGCAGCTCATACCCCAGTTGTAAGGCAGGTATGGCTACAATTCGGTGACTGGCGGAAAAAGCGTTTGTTAAGCAGTATGTTTTGGTTCGCAAGTTTGGTGCGCAGGTTAGCAGATCAGGCAAGCTAAAGCATGCGCTGTCGTAGATACCGCCGTTAACGATAGGCAGGGCAGCGGGTGACATAGAATAACTCTAAGGTCTCGAATGCCCAAACTTACGATACAGGACCCCAAACCGGGGCTGCTACGTCAACTCGGATTCTTTAGCGCCACCGCACTGGTGATCTCCAACATGGTCGGCATGGGAATCTTCGGCACCACGGGATTCATGGCCGGGGACCTGGGAAATGCAGGGCTGATTCTGGCGTGTTGGGCTGTGGGAGCGCTGATCGCATTTGCGGGCGCCTTGAGCTACTCCGAGTTGGGCGTCAATTTCCCAAGCTCCGGCGGGGAGTACGTCTACCTGACCCACGCCTTCGGACCCGAGTGGGGCTTCATGACGGGATGGGTCTCGTTCTTCGCTGGTTTTTCGGCGCCCATCGCGGCGGCGGCGCTGGCGTTTTCGGATTATCTGGGATATTTCTTCCCGAGCCTGAAGCAGGAAAATGCCACGGTGATCGGTTCCGGGGCGCTGGCCCTGCGGCTGGGGCCGGGGCAACTGCTGGCTTCCGCCCTGATCCTGGCGTTTACCATGCTCAACTGCTTCGGGGTCGGGCGAACGGCCAAGGTGCAGAATGTGCTCACCACCACCAAGATGGTTGTGATTGCGGGCTTCGTGCTTCTGGGGCTCACGGTGGGCAGCGGGAGTTGGAGCCACTTCTCGGAAAACGCCGTCCGCAGTTCCACGGTAGCGCTGCCAACACAGTTCCTCGTCAGCCTGCTTTGGGTCATGGTGGGGTATAGCGGTTGGAACGCGGCGACCTACGTGGCAGAGGAGGTGCACCGCCCGGAGCGTACGCTTCCGCTGGCCTTGGGAGTCGGCACAGCCATCGTGGCGGCACTCTTTCTGGCGCTTAACGTCGTGTTCATTTACGCGGTGCGGCTGGAGGATCTGAAGGGCGTGATCGCGGTGGGATCGGTGTCGGCCCTGCACCTGTTCGGCCCGGGAGTGGCGGGAGTGTTTTCGGCGCTGATGGCGATCTGTATCGTCTCCACGGTGAATGCGGAGGTTACAGTTGGGCCGAGGGTGTATTACGCCATGGCCAAGAACCGGGCGTTTTTCAGCGCCGCCGCAAACGTGCATCCGCGCTGGCATACGCCGGTTGTGGCGATCCTGAGCCAGGGACTGTGCGCCATGTTCATGACGATGTCGCCGTTTCGCGATCTGCTGACGTACATCGGGATGAGCCTGACGCTCTTCACGGTGCTGTCCGCGGTGGCGCTCTTCAAGTTCCGCCGCACGCGCCCGGGATGGCAGCGGCTGCGAGTGGTGGATTTCGCGTACCCGCTGATACCCGCGTCGTACGTCCTGGTAGGGGCTTGTATGATGATTTACGGCGTGATCCAGCAGCCCAAGGCATCCCTCACGGCGCTGGCGACGGTGGGCGCGGGCGCGCTGGTATACCGTTTCGGAGTGCGAGCGCAGCGGGTTTGAGTTCGTCCGTGCGATGGCGTCCCCGCGGCCGATTTGCATTTATCGCCCAAAGATGATGTGATGCGAGACTATGGCTGCTGCGCGTGACATCCAACCCATTCTGGCCGAGCGACCCACGCGGACGCGATACTGGGTGATCGTATTCGCGGTGTCGCTGGCCGTCATCACGTATATCGACCGGGCCTGCCTGTCGTTTGCCTCGCTGGACATGCGCCGGGACCTGGGCCTTACGCCGATTCAGATGGGAAACGCGTTCTCGGCCTTCCTCCTGTGTTATGCGATATTCGAGATCCCGGGAGGGTATCTTGGGGATCGAATCGGCCCGCGAAAAGTTCTCTTACGCATCGTTCTGTGGTGGTCGTTCTTCACGGCGGCGACGGGTTGGACGCGAAATTACATTTCCTTGCTGTTTACGCAGAGCCTGTTCGGAATGGGCGAGGCAGGATGCTTTCCGAATCTGACGAAGGCGTTCTGCACCTGGCTTCCCAACAAGGAGCGGGTGCGGGCACAAAGCATGATGTGGCTGGCGGCGCGATGGGGCGGCGCTTTCACTCCGCCGCTGGTGGCGCTGGTGATCGGGTATGTAGGTTGGCGCCACTCTTTCGAGTTTTTCGGGGGCCTGGGAGCGATCTGGGTGGTCTGCTTCTTCTTTTGGTATCGGGACGATCCTTTGCAGAACCCCAAGCTCAACCACGCAGAGCGCGAACTGGTGCGGCAGAACGCCAGACTGGCGCACGGTCACGGCCCGATACCGTGGCGGAAGTTTATCCGCTCGCGCCAGGTGTGGCTGCTCTGCTGGCAGTATTTCTGCCTGTCCTACGGCTGGTATTTCTATCTCACCTGGCTGCCCACTTACCTGCATGACGGGCGCCATCTTCCGAATCTCAACACAGCGTGGCTGAGCGTGATTCCGCTGCTGTTCGGCGGGCTTGGCAACCCCGCGTGCTTTTTGATTTCGGGCCCCTTGACTCGGCTGACGGGCAGCGTGGCGCGCAGCCGGCGGATCATGGCCTGCCTCGGATTTGCGGGGGCGAGCGGTTTTCTGCTCCTTTCGACGCGTGTGAACGACCCGACGTTGGCGATGATCGCAATCGGGATCGCGAGCTTTTCGAACGACCTCGTGATGCCTGGCGCCTGGGCGACGGCCATGGACGTAGGAGGCAAATTCGCCGGCACCCTTTCCGGGTCGATGAACATGTGGGGCAATCTGGGGGGTGCGCTGGCTCCGTTCGTCAACGGCCACATCCTTACGTGGACCGGAAACAACTGGAACCTGATCTTTTATGTCGCGGCAGCCGTGTATTTACTGGGCATCGTGTGCTGGCTCTTTCTGGATCCGGTTACGCCGCTCGAGGAGACGGAACGGCACCCGGTGGCGGCTCTCAGTTAGAATCCCATCACCTGCAGGCCGGCATCGACGAACAGGATATTGCCGGTAACGCCTCGCCCCAGATCGCTGGCCAGAAAGACGGCGGCATCCGCGACCTCGGCCGGGTCGGTGTTGCGTCGCAAAGGGGCACGCTCGGGAACCACGTCGAGCAGGCTGGATGCGCCTTTGATGGCGCGCATGGAGGCTGTTTTCACCGGTCCGGCGGAAATCGCATTCACACGGATCTTCTGAGCTCCCAACTCACTCGAGAGGTAGCGCATCGAGGCTTCGAGTGCAGCCTTGGCGACTCCCATGACGTTGTATCCGGAGAGGACTCGCGTGGAGCCGAGATAGGTGAGGGTGCTCAACGAGCCGCCCTCGGTCATCAGGGGCGCAGTGGCGCGGGCCACCGCGACCAGTGAATAGGAACTGACGTCCAGCGCCAGTTGGAAGCCGGCGCGGCCGGTCTCGAGGAACGGACGGGAGAGATCTTCGCGGTTGGCAAAAGCGAGGCTGTGGACGGCGGCGTGCAGCGGGCGGCCGAGCGCCCGCAGCGATTCCGTGAGCGCGGATAACTCCTCGTCCTTGGTGACGTCGCAGGGCAGGATCGCGCCGACGTTGAGGTCCTGGGAGAGTTCTGCGATGGCTTCTTTCTGGCGATCGCCGAGATAGGTCAAGACCAGGGTGGCTCCTTCCCTCGAAAACGCCTGAGCGATGGCATATGCCAGACTCCACTTGTTCGCAATACCCAGAATGAGGGCGAGCCGGCCCTCCAGCAGTTTGGACATGGATCTCTTAGTGTAGAACGGGCGCGGGCGGAGGTGTAGTTGGCGGGGGCGTGTTAACTCGCGAAATGCATTTTCTCAATGAGGGAGTCGAACTCGGGCGAACGGCCTTTCTGCGAAAACTTGGCGTCACGGAGGAAGATCAGGCCCGCGGAGCGTTGCCGGTAGGCCTCCTGGAGCAGATGGATGGCGCGCTTCTCATCTCCGAGGTAGAAGGATACGGTGCCCAAATCGAAGGGAGACACGTAGCGCTGTTTGGACAGCGCTTCGAGTTGCTGAAAGAGTCGAACACTCTCGCCGCGCTCGCCGCGCTTGGCATAGGCGCAGGCCAGTACCGAGATGGCGTGGGGGTTGCCGACAGAAAACTGGCGGGCTCGGGCGAGCGCCGCATCGGCTTCGGCGGTTCGGGATTGCGCCCGGTAGATGTTCGCGAGCAGCACTTCGGCGGAGACCAAATCAGGGGCGAGGTCGGCGGCATGGCGAGCCTGCTCCTCGGCTTCGCCGTAGTTGCCCGCCATCAGGTAAGCGTGGGCAAGGTTAACGGCGGTGAATACGGAAAAGGGCTCGAGTTCGGCCGCGTGCCGCAGTTCGGGAAGAGCTTCCTTCAAGCGGCCCTGATCACGGAGAAACATTCCGTACCAGAGATGGGCCGCGGGAAGCGCCGAGTTCAGTTCGATGGCGCGCCGGTATTCGTACTCCGCGGAATGCCAGTTCCAGTCGTAGGCTTCGATGATGGCAGCCAAGGCGACGTGCCCTTCGGCCAAACCCGGGTCGATGTCGAGGGCGCGTTCCGCCGCGCGCCGCGCGAGGTCCATGCCCTCCTTGGGCGCGATGTAGCCAAACTGCGCCATGATATTGTGGGCGTCAGCGAGGGCGGCATAGGCGGGTGCGAACTGCGGATCGCGTTTGACAGCCTGGCCGAAGGCATCGATACTGTCGCGAAGGGCGCCTTCAGTCTGGCGATCCATCAGGTAGCGGCCGCGAATGTATAGGTCCTGGGCGGCAGGGTCCGGTTCGTGGACGGGTTTGCGGGCCGTTTCGGCCGGGCGCACGTGCCAGAAGGCAGCGGAAGCCACGACGGCGAGCACTACCCCAGCGCCCACGGTCGTCCATCCAGGAATCGGCCAAACGCGGCCGGATGAAGCGGCTTCGGCAACGGGTTCGCCGCTTGGCGCCGCGGGCGCGGTAGAAGGTTCCGCCAGGGGCTCTACCGCTCCGTTTACGGCGACCGCGAGCGACGTCGAATCGGCGACGACAATCTCGGTGGATTGAGCAGGCAGCGCAGCCACCACCGTTGGTCCCTGGGTTACGACTGGCTCCGCAACCCGCGAATGGAAGACCGGCACATAGGTGCGCTTGGGCAGTTCGATCACGACGGGGTCGTCAAGCCCCGCGCCGCCATAATACTGAGCGAGCCGTACGCGAAGGTTGCGGGCTTGCACGCGCACAATGGGGTCCATGCGCGGGTCGAACTCGTCGCCGCGTCCGAAAACCACGACTCCGAGCGAGTACTCCTTGAGCGACCCGCTCCGGCCGGCGAGGGTCTCTTCGACGACAAAGCGCAGAAAACGGCACAGACTGGGGGATGATGCCAGGGGAGGACTGCTTACGATGCGGTCCAACTGCGCGGTCACTGACTGGGTGTCAAACGTATCCGGCAAGGTAGCGCCTCGATTCCAGCGGCTTACCTATCAGACGCGCAGGTTGGCTGTTGGTCACGCGTTACAAATGGAAGATTAACGTGCGAAGGAGGTGGTGATTTACAGACCAGACTTCACCGCGGCGAGCCGATTTCAGAATGTGATGGCGGTTACGGAGCATCGCTGGTTAAGACAGTGCAGGCGCGCCGGCAAGCGAAGCACGCACGACGCTTGACTCCGACGTTATCCGGACTGAACGTTTCGCTCTGCTCGAGATGATACTCTCTGACGTATGAGGACTGCGCGATGACCCCGGCAGATTTTCGGAGGATTGCGCTGAGCCTGGGAGGCGTCGAAGAAGTTTCGCACGCAGGGTTGCCCGCTTTTCGGGTGGGGGGGCGGAGATTTGCTTCGCTGGCCTCGCAAGCGCAAGGCTACGGAAACCTGGCGCTCACTTTGGAACAGCAGACGGCATTTGTGCAAGAGGCGCCCGAGATCTTTCTGCCGATTCCGGGTGGTTTCGGCAGGATGGGACACACCCATATTCGGCTGGCCGCCGCGAACGAAGACGTGCTGACTGGCGCATTGCGCACGGCGTGGAAACTGCGGGTCGACAAGAACGCGGCCACTGACCGCAAGAGTCGTTCTTTGGCGAAGCGCGCCGGAACGGCAAACCGGAAACGCGGCAAAAGATGAAGTAGCAGCCGGCGAAATCGTCCAGGGTCGCCCGTGATGGCACTATAAGATCATGCAGTCGAAGCGCAGTCCCGAACGATCGTTCCAGGCCGCGATCGAGGGCTCCGAGAAAGGCCGGGTTTATTTGGTTTTACCGTTTGATCCGGAGAAGGTGTGGGGATTGCGGACCCGGTACCACGTCCGAGGGACCATCAATGGTACGCCAGTGAGAGGCGCGCTGGAGCAGTTTGGCAAGGGATACTTCCTGCCCTTGGGACCCACATATCGCCGCGGGGCCGGCCTAAGACTGGGGGACGAGGCCGCTGTGGTGCTCGCGCCCGAGGGTCCGCAGAGCGAATCTCTGGCGCCGGACGTCGCCGGCGCGTTGGCGGCCGAGCCGCAGGCGGCGAAGTTCTTTGACGGGTTGGCAACCTTCTACCGCAAGAATTACTTGCGGTGGATTGACGCGACGAAGCGCAGCCCCGATCTGCGGGCGCAACGAATCGCCGAATTTGTAGAGTTGATGTCGGCGGGCAGGAAGGCGCGGCCCCGAGCCCGATAGCGGACGGTTGAACCTGGATTATGCACGCGATCAGCATCTGGAGCGGGGTCCCGCTCGGCTGATGCAACTCGTGGCTGAGTCAGTCAGGTTCGGTTTCTCTCCATCACCCTCTCAAGAGTCCCGTTTCCTGCTTAGCCTTGCACCGAAGCTCTTTGTTTCGGTGCACTTGAGGCCCCTGCATAAAATTCTATGCGCAGCCCTTCGCCAACGCATCATCGAGTCCCTCCAGGCCAGGACAGTGCTAACCCAACTTCCGCGGAAGTTGGGCTAATGCAGCAAGCGAATCCAAGTCCACCTTTGCGTAAATCGCTGTGGTCTGCGGGCTGCGATGGCGGAGGAGTTCGCCGATCTCAGACAGCGACGCTCCCTGCTTGAGCATCTGACAAGCGAGTGCGTGCCGGAACTGGTGGGCGCCCTTGCGAGGAGAATCGATTCCGGCCCGCTCCAGAGCGTGTCTGACCATGGTGCCAACTCCAGATTGGCCTCGGAAACCGCCCGTGGACGCTTTCGCGCGAAGAAAAATGCATCTGCTATTGGTAGTCTGCCTCCCGTGTCGCAAATAGTCGGCGATTGCTGCGCCGACGTCCCTTGGCAGCGGTAGTTGGGAAAAGCGGCCGGCCTTCCCGCGCACTGTAATCAATCCTTCTTGCCAATCCAGGTCTTCCAGCGTGAGTGCTCTGATCTCACCGGCGCGCAAGCCCAGACGTGCCAGGATCAAGAGAATCGCATAGTCGCGCCGGCCAATGGCCGTCTTCCGGTCCACCGACTTCAATACCTGCTCTACCTGGTCAGGCGGAAGGGCACGAGGCAGGGTCGACTGTTTCCAGTTGGCCACCGCCGGTATGCATGCGGCAGATCCTTTTTGATGTCTCCCCGATAGCGCGCGAATCGTAGAAACGATCTCAGCGCGGTCGTCATCAACTGGACCCGCTTGCTCTGAATGGTGCCGGCCCGCCACCGCACGAAACGTGCAATGTCCGCGGCACACAGCCGAGAAAGGTCGACTGGTCCGGCGCCAAAGCGCTCCATCAGAAACTCGCTGACAAACGCCGTGTAAGCCGCCTGCGTTGTAGACGCGAGCGCACGTTCCTGTCGCAAGTAGAGACGAAATTCACCCTGCAGTCGCTGCGCCGATGTTGCCTCTGGCAATACCGCTGGCGCAATCACCCCTTGCCGCCTCAACAACTCCAGCAGTCGCTGCAAAGCGGATAGATCGTTTCTTGTCGGACGTCGACGTCGTGCTCGCGCGCGAAGGTAGGGCCGGAATAACTCGGCGGTAATATTCTGCGCCTGGATTCCACGCTTGGCCAACCAAGCCGAAATCGGCGACCAAACGGGTTTGCAGTTCTCTCGTCTGCCGGGCGTAGCCCTCGCCACGCATCTCGGACTCGTAGGAATCGATATACGGACCCAGGGGTCCGTCCTGCTTGCAGAGTCGGTGCTCGCTGAAGACCTGCTTCATCGGTGTTCTCCTTCCAGACCAGACTGTCAGGAAAACGCCGCCGGACTATGCCGGGAAAACATTCGCCAAACTGCCGCCAATCACCCTGAAAGCCTACTCACCCGGAATAGTCCGGAGCCCGGCATAGTGTCGCAGGACATGCGCACCATTGATGGGCGCTTTGATCCCGGCCCGCCGCAGCGCCGCGCGCACGATGTGGGTAACCGCCGCCCGTGTCAATGCGTGGTACGGAGCCAGTACCGTAGTGAACACCTCGGGCGCCTGCAACGACGGCCGGCCCTCCTTTACATAGCGCAAAATCGCGTCTCCAACCTCCTGCGGCAGGGGAAGCGATTCCTGGCGACGGCCCTTCCCGCAGACGCTGATTCCACCCTCGCTCCAGCCGATATCGGAGAATTTCAACTGAGCGACCTCGCTGGCGCGCAATGCCAGCCGCGCCAAAAGCAGAATCACGGCTCTATCGCGCCGCTCGAAGATGTAGCCGGTGCAGGAGTCAATCACCCGCTGGACGTCGTCCGCAGCGAGGAACCGGGGGACTGATGAGAGTTGCCAGGAGGCGAAGCCGGGGATCGCATCTTCCATGCCGGAAGGGCATTGACCGGTCACGCCGAGGAAGCGGATGAAGGAACGGACAGCGACGACGATGCTCTTGGCACGCTCGATGCCGTGAGGGCGCGCCCGGTTGAGGACGAGGGTGCGGAGGGCTTCGGCAGAATAGGCGCGTGCGTCATCACCGAGAGCATCGACAAGTCCCACAAGAATCCCCTGATATACGTCGAGGGTCGTTTCGGTTAGCCCACGGTGATTGTGCATCCACAAACGAAATTCTCCGAGGATAGGCCGGTGTTCCGTTGCAGACGGACCAGTCACCGGCGGCGGAATCTTGCCCTGCTGTCGGAGGAACCTTAGGAATAACGAGGCGGCTGCCACCGATTGGCGATTGGGTCCGCGGCTGTAACGAGTACGCTGCTCTTTTCCGACTGCCAACTTGCACACTTCGAACCCGTCAGCAG
>Ga0335077_10010396_pt1 | contig 11579 bp, 8 predicted proteins | sample Lox_Sample_31_FD_207151 | JGI IMG/M metagenome (GOLD analysis project Ga0335077, IMG submission 207151) | Soil microbial communities from Loxahatchee National Wildlife Refuge, Florida, United States - Lox_Sample_3.1 | ecosystem: Environmental > Terrestrial > Soil > Wetlands | place: USA: Florida...
CAGGGAAAGCGTGGTATGTGGAGACGCCATCCCAACTCGCCGGCAAGCTCCTGTGCCTGTGCAACAAGGTCCGGCCGCTCGGGATGAAGGGGCGTCAAAAAGTTCTGCAGGTACCTCGCGCATGCTGCACGCGACTTGGGGCTGTCGTCCATCGAACGCAGATAGCCTACGTGTAACTTCATCGAGAGCCACAACGCATCTCGCTTGCTGTTACACGCTCCTATATAGCTCAGGCTCTCGGATCGCGGCTGGCGGTAGTACACCCTCGCACCCGGAACAAAGCGCACACCGTCGCTGGCCATCAACACTCGGCAGAAGTACTCGCCGTCATCGTCTCCCAATTGCCGCGTATCCCACGGCCCAGCCGCTTCGGTCAGTTGGCGACTGACCAGCCAGGTAGCGGTCTGCATATAGGCATTGAGTTCCATCTTCCGCATGAGCCACTCGGCCCGGGAAAGATCGCACCAAAGACCGGTCGGAATGAACTTCGCACGACTTGGCCGGTGCAGGAACTTCCCCCATTCTGCGGAAAGCAGAGTCTTCGCATTGGGTGAATCCCCGAGCGCCCCCATTTGGAGGGCGATCTTATCAGGGCCTAACAGATCATCCGCATCCAGCCACTGGATGTAATCACCGCGGCACCTTGCGAAAGCATTGTTTCTGGTGGCGGCGGCGCCTTGATTCGCCTGCGTGAATACCTTCACGGTGTCCGATTCAAAGGACCGTGCCACCGACAATGTCCGATCCCTGGAGCCGTCGTCGATAACAATAATCTCCTTGCGGTCCCAGGTCTGCGCCAAGGCCGAGCGAAGCGTATCAGCGAGCCAATTGTCGGCGTTGTATGCCGGTATGAGGATCGATACGAAAGGTCTCACGTGTTCCTTGCGCCAGGTTCTTCGTACAGGTTGCCGAAACCAGTTTGGATGATTGTCGTTAGCTGCGGAACCGTCACCGGGCCCCGTCCTTTGTTCAAATGGCTGTGTTCGACGCCAAATTGTGACAGGCGCAAAGGACGGCGTCGGGCAGTTTTGCCACTGGTGATGTCAGAATGGCAAAATCCATAAAACCTCTGCAAAGCTGACTCCATTTCTGCTCCGACAAACTGCCACTGTGAGAAAATACGTAAGTGATGGTAGCAGCTGGTTTTTCGCCGTGTTTTCGCGGGAGTCAGTTGCATTTGGCGCCATTCTGTGTCAGCATAATCTGCTGATATTAAACCTGTTGGAGAACCCTTTGACACTTTAGTACCAGAGGGTTTATTACTAAGTATGTACGAATCGTCTATTCTCGATAAACTTGTTTCTGAACTAGATGTGGGCTCTGTGGGGACGCATCCGCTCCGAGGAGCTGACTATAGCTTTAATCGGCGTGGCAACGGCCTTTAGTGCCCCCAAAGTTATACCTGTAGTACGCGGCCCGAAGCAGATGGCGGTGAGTTGTGTCGTCCCGCCGGGATCGCGATAAAAGGAGAATCCATAAATGAACGACCAATTTTTCTTCCTGCTGGCTGGATTTGGCCTCAGCGCTATTGTCTTCTTAAAAATCGGGGCCCGGCGACGGCCTTTCCAACTTTTCTTGTTGATGGCTGCATTCAGCGTCGGTGCTTCTGCGCAGAACTGGTCGTCGTTTCTTGACTCCTCGCGTGCTATCAATTGGAACAGTGCGGGGTTCACGATTCCCAACTACACAACGAATTGCTCGACCCAACCTAAACTCACTGCTAACTCTTCGAGTGCAGCTTCAGCCAATACGTCGGCGATTCAGAGCGCTCTTGCTTCCTGCGACGCGACCCACAACGTAGTCAGCATTCCTGCGGGAACGTACTACCTGGCAGGGTTGACCTTCGGACGCCAGGGCAAACAGGTCGTCCGAGGCGCAGGTCCAACGGCGACCACGCTCATTCTTACAACCGAGGCTGGCTGTGGCGGAATGAATCACGGCGTCTGTATGCAGAGCGGTTCTCCAGTATATGACGGCAGCTCCCAGGTTCTCTCGGGCGGCAACCAGCAATGCTCCTGGACGGGCGGTCTGTCGCAGGGAAGCACGAGCATTACATTGAGCAACTGCGGTGGTGCTCCTCCCGTCAACCACATGCTCATTCTGGATCAGGCCAACGATTCGAGCGACACAGGCGGCATCTACATCTGCAACGAGAACACGTCGAACTGCAACTATGACGGCACCGGGAGCCCAAACGGTCGCGCGATCAGCGGCTTGACGCATTCGCAGCAGCAGGTCACCTATGTCACGGGCGTGACTTCTAACGGAAGTGGTTCGTACACCGTCAACATCTCGCCGGGAGTCTATTTCAGCAACATCCGATCCAGCCAGGCACCGGGAGCGTGGTGGTCCGACATCATCTCGAACGTTGGCATGGAGAATCTGACGCTCGACGGAACAAGCGCTCCTGACGGCAATTTTGCGATGTACGACTGCTACCAGTGCTGGATCAAGAACGTGAAGTCGCTGAATGCAGGAAGAAATCACGTGCTGATTATGCAGAGCGCGAATGACGTGATTCGAGACAGCTACTTTTACCAGTCTCAATCGCACTACTCGGAAAGCTACGGCATGGAGATTGTGGAGTCTTCTGCCTTCCTGATCGAGAACAACATCTTCCAGCAGGTATCCACTCCTCTCATGTACGACCAGGGCTCCGGCTCGGTGGTCGGCTACAACCTCGGCATCGACGACATCTATTCAGGCTCTCCCACTTTCGCGGCCGGCGCCTATAGCGTGCACAACGCCGGCAATGAGATGAACCTCTGGGAAGGCAACAACTTCCTGGGTGTGTGGGCTGACGACGCATGGGGCTCGAGCACACAGACCACGTACTTCCGCAACATGCTGAACGGCTGGCAGACCGGGAAGTCGGATGCAACACTGCCAATCATCATGCGCAGCTGGAACCGGGCCTTCAATTTCGTCGGCAACGTCCTTGGGCAGCCGAACTACCACACGCAGTACCAGACCTACGCGACTTCGAGCTCTGCGGGCACAGGCGGCACTGCAGAGAACACCAGCATCTACAGTCTCGGCTGGGGAAACACCGGGCCGACCTGCGCCGGCACTCCGACCTGCGACCCGAAGGTCTTCTCAACGCTCATGCGTTGGGGTAACTTCGACACCGCGACAAACGGGGTAAAGTGGGATTCGACTGAAGCGTCTCCTGCTGCAGTCGCCTATGTGAGCGCGAACTTCTCTTCTTCGTACTTTGGATCTCTGTCGCATACGCTGCCGGCGTCGCTTTACTACAACTCGACGCCTTCCTGGTGGCCGACGAGCAAGGCCTGGCCTGCGACGGGACCGGATGTTTCTACCGGCAACGTCGGGATCTGCAGCGGAGGAACCTATGCTGGAGCACAGGCGACCGCTGGAAGCCAATGCTCAGGTGGCAGTTTGGCCAGTGCATGGGCATCGCATGTAACCTCGAACCCCGCACAGGACTGCTACCTGAACGTGATGCATGGACCGCCAGATGGCACCGGAAGCGCGCTCGCGTTTGATGCCAGCCAGTGCTACTCGTCTTCCGGAGCATCGAGCGGATCGGGCCCTGGAAGCCCGACAGGACTTACGGCAGTCGTGAAATAACAAGACGGTCATCAAACCGATAAAGCTAACCAGCCGGCCGGCCCCATCGAGGGATAGCCGGCTGGTTTATTTTTAGCCGCCAACTACCTCTGCAGCCGCTCCCGGGGACTTGCGTGACGGGGCTAACTCGCGCAGAAGGCCGGCAAACTGTCTCAGCGGTGCTGTACCTCCATGCAAAAGGACGACCGCGATCAGGTAGAGCGCAAAAAACAGCGCTGAAATAATGCCGATCGCGCTCAGCGCGGCACCAGTGCTTGCTGGGCTGCTCTGGAGCGGCCCGCCCCGGATGATTGCCTCAGTTGCGATCCCCGCCACCAACCCTGCTGCGGTGTACCTCCAGATCGACGCGACCAGTACTCGGACGCCAAATCCGATCGGCCGCCCAGCATACCAAAAGCCGGGAATGAGCAGAAGCCAATATGAAATGCTCCACGCCGCGGCAACTCCCGCAGGTCCCCAGGGCAGTGCCGCCAGAAACAAGGAGACGGTGAACGCCAACGCTACCAGACCCCAACGCAGCATGCGGCCCGGCTTTCCGAGAGAAAGATGGACCCAGCCAATGGTGCTGCAAAGCAGCATGACACCGATTCCCGGTCCGAATATCTCAAAGATCCTTCCGGATTCCGACCATTTCGGCCCAAGCACCAGTCTCACTACGTCCCTGCCGACCAGGGTAAGGTCAGCGCTTGCAGCCATGCCGATGAACGCAACCATCCCCAGCGAACTGGCGAGGTACCTGCGGAAGCGATCATGGTCCTGATTCATCCGGCTCAACGCTGCCAATGCCACATTGTTGAGAGGGGCGGTGAGCTGACTGGCAGTAAGCGCGAAGAGGTCGAAGGCCTTTTTGTAGAACCCAAGAGCCACCGCGTTAAATCGCCAGCCAACAAGCAGGTTGTCAATATTCCGGGTAGCGTAGATGACGCTGAACTGTCCATAGACTTTGACCGCAAACCGGACCACGGAACCTGTCTTGCCTGTCCGCCGCGGCAAACTCGGAACCCAATTGCAAAGCCACCATGCTCCGACCATCACGCTAAGCTGTTGCGCAACGATTCCCGCAACGAGCGCCCAATATCCCCAACCTCTCAAGGCCATCAGAATCGAGACAGCCGTATTGACGACTCGGCCAACGACATCGTTGCTGGAGGTTGCCACGAAGCGCATGGCGCGCATGAGAAGAGCCAGGTGAATGATGGAGGCTGCCGAAATGACAATCCCAATCGACAGGCCCCTGGCCACCTCTGCCACCAGTGGATTTCGATAAAACCGCGACAGCAGCGACCCCGCTGCCACGAATGAAATTGCCAGGAGCAGCCCGGCACCCGTGTTGATCCAGAACAAATTGCTGGCGGTCTGATGGTCGATCTCCTCAAACTGGATGACAGCCTCTGTAAATCCATTAAGGCCGAAGCTGACCAGGAGAAGGCTAAAAGTGGTCGCCATGGCGACGATGCCGAAATCGGAAGGCGCCAGCAGTCGGGCCAGGATCACTGTGCTGATCACCTGGGCCGCAAGCGCAAGTCCCGAGGCCGAAACGGTTGCAACCGCGCCGCGAACGGCGAGGCGACGTACTTCGTGGCTTCCAGCTCTTGGATGGAAAGCCCCGCTAGCGTCAAATGGGATCATTCTTTGTCTCTAGTCGAAGTACCAGCGATAGGGAGCAGTTCACCAGCGCGGTTCATTCCGTGCAGGTGAGCGGCGTGTTTGTACGCGCCATGCGCTCCTCGTTGATGGACTATTCCCTGTCGGACGAATCTTCTCAAGGTCACCGCACAGCCTCCGCGTTATGAAGAAACTTTGGCGGTACAAGATCGGGCTTTATCCCCCGTCCCACTGCCCAGTTCAGTACCCGGGTGGTGCTTTGTGCCTTCGCATCCCAAGTCAGGCGTTCCTTGGCGTAGGCCATGCCCTGCTGCCGCAAGCGATAAAGCAGATCCCGATTCGAAGCGAGTTCCGCCAAGATCTTCTCCATCTGCGACACCATATCGCCCTCATTCGTAAGAGGCACTTTGTACCCTACATCCGGATAGACGGTATCACCGGGCCCGCCGAAGTCCACGACCACGGGAACCGCGCCCACTGCGAGAGCTTCAAAGACCACGCCGCCGCCGAAGTCCCTGACTGATGGAAATACGAGGACATCGGAGGACTTCAGGCGGCTGAGGACTTCCGCATGGCTAAGCCAGCCGCAGAACGTAACAGCCTTTTCGATTCCAAGGGATATTGTGAGCTGTTCGAGACGGCTTCGCTCCGGCCCGTCACCAAGCACGGTAAAGCGGGCCAAATCGTTCCGTAAGATCGGAGCAGCCGCGCGCAAAGCAAGATCACACGCCTTTCGCGGAACCAGGCCGCCAACAAAGATCAACTCAAGTCGAGCTCCCAGCGCCGGACTGCGCGAGTCGTCGCAACAAACAGAGGGTGCGATGCCGTTCTCCGGGACGAAGAACAGTTTGTCGTTATATACGGCGAACTCCGAGTAGGTCTGGGAGGAAGCGACGATGATCGCGGCCGCATGGCGATAGGTTGACTGTCCGAAAGGTAGGAATCGATACAGTTTCCTGAGGCCGGAGATCCATTCCTTTTGGTTGTCGAGCTGGGTGAAGCCCGGAGGCCACGGCAAACCGCCGTTGAGCGGACCAATCACGAAGGGTATGGGTCCCTTGCGGAGAAAGAATGAGAAAGGACTCGGCAACACCACCGTCAATGGCACGACGCGGAGAACCACATCGAACTCGCCTGAGAAGATGCGTCTTCTCAATTGTCGCCAGGCGAACCATTCAAACGCGATCGTAAACGGATACTTAAAGGCGGTTACCACCTGACTGTCGTAGTTGCTCTTGAAGATCTTGCGAAAACCCCACGCGAACAGTCGATCGAGCCGTGGCGTCCTCACCACCTCCAGGGCATGGAAGGGCGCATTTGCACGGCGCAGGGCATTCTCGTTAGACGACCCAGCAACCAAAGTGACATCGTGGATCTTGGCCAGCGCCGCTGCATGAGAATAGGTGACAAGAGGGATACTGACCTGCTCCGGATTGCAGTCGGGGCCCAGCACCAAAACACGTAAACGACCCATGCCCTCTCCTGTCTCGCTGTGCTTCATCTTGCTTTGAAGGGGAACGTGTTCCGTCCAGCCCAGTGAATCCACTCTGCAGCTGGAGATCCCCGCTTCCGTCTCTCTATTTCGACGCTTGAATAGCTGCCGGCGGTTAAAGATCCCGTGAAAACCCCAATCAAAGACACGATCTAGATGTTGAATCTGGAACATGCTCCTGGCGTTCCAGACCGCGCTTCACACTTAATGAGCAGGCGCGAGGCTGGGCCCGGCACGGCGCGGAACACGTTGTTTCGCCGTTTCACTCGGAAACAGACCCGCATTCACGCCGCTCGCGCTGACGACTGCAAGCAAGATGAAGATCCAGCTTGCACCCAGCGTCCGGAATCCAGCTTCGGTAATGCTGTAAATCATTCCGGTGATGATATACGCCAGCAACAAGCCCGCCAGTTCGCGATCACGCTTATATGCCTTACATGCGTTCGTATAGCCGGTGATCAGTATGGTCGTCAGCAAGCATATGCCGATCCATCCCAGATTCAGGTAAACCTCAAGATAGCCATTGTGGGCTTCGTTGAGGCCTTCTGCGTGATACCAGCCTGACAGATTCAGCGTGTCCTGAAACATCTGCACGTTGGGGCTGTTCCAATAACTATCGAATCCAGTACCGATCATCGGATTGGACACCGTGGGAATCAGCGCAGACCAGATCGTGGTCCGCCCGGAAAAACTCGCATCTCTCCCCAGGGAATTCGCGACATCGCCGGCGCCGCCGAAAGCTATGGCAAGTCCCCCCAGAGCAAAGACCGCAAAACCGAGCATGTACACGCGGGAGGGTCGCGATCTGATTGCGCGCAGATGCGTCGCGAACATCAGCCCAGCTCCGAGAAAGAAGCATGCAAGGGACGTCGACGAATGGGCCATACGCAACAGGAACAATCCAAGGACAAGCAGAATTCCCTGAGCGACTAACCGCCGCTTCCGGTCGGGTTCGCCTTTGTTCACGAAGAGCCGTCGGAAGTTCCACAATACTCCCAGCGTGATGACAAAGAGGATCAAGCCGAACATATTCTTATTCGTTGTTACACCGACGATGGACAGGTTTCCGTCGTTGTCCCATGCGCGACCCAGGGTCGTGTAACGAATCAAGACGATAGACAAGGGGAACAGAATGAGAGCAACCCTGGAGTAGATCTGTCGGAGTGCCCCCAATGGCTGAATATCGGTGACAATAATCAGCACCATGACCACGTCTCCCACGTCCTTTATCCAGCGCTTCAGCGAAGGAACAAGCACGGGGGACCACGACACGCTGATCAGGCAATATACGAAATAGGCAACTACCGGCGTAATTACTGCCAGGTAGGAACCGGTCTTCTTTCCTCGGACGGCGAGGATAACAACACCAATGAGAAGCAGCACGGCGTAGACGGCCGCATCGACTGGGCTCCCATCCAGGTCTGAGGCCGGAGTACTAAACGTGGTGCTCGTCACGAACCAACTGGTGACAGGTCGCGAGCCAACAAGGGTTAGCCAGATGACGGGTACCCAAAGGCCTGCCGAGTTTCGAGCGGACTTATCTCGGTCCAGGCGAAAGAGATATCCGACTGCAACAGCACAAAGCAAAATGGCGAGTATCGCGGGCATTTCAAACCTTAGCGTCCAATACGTGGCTCAGCCTGCATGGGAAGGGCCGATCTTGGGCCTAGCTATACGAAGCCGGTCTGAGCAGTTCCGAATAGACATCTCGCGTCATGCGGCCCACTGTAGCCCAGGAGTGTTGGGACAGCGCGTTGTCTCGGATCCCCTGACGTCGATGATCCAAGTCTCGATACAAATCGGTTTCAAAATACCGTTCGATCATCGCGGCGAGATCATCCGGATCTCTTGGCTTACAGACGAAACCCGTTTTGCCCTCAACGATATCTTCCGAAAATGAGCCCACATCCGTCCCGATAACTGGCAGGCCATAGTTATAAGCCATGAAGAGAATGCCGCTCTGAAAGATGTCGACGTACGGCAAAGCAGCAACATCCGCCGCCTTGAAGTAGGCTTCGGTCTCAGCGTCAGGAATGAACTCGATCTTCTGCAAGATTTTTTCCCGGCTCGGATCACGTTCAATAGTCTGCCGGATCGATCGCCAGTACTCTTCGTAACCCTTCTTTTGCTCGCCGGCTATGATCAACCGGTAATCTCCACGCGCGGCAATCTTCTGAAAAGCGGCTACCAGATACTCGAGCCCCTTGTACTGCTTGATCGCGCCGAAGTAGAGAATGACCTTCTCGCTCTTCCTCAGTCCGAGTCGTCCCCGCGCCTCTTCACCAGTAAGTTCAGTGAACGGCACAGCATTGTTAATACCGTAAGGAATAACTGTAACCCTCTCCGGCTTCACACCGAACTCTTCGACAAGTTCATCTTTCATCTTTTGTGTGTGGACGAAGATATGATCCGCGAGCGCGTATTGGCACCTTAATGTAATCCGGTTCAGCCAGGAATCCCTCTGATCGCGCTTACCGGCATTCACGTTATGAGCCGTAAAGACGATTTTCTTTCCTCTCAGCTTGTAAAGCAGCATGATCAGCGTTCGGTCAAAGACCGGGAGCTTGTTGTTCCAGAGGATGTGAAATATCTTCGGCTGGGCCGTTAGCGTATAGCGAAGCAGGCGCATGTAGAAGAGCAGAATGCCTATGATTTTCTGCGCCAGGCTCGCACTATTCTGCATGCCATGCAGATTGTGAAGACGCGCATGCGGATTTCCCTGGAACTCGGGCCCATTCATATCGTCGCTGCCGATGACATCCAGAGTCACATTCTGCTCGATCAACGCAGTCCCAAGTCCGATAGCGTAATGCGGGTCTTGTCCGCCAGTCAGAAGCGCGATGCTTAGCGGCGCCGGGCGACTTGCTGCATTCTGCTGAGGCTGCGGCCGCGTCTGAGCAACCGGCTCGCATACGACGGCTCCGCCGATCGCGCCTCTGCCCTCATCAGTCCGCATCAAACAGCCCTCGCGGCGGTATCGAGCACCGGCGTCTCGGAAACCTGGCTCGGCTGAGCATCGAAGAACTGCCGGAAGAGCAGTTCCAGTGTCAGCAGCTTATGGATTGCGGTTGTCGAGTTGTGAGTCCCGCGTACATGCCCTTTCACTATCGCTTCAACGTTCTCCCGCTTCAGAAACGGCCGCGAAAGAGTGCGAGGATCAAGCAGAATCTCCTGCACGTAACTGGCAAGGGCGTCGCGGTACCACACCCGGTAGTGCAGGAACTTGTGGCGGCCCAAAAAGATTCGCTCCGGGCGCAACGGAGAGATCCACGAATTTATGCGCGACGCCCATTGCGGCATTCCGTAATCGCAAGCGTACTCGGCCTTGAACGTAAACTCGAAGTACGCTCTTGCCAACGCGGAGGTCAGTGGGTCCAGCGTGCCGCCCACCCCGCGATCCGACGGTATCCTACGTAACGCAGGACTGCCATCTGCAATCAACCGCAGCCGGACGTCTTCGTCGGGCGAAAGAGTCGCAGGTTGCCGGTAGACCGCGGCGACAAAGTCGTTTCCCAAAAACGGTGAACGGACGGTTAACTGCGTTTGCTCAAGCGCCAGCACTCCATGGTGATACCACGGGGACTGGCGAAACGCGGCAAACGTTACCGGGTGCACACGTCGGATTGACGCATAGGTATCGTGCGCACGACGAACGTCAGAGACCATCTCGCCGTCAAAAAGCCCGTCCGCCGGCAGCGTTGGCTTGAACATGACCGCGTGCCGGACAATCTCGCTGCCATATGTGCCCACGACCTTGGCGGGTGCAATCTGACGGGCCTTTTCACTTACGTAAAGATCGGAGGCGCGATACACATCTACGCCTCCCTCGGTTATGTACACGGTCCTTTCGGCATAATGGGGAAACTTACCGAGGAACTCATCGCCCACCGGAATCACCTGGTGAGTCTGCCCGCTGACATTGGCGACTCGTCGCGCAAGCTGCACGTCGCGGCAATCCCGGAACATGCCGCCGAACGTGTATGTCGGTAACGATCCAGCCGCCGGCCGGTATTGCGCCATAATCACCCGGGTATCCATCCCTCCGGTCAGCGCAATTGCGGTGCGCTCTGGCCCTTCAAAGTAGCGCGGGAGGCTCTTTGCCAGCGATTCCCGCAGGCCCTGATAGAACGATTCGCCGTCCAGCGGCGCCAGTTCCTCCCACTCCTTTGAGGCGAAATAGGTCTCCTTCTGCTTCAACGCTCCGTTATGGAAGATCCAACGCGAACCTGCCGGAACGATGGCAATGTCCTTGAAAACTGTCCGATTCTCAAGCACACAACTACAGGCCAGAAGCTCTCCCAGGCCCTGTGAAGACGGCACGCGCAAATCAGGACGCGCTGCCAGGATCGCCTTGGCTTCGGCTGCGAAATAAAAAGCCTCCATCGACTCGTGGAAGCACAGACGATGCATCCCATATCGGTCGTTGAAGAGCGTGACAGATCCGTTCGCGGAGTCTGCGAGCAAACCATGAAAGAGCCCGTCGAGGCTCGCGAGAAAGCAAGGATCATTCGCTGCAAGGAGCAGCAGATAAGAAGCCTGACTCTCATCGCCTTGCGCTTGCTTGTTCTGGTGTCCGTACTCCTCTCCAGAAAAGATCAGTGTCCGATCCAGTTGCCGGTCACGCAGCGGCATGCCATCGGCAAACGAGTTCTCAATGACCGTCCAGCCGGCGTAGACTCCGAGCGATTCGTCGATCCACGTGCCCACCCGATAGAAGGGCTCGTGCCGCAGCGCCGAAACCATTCGCAAAAGCTGCGGCTCGGCCCACTGCCGCGATCTCTTCGTGATTAATCCCACTATCCCTGGCACGGCTCTCCTAATGCTCCCTTGGAAATGCGCTACTCAACCGAGTAGTCCTGCATGCGCTGGATTGGCGAAGCCCCGAGAGATG
>Ga0335077_10010400_pt1 | contig 11577 bp, 11 predicted proteins | sample Lox_Sample_31_FD_207151 | JGI IMG/M metagenome (GOLD analysis project Ga0335077, IMG submission 207151) | Soil microbial communities from Loxahatchee National Wildlife Refuge, Florida, United States - Lox_Sample_3.1 | ecosystem: Environmental > Terrestrial > Soil > Wetlands | place: USA...
CCGAAATCTTGCGGATTCTCTCCTCGCACGACAACCAGAGCGCTTGATCCCTGTTTTTGCGGAACGACACCCCGCCTTTCCGTCGTCCGGATCCTTGCGCGTCTTTCGAATCCGCATAGCGAGCGCAGTCCCCGCCTGGGAGGGCGGGTCCGCGAGCGAATTAAAAATAAGATCTTTTCCACCCGGATCGAACCTGCCCGCCGGCAGGCGGGGAATCCCCGGCCGGAAGGTCGGGGTTCTTCAAACGAACACGGGGCGTAGCGCAGCCTGGTAGCGTACTCGCTTGGGGTGCGAGTGGTCGGCGGTTCAAATCCGCCCGCCCCGATACATATTGTAAAATCGCTGAGGCCGGTGCGGGGGATTTGCTCCCGAGCGGAAGGCGCTGGCGCGCGATATTTTGATTCCGCGCCTTCGGCGCGGTGCGTGTTCAAATCCGCCCGCCCGAAAATTTTCCGCAGGAAAATTTTCCCCTATTTACTATTTACAATTTTCCTTTGCTGCGGAAAATTTTAGTAAATGGTGAACGGTAAATCGTCCATGGTTTCGAAGTCCGTCCCCACGGACTTTTTTATTGCTGAGAATCATCCATGCTGATCCTGGTTACCAATGACGACGGCATCCAGTCGCCGGGGATCAAGATCCTGGCCCGGGTCTTGAGGCGGATCGGAGAGGTTTACGTCGTGGCGCCGGACCGGGAACGCACGGCGGCCGGCCACTCCCTCACGCTTCACAAACCCCTGCGGATCGAGCCCCTCGGTCCGCGCACGTTCAGCGTCAGCGGGACGCCCACGGATTGCGTTAATCTGGCGGTCAACGAAATTCTTCCGCGCCGTCCCGACCTGGTCGTCTCCGGCATCAACCGGGGGGGGAATCTCGGGGACGACGTGACCTATTCTGGGACGGTATCCGCCGCCATGGAGGGGACGCTTCTGGGGATCCCTTCCATCGCCCTCTCGCAACTGGGCGAGGGCGATTTTCAATTCGAGGCGGCGGCGCGGTTCGCGGTGCGCCTGGTCCGCCGGGTCCGTCGCCTGGGTCTTCCCCCGGACACCCTCCTGAACGTCAACGTCCCCGACCGGCCTCCGCAGGCGATCAAAGGCATGCGCGTGACCTGTCTGGGCAAGCGCATCTTTGATTCCGACAACATCATTAAAAAGGAAGATCCCCGGGGCAAGATCTATTACTGGATCGGCGGAAACCGGGTGGCCTGGGAGGAACGGAAAGACACGGATCAGGAAGCCGTCGAAAGCGGCTTCATCTCGGTGACGCCCGTTCATCTGGATCTGACCAATTACAGCGCCCTGGCCGCGTTGCGCGACTGGGAGAAACGTTTGATGCCGCCGCGCCGGCGGCCGCGTCCCGCCCGCCGCGCCCGGCCTCCGGCTTAACTCCGTCCCGTCAAGGATCCGACCCATGGTGATCGATTACGAACGCGCGCGGTTGAGGATGGTCGACGAGCAGCTGGCGGCCCGGGGCATCAAGGACCGGCGCGTTCTTTCGGCGATGGGGCGCGTGCCGCGCCACCTCTTCGTGGAGGATGCCCTTCGGGACCGCGCCTACGGAGACCATGCCCTGCCCATCGGCGATCAGCAGACCATTTCACAGCCGTACATGGTGGCCCTCATGACGGACAGCCTGGCGCTCAAAGGCACCGAGCGGGTTTTGGAGATCGGAACCGGGTCGGGATACCAGACCGCGGTCCTGGCCGAACTGGCCGCGCGCGTCTATTCCATCGAACGGATCGCCGGCCTCGCGGCCAAAGCGCGCTCCCTGCTCGCGTCGCTCGGCTGCCGGAACGTGACGATCAAGGTGTCGGACGGGTCCTACGGCTGGAAGGAAGAGGCTCCGTTCGACGCGATCCTGGTGACGGCCGGCTCGCCGGAGGTCCCGACGCCCCTCGCCGACCAATTAAAGGAGGGAGGGCGCATGGTGATTCCGGTGGGGGACCGGACGACTCAAACGCTGAAGAGAGTGACCAAGACGCCGGCCGGGATCGAGGTCGCGGCCCTGACCGGGTGCGTCTTCGTGCCGCTCATCGGCGGCCACGGCTGGGGGGATGCGAACGCGTGAGCAACGGATGCTGAAGATCGCGAACACTCTCACGGGGAAAAAAGAGCCGTTCCGCCCCGCGCGGGCCCGGCGCGTCGGGATGTACGTCTGCGGCGTCACGGTTTACGATCGCTGCCATCTGGGCCACGCCCGCTCGGCCGTCGTCTTCGACGTCATCCGTCGGTATCTGGAATACAAAAAGTACCGGGTGCGCTACGTCAAGAACTTCACGGACGTGGACGACAAGATCATCGCGCGGGCGGCCAAGGAAAACCGGCCCTGGACCGAGATTGTGGAGCGGTATATCGCGGCGTACGGGGAGGACATGGGGCGGCTGGGCGTGCGGGCCGCCGACCGCGAGCCGAGGGCGACGGAGCACATCCCGGAGATGATCCGCTTGATCCGGCGGCTGATCCGGAAAGACTTCGCCTACGCCGTCGACGGCGACGTCTACTATCGGGTCGAGAAGTTCAAAGGGTACGGCCGGCTTTCCAAACGGAAAGCCGACGAGCTCCTGGCGGGCCTGCCTGCCGGACAGGCGGGCGCCCGCGTGGAGCCGGACGAGCGGAAAAAAAATCCGCTGGACTTCGCCCTCTGGAAGGCGGCCAAGCCGGGGGAGCCTAGCTGGGAGAGCCCCTGGGGTCCGGGACGGCCGGGGTGGCATATCGAATGCTCCGCGATGTCGATGAAGCTCCTGGGCAATTCGTTTGACATCCACGGCGGCGGAATGGACCTGATCTTCCCCCATCACGAAAACGAGATCGCGCAGTCCGAGGGCGCGACCGGAAAACGGTTCGCGCGCTACTGGGTCCACAACGGCTTCGTGAACGTCAATCAGGAGAAAATGTCCAAGTCGCTCGGGAATTTTTTCACGATCCAGGAAATTTTCGAGAAATCGGTCTGGCCCGAGGCCGTGACGGCCGAGGTCCTCCGTTACTTCCTCGTGGCGACCCATTATCGCAGCCCGATCGATTTTTCGGACGAGGCGCTCAAAGCGGCCAAGGCGGGCCTGGATAATTTCTACACCATGTTCCAGAAGCTGGAGGAGCCGACCGCGACGGCGTCCGGCCCGCTGGACCGGAAGCTGCGCGCGGCGCTCAAGGCGTTTCCGAAACGGTTTGAGGCCGCGATGGACGACGACTTCAACACCTCGGAGGCCGTGAGCGAGATGCAGCAGCTTCGGGCCGCGGTCAACGCCGTGTTGGCCCGGGGAATCTCCCGGTCTTCGGCTCAGGCCGTCATGGAGCTGTTCCGGAAATACGGAGCGGTTTTGGGACTGTTTCAATTGGACCCAGAATCATGGAAAATGAAGGGAGAGAAGATTTATCTCGAACTCCATGATGAAATTGCACTTGGAGTCTCTGAAAAGGCTCGTGTTAAGGTGGTACTTAGTGACGAAAAGGTGAATGCTCTTGTAGCAGAGCGACTGGAAGCGCGTCGGCAAAAAGACTGGGCGCGAGCGGATGAGATCCGCAAAGAGTTGGCCGCTGCCGGAATAATTTTGGAAGACCGACCGGACGGGACGACGCGGGTGAGACGGTAGTAAAAAGAACGAAAACGCTGATCCTTCATGCTGTTGATCTTCTCCCCCTAAAGAGGTATCATTAGTTCGCAAGGTTTGTTGTTTAGGAGAGCGCGATGGCGCAGAGCTTGGACCGCATTACGATGGATCCCAACGTCTGTATGGGGCAACCCACGATTCGAGGGATGAGAATTACGGTTTCATTCATCCTGAAGCTGCTGGCCTCGGGCCAGACCAACCCGGAAATTCTCGAAGCCCATCCGGAATTGGAAACGGAGGATTTGAAACAGGCCATGGAGTATGCGGCCCGGCTTGCGGGGGAATTTAGTCGGCCGGAGCCTTCCACTAAAGGCTGATCCTGTCCTTGAAGCTTGTTGCGGATCTCCATATCTCCCCGAAGACCGTTCATGCTCTCCGAAAAAGCGGTTTTGCCATCTCAGGCGTTACGGACCATCTTCCTCCGACGTCAACCGACCGGCAGATCATCGAACTTGCAGAACGTCTTCAGGCCTCCATTGTAACGCAGGAGCTTGATTTCTCCCGGTTGATCGCCGAATCGGGGAAAACGTTCCCCAGCATTTTATCGTTACGCCTGGGAGATGTGTCTCATCGGCGCGTCACGGACGTTTTGATGCGACTGCTTCCAACCGTTGAGAAAGACCTGGAGGAAGGGGCGGACATTTCGGTGGATGAGGTCGGTGTGCGGATCCGAATGCTGCCCATCAAATAGGGCGAAATTTTCGAATGAAAGAGGAATCGGATAAAACCGACCGCATCTTCGGCATCCATCCGTTGATGGAGGCGCTTGCGGGCGAGCGGAGCGTCGAGCGCATTTACATCGCCAAGGGGCGGGGCGGCGGCGCGGTGGACGAGTTGATACGGCTCGCGCGATCGAAAGGCGTGCCGCTCCATTTCGAACCCCGCGAGGTCCTGGACCGAATCGTCGGCCACCCCAAACATCAGGGCGTCATGGGGCTGGTCGCGGCGAAGGCCTACGGGACGCTGGACGAGATCCTGGGGCGCGCATCGAAACAAGGCGAGGCCGCGGCCGTATTGGTTCTGGACGGGATCGAGGACCCGCGAAATCTGGGCGCCGTTCTCCGGACGGCGGATGCGGCCGGGTTTCACGGAGTCGTGATTCCCCAACGGCGGGCTTCCGGATTGACCGAGACGGTGGCCAAGGTCTCGGCCGGCGCGCTGGAGCACGTAACCGTGGCCCGTGTCGTGAACCTGACCCAGGCGCTGGAGAGCTTGAAGGCGGCGGGGCTGTGGATTTACGGACTGGATCCCGGCGCGGAGAAAAGTTATCTCGAGATCGATTATCGCGGACCGGTCGCGATCGTGGTCGGCGCGGAAGGGGAGGGAATCGGCCGGCGGGTGCTTTCGACCTGCGATGAGCGCGTCCGTCTGCCGATGAAGGGACGGGTGGCCTCCCTGAACGTCTCGGTCGCGGTCGGCGTGATGGCCTACGAGATCCTCCGCCAGAGGACGCCCGTCAATACACGAATGAAGAACTCGTAGGCGAAGCTTTGGCTCCGTTCCGCGGGCAAGTGGTGATGGCCACCAAGTTCGGGATCAAGATGGATGCCAGCGGGCAGCAGGTCCAGGACAGTCGGCCCGAGCGCATCCGACAGAGCCTCGAGGGTTCCCTCAAGCGGCTCAGAGTCGATGCTATTGACCTCTTTTATCAACACCGCGTTGACACGGAGGTGCCGATCGAAGACGTGGCGGGAAGGGTTCCTCACGGGAAAGATCGACGAGAAGACCACGTTCGATAAGTCCGACTTCCGCAACATTGTTCCTCGCTTTACCCCCGAGGCCCGGAAACCGTGGATCGTTCCGATCCCGGGCACCACTAAGCTTTCGCGCCTGGACGAGAACATCGGAGCGGCAGTAATCGAACTTACATCCGACGATCTCCGTGAGATCTCCGGCGCCGCCTCAAAGATCACGATCCAAGGGGCCCGCTACCCCGAAGCCCTGGAAAAAAGGACCGGCCTTTGAGCGGCCGTCATGTCAAACAGGAGTCACGATGATGAACAATAACATCGAAGGAAAAGTCGTCGTCGTAACAGGCGCAAGCAGCGGGCTGGGCGAGGCGACGGCTCGGCTTCTCTCCAGCCAGGGCGCAACAGTTGTGCTGGGTGCGCGGCGCTTAGATCGCATCAAATCATTGGCAGATGAGCTAATTCGCAAAGGGGGCAAAGCACTGGCCATACAGACGGACGTTACCCAGGTGGACCAAGTCAAGAGATTGGTCGAATCAGCCGCGCAAACATTCGGCCGCATCGATGTCATGATCAATAATGCCGGGCTGATGCCGCACTCGCCGCTCGAACGCCTCAAGATCGATGATTGGAACCGGATGATCGACGTGAACCTCAAGGGCGTGCTGTACGGCATTGCCGCGGCGCTGCCGTATATGAAGCAGCAGAAATCCGGACACTTTATTAATGTCTCATCTGTGGCAGGTCACAAGGTACGCCCCGGTAGTGCTGTGTACGCCGCTACCAAGACTGCGGTGCTGGTCATCTCAGAGGGGCTGCGGCAGGAAGTGAAGCCCTACAACATCCGCACAACGGTGATCTCACCGGGTGCGCTGGCCACGGAGCTGCCGAACAGCATTACCGAGCCGGACGTCGCCGAGAATGTCCGCAAGTTTGTTCAGGAGGTTGCGCTTCCCGCCGAATCGTTTGCGCGGGCGGTAGCGTTCGCCATGAGCCAGCCGGAGGATATGGACGTGAACGAGATCATGTTCCGGCCCACGCGCCAGGAGCTATAAGGTCCCCTAAGAGCATTGACGTAAAAAACAGGAATCTAACAACAAAGAAGGAGATACACATGGCAAACAGCAGCGAACATAAAGCGACGGATGACTTAAAGGCTATAGCGCCGGAATTTGCGAAACTGACACAAGACTTTCTTTTCGGTGATATTTGGAAACGTCCCGGACTCTCGCAGCGCGATAAAAGCTTAATTACGGTCACATGCTTGGTTGCGCTGAATCGTATCGAGCAAGTCGATTTTCATCTTAAAAAGGCTTTTGAAAACGGCCTCACGAAGGAAGAACTTGTGGCTGCGATTACGCATATTGCATTTTACGCCGGCTGGCCCACCGCAGCCTCGGGGTTTGGTCACTTGAAAAAAGTAATTGATCAGCCATAAGCGGCAAGGAGCCGTGTAGGTCCAAGAAGATATTTTACCTTTGATTCATCACAGCGGAAGCGCGGCGCACCCGAAAAAGAAATTTTCATGCGAACGAGTGTTATTTTCGGAACTCCTCACTTCCGACAATGAATCTTGGGGGCCGGTTTGACTCAGCCCGGACTGCGACCTCTCCCTTAGTCGTTAGAATGACTTCAGCAGTTCCTTTTTCTTCTCGTTATATTCCTCGTCGGTAATCAAGCCCTCCTCTTTGAGCTTGTTCAGCGTTTTGAGTTTTTCCTCCAGCGTGGAGGGCGGGGCGGGCTGGACCGGCGCCGGTTCGGCTTTCGCCGGTTCCGTCGAGGGCGCGGCGGCCGAAGGCTCGACCGTCGAGGGAGGCGGGGTCGCCGGGGCGTTCAGGAGCGAGGCATAATCGATGCTGAGCCAGCGTTGCGGAAACAGGGACTCCTGCCCGCCGGGGGCCTTGTCCCCTTCCACGAGCGACTGGAAGGGGCCGGGCGCGATAAAAAAATTCTGATCGTTGGATGTCGGAAAAGGGGCGCCCCCGATTGGAATGTCCGGGGATCCCGGCTCGTTGCCCCTCTGGTAGCGCCCCAGAAGGATGTTCAGTCGCTTGTCCTTGACGAACGCCACCCCTGAGGTCGTCGTCCCTCTGTAGACGCTCCGTTGATGGTGGAGAAAGAACACGACGCGTTCATCCGGCCGGGCGGTCCGGAGCGCCGCCGCGAGCGGTTTCGCCAGGAAGCCGGCCTCCGCCGGAGTAAACGCCGGCTCGGCCGTCGCTTTGGATTTCAGAAGGAGCGTGGACAGCAAGCCCGGCGGCTCGACGATCCGGATCGACTCCAGAATCCGCTTCATATCGGCGTCGTTGATCTCGGCCGGATGGTCGAATTGCAGGGGAATCGGTTGCCTGGATTTATCCAGCCAGGTTTGCAGGACAACCGAATTGTACTGGTCGTTGAGGATCGTTCGGGACAGGGTGCGGTTCTCCACGCATCCGGCGACGACCGCGCTGACGAGAACGGCGATGAAGAACGACCATGGGCGCATAGGCTTCCTTTATCATCGGTCTGTTTAAGGTTAAGAAATCTGTTTAACATTTATCACAGTTCCGTTCCGGATGCAATTTCATTTTGCGGGAGGAGCTCTTTCGTCGCCCTCGGAATCGCAGTTGAGTCCGCGCGGGAATTCTGGTATCGTTGAGGAACATGACGCAAAAGGTCGATCGAAAATTCCCGGCCACCATGGCCACGCAGCATCCGGACCACGCCAACGTTCCGTACTGGAAGAAAAACGGCGATCCCTTCATCAACACCCAGGAGGAGATCGAGGAATGCATCAGCGCGTTCCGCGACCTCCATTGCCAGGAATACATGTGGGATTGGGAGGGCAAGTACGTGGACGAGGCGGTGGTGGACAAGCTGCTCTCCAGCTATTACGACTTCTTCCGGCGGGTCCATCTGGGACGGGACGTCTTTCTCACCTTCCGTCTGCCCAACATATGGCATGAAAAGGGTTACCGCCTGGCCCGCGCCTACATGGGAATTCTCACGTTTGAAGACCTCACTTTCGATCTGGGCTTCTCCCGTCCGCCGGTCTTCGAGGTGATCCTGCCCATGACGGACGAGGCCAGGAAACTGATCCATCTGCAAACGACCTTCCGGCAGGTGGCGCGGCTCAAGCATGCCGCGTTCGGCAACCGGAAGGGGATCGAGTACCTCCGGGTGATCCCGCTGATCGAGGGCATCTCGGAGCTGACCGGCTCGCGGAAGATCCTGCACGATTATCTCGATCTGCATGAAAGGGAATACGGGACGCGGCCGGATTATCTGAGGCCCTTCATCGCGCGGTCCGATCCGCCCTTGAACGCCGGTCTGATCCCGGCCGTGGTCGCGGCCAAGATCGCCTTGTCCGAGTACTACACGTTCGAGGAGGAGTCGGGCATTCCGGTTTTTCCGATCATCGGCGTGGGGTCCCTTCCCTTTCGCGGCGGGCTGGCCCCAAACCGGGTGAAGGATTTTCTGGAGGAGTACGGCGGCGTCCGGACGGTCACGATCCAGTCGGCCTACCGCTACGACTACCCGATTCAGGAAGTCAAACGATCGCTCCAGTTCCTGAACCGCAACCTGCCCAAGACCCGTCCGAGAATCCATTCGCCCGGGGAGATCAAGGAAGGGGAGGTCTTAAGCGAACTGTTCGCCAAGCATTATCAGCGGACGGTTGAAGGCCTGGCGGGAATGATCAATACGTTTTCGAAGATCATCCCTCAGCGTCGCGAGCGGATGCTCCATATCGGGTTGTTCGGATATGCGCGCGGCCTCGGGGGCAAGCGCCTCCCGCGCGCGATCGGCTTCACGGCGGTGCTTTATTCCCTGGGCGTTCCGCCGGAGCTGATCGGGACCGGCCGGGGATTGCGCGAGGCCCGGGAGAGAGGTCTGACGGATACCCTCAAAACCTTCTACCGCAATCTCGAGAAGGACCTGATTCAGGCCGGCCATTATCTCAACAAAGAAAACCTGAACTTCCTGGCCAAGCGCTCCGCGGCCTGGCGGGGCGTGCAGAAGGACGTCGAAGGCATCGAGAATTTTCTGGGCCGGGAGCTGGGACCGGAAACGGTCGAGCATTACCTTCACCGCAACCTCGTCTCGAGCGCCTATCTTCTCTGGCGGTCCGGCAAGGTTCCGTCCGACCGCATCCTCGAGGCCGCGAAGATCCGCCGGAGCATCGGCTAGGAATAAATGTTCCTTATTCGATGAACGTCCGTTGCAGGAAGAAAAACCCCGTGTCGGTTCCCCCCGTGACGTTCAACGAGAAATCCCCGACCAGCCTGGCCTTTTCAACGCCCATGGAAGCGTTTCGGGACGCGCTCGGCGCCAGGGTGAAGGCCGCGGCCCCTCCAACGGCGCTGCCATCGATCCCGCCGTCCGTGGTATTCGCGAAAGCCAGGCTCCCCGAAGAAAACGAGACCGAGGGACAAGCCATCAACGGCAAGGATTTGATTTTCCCGCCCACGACGCTGCCGTCGGGTTTCGTCCGAAGACTGATGAAGCACGTCGTGCCGGCCGGATCGGGCCCCGCCGACACGTAATAGAATCCCCTCCAGATCGCGGTTCCGGACGACCCGTCAAACTCCTTTTGACCGAAGTCCGACGTGGCAAAGTGCGGAGGCGAGGCGATGCTGTTTCCCCACAACGGGCCGTAGGCCGTTTGCCCGGACAGCGCCACATTGAACAGTCCGAACACATGCTTTTTCTTCGGCCCGATCAGTCCTGAAACGGTGATGGTGGAATTGTCCGCGGAAGTGAGGGCGCCGGTGAATATGCCCAGGTTTGGGTCCACCGTAAACGCCGTGGAGGTCGACAGGGTGTTTCCGAGGGTGTCCATGCCGCTCGAAATCGTTCCGCCGGAGGACGTGAACGAGCTGTTGTATTGGAACGGAGGCCGATACGTGAAATTCGCCGAACAGGACTGACAACGCTTTGTAAATTCAGACCACACCCAGTCGCCGTCCAGATCGGCGGCGCTCCAGGTCAAGTTACTCAAGAGATGAACCCGCCCCCGCACGACCGTCGTGACGTTTTGAGGCGACGTATCCGTGATCACGGCCTCCATGTAGCCGACGAAATTGGCGGGACCGGTCGCCGAGTCGAGTTTCCCGATCACGGTTAAATCCACCGTCCGGGTCGGCGTCGGGTTGAACGTCGATGTCATTTCGTAAATTCCAAGATTCGCATCGATCAAGGTCAGGGCTCCCGTGAACGAGGTCGTTGTCACGCCCCACGAAGCGGCCGGGATATACTTTTCCAGGGTGATGTCGGCGTAGCTGCCCGAAACGGCGCTCCCGGAAATCGAAAGGCTGACGTTGGCCATTCGCCGGTCGCCGACGCGGTCGGCGTCGCCGAAGGCGGCGCGGTGGAACTCCGCGCCGCCCGCCCAACTGCCCGTGAACGTGGACGCGCCGAACCCGCCCGAGCCGGAGGCGCCGGGAACGGCTGCGGTGGCCGCGTCGGCCCCGACCCGCCGCTTGGCGTCGATGGCGAAAACCTCGACCAGCGCCGAAGGACCGACGAACGTCGCCGGCAGGGTGATCGTCGCGGAATACGTCGAACCGTTGGCGGTCATCCGGCTTCCCGTGCCGTAGCCGACCAGTTCGGCCCGGGCGTCGGTTACGGCGTCGCCGTCGCTTCCTGGGTTGATCGTCGCGGCGACCGCAACGGTCGAGCCGTTCACGGTCAGGACGACGTCGGTGATCCGGGGCGCGTCGTCCACGTCGTCGAGATCCGGAAGCTCGATCGGAGCGGAAACGGTCGTCGCGGCGTTGTTGGATACGTCCACGGCAAAGGTGTTCGTTTCAAAACCCGGCATGATCGCGTTCAAGGTCACCGAACCGGCCGGAACGTTGGAAAGGGTGAATTGGCCGTCCGGACCGGTCAGGGCCGTGGGAGAGTCGCTTCCGGCCACGACCGTCGCGCCCGCGATCGGCGAGCCGTTCGAATCCGTCAGGGTTCCGGAAACACTGCCCGCGCCCGACAGCGAGCTTCCGTTGCTGCTGCTCGATCCGTTGTTCGACCCTCCGCAACTGGATAAGATGATGACGGGAGATATTATCGCGATAAAAGATACGATCGAATGAAGCCATGACGATTTTCGCGCTTTCTTGTTCATTTCCGTCTCCTCCGTTACATAGTCAGTCCTATTACAATATGATTCACTCCGATGATAAAAAAACCGCTTCCCTCTGCGCCGAAACTGGGCGCCGCCTGAATGTATGCAATCGTCGTTCCGCGATTTCAAGCAACAGATTGAGCGCTCCGCTTCGCCGACGGGAAAGCGGACCCTAA
>Ga0335077_10010401_pt1 | contig 11577 bp, 8 predicted proteins | sample Lox_Sample_31_FD_207151 | JGI IMG/M metagenome (GOLD analysis project Ga0335077, IMG submission 207151) | Soil microbial communities from Loxahatchee National Wildlife Refuge, Florida, United States - Lox_Sample_3.1 | ecosystem: Environmental > Terrestrial > Soil > Wetlands | place: USA: Florida...
TGGACGCGAGTCGTGAACAACTTGAAGTCGCGGAGGGGAGTGCAGAAAAAGCCGGTATTCGGAACCTCTCATTTCACGAGGCGACCGCCTACGAACTCGGCCTGCCCGCCCAATCATTCGACATGGTCTATTCCCGTTTTCTGTTCTGCCATCTGGATGATCCGGCCAGGGCCATTAAAGAGATGAAGTCGATTCTGAAGCCCAGAGGCGTTCTGGTCTGCGAAGACCACGATGACGGTGGCATCTTCACCGAACCGCAGACCCGCGCCTACCGGCGGTTGGTTGAAATCAGCGATGCAGTAAACCGCGCACGGGGATTGGATTCCTTTATCGGACTGAAGCTTCCCAGGCTGTTCCGTGCGGCAGGATTCTCTCACCCGAACGTGAGGGTTAACCAGTTGGCATTCCTGCGCGGCGAAGAAAAAAGATTTTGGGAAATTACGCTGCGGGAAGCCGCGCCAGCAATCCTTGCTGCCGGCGCGTCAACGCCTGATGAACTCGGGAGCATTTGCAAGGAAATGCAAACGATCGCAGCGGACGAAAGCATACTCGTGTTGTTGGCCCGTGTGACCCAGGTGTGGGCGCAAAGTTAGCGGACGCTCACTGACCCCAATATTGATCGCGCAGCCGCGTTTGCCGACTGGTCATCGGGATCTCCTGGCCATCAATGAACACCTGCTTCACGTCCGTTTTCACATCCAGAGGATCGCCCGTCGCGACCACGACATTGGCAGTCTTGCCCACATCCAGCGACCCGAGCTTGTCGGCGACGCCCCAGATTTCCGCGGCATTCAACGTAATCGCCTTCAAGGCGTCGTCATAGGGCAGACCAAATGCTGTGGCGAATCCGGCCTGATAGGGCAGGTTGCGGGCGTTGTGGGCATCGAACGAGGCAAACGCGATCTTTACACCGCGTTTGTTTAACTGGGCCGGCAGGCTATACACCGCGTCGAAGCGCTCAAACGGCTTGGGCGTTTCATAGATCGGGCCGACAATCACCGGAACCTTAAGTTGCGCAACGTAGTCCAGCACTGGCTGAGAATGACTGACGTGGTTTAGCACGAATTTCAGATTGAACTCGCGAGCCAGATTTACCGCACTTTCCAGGTCGCTGGCTTCCTCGGCAGCCAGGATAATCGGCTTTTGTCCCGCCAGGTAGGGAAGCAAGGCCTCGAGCTTCAGGTCGCGCTTGGGTTGCGACGGCGGCTTTTTCTCTTTGTCGTCCGTTTTGGCCGCTGCCTCGCTCTTCTTCTTCTCATATTCGGCCCAGTGCTGCTGATAATCCTGAGCATCGAGAAATGCCTGTCGCAGTTGAGCTGCCATGCCCATGCGAGTCGAGGGATACTTGCGTTTCTCCCGCGATTGATTCCTGCGCTGATCACCGGTGAAATTCAGGGGCATCGCGATGTCGCGAATCAGGAGCATCTCGTTGGCCGACTTGCCTGCCAGTTGCACAAACGAATCCTGACCCGGCAGAGTGTCTTTGCTCTCAGGGGCCACAATCGCATTGGTAATTCCGTTCAGCCGGGTGACTGGGATCAGCTCCGATTCCGCATGGAATGCGTCATACACGTGCATGTGCGGCATGATTTCTTCGCTGAGCTCAACCAGGTCATTCGTCATGTCCTCAGCTGATATCTCCGTCAAGCCCAAGTTGGTCTCAGAATCGATCAAACCGGGGTAAACGGTCATACCTTTTACATCAATGACACGCGCGTTTTTCGGGACCGCTGCCGACCCTTCCGCGCCTACAGCTGTGATTTTGCCATTCTCCATCACCAGCACGCCGTGCTCGATGATCCCGTGGGAGACGGTGAGCAACTTGCCTCCCCGGAGCACCACCGGTTTCTGCTGGGCGACGAGCGAGAGTGCCGCCGAAAATAAAATGCCAACCACGAAGGACGAACGACCGAAAACGCTTTTCATTCTCCCTCCCTGTAATGCGGCATTCCGAACCCCGGAAGGGAACGGTCGAAATAAACGTCGCCGTCGATGAATACTTTGTTCGGCACGGCGGAACTGGAAAGCGGATAACCGTCCCAAATCACCAGGTCCGCATCCTTACCGACATCGATCGATCCAACTCGGTCATCCACACCGATAATCCATGCGGCGTTGAGCGTAATCATCCTCAGAGCTTCATCTTCGGTTGCGCCGCCGTAACGCATGGTTTTCCCGGCTTCCTGATTCAGGCGTCTTGCGAAATCGTCAGAGTCACTTTTGATTGCGACCCGAACTCCCTTCCGCATGCACATCACCGCATTCCACGGAATGGCATCCCAGGCTTCCTGTTTGTAGCCCCACCAGTCAGAGAAAGTCGCAATGCCGATCCCATTGGCTGCAAGTTGATCCGCTACCTTGTAAGCTTCGAGCGCATGATGAAAAGCCCGCAGCTTGTAGCCAAACTCTTTTGCCATGGCCATTTCTGTCAGCAACTCGTCGGCGCGATAGCAGTGAATTTGCACCAGTAACTTTCCTCGCAAGACGTCGGACAGCGCATCCAGCTTCAAGTCTCGTTTGGGAGGGGTCGCGTCTTTCTCTCCTCGTTTTACTTTGGCTTTGTAGTCATCCCATTCACGCATGTAGTCCTGCGCAGCCACCAGGGCCTCGCGTTGAATCTCGAAGTTGCCCATGCGTGTCGAAGGCAACTGATCACGGCTGCCATACACGCGTTTGGGATTTTCTCCGCTGGCGAACTTAATGGACTGCGGCGCTCCCGGAAACAGCATGGCATCGCGGTTCAAACCATACTTGTGTTTAATTACCACTGCCTGTCCGCCGATCATGTTGGCCGAGCCGTGCAGCAGCAACGAGGTAGTGACGCCACCAGCCAAAACCCGGTAAATGGCCTTATCCTGGTAATCGAAGGCATCGATCATCATCATCTGCGGTGTAATGGGGCTGGTCGCCTCATTCACGTCATCGTCGAGCGCAATATGAGAGTGGGAATCGATCAGGCCCGGGGTGAGATACTTTCCCCCTGCATCGACCACCGTCGCGCCAGCGGGAACGTTTACATCCTTACCGACTGCGGCGATCTTGCCATCTTTGATGTAAACGCTGCCATTCGAAATACTGCCGTGGGTCACGGTCATGACGACGGCATTCTTGATAACAACCTCGTTGTGGGTAGTGCCCGCCTGTGCTGTAGCGAAAACAGATAAAGCGGCAGCCAGCACGATCACGTATATCGGAACACGATTCATCATTTGCTACCTCGAAATCCTCGAAGCAAAAGAAATCGAAATTGTAGGAGCCGGTGCGCCTGTCGTCAATCGGAAGTGAGTATATGATGGTGAACTTCTCACAACTCCAGTCAATGCGTGCCGTCGTCCAACGCGTGAGCCGGGCCCAGGTCACCGTGAACGAGCAAGTCGTTGGCAAAATCGAACGCGGTTTGCTCGTGCTGCTTGGTGTCTCACGAGAGGATTCTGAGAAGGACGCCCACTACTTAGCAGACAAAATCACTGGCTTGCGAATCTTCGAGGATGAAAGCGGCAAGATGAACCTCGAAGTGGCTTCGGTTGGCGGCGCAGTCTTGGTCGTCTCCCAATTCACACTCTACGGCGATGTTCGCCGCGGCAAGCGTCCTTCGTTCGATGCCGCCGCACCCCCGGATCGCGCTCGCGAGCTCTATGACTACTTTGTTGAGCGAATTCGGGCTTCGGGGCTCAAGTGCGAGACCGGCCGCTTTCAGGAAATGATGCAGGTCGAACTGGTCAACGATGGCCCAGTCACAATTCTGCTGGACTCGGCAAAGATGTTCTAGCCGCTCAGGCTCTGTGATCTCTGTGCCCTCTGTGGTTTAACTTGCTGTGGCTAACGCATGCTCTCATGCAGTGACCGCTTCCGGCTTGGGTCTTCCAGCGAGCAATTGCCGAAGCACAAACTGCAGAATCCCGCCATTCGCGTAGTACTGTGCCTCTTGAGGCGTGTCGATTCGCACCAAGGCATCAAACTCAACGGTTTTTCCGCCGCTTTTTGCCATTACCTTGACCTGGCGTCCCGGCGCGAAGTGCTCGACCACATCGCGAACACCGTTGATCTCAAAGATTCCGTCGCCAGTTAGCCCCAATGCCGGAGCATTCTGCCCCTCAATAAATTGCAGCGGCAAGATTCCCATCCCGACGAGGTTGGACCGGTGGATGCGTTCATAGCTTTCTGCAATCACCGCCCGCACTCCGAGCAACAGTGGCCCTTTGGCGGCCCAGTCGCGCGATGAACCGGAACCGTACTCTTTCCCCGCAATGATCAGCAGCGGCACGTGTTCCGCATGGTATTTCTCGGAAGCCTCGAAGATTGTCATCTCCGTTCCATCCGGCAGATGGCGCGTAAATCCACCTTCGAGATTGGGAACCATTCGGTTGCGCAACCGTACGTTGGCGAATGTGCCGCGCACCATTACTTCGTGATTGCCGCGTCGCGATCCGTACGAATTGAAATCCGCTGGTTTGACGCCATGCTCGATCAAATATTTTCCGGCAGGACTATCTTTCTTGATGGAACCCGCGGGAGAAATGTGATCTGTAGTCACGCTGTCCCCGAGCACCGCCAGCACGCGCGCGTTCCGAATTTCCTGAACCGCCGTCGGCCTAATCGTCATGTCATCGAAATACGGGGCCTGGCGAATATAGGTGGAATCGGGATCCCACGCATACGTTTCGCCTTTAGGCACAGCCAAGCCGCGCCAACGGTCGTCACCGTGATAGACCTCCCCGTAAGTTTTGCGAAACATGTCTGAGGAGATCGACTTACCCATCGCTTCTTCGACTTCCCTGCGCGAAGGCCAGAGATCCGAAAGGTAAACGGTATTGCCCTGCTTGTCTTTTCCGATGGGATCCTTTCGCAAATCCAGGTCGACCCGTCCCGCCAAAGCAAATGCGACGACCAAGGGAGGAGACATCAGATAGTTTGCGCGAACGTCAGGATTAATTCGGCCCTCGAAATTGCGATTGCCGGAGAGCACGGATGCAACCACCAGACTCTTCTCGTCGATTGCGCGGGATATTTCCTCCGGCAAGGGCCCAGAATTACCAATACAAGTCGTGCAGCCGTAACCAACGATATTGAATTTCAATTTCTCTAGATAACCGATCAACCCGGCGCGCTCCAGATAATCGCGCACGACCTTCGATCCCGGAGCCAGCGACGTTTTTACCCACGCTGGAACCTGCAGCCCGCGCTCGACTGCCTTTTTCGCCAACAGGCCGGCTGCCAGCATCACCGAGGGATTCGAGGTATTGGTGCAGCTCGTGATCGCGGCAATCACCACACTTCCGTGATGAAGATGGCCATTGCCCGACGCCGCCTCCGCAGGTTTAGCTGCCCCTTTGCCTGGTTTGATGAGTGTCGGCAGAGCTTGATCAAACGACTCTTTCGCCCGCGAAAGCGGAACCCGGTCTTGCGGCCGCTTTGGCCCGGCAAGACTCGGCTCGACACTCGCCAGGTCGAGCGAGAGCAGCTCGGAATAATCCGCTTCAGGAGTTTTTTCCTCGTGGAACAATCCCTGCTCGCGACAATAGGCTTCTACCAAGGCCACCTGTTCCTCTGACCGTCCCGTCAGGCGCAAGTAGCTCAGCGTTTCTTTATCGATCGGGAAAATTCCGCATGTGGCGCCATATTCAGGAGACATGTTGCCGATCGTGGCCCGATCAGCCAGTGGTAGCTCCTGCAGGCCGGGTCCAAAATATTCCACAAATTTTCCCACCACTCCGTGCTTGCGCAACATTTCGGTGATGGTCAGCACCAAATCCGTGGCGGTGGCACCTTCATGTAACTTGCCGATCAGCTTTACCCCGACCACCTGCGGGATCAGCATGGACACGGGCTGCCCAAGCATTGCGGCTTCGGCTTCGATTCCGCCCACGCCCCATCCCAGCACACCCAGCCCATTGATCATCGTTGTGTGCGAATCAGTTCCGACGACTGTATCGGGATAAGCGACTCGCTTTCCAGGGGACGCTTGCACGAAGACGACGCGGGCCAGGTATTCCAGATTCACCTGGTGCACAATTCCTGTATCGGGTGGCACAATTGCCAGATTGCGAAATGCGGTTTGCCCCCATCGCAAAAACGCATAGCGCTCTTTGTTGCGGAGGAACTCAAGCTCAGCGTTCAGCTGAAGGGCATTCGGTGTTCCGAACTGATCGACTTGAACCGAGTGGTCAATAACAAGTTCGGCGGGCTGGAGAGGATTGATCAAGGCAGGGTCACCAGAGAGGCGTTTCATCGCATCCCGCATGGCCGCCAGATCGACGACCGCTGGAACGCCGGTGAAATCCTGCATGAGAACACGGCTGGGCGTGAACGCGATTTCTTTGTCCGGTTTAGACCTGCTGTTCCAGCTTGCGAGCGCGCGAATGTCACTATTGGTGACAAGTCGCCCGTCCTCAGTGCGCAACAAATTCTCCAGAAGAATGCGCAAAGAATAGGGAAGATGCTTCGTCGGAATGTCCTGTTTATCGAGAGCGTCAATGCGATAGATTTCGTACTCTTTCGTGGCTACGCGAAGGATGGAACGGCTGCCAAAACTATCCATAACTGCCTTCTTCCTGAAGAATGATTCTGGACTATGAGTGCGCACAAAGGCGCACAATCCAGCTGGCATCTATTCTAAGCGCTTTCGTTGGGACTGGTGAGCTGGTGGGAATGTCGAGAAACTATCTCTAGCTGCGCAGCACCTGTACCAGCAGCCAAGCATTGAGCACAGCGATAAACACGGCTGTTACCCAGGAAAGGGATTTTAGCCACCAAGCATTGGCGAACTCACCCATCTTCCGCTTATCACCGGTGAACATGACTAGCGGAAACACCGCGAAGCTGAGCTGCATACTCAGGATGACCTGACTGAGAACCAGAAGATTTGCCGTTCCTTTTGTGCCCCACAGTGCGGTAACAATAACTGCCGGGATGATTGCAATTGCCCGGGTGATAAGACGCCGCAGCCACGGCCGCAGACGGATGCTCAGAAAACCCTCCATCACGACTTGGCCGGCGAGAGTGCCTGTCAGTGTGGAGTTTTGGCCGGAGGCCAGCAGCGCTAAAGCAAAAACTGTGCTGGCGCCACCCACACCAAGCAACGGGGAAAGAAGTTTATAGGCATCTTGAATTTCTGCCACCTGGTGATAGCCGCTGCGATAAAAGGTCGCTGCGGAAACGACCAGGATTGCGGCATTCACAAACAATGCAAACATTAGAGCGACGCTGGAGTCGATTGTGCAATAACGAATCGCTTCGCGCTTTCCTTCGGGATTCCGCTCAAATCTTCGCGTTTGCACGATCGCAGAATGCAAGTAGAGATTGTGCGGCATCACCGTCGCACCCAGAATCCCAATCGCGATGTACAACATGCCCGGATCACGAATAATCTCGCTTGAAGGCACAAAAAATCCTGAGAACAGGCCTGCCATGCTTGGCTGAGAGAACAAAATCTCCAGCCCAAAGCAAACGCCAATCGTGGCGATCAATGAGATAACCAGCGCCTCCAGAAAGCGAAACCCTTTCTGCTGGAGAAACAGGATCATCAACACGTCGAGCGCGGTCAGGCAGACGCCCCAAATCAGTGGAACGTGAAAAAGTAAATTCAGAGCGATTGCCGAACCGATAACTTCAGCCAGGTCGCACGCAGCAATCGCAATTTCAGCAAACACCCAGAGACCAAGTGAAACTCGCCGGCTAAAATGATCGCGGCAGGCTTGCGCCAGATCTCTTCCGGTCACGACGCCCAACTTTATGGCCAAAGCTTGCAACAGAATGGCCATGAAATTCGACAACATGACGACTGAAAGCAGCGTGTAGTTGTAACGCGACCCGCCGGCCAGATCCGTCGCCCAGTTCCCCGGATCCATGTATCCGACGGCGATCAGAAACCCTGGCCCTGCGAAGGCAAGGAGCTTGCGGAACACCGTAGAGGTTTTAGGAACAGGCAGGCTGTTGTGGACTTCCGGAAGACTGGGCTGAATTATGTCCGAGCGCCAGGCTGCGTCTCTGGAATTGATTGCGTTGGTCGCCATGGCAGGGGGGGACAACAGGTAAAAACTGCTACTATCTTAGCATGAGTATATCCCAGAATGTAAACTACAGTTAATTACCGAGGTAATCAAGCTCTGAAAGAGCCTAAGACGTAGATTTGCGGTGAGAATTCTGCTCGCCAGAAACCCACACTCTCTCCGAGGCTGAGCGGCCGAGGGCCACATCTCCGGCTCCGGTCTTCATGGTTAGAGTTTGATCGTAATTTCGCCCCGAGACGTGAACTCGGGCACCTGGCCGGATGCCCCGGTGCTCCAGAAACTCCAACAGTTGCCGGTCGCGCTCGTAGATGCCGCTGACCTGATAGTTCTTTCCCGCTTCGGCTTCAGAAAGAAGCAGCAGGCCGCGACTCCTTCGACTGGCAGGGCTTTCAAGTTCACTCAAATTGCCATGTGGGCAGGCGCCTCCGCCACCCAACTTATGCAAAAGCTTCGCTTCGAAATCGGGGGACACCGCGTGTTCCAAACGTTCGGCCTCATCGTGCACCTTGTACCACTCCATTCCGAATATTTCGGCGAGCATGCGTTCGATGAGGTGATGGCGCAAAGTCAGCTTGCGGGCAATCTTCCGTCCCGCGGGCGTGAGTCCCACGCGGCCATCGGTTTGCACACGCACTAAACCATCTTTCTTCAGGCGGCGCAAAGCCATCGTCACGGCGGGTGCTGACACCGAAAGGCGATGCGACAGCGTGGCAGAAATGACGGTCTCGCCTTCGCTCTCGGCCTCAAGGATGGCCTTCAGATAATCTTCTTTCGACACCGTGATCATATGCACGAATTATACGACGCGTTAAGCATGGTTAATTCAACGTTCTCTGAAACATGACCGCCGAGGACGCAGAGACGCATAGAGGGCTTGATCGACCGTTCACAGCAAAACGGTATTGCCAATACCATTACCCCTGCAGGTTCGAAATCCCCACTGTCAATCGGCAATTGAAAATTTTCTGTTTTCCCCCTACCCTTGTCTGTCCTATGAAAGTTCTGATCATTGGAGGCGGAGGGCGCGAACACGCTCTGGTGTGGAAACTTCGTCAATCCCCACGTGTTTCCAAACTTTACTGTGCACCCGGGAACGGTGGGATCGCCGCAGAAGCTGAGTGTGTAGCCGCAGATCTGAAAAGTTTGGAGTCGTTACTCGCTGTCGCCAGCCAAATTCAACCAGATCTCACGGTCGTCGGCCCAGAGTTGCCGCTAACCATAGGCGTGGTTGATGAATTCACCCAGCGAGGATGGCCAATTTTCGGCCCTACAAAGGCTGCAGCTCGCCTGGAGTCGAGTAAGAGCTTCGCCAAGGAGTTCATGCAGCGCTTCAAAATTCCTACCGCCCATTATGCCATCTGCAACTCGCTCGCGGAGTTTCGCGATGCTCTGCCCCATTTTCATATGCCGGTTGTGCTTAAGGCTGACGGACTGGCCGCGGGAAAAGGCGTCGTGATCTGCCAAAGCAAAGACGAAGCGACGACCGTCGCAACCGATATGCTCAGCGGAAAAATGCTGGGGAATGCCGGCATGTGCCTGGTGTTGGAAGAGTGCCTTAAGGGAGAGGAGTTTTCTTTTCTTGTGCTGAGTGATGGCGAACGAGTTGCCCCCTTGGTACCCGCGCAGGACCATAAGCGCGCGGACGACGGCGATACCGGGCCGAATACGGGTGGCATGGGCGCCTATTCCACGCAAACCATGCTTGATGAACAGATGCAACATTGGCTGGTGCAGCACATTGCGCGGCCTGTGATTCAAGGAATGAAGGCAGAGGGAAGTGAATACCGGGGTGTGCTTTACTGTGGCCTCATGATGACGGCGCGCGGACCCATGGTTCTGGAATTCAATTGCAGGTTTGGCGACCCCGAAACGCAAGCCATCCTGATGCGCTTGGAAAGTGATCTACTGGAAGCGATGGAAGCGACAGTCGAAGGCCGAGTCAGCGATGGCGACTTCCGCTGGTCGCCCGACGCTTCGGTTTGTGTGGTCATGGCTTCAGGGGGTTATCCCGGCACATTTGAAGCAGGAAAGAAGATCCTCGGCCTTGACCATGCGGCCAAAGTTGAGGGCGTGAAGATTTTTCACGCAGCCACCACCGCGATCGATAACGCCTATTTCACATCGGGCGGACGCGTCTTAGGTGTGACCGCGCGTGCGCCGGACTTGAAGACCGCGGTTGATCGCGCGTATGCGGCCGTCGGCAGAATCAATTTTGAAGGTGCTCACTACCGTAAGGACATCGCGGCGAGAGCCTTGAAAAAGTAGTCGTATTGCAAACCGTGTCCTAACGTCTAGCTTCATAAAAGTGTTGGAGAGATCTTCTCAAGAGGAACCAGCATGTCTAAGGCACTAGTTTCGATTGTGATGGGGAGCGACTCTGATCTTGACATCATGCGCGAGGCCGCCAAGGCGCTTGAGGATTTCGGGATCGGCTATGAAATCGACGTTACCTCTGCGCATCGTTCGCCCGAGCGGACGGCTGAATTCGCGCGCAAAGCTGCCGATCGGGGTATTCGCGTCATTATTGCGGGTGCGGGTGGTGCTGCACATCTCGCGGGAGTGATAGCGGCCCACACAACCTTGCCCGTAATCGGAGTGCCCATTCCTTCGACTGCACTCAATGGATTGGATTCGTTACTCGCGACAGTCCAGATGCCGGCCGGTATTCCGGTGGCAACCGTCGCGATCGGTAAAGCCGGTGCGACCAACGCTGGAATTCTGGCCGCGCAGATTTTGGGTTTGAGCAACGCCAGTATGGGCAAGAAGCTGAGCGCTCACAAAGAGAATCTCGCCAACAGCGTGGAAGAAAAATCCAGGAAGCTGAAGATGACCTTGGGGGAGGCGTAAACCATCCTTGGCGGCGGCTCGCCCGTTAACTGGGCCTCTCTCCCTCCTGTCATCCCGAACTCGGCTTCGGCCGATGAGGGATCTGACGAACGCCCGAAACTGCGCATGCTGTAAACAGGCGCGTCCCACGATTCAACAGGCTGCGGGAAAAAGGACCAACTTAGTAAAATCGGGAAGGGTACGTAGTTTACTCGTGCCGCTAAGCCGATGAAATCATGTTGGCGCTTTAGCGCCTGAGGCTTGCATTTCTCTCGCGAAAAGTGTTTTCCGCAGGCTATGAAGTCGTGCCTACCCGGGTCCACTTATAGCTTCAGAGTCTTCAAATACTTCCGGAAGGGTTCACCTAAATCCGGGCGCTTCAACGCAAATTCCACGGTTGCCTTCAAGAATCCCAGCTTGTCGCCTGTGTCGTGACGCTTGCCCTCGTAAACGAAGGCATACATCTTCTCGCGTTGCAGGAGCAGCTTCATGCCGTCCGTAAGTTGCAACTCACCCCCAGCCCCAGCTTGCGTTTGTGTCAACGAATCAAAAACCGCTGGGGTCAAAATGTAGCGGCCGATGATGGCCAGATTTGACGGCGCATCTTCCAGCCGCGGTTTCTCCACCATATTCCGAATCTCGTAGAGGCGACCTTCGAATTCTCCTTTGACCGGCTTCACATCCAGCACGCCATAAGCAGAAATCGCTTCGCCCTCGACGATCTGAGTAGCCAATATCGAGC
>Ga0335077_10010402_pt1 | contig 11577 bp, 6 predicted proteins | sample Lox_Sample_31_FD_207151 | JGI IMG/M metagenome (GOLD analysis project Ga0335077, IMG submission 207151) | Soil microbial communities from Loxahatchee National Wildlife Refuge, Florida, United States - Lox_Sample_3.1 | ecosystem: Environmental > Terrestrial > Soil > Wetlands | place: USA: Florida...
TTCTGGCTACACTCCGCTATGCGCACAGCGAATCATACATCCGCGGCGTCCTCGGTATCGCGGGTCTCGCTGTCGTGCAGCTTGGAGCGGCGTCCGTTCGCAGCGAAAAAGGCGTGCCGGTCGATAGTCTCGTCGTGGTTGCACGGCCCTCGACCGCGTAGTTCTGGCCGGCTAGGTCTGGTGCGTGAGCGTCGTTGAACGCCTGACTGTCCTGCCTGACCGTTTCGCGCGTTGGTTCGCCAGCCGCGGCTGGGCACCGCGCGCGCATCAGCTCGACCTGCTGGCGCGGGCGAGCGCCGGCCGCTCCGTGCTGTTGATCGCTCCGACAGGCGGCGGCAAGACGCTTGCCGGCTTCCTGCCGAGCTTGGTCGAGCTCGCTTCGGCAACGACGCGTGCCGGCGTAACGCACGCAAAGATGATCGGCGACGGGCGTGAGCAAGATTCGCCACGGCGGCTCATTTCAACCGGTCGCGCGCTTCGCCGAGAGGGCGGGCTGCATACGCTCTATATCTCGCCGCTCAAAGCGCTCGCCGTCGATATCGCGCGAAATCTCGAGGCTCCGATTGCGGAGATGCAGCTCCCGATCCGCATTGAGACACGCACCGGAGACACGCCGACTTCGAAGCGCCAGCGCCAACGCCGTGATCCGCCGCATATCCTTTTGACCACGCCCGAGCAGCTCGCTCTGTTGCTTGCATCGGCGGACGCGCCGTTTCTGTTCGGCTCGCTCACGCGCGTCATCCTGGACGAGCTGCACGCGCTCGTGACTTCGAAACGCGGCGACCTCTTGTCGCTAGGTCTGGCGCGGCTGTTTCGCATCTCGCCCGGCCTGACCAGTGTCGGCCTGTCAGCGACTGTCGCTGAACCTGACGATCTGCGCCGGTTCATGGTGCCGCAAGCTGCGGGCGGGGCGCTCGCCGATCTAATCGTTGCGGAAGGTGGCGCTCCACCCGACGTCGACATGCTCGAAACCAGCGAGCGTCTGCCGTGGGCGGGTCACTCGGCGCGCTACGCGCTCGGCGAAGTCTATCAGCTCATCAGGGCGCACCGCACGACGCTCGTCTTTGTCAATACGCGCAGTCAGGCCGAAGGCATTTTTCAGGACCTGTGGCACATCAATGATGACAATCTGGCAATTGCGTTGCATCACGGTTCGCTCGACGTTGCGCAACGCCGCAAGGTCGAAGTTGCGATGGCCAGCGGTCGGCTGCGTGCCGTCGTCTGCACGTCCTCTCTCGATCTGGGCGTCGATTGGGGCGATGTCGACCTCGTCATCAATATCGGCGCGCCCAAAGGGGCTTCACGGCTTTTGCAGCGGATAGGCCGCGCCAACCATCGCATGGACGAGCCATCGAAGGGCGTTCTGGTGCCGGCCAATCGCTTCGAGGTTCTGGAATGCCGTGCTGCTCTCGACGCCATCGCGCAAAGCGCTCAGGACACGCCGCCGGCGCGCATCGGAGCGCTCGACGTCCTGGCGCAGCATGTGCTCGGCTGCGCGTGCGGCGAGCCGTTCTTGATCGACGAGCTATATGCCGAAGTGAGGACGGCCGCGCCCTATGCGGCGCTCTTCCGTGCCGATTTCGATGCCGTCGTCGATTTCGTCGCAACTGGCGGCTATGCACTCAGGGCCTATGACCGTTTCGCTCGCATTCGACAGGGCAAGGACGGTCGCTGGCGCATCACACACCCCAATGTGGCGCAGCGCTATCGGCTCAATGTCGGAACGATCGTCGAAGCCGACATGCTGAAAGTACGCCTGGTTCGTTCGCGGACCTCAAAGATGATCCCCCGTGGCGGCCGCCTGCTGGGCGAGGTCGAGGAATATTTCGTCGAGACCATGGTGCCGGGCGACACATTCGTATTCGCCGGAGAGATCCTCAAATACGAGGCTTTGGTCGAGGACGAAGTCTATGTCTCGCGTGCGGCGTCTGAGGATCCGAAGGTGCCGGCCTACGAAGGCGGCAAATTCCCGCTGTCGACGTACCTGGCCGATCGCGTCCGCGCGATCATTGCCGATACGCGATCCTGGCAGGGGCTGCCTGACCAGGTGCGCGAGTGGCTCGAAATCCAAAAATGGCGTTCGCAAGTGCCGGGGCGACGCGAATTGCTGGTCGAAACCTTCCCGCGCGCCAACAAGCACTATCTTGTCTGTTACCCGTTCGAGGGACGTCTTGCGCACCAGACTTTGGGCATGCTGCTGACACGGCGGCTCGAACGCTTCAGGCTCAGACCGATGGGTTTTGTCGCCAACGAGTATGCGCTCGCGGTCTGGGGCCTTGGCGACGTGGCGACGCAGCTTGCGCGCGGCGGGCTGTCGCTTGCGGCGCTTTTTGACGAGGACATGCTCGGCGACGATCTCGAAGCCTGGCTTGCCGAATCGGCGCTGATGAAGCGTACGTTCCGCAACTGCGCGATCATTGCCGGTCTGATCGAGCGCCGCTTCCCGGGACAGGAAAAGTCCCGCCGCCAAGTCACAATTTCAACCGACCTCGTCTATGACGTGCTGCGCAGCCACCAGCCTGAACACATTTTGCTGCGCGCCGCGCGCGCCGATGCGGCAACCGGCCTCCTCGACGTTCGTCGGCTCGGTGAAATGCTCTCGCGCATCAAGGGCCGAATCGTTCATAAGGCACTCGATCACGTCTCGCCGCTCGCGGTACCGGTGATGCTTGAGATCGGCCGCGAGGCGGTCTACGGCGAGGCCGCCGATTCGCTTCTGGCGGAAGCGGCCGACGAATTGGTCAAGGAGGCGATGCAGTGAACGTGCGTCCGGCGACGACTGCGACTCCACGAGCGAGGCCGCCGGGTCTGCCCGCGGCCCGGGCCGCCGCGGAGATCAACGTCGCCGACGTTTCGGTCATCGCCGACTGCGCAGGCGTACTGTACTTGCCGCACGAACGTGTGCTCGTCGTCGCCGATCTGCATCTGGAAAAAGGCTCGGCCTTTGCGGCGCGGGGCGTGCTGCTGCCGCCCTATGATACGGCGACAACGTTGGCGCGCCTGGCGAAGGTCGTCGAGCGCTATGCGCCGTATCTCGTGGTCGCGCTTGGCGACAATTTTCACGACGGTGGTGGTCCGGCGCGGATGAGCGACATGAGCCATGCCGCGCTGAGGGCGCTGCAGCGCGGACGCGATTGGCTCTGGATCGCCGGCAATCACGATCCCGCGCCGGCCGATAATATCGGAGGCCGATTCGCCGCGATGTTGGCGCTCGGTTCGCTGACGCTGCGGCATCAGCCGTCTCCCGGAGTTTGCGAGGGCGAGATTGCCGGCCATCTGCATCCTTCAGCGCGTGTTGCACGCCGTGGCCGTGCGGTCAGTCGGCGGTGCTTTGCTTGCGATGGCAGGCGACTGCTGATGCCGGCTTTCGGTGCCTATGCGGGTGGTCTCAATGTGCGCGATGGCGCAATTGTTTCGCTATTTGGGGCACCGCTGTTTACGGTCCACATGCTTGGCGAACATCGGCTCTATGCCGTTCCAGCCGCGCGCTGCCTGACGGATTGACGTTTACTCGCGCCGGAACGTGACACTGGCGATCCAGCCGGTGGCGATCGCCATCATGGCCGTGGCGCATCCATAGAGCACACTGTGTTCGCGCGACGCATCGACGACGAACTGCTCGAAGCCCACCTTGACGATCTCGAAGGCCTGTTCGGTGCGTGCGATCATGTTGCCGTCGGCGAACAGCTTGATGTCGACATCGTAGCTTCCCACCGGCACTTGCGCCGGCAGCGGAATTCCCGCCCGAAACAGTGTCGGGGTGAGAAAGGTCGCGGCATTCGACTGCTCAGTGTAGAGACCACGCGCTCGCATCAGTCGAATCAGCGCCGTGCGGAATGGATCATTGCTGACTTCGCCGATGTCATTGTTGATCTTTTCCGGGAACCGCGTATTGGCGATGCCGAGCTGCAGACGCCGTTGGCTTTCGGCATCGGCGATGTCATCGAGCGGCCGGCTGGTCAGCACCGCGAGATAGCTCGGTGGATCGACGAAGGTGCGCGCCGCCGTGTTGACCCAGATGCCCAGCACGCGCGACTTTCGCCGCGTTCGCAGCGACACGCGCGGACCGCTGATGGTCGCGACGATATCGTATGGGCCTCGACGTGGTACGCTCGACGCCTCGCGTTCGACCGAACCGAACAGCACCAATTCCTCGCCGGCATAACTCGATGTGATCAGCACCCGGTGATTGGTCAAGGACGCGACCAACCGTTCGGCGTTCGCCACCCGTGCGGTGCAGAACAGGCCCGCCGTGAATAGGGCGGCCACGACGGCGCGTTTGGTGGATCGCCCGGTCATGGCGCTCCGTCCGTGTAGCGGATCGAGTAGAGGTCGTCCGGCTGCAGCACGAGTTCGACGGCGAAGCGCAAGCCCACCGAGAGCACGAGCAGCCCAAGCAGCAATCGCAGCCATTCGCCGCGAATGCGCTGTCCCGCATGCGCCCCGAATTGGGCGCCGATCACGCCGCCGATCATCAGTATGAGCGCCAGTACGGCATCGACGAGGTGATTGGTCACCGCGTGCAAGACGGTGGCCGACAGCATGGTGATGAACGTCAGCACCATCGACGTGCCGATGACCGTCGCCGTCGGCACCCGCACCAGATAGATCAACATCGGAACCAGCAGGAAGCCGCCACCAATGCCCATGATCGCGCCGATGAAGCCGATGATGAAGCCGATCACCAGGACGGGGATGGCGGAGACGTAGACCTTGGAGCGTTTGAAACGCAGCTTGAACGGCAGTCCGTGGAACCAGGCATGGCTGCCCGGTCGGCGCAGCTCGGCGCGCTCACCGCGGCGGCTGCGGCCGATGGCGCGGACACTTTCGCCGATCATCATCAAGCCGACAACGCTCAATAATGTGACGTAGGACAGGCCGATCACCAGGTCGAGCTGGTCGAGCGCCCGCAGCAGTGTGAACAAGGCGACGCCGCAGCCGGTGCCGACGACGCCACCGGCGAGCAGAGTCAGTGCGAGCGTACTGTCGAGCGATTTGCGCCGCCAATAGGCGATTGCTCCGGAGCACGACGACGCTGCCACATGCGTCGAAACGCTCGCCACTGCCACCGCCGGCTGGACGCCGATGAAAATCAATAGCGGCGTCATGAGAAAGCCGCCGCCGACGCCGAACATCCCGGAAATGAATCCGACCGCCACCCCCATCGCCAGGACGAGGAAGACGTTGACCGGAAGATCGGCGATCGGGAGGTAGATTTGCACGCGTAGGCCTGCCGGCGCCTGAAGGCATTTCAAGTCTTGTAACCCCGCAATGCAGCGGGGCATACCGGCAATGCGCAATTATTCGTGTTCATCACCGCGCAGAGCGGGGCCCGGTGGTGGTCCCGCGAGCGGCTGCGTCGGGCGGCGGCCGGTTCTGGATTGCGTCAGTTCGCCTTGACGTCGGGTCCGACCGCTTTGGTGCTGCTTGCCCGCGGCTTCGCCTTTGGCGATTGCGCGCCGGTCGCCGGCAGATCCCAGCCGCCGGGCGGGGCTTTGACGTTGATCGCTTCGTCAGGCTGCGGCATTGCCGTCCATGTCTTGATCGCGTTCTGCGCGGCGGCCAGCGATTGCTGGTCGAGTTTGGCGGCCAACTCGTCACGCTTCTTGGCGGCTTCCTTGTCACCCTGGTCAGCCGCCAGCGCGAACCACTTATAGGATTCGGCAAGATTCTGCTCCACGCCGATGCCGCGAGCGTAGAGGATGCCGAGGTTATACTGGCTGTCGGCAATGCCGTGATTGGCGGCCTCGCGGAACCAACGGGCCGCAGCCCGGTAGTCTGGCGGGCCGTTGATGCCCTCTGCGTAGAGGACGGCGAGGTTGTGCATGGCCTTGCCGTTACCCCTCTTGGCGGCGCCGATGTAGAGATCGCGCGCCATCGCCAGGTCTTTCTTCACCCCTATGCCCTTCTCGTAGAAGGTGCCGAGGCGGAATTGAGCCGGCGCGAGACCCTGCTTGGCTGCGCGGTCGAGCCACCGTGCTGCTTCCTCACTGTTCTGCCTCACGCCGCGGCCATCAGCGAAGCGGATTGCGACTTCGTAGGCCGCGCCTGGCTCGCCTCCCATTGCCGCGGCGCGCAGTGCCGGACCCCCGATCGTCGCCGGCAGAGTGTCGCTCGCGGTCGGCATTGGTGGGGCCTGGAGCGACGGAGCGGCGACGGGTGCAGGCGTGATCGACAGTGGGGCAGCGGCTGGAAGCGATCCGGTCACATCCGGGCCGATCCAGGCAGGCCGCGCCCCGGCTGTGGTTTCGCGGTTCGTTAGGTTGGACTGTCTTTGCGGCGTCGCGGCCGGTGCAGCCGGGGGCGAAGAGTTCGGCGGAGCCGTCGTCTCCGGCGGGGCGCTAGGCTCTGCGGGCGGGGTGGGTGCGGCTTCTGCCGGTTTTGCGTCCGGAACTGCGGCGGCCGGCGCGCTGGCTTTGTCGGAGGTTGCGGGTGTCGGGCTTGAACTTCCGTCGTCAAACATACGCGAGGCGATGCGCAGGCAACCGAGAACGATCAAGACGGCCGCGCAGGCGACGAGAAGTTTGCGGGTGCGCTGCGGCCCTGCCTTGGATGCCGTGCGCGGCGTCGCCGCAGCTTCAGCCTTCGGCTTGATATCGCTAGGCGTGGCGGCTGCCGCCTGGGCGGCGCGGCGTGCGGCGGCAATGAAATTCGATTTGCCGCCAGGGTCCGGGATAACGGGCGGCTTTGACGCGCTCGCCACAGCAGCGGCTTCCGACGCCGCAATGCGGTCGGCGGCCGAGGGCTGCGATCGTGTGCGCCCTGCCGTAGAGCCGGGCTCGAGCGGATGGTCGGGCGGCAGGCTGGGGTCGATTGGCCGCCGTGCGGCGGTGCGGCTGGACGCAGGCGCTCCTTGCACGGTTGCGGGTGTCGTCGGGGCGGGTGCAGGCACCATCGGCGCAGGTCCGGGTACCGGCAGAGCGGGCGGTACCTCGTCCGCCTCCGGTTCTTCCTTCGGCTGTAGCGGGACGGTCTCCGGGTTCACGGTCTCCGGCTGGGGACCCTTTCCCGTTGGTTGCTTTAGTTCCGCACGCGCTTCGGGTTCGTGGCGCATGTCGCTTTCGATCATCGCCAATCGGTCGACCACGTGCTCGACGGTGTCTTGGACGGCTTCGAGCGAGTCCTGCGTACGGCGCTCGATCTGTTTGATCTCCGCGACCTCGCGTTCGATCGCCTGCACCGCAGCGGGCTCAGCGGCGACAGCCGGTATCGCACCGGGGCCACGCACCTGATCGAAATGGACGAGCAGATCGGCGATGCCGCGTTCGACGGCTTCAAGACCGTTGAAGCGTGTATCCGATGCGTCGAGTCGCTTCACCAGCGTGGCGATGCGATCTTCGAGGTGGGCTAAGGCTGCATGATCGGTGTGGGTGAGTTGCACCCATTCCAGCTTTTCGATCAGCCCCGACAGCAGCTTTTCCAGTTCGTGCGGCACGGAGCGGCCGGCCTCGGCTGAGGCGGCAAGAGCCGTAGTCAATGTGTCGATGCGCTGCTCGAGTGCGGCAAAGCCGGCCGTCGTGACCGAACGATTCGCGATCTCATCGACCTTGGCCGCAAGGGCGCGAACGTCGTCCGCTACTTTGGCCAACGTGTCGCTGGACGCAACATGCGAGACGATGCTGCGTAAAGCGTCGATCGTGGCCTCGAGTTGCTGCAACGCGGCCGGATCGTTGTTGGCGACCACCTGATCGAGTTTGCGAGCAAGTCCGTTGACGGTATCTTCGATGCCAGCAAGGTTCTCCGACGTCGTCAGCCGCAGTAAGACATCGCGCACCTCCGCAAGGCCGCGCTCCAGTCCGGCGATGGCGGTCGAATCTCCCCCGGCGAGGCGCGATTGGTCGATTCGCTGCGCCAAGCTCTTGACTTCGATTTCGAGCGACTCGACCGCGCGACGCGGCAATGCCTCATTGAGCTGGCGTGCAATGTCGGCGAGATCGGCGCGGACGGCGACGATGGCCTCCTCAAGCTCCCGCGCCGGACGTAGCGTTTCGATGCGCGCCGTTATCTCGCGCAACTGCTCCTCGAGGCCGCCGAGATCGAATGTCGGAGCAGCGACCGGCGCAAGCGGCGGCGCTGCGGCACTCGCCACCGCCTCGGTTGGCTCTCCGCCATCGAGGGCGCGCTGGCACGCCGTGATCTCCGCGACGGCTTGATCGATCGTCAAGCCTGCGCTGTTGGGGGAAGGTCGTTCGGCGCGTCGCGGCTGAACCGGAGCGCCGGTCATGCGCGGCGTTTCCGTCTCGACGCTCTGTGCCTGACGCTGCGGTGCCGGTGGCCGCTGTTTTGCTTCGCCGATGCGCGCCAACCGCTCGATCTGATGGGACAGTTTGTCGAGCCGCCCGTGGATTTCGCCGAGTTCCCTCCGGCTGCGGGGGGCCGCAGCGCGCTCGTCATCGTGGTACCGCTCGCGGCGCGCTAGCTGCTCGTTGCGGTCGAAGCGACGGCCGTGGCGTTGCCGATCGCGGTCCCGATCGCCATAGCGCAGACGTCGGTTGTGGCCGGAATAGTCGCCGTCCCGATCGTCATGGGGGTATTGTTGCCGCCTTGCGTCGGTCGAATCGCCATCGAAGTCATCGAGTTCCAGCGCGCCGTCGTCGTCGTCCTCGGGTTGGATAACGTCGTTCAGCCATTCGCCGACCGACATGCCGGATTGCCGAGCGGCTTTGCGCGCGGCCTCCCGCGCTTCCGGTCGCAGGCCTCTCAGATTCCACGGACCGCCAGATTTCATTCTCGCGCCTACGCCGTCTGCGGGGAGAGTCAGGACGCTGCCTCGTCTCGAACCCGCGCCCGTTAGCAAACGATGCCGAAGCGGCGGTCCTGTGTCCCCGCCTATCGACTTTTCAGGATCGCGGTAAACAGGCGGTTAATGTCGTGGGCGCGCGATGGCCATGCCGCCCTCATTTTCCGGCGCGTTGGTGAGGCCTGCCGCATGCCTGCGCCATTACCCACAGCGCAGCTGTGTGGATAGCTGACATTTTCAGAGAGCGGCTGAACGCCATGGCCGGCCACCCACCGCATTACCCGCGCGGCGTGGCGTAACAGTTACGGTTACGGGTCCGGTCTTTGCGTGTCCAACCGCCGTGTGAAGATTAGGCGTGTTGGCGGCGCACCTGACGGAGTCGTGACATGGGGCGGACTGCAGCTAGCCGCGCAGCAGATTTGGCGGACGAGGGGTCTTTGGCCTGCACGGCCGGCTTCAGTCCGCATGCGGCATCCGCGCAGCCTGAAGAATGCATCGAAGCCCCAATGACGATTGGCGAGGTTGCGCGGCAGTTTGGCATCACGTTGCGGACGCTGCGCTTCTATGAAGCTAAGCGGCTGGTCGCGCCGCAGCGTCGCGGCTCGATGCGGCTCTATCGGCACGCCGATCGGGAACGCCTTTCGCTGATTTTGACTGGACGTCGCCTCGGCTTCACGCTGACGGAGATCAAGGAATTGCTCGACCGGCCGGGCAGGCACGGCTTGCATCTCAGCCGCGAACAGTGTGTCGAGCAGATCAACATGCTCGAGCGGCAGAAGCGGGGCCTCGAACAGGCACTCACCGAACTGCGGCAAATCTATTCGGACTTTTATCGGAGCTTGCTCGAAGATCCGAAGCGCCGGTGACGCGAGAGGGGTCTAAACTACCATCCGCTCAAAGTGAGTCGGATGACGATCTGATCACTTGAGCGAAGCTCGATCTTGTCGGAAAACCGGCATCAATGTTTCCGGATCATGCTCTGGCCGCGGCAATCGCCCGAAATTCTTCACGTGATGTCTGACTCGGAGGGTCGGTAAATCGGCTAAGCTGTGCTCGCGGGGCAGCCTATGCGGGCAGACACCGCGCAGCGCAGCGAGCGGCGTCATGGCGAGTTACCGGGCTCCAGTCGACGAAGTGATGTTCCTTCTGGGCGACGTGTTCGGCGTCGAACGCTACAACAACTTGCCAGGTTTCGCCGACGCGACACCGGATATCGTTGAAGCGGTGCTCGTCGAGGCGGCAAAATTCTGCGAAAACGTGCTCGTGCCGCTTAATCGCGTCGGTGACAAAGAGGGCTGCCATCGCCACACCGACGGCAGTGTCACCACGCCGACGGGATTCAAAGAGGCCTACAAGGCGTTCATCGAAGGCGGTTGGGTCGGCACATCCGCGCCGGTGGACTATGGCGGCCAAGGCTTGCCGACCGTGCTGGCACAGGCGATTCGCGAATTCCTGTGCTCGGCCAATTTGGCATTTTCAATGTATCCCGGTCTCGCCTTGGGCGCGATCGCCGCGATTCGTGCCCATGGTTCTCTCGAGCAGAAGGCGCTGTACCTGCCGAAGCTGATTGCCGGCCAGTGGGTCGGCACGATGAATTTGACCGAATCACAATGCGGTACCGACCTCGGCCTGTTGCGCACCGGCGCCGTACCGCAGGGTGACGGCAGCTATCGGCTTACCGGCACCAAGATCTTCATCTCAGCCGGCGAACATGACCTCGCAGAGAACATCGTGCATCTCGTGCTGGCCCGCATCGAAGGTGCGCCGCCGGGAACAAAAGGTATTTCGCTCTTCATTGTTCCCAAGATTCTGCCGCGCGACGACGGCACGCTGGGCGCCCGCAATGCCGTCAATTGTGGCTCGCTCGAAGAGAAAATGGGCATCCATGGCAATGCCACGTGCGTGATGAACTACGACGGTGCGACGGGTTGGCTGACGGGCGAGGCCAATCGCGGCCTGCAGGCGATGTTTACGATGATGAATGAGGCCCGCCTCGGGGTCGGCGTTCAGGGTCTCGCGCTGTCTGAGGTCGCCTATCAGAACGCCGCGCGCTACGCCAAGGAACGGCTCGCCGGGCGGGCGCTGGGCGGGGCCAAGTTCCCGGACAAGGCTGCTGATCCGATCATCGTACATCCGGACGTGCGTCGTATGCTGATGACGATCCGGGCCTTTAATGAGGCGGCCCGTGCGCTGGTGATATGGACCGCGCTCAGGAGCGATGTTGCGAATCGATCCGCCGATGCCGCAGAACGGCAGGCTGCAGACGACCATCTGGGGCTGCTCACTCCAGTCATCAAAGGCGTTCTCACTGAATGGGGCTTCGCCAATACGGTCCTGGCGCAGCAAATCTTTGGCGGTCACGGCTACATCGCCGAGCACGGCATGGAACAATTCGTGCGCGACGCCCGCATCCCGATGATCTACGAAGGCGCCAACGGTATTCAGGCGCTTGACCTCGTCGGCCGCAAACTATCGAGAGACGGCGGTCGCGCTCTGCGCGGCTTCATCGCGGAGGTCTCGAGCTACGTCAAGAATCGCGGCGCCGACGCAGCGATGACGCCTTACACGGTCCCGCTCGGCCGTGCCCTCGACGAACTCCAGCAGGCCACCCTCTGGCTCATGCGGAATGCGGGCGAGTCGCCCGAAAACGCCGCGGCCGGTTCGACCGACTACATGCATCTCTTGGGTCTCGTGGCGCTCGGCTACATGTGGTGTCTGATCGCGGATACGGCCAAGGCGAAGTCGGCGATGCCGGGCGGCGGCGCGGCCGCAAACCGCATGAATGCCAAACTCGTGACCGGCCGCTTCTTCATGGAACGCGTCTTGCCGGCCTCGTC
>Ga0335077_10010405_pt1 | contig 11576 bp, 7 predicted proteins | sample Lox_Sample_31_FD_207151 | JGI IMG/M metagenome (GOLD analysis project Ga0335077, IMG submission 207151) | Soil microbial communities from Loxahatchee National Wildlife Refuge, Florida, United States - Lox_Sample_3.1 | ecosystem: Environmental > Terrestrial > Soil > Wetlands | place: USA: Florida...
AGCCCCAAGTGCGGTTGGCCCAGTACGCGCCAGCGGCAATCATCAGTGTGAGTAAGGGGAACGCAATGCAGATGGTTTTGTAAGTGATGCGGTCGAGCGCATCGGCCGGGGGCAGCAGCTTCTCCAGGTCCTCGCGGCGCCACAACAGCAGCAAGTAAAGCAGACTGGCAAAAATACCCCCGACCAGGCCCGAGAGGATGAACGGGCTGGCGGCCAGGCTGGTGGGAAAAAGGCCTTCCGCGTCCAAAGATCCGTAGCGCCCGGTCCGTGCCCGCAAAAGAAAGAAAACCAACGCCAGCGACTGCAGCAGGATACTCACGAATACGGCGCGGTTGGCGAGGTTGAGAAAGCTGTCTTCCTTTTTCCACCGAGCGATGGCGTAAAAGACCAGCGGCGCCGCGACCGCAGCCAGAACCAGCAGCAGCAACCAGCCGAGATCAGGAATCGTAACGAAGAGCCGCACTCCGCGTCCCAGAAAGACTTCGGATTTCGTCTCCGGATTCCATGCCGCGACACTGAGGCCGCCCCATTTTTCGAAGCGCGTCAGGACGCCCACATAAATGCCAACTCCGAACAAGCTGGTGGCGGCGAGAAAGGTCTCCGTCTTCATCTTGTCCTGGATCAGGAACATCATCGCAAGAGCAAAACTGAGGGCGCAGGCGGCGTAAGCCAGCATGGCCAGAGTGACGTGCACATGCAGCCACGTGGACTGCAGGGCAGGTACCAAAGGTTTCACATCCGTTCGCAGAAGTTGCATTAAGACCACGCCCACAATCGCTACCGGCATGGTTACGGTGCCGATCACTTTCACTCCGTAACGCTTCTCGGCGATCAGAGTGAGCGCAGCCAGGGTCCACACGAAACTGAGCAGCATTTCATAAACGCTGGCGAACGGCGGATGCCCTGCCTCGTACCAGCGCAGCGCTACTGCGCCAGTGTTCGCTACCAGACCTGCCCAGGTGGCGAGAGAGGCAAAGCGGATGTAGGAGCCAGTGCCGGTCACACCAAATCCCAAGTACAAGGCCCCCGCTCCGGCATAGAAAATTAGGGCTGCATATAAGAGGTTGGCCTCACTAAGCAGGTTGCCGGTCTTAACCACATTGAGAAATGCCATGAACAGCAGGAAGGCAATGCTTAGCCCGATCAGAACGATTAGAGTTGCCCCCGTCGCTGGCTGTTGCTGTTCTGCTCTCACTCGCGCCATAACCGCCCTCCGTCGTCGAAATCCCTATCTGGCCAAAGTTGTGGTCTGTGCTGACCCGCATGCCTCTGTTTTCTGCTTCAATTCTTGCCGCTTCAACTCTTCGGCGATTGCTTCTACGAGCTTCTGGAACTTTTGCTCAAACACGTCGCGATTGCGGTTTGCAGCGCCGCCCACCCACAGAGCCAGGCGCCCCCGGGCGTCCGTGACTGGCGCGACCCAGAAGCGGACGTGTACCAGATAGAAAACCAGCGCCAAGCCGACGCCCATCAAGACCACTCCAGCCCAAACCGCCCACTGTCCGGGTTCATGGGAAACCTGCAGCCCGGTGAAATAAGCCATCTTCAGGTCCTTTGGCTCAAAAACGTAGGGAGCGAGCGCGTTTTCCGCGAAGCCGGGGATTTCCGGAAGCCACACGTTCCAACTGGCGCTGCTCTTTCGTGAAGTCACAACCAGATGGACGGCTGGGTTGTCGACGTCATTACTGCGCGTATAGACCTGGCCATCCCGGACTACATAGTCGGGAATAAACTCCGCCAGACGAACCGATGTGTCCTGATCTAATTGCGCAACATCATTCATTCCCAACGAAATGTCCTGACTACCAGCGGATTGGCCGGTACGCGTCGCGGCGAGCAGCAAGCGATCCACTTTGTCTGTAGTGCCGTAGCTGGCCTGGTAGAAACGGACTCCGCCGTACACCAGCGGATCATTGACCGCAATCTCTTTGCGTTGAATGTCGGCCCCATCTTTGACCACAGCCAGCTTCGACCACCAGCGTTTCGGTGTGCCGTCGGTATAGTTCTCCTGCCCGGCTCCGTCGCAGCGCACCGCAAAAGAAAGAGTCCGAGTGCGGCCATCTCTGAGCGCGATTTCGTTACTCTGCTGGCCCCGCGATAGAGCGAGGTAGCCGCGCCAGCCGTAGAGTGCATCGACAATGCCTCCGAGAAAGATCAGCAGCAGGCTGGCATGGACCACGTACACCGCCATCTCGGAAATGCGATATTTCTCGGCGAAGAGCGAAAAACTGTCGGGCCGAACAATTCGTTCCGGCCTCAGCCCCATGCGGTGAAATGCCTGTTCGGACGCGATCAGTCCCGCTTCCTCATTCGCGACGGGGATCTGCGCCTGGTGGGGCAACACCTTTCGGAACGAATCGTCAGGGCTCTTGTACGGGCGGGCAAAATATCTCCAGGCGTTGGGGAAGCGGTCTATCGATGCGGCCACGATGCACACGCTCACCAGCGCAAGCAACGCCACAAACCACCAGGCGTGGAAAACATCCGTAAGCCCAACCGCGTCGAGTAGGCGCAATATTTGCGGCGAATAGGCGCGTTGCATCTCATCCGGGTCGGTCATGGGACGCTGCAGAATGAGGGTGCCCGCAGCCGCAAGAATCACGACCAGAATAAGAAGGACGACTCCGGTCTTGATTGCACTCACCGTCTGCCAGACTTTGCGGCGTAACGTGCGAAGGTCGGCCATCGTCTCTTTCCCTCTTTGGCTCACGAGTGCACGTACCACACCAGAATGGGCATTCTTGGCAAAACCTTTGGCATCAGCAGATTCCGCCTCCCCCTTGAATTCGCCCAAGTGAATTCGTGGGCGATTGCACGCAGTGTCAGAAGGCCAATTAGTGATTTCACCCAATGTGTTCTGTGCTGTCTGTGCGGCAAACTGGAACCCGCCGTTTGAAGAAGCGCACAGGTTGTGGAAATCGGGCCTTGCGCCTCTCCCTCGACCCCCAAGACTCATGGGTCATTTCACCAATCCCACTGTGGGAGAAGGCCCATTCCGATTGCGCCGGCCCACCTTGCAGGACTCACACAGATCACGACAAGAGCTTTAAGTGATTGATTACAAATGAATTGCCCTAGATGTTGAAAATCTCAGCAGTTTCTAATGCTGCGGTCGCTCACATGCACAACTTGCAGTGGAGGTAGGTGTGAAGCACACGCTAAAGGCGATCCTGGGGGCGCTCGGACTGGCTCTGGCATTCGGATTGCCCTTGGCCGCCGCCGAACATCCGGTGAAGCTGGAAAAGGACGCCGATTGCGCCACCTGCCACGAAGACAAGACCACAGGAAAAGCAGTCCATAGCGCCATCGCAATGGGCTGCACCACCTGCCACGAAATCAAGACCGAAGGCGACACCACCACAGTCAATCTGGTCTCGCCAAAGCAGGAACTGTGCTTTACATGTCACGAGAAGTCGACCGAGAAAGTCCTGCACGGACCGTACGCTCAGGGGCTCTGCACCGCTTGCCACGATCCGCACACCAGTGATTTCCCCAAACAGCTGAAAGCCAAAACGCAAGAGCTGTGCATGGGATGCCACGGCCAGGGGCGCCTTAAGTTAGATCAGCAGGCCAAGACCGCTACAACCCCATGGGGAACAGTTCTGACTTTCGATGAGATGAAGGGCGCACATTTCGTCACCCTCGACAAAATGGAGATGACTGGCCATCCCATGGAGGGCCACCCCATCTCGGGCCGGAATTCGAAGCTCGGCAAAGACGGGGGTGAAATTACCTGCCTCACCTGCCATCAGCCGCACCATTCGCAGGTCAGCAATCTTATGCCGTCCGACGTATCAAGCGACATTGATCTGTGCAACAAGTGCCACAAGGAATGACGGAGTTGTCTATGAACTCGAAACGCGTTCAACTTCGAATCAGGCGAGTGGCGATTGACCTGGCCATTACGGCCCTCCTCGTCTCAGCCGCCGGGATTCCCGCGAAAGCCGGGAAGAAGCCCAAGGGCCCCGCTTTCGACCCGACGAAGCTGGTGTGGCCGCTTCCCCCGGAGCAGCCGCGGATCCGGTTCCAGGCAGTGATCAGCGGCGCCGGGGATGTGGAACCTGCCAAGAAAGCCAATTTCCTTGACCGCATGGCGGGAATCCAGATCCGGAACCTGAAGCCCGGATTTTCGAAACCATACGGGGTTGCCAGCAACTCGAAGGGCGTGATTTTCGTCAGCGACAGCACGCAAGGTGTGGTGTTTGCCCTGGATCGTGAGCACAAGAAGGTCGGCTACTTTGGCATCACTCCGCAAGCCCGGGTGCGCATGCCGATGGGCATCACGGTAGACGGCAAGGACCGGCTCTGGGTCACGGACGCGGTTTCCGGCAAAGTCTATGTCTTTGACGTGGATGGTTCTCTGGTTTGGGGTCTGGGCAAGATTGGAGAAATGACGAACCCGACTGGCGTGGCGGTGGACGACAACCGGCATCGCGCGTACGTGGTTGACTCCAAGGCCCACAAGGTCCTGGTCTACGACACGGAAACGGGGATGCTCAATACCACATTCGGCAGCCGCGGCACCCAGGACGGTGAGTTTAATTTCCCGACCAACATTGCTTTGTCTCCTGACGGTGGCCGTATCTATGTCGCGGACACGATGAACTTCCGCATTCAAGTCTTCGACGCGGACTACAAGTTCGTAAACAAGTTCGGCGGACAGGGCATGCGCTGGGGAGACTTCTCCAAACCCAAAGGAATCTCAGTCGACCAGTACGGCAACATTTATGTGATCGATTCCGACTACTGCAATTTTCAGATCTTCGAACCCAAGAATTTCGGGTTGCTGCTGTTTGTCGGGGGCCCCGGATTCCAACCGGGAACTTTCTATCTCCCCACCGGGATTCATGTGGACAAGAACGACAACGTCTTTGTGGTCGACCAGTTGAACCATCGGCTGCAAATTCTAAAGCTGTTGAATGGTGAAGTGCCGGCTGCTGCTCCGGCGCCAGTCACCGCAACTGGGGTTTCATCCAGCACTCCCGCCGCGCCCAAAGGCGAAACGGCGAGTGCCCAGGGGGGGCCCAAATGAGCAGTGCTTTTTCATATATGAGAAAACGTCTAGGAGGTCGTGAGTCATGAAATATGCATTGTTATTCTTGCTGGTACTGCTCGCAGCGATGAACTGCTTCGCGCAGTACTCCAACCCGGCGAAGATTGTGGGTACTGATCACAATCTCTCGCACAGCACGGGCGGAGGAGTGAAGGCCGATACGTTCGACCAGATCTGCTACTTCTGCCACGTGCCACACCAAAAACTGGAAAACACCAACACCACAATCGTGACGATTGGGCCTTCCGGCATAGCTCCGTTGTGGAACAAGTACCTCTCCACGACGACTTACAACGTATACCAAAGCGCGACTTTGCCGGTCGTGCCAACCAACCTGACCCTGGCGAACAGCGCCGCCGGTTTCAATGCAGCGGTTGAATCCAACCTCTGCTTGAGCTGCCACGATGGCACTGTGGGCGTGAACGTTCTGTTCAAAGGGGATCGCTCGGTCGCCAACTTCCCGAGCGTGAACGGCAGCGGCAACGGCGTGCCGTACCTCATCGGCAGCGCCAGCACTGACGTTGTAATCGGAACGGACTCGACCTACGGGTTCCAACAGGAACACCCGGTCAACTTCGATTACTCGGCAGCGCTCGCAGCCAATCCCGCAGGTCTGGCGGGCTACACCACGGTGGGCACGCGCAATTTCGTGCAAACCAGCGCTGGACACAAGCTGCCCCTGTATGGGTTGACCATGCAGTGCGGCTCCTGTCACGACGTTCACAGCAACGGCGTATCCCGGCCGTTCTTGCGTGAAACGACGACGCAGAGCACGCTCTGCCTCGCCTGCCATAGCGGCACTGGTTCGTAATTTCGCAACCCCGGGGACCCTGCCGCTTTGCAGGGTCCTCTTTACCACTCGAAGTTGAGTTAACGAAATTGAAGAACAAAGAGGACGAGTGAAGTTGAGGGCGACATGCCAAGAAAAAACGCAAACCCGAAAACAGCAGCCTCCAACCTGTTGATCGTATCCCTGATCAGCCTGGCGGTTCTGTGGCTCGCAGGCGAGGCAACCGGCCAGGTGGCGGCAATGCCGGCCCATGCACAACAGATTCCGGTGGTGGTCAAGGTGAATGGCGTTGCCATCGACGAAAAAGCAGTTCTGGACCAGATGGAGACGCTCTACCCGCAAAATTCCGTACACGGCAATATCCGGCCGGAAAAGCTTAAGGCGATCCGCGATACCGCGGTGAACGAGCTGATTGTGGAAGAACTGGCCTATCAGGAAGCGGTGAAGCGGGGGACGGTCGTTCCTCTGTCCGCCGCCGAAGCTGACTATCAGCGCATGCGCCGGAAATACGGCGCGAAAGAGTTCGACGCAGCGATCGGCCGTGGCGGCCTCTCGCATCAACAATACTTGAGAATCCTGCAGCGCCGCATGACGCTCGAAAAAATCTACAAAGCCCGAGTGGTTTTTCCGGCACGCACCACGCCAGCGCAAGTCAAGACCTACTACGAGCAGAACAAAAGCCGTTATCTGCGTCCGGAGCAGGTGCATGCCCGTCTGTTCCTCGCCCAGGTGAGCGCGGACGCCAATGCCGATTTGGTGAAGAAAGCACAGGAAAAGGCCGCGATGGTGTACCGCGAGGCCGCTGCCGGCAAAGATTTTGGCGGCCTTTGTGAAAGCTACTCCGACGATCAATACCGCGTCAAAGGAGGCGACCTGGGCTGGGTCCACAAGGGCCGTCTCGAACCTCAATTCGAAAATGTCGCCTTCAATCTGAAACCGGGCGAGATCAGTCCAGTGTTCCGGACGGACTACGGCTTCAGCATCATGAAGCTGGAAGCGCGGGAGGAACCCAAGCAGCTCGCGTTTGAAGAAGTCCAAGCGAAGATCAAAACCCAACTGGAGCAACAGAACTCGGAGAAACTGCGGCAGGCATTGACCGACCGCCTGCGCAAAAACGCCAGGATCGAATTACTCGACGCCACGGTCACATTGATTCAACCCGGCCAGCCAAAACCGGCGACGGTACCAGTAACTGCTCCCGCGATGGTGATGCCGGCGGCCGCGCACTAGTTTGGAGATATGGGATGAACCGGGCTCTTACTCTCGTGCTACTGCTGGCAGCCGCCGCGGGAGGGCGAGCGTGGGCCCAGGACGAGGAGCAGGACCGGGTGGGCATCGCGGTCCAGGGCTACGCGGGAGTCGGGACCGGTCAAACCTTCGCAAGCAATCAGAACGGAAGCGGCACCAACACTCTGGATCACTTCACCGACCTCGGATTGACCGCGAAAGGCTATCTCTACGATCCGAGGCTTGTGGGCTTTTATGGCACAGTCGATAACGGACTCAGCTCGGCCGGCGGTAGTGATCTGGCCAGCTACTCGACTCAGGATTGGAATTATTATGGAGGCTTGAACTTCTTCTCCGAACGCAGTTTTCCATTTACCATTTTTGCCAGCCGCAGCAATGCGAACACCTACAGTTCCCTCTTTCCTTCCGTCAACAACATTATGTCTTCCTGGGGTCTGAACGGATCCTGGTTCAATAATCCGGTCGGCCGCATGGGCTATAGCTTCACTCAGTCCAGCACGGACCAACAAGCACCCGGCCTGCCTGATACCCATACCCACTACCTGCATGGCGCGTACACGCTCACCCGCAAGCTTGAGCAATGGGATATGCGTTTTTCCGATGATTATTTCCGCATTGTGAACCCCTTCTTCTTTGAGACCAACGGCACCACGGCGAATGAACAGACCGTCAGCGACATCAATACCATTCAGGGCAGCGCGGTGCGGCAATTCGGCGAATCAAAGCGGTTAACCCTGCAAGCCGTGGATTCGAAATCTGACACGACCGAGCCCGGATCCAGCCCCTCGGACTCGACCTCCACCTATTTTTCGGCCGACTATTCCTGGAGGATGACCGAAAAGTTGAGCACAAGCTACGCTGGTTTTTATCAGCGGGACCACGTCAGCGCGATCAACGTGATCAACACCATTGGAGGGACTGGAAGTACCACCATCCCCTCGCTTGATGACAGCGTCACCGCGGGCGATGTGCACGCGTCTTACCGCGCCAGCGACCACCTTTCTTTGCTGGCGGGGGTCGATTACTTCCACAACAATTATGGCAACCAGGAAGTCCAGGCAGGCCAATCTGACCAGAACGCGGAAGACTTGCTGACCACTCGCGCCGGCTACAGCTATCAATGGGACTTTTCCAAACTTCACTGGAGCAACTCCGGCCAGCTGATCTGGCAGCACTATCAGCTGGTCAGCGGGGGCACGGATTCCGCCGTAGGTTATGAAGTTCGTCAGGGCGTCGACGGAGGCCGCAGCTCCACCCTGAAGTACCATTTTGGCGGCCGCTTTGTGGATCAAGCCAACCCCGTCTTCTTCCAGTATGTTCGAACGAAGACTGAGGCGGCCGAGGTCATGCTCAACAGCTCACGCTTCAGCCGGGTTCATCTGGGGATGAACGGGAACCTCGTATTCAATCAGTACGATCTGGCCACCGGCACCCAGACTGGCAAGTCCGAAACCGCCGGCCTGAACGCCGATTTTCCCACCAAGGGTGTGGGCCTGTTCGGGATTTACAGTCACTCCAACGGAATTCAGCGCTTTTTCAACTCCCTGCCTGGCAGCCCCGGCAGCGGCAGCTCGGGCGGACCGCCGCAATTCCCCTCGACTCTGCTCAATGCCTACGATTTGACGCGCTTTGGCGCTACCTGGAGCCGCCACAATACCCTCAGGGTGGCGTCATACTATAACCGGATAAAATATGCTTTTGCGTTCACCAACACGACCGTGACCACAGATACGTCATGGGACAGTTTGGTGGAGTATCTGTTCGGACGTTTCACGATCGATGGCGGCTATTCACGTGGCCTCTATGAGGTTCAGCCTACACACACAAACCTCAATCGCTGGTTCGTGCGCGTGCGTTTCCCTTTCCATATTTGGCAGAGGGGATAAGCGCGTGAGCCCGGTTCAGAAAGCGCAGCTGCCCATGGGACCCCATCTTCAAAACGCACGGCGGGCGGCACGAGGCCCCTGCGGCGCCTTCCGGATTTTCTTGCTGATTGCGGTTCTATCACTGCTGGTTTTCAACGGTTCGCTCCTTGCATGGGCAGGGGGTAAGGATAAAAAAGCCGCCAAGGAAGATTCTTCATCCGTTCTGTTCTGGCCGCCGCCCCCTGAGCCGGTGCGCATCGAATTCCTGCAGACTTTTTCGAGTCCCAGGGACTTCGGTTGGAAGCGCTCTCTATGGCGGAAATTCGTAGATTGGGCAAAGAACGAGGGAGATGCTTCCCGGCTGCGACAACCCACTTCCGTGGCCATCGATTCTCGTGGACGGATGATAGTTGCCGATACCGGCGCGCACGAAGTCAAAATCTACGATCCGCAGAAAAAAACCGTGAAGTTTCTGATGGGCTACAAAGGGAAACAATTCGGGTCTCCCGTGAGCGTAGCCGTCGACCAGAACGACGACATTTTCGTGAGTGATTCCAGCGCCGGCCGCGTGCTGCGCTTCAAGGCAGATGGTCACTTCAAAGACTTTATCGGCGGAGAGGAAGGCGCGTTCAAGCGCCCGGCTGCGATAGCCTTCAACCCCACGAACCATCTGCTTTACATCGTCGACACCCTGCGTCCGCGCGTCTTCGCCTACGACATGGATGGCCGCATGGTCCGCGAGTTTGGCGCGCGTGGCAGTGAGCCGGGGCAGTTCAATTTCCCGACGTTCCTCGCGATCGACCGGGAGGGCAAGCTTTACGTCAATGACACCTTGAATTTCCGGGTGCAGGTGTTCACCGCAGACGGCCAGTTTATCCGCGAGATGGGCGATACGGGCGATGGCAGCGGATCGCAGGCGCGCACCAAGGGACTGGCATTTGATTCCGATGGCCATCTTTTTCTCGCCGATGCATTGTTTTCGACGGTCCAGATCTTTGACCAGGAAGGCCGCTTCCTGTTGAACTTTGGCGGGGCGGGAGCGGGCCAAGCGGAGTTCTACATCCCCAGCGGCATCACGGTGGATGCTTCGAATCGGGTTTTCGTGGCCGATCCATTTCAGGGACGGGTGGAGATCTTCCAATACATCCGCGACGACCAAGTCAGGCCGCGGCTGGCGCCCTCGGGAGCTGGACAATGAGACACGTTCTCGCCTGTCTCGTTCTGGTGTGCGTCTGGACCCTCGCAGCTCTGGCGCAATCGTCGGGACCGTATCCCCACAGCAACCCTCTGAAAGTCCTGCAATCCAGCCACGATTTTTCGCTGAGCAGCCCGTCAGCGATCAAGTCGACCACGGGTTCCGATGTTTGCGTCTTTTGCCACACGCCGCACAAGGCCCAACCCGCTGTGCCTCTGTGGAACCATAACCTGGGCAGCGGCCAGACTTACACGGTGTACAACAGCAGCACCCTGCAATCTTCGGTTTCCGCGCCAACCTCAACCGACAGCTCAAAGCTGTGTTTGAGTTGCCATGACGGGACGGTGGCGTTGGGGGATACGGTCAACAATGGGCAGATCCCCTTCCAAGGGCCGATCACGACTGACCAAAAGCTTTCCCCGGACCGGCGTAGTTTCATCGGCCTCGATCTGTCGGATGATCATCCCGTGGCTTTCATTCCGAATGTGACGGTGAATTCTCAAGTGCACTTGCCTCCAGCGGGGGATGCGGTGCGGCTCGACGGGGTGGGAAAAGTGCAGTGCACGTCTTGCCACAATCCGCACCAGGAAGACGTCGATACCACGGAGCGCCGCTTCCTGGTGAAGCTGAACAACCAGTCAGCCATCTGCACCACTTGTCATGACCTGAAAGGCGGCACCGGTACCGGAGTGTGGAGCTGGAACGGAACCCAGGGATTGGCATCTTCGCATCAGTCGGCGTCGAACCCCTACACCGCACAGACCAACGGCGGCATTTCGTGGCTGGGCTCCCACACCGGTTATACGACGACTGCGGCGAACGGCTGCGAAACCTGCCACCGGCCCCATACGGCTAACCAGGCCCAGCGTCTTCTTAAGGGCGAAACCGATCAAGTATGCTTCCAGTGCCACGACGGCAATCCGCTGACCAATATCCCTGACGTCAAAGATGAGTTCACGAAGATTTATGCCCATCCTGGCATTGGACCAGTGCCCGATCACGATCCCAACGAGGCTCCTGACCAAATCACCACCCGGCACGCCGCCTGCGATGACTGTCACAACGCGCACGCCACGCACGCCGATACGACACCGGTCGTTCCTCCCCAGCTTTATGGCGGGTTGTTGGGCAACAGCGGCGTTACGGCGTCGGGCACCGCTCACGATCCGCACCGCGGCACGGGAGAAGCCACCTTCGAATACGAGGTCTGCCTGAAGTGCCATAGCTACAACCTCACGAAGCCCCAGGTGCCGGGCTATGCCAAATATGGACCACAGCCCAACCGGCAGATCCCTTCCACTGACTTGCGGCAAGCTTTCATGTCTCCTGCACCCGCCCACGCGGTCATCAATCCGGCTGGCCTTAGCTACGGCCCGGGAGGTGAGGTAGCGAGCCTGCTGCCAGCTCCGAATGATGCCAATGGCT
>Ga0335077_10010408_pt1 | contig 11572 bp, 8 predicted proteins | sample Lox_Sample_31_FD_207151 | JGI IMG/M metagenome (GOLD analysis project Ga0335077, IMG submission 207151) | Soil microbial communities from Loxahatchee National Wildlife Refuge, Florida, United States - Lox_Sample_3.1 | ecosystem: Environmental > Terrestrial > Soil > Wetlands | place: USA: Florida...
CGGGCAGAACAGCGCCGCCGGACCGAGGCGCGGATCCTCGAGGCGGCTGCCCGCCTGTTCGTCGAGTCCGGCTACGAGCGGACCACCATCCGCGGCATCGCGCGCGAGGCCGGGGTGGACGCCGGCCTGGTCATGCATTACTTCGGGTCCAAGCAGGAGCTCTTCCAGCGGGTCACCCGCGCCAGCCCCGCGCAGCCGCTGGGCGGCACCCCCGAGCAGGTCAGCGAGCAGATCCTCGCCATACTCGCGGACTCACTCACCAACGAGCCGGTGCAGTCCCTGGCGGTGCTCCGCTCGATGCTCACCCATCCCGAAGCCGCCCAGGTGGCCCAGGAGGGCGCCGCGCGCTACCGCGCTCAGATCAGCCGGTCCATCCCCGCCGCGGACGCCGACACGCGCGCCGCCCTGATCAGCGCGATCATGATAGGCGTCATCGTCTCCCGGCACCTGCTCAAGACCGACAGCCTCGCCGACGCCGCCCCGCAGCAGATCGTCGGCCTGCTGCGCCCCTGTCTGCGCTCCCTGACGCTCGCGGACCCTTCCCCCTCCAGCGGCTGAACTGATCGGCCCACCACCCGTGCCCGCCCGGCGTCTTCCGCGCTGCCGCGGCCGAACTCGCGGCTGCCCGGGGCTCATACCAGCGCAGCGTACGATGTGGGCGATGAGCAGCGCATCAGCGCCGGCGAGCGCCACCGGCCTAGCCGATGGCCAGCGGGACGCGGTCATCCACACCGAGGACCTGACCAAGATCTACCCGGGAACGGACTTCGCCGCGGTCGACAAGCTCAACCTCGACGTCGAAGCCGGCGAGATCTTCGGCCTGCTGGGTCCCAACGGCGCGGGGAAAACGACCACGGCGGGCATGCTGACCACGCGCGTGGTGCCGACATCAGGCCGGGCGTATCTCGGCGGGATCGACGTGGCCGCGCATCCGGCGCTGGCCAAACAGCTGAGCGGCATCGTTTCGCAGCAGAACACCCTCGACCGCCAGCTCACCGTGTGGGAGAACCTGTACTTTCACGGGCGGCTGTTCGGCATGGGCGCCAAGCAGTCCCGGCGGGTCGCGGACGAGCTGCTTGGGCAGTTCCAGCTGGCCAAGTGGGCCAGGGCGTCGGTGTACGCGCTGTCCGGCGGGATGGCGCAGCGGCTGATGGTGGCGCGCGCGATCTTCCACCGGCCGTCGGTGCTGTTCCTCGACGAGCCGACGGCGGGGCTCGATCCGCAGAGCCGGCTCGCGCTGTGGGACCTGCTCGGCGAGCTGCACCGCGACGGGCAGACGATCCTGCTCACGACCCACTACATGGAGGAGGCGGACCGGCTCTGCGACCGGGTCGCCATCATGGACCACGGCAAGATCCTCGCCCTCGACACCCCGGCCGCGCTCAAGCAGAGCATCGGCGCCGACACCGTCGTCACGGTGAAGGCGACCGGCGACACCGGCCGGCTTGCCGAGCTGCTGGCCCGCGAGGTGGAGGGCGTCACCCGCACCCGCCAGCTGGACGGAGGGGTCGAGCTGCACGTGCAGGGCGGTGACCGGCTCGTCCCGCGCGTCGTCCTGGCGGCGGAGCGCGGCGGGTTCGACCTCGCCGACCTGTCGGTGTCCGAGCCCAGCCTGGAGACGGTGTTCATCAACCTCACCGGGAAGGAGCTGAGGGACTGATGGCCACGCCGGTGACCACCGAGGCGCCCGCCCGGCGGATCGGCGGCGGCCCCACCCGGTCGGTGGCCGCCGCCAGCTGGACCGCGCTCGGCGCGCTCCTGCTGCGCGACCTGGTGGTGCTGCGCAAGCACCTGTGGGAGTTCGTGCTGCGCACGATCATCCAGCCGTTCCTGCTCTGCTTCGTCTTCCTGTACGTCTTCCCGAAGATCGGGCAGGGCATCGGCGGGCACGGCCCGGCGGCCCAGTCCGCGTTCGCGACCATCCTGGTGCCCGGGGTGGTCGGGATCTCGGTCATGTTCCAGGGCGTGCAGTCGATCGCGCTGAACATGGCGCAGGAGTTCGGCTTCACCCGCGAGATCGAGGACCGGGTCCAGGCGCCCTGCCCGATCTGGCTGGTGGCGATGGCCAAGGTCCTCTCGGGCGCCGCGCAGGGGGTGCTGTCCGCCGCCATCGTGCTGCCGATGGCCTCGGTGGTGCACGCGCCCGGCGTGCACGCCCACCTGACGCTGCACTGGTGGATCATCGTGACGTTCGTGCCGCTCGCGTGCATCGCGATGGCCGGCCTCGGCCTGGTGCTGGGCACCAGCTTCGAGCCGCGCAACATCGGGCTGATGTTCGGCTTCATCATCCTGCCGATCACGTTCCTCGGCGGCACCTACTACGCCTGGACCAGGCTCGCGCCGGTCACGATCGACGGCTGGCACTGGCTGCAGACCCTCGTGCTGATCAACCCGCTCATCTACGTGAACGAGGGGATGCGGGCCGCGTTCACCAGCGCACCGCACATGCACCTGTACGTCATCTACCCGGTGGTGATCGCGTTCGCCGCGGTGTTCCTGGCCATCGGGCTGCGCAACTTCCGGCGGCGCGTGCTGTCCTGACCCGGCGCGCTGTCTGCGGCTATCGGGTGCCTGTCACCAGGCCTTGCCTTCGCCATGTCCCGGCTTCTCAGGACGGCACAGGTATTCGATAATGGCGGGCATGCCGGGGGATGTGCTGGTGGGGAGGCGGCTGGCCCGCGGCGCGTTGCGCAGCGCGATCGATGCCGCGTTTGCCGGTCTTGGCGGGATCGTGCTGCTCACCGGTGACGCGGGCATGGGCAAGACCGCGCTCGTTACCGACATGACGGCGTTCGCCCGGGTCAGGGGGGCCGCCCTGGCGTGGGGTGCCTGCTGGGAGGGCGACGGTGCGCCGGCGTTCTGGCCGTGGATCCAGGTGTTCCGCGCGCTGCCGCGCGGCGATGGCGGTGCCGTCGATGGCGTTCTCGGAGAACTGACCGGTGCGGAAGAGGCGACGGCCGGCCTGCTTGATGACTCCACCCTGCGGTTCCGCACGTTCGACGCCGTGGCGAGCTGTCTGCGGAAGGTGGCGGCGCGGCAGCCCACCGTGCTGGTACTCGAGGACCTGCACTGGTCCGATGCCTCGTCCCTGCGGCTGCTGTCGTTCGTGGTGCAGCATGTCGCCGACGCGGCGCTTCTTGTCGTGGGGACGTGCCGGACCGGCGGCGAGTCCCCCGCGGGTGACGCGCGGGGCGACCTCCTCGGCCAGCTCGCGGCGAGGTCGGAGCTGCTGCAGCTGGGCGGCCTGACGGTCGACGAGGTGGGTGAGCTCGTGCACAAGGTGGCCGGCGAGCGGCCACCGGCCACCGCCGTGGAACTGGTGCATGCCCGCACCGGGGGGAACCCGTTCTTCGTCCAGCAGCTGGCGCGGCTGCTCGCGGCCGACCCGGGCCCCTGGGAGCGGCGGCCGGCCCTGACGACGGTGCCGCCGGGCGTCGCGGACGTGCTGTCCCGGCGGCTCGCGCGGCTGCCGGCCGAGGTGCGGGAGATGCTGGCCGTCGCCGCCGTCGTCGGCCCGTCGTTCCCGGTCGGGTTCGTTGCCGATCTCTCCGGCGTCGGCCTCGCCGCGGCGACCGAGCTCGCCGACCAGGCGTCGCGGCTGGGCGTGCTGGTCCGCGCGGAGGCCGGCACCTCGCGCTTCGCCCACGACCTGTTCCGGGAGGTTCTGTACGCGGAGCTGGCCGGCGGCCGCCGGGCGGAGCTGCACCTCGCGCTCGCCGAGCGGCTGGAACGGGCGGCCGATGCCGGGTTCACGTCGGCCGCGGCGATCGCCCACCACCGGTCGTCGGCGCTGCCGCTGGGCGACCGCGACCGGGCGGTGGCCGCGCTTGTCTCGGCCGGGCAGGAGGCGGCGGGCCGGCGGGCGTATGACGAGAGCGAACGTTACCTCGCCCGAGCGGTTGAGGCGGCGGGCGGTCTGACGGTGGCTGATCTCGACATGATCAGCGCGTATGCCGAGGCGCTGCGCCGGGCCGGGCACGGAGATGGCGCCCGGGCGGCGTACGCCGCGGCGGCGGCCCGCGCGCGGGCGGCGGGCGACCGGCAGCGGCTCGCCCATGCCGCCTTCGGCGCGCACCGCGTGCCCACGGTGACGGACGTGTCGCGGGCGGATGTCATCGCGCTGCTCGATGAGGCGCTCGCCGGCGGCCGGGCCGGGCCGGGTGACCGGTGGCTGCTGTCAGCCGCGCTGGCCCGCGAGCTCGCCGACGGGCCCGACCACGACCGCGACCGGGCGGCCGCCCTCGCGACGGCGGCCGCCGGCGGCGCGCAGCGGGCGGGTGACGCACGCGCTCTCGGGTACGCGCTGTTCGCGCTCACCGACGTGCGGTGGCAACCAGGAGCGGCGCGCGAGCGGCTGGCCCTGGCTGACCGGCTGGTCGCCGCGGCGACCGAGGCGGGCGAGACGGAGCTCGCCCTTGAAGGCGGGCTCGCCAGGGTGGTCGCGCTGCTGGAGCTCGGGGACCCGGCGTATGCCGCAGCGGTCGACGAGCTCAGCCGCGCCGCGGAGGACAGCGGCATCCCTCACTACGCCTACCTGGCCCGGTCGCGCGCGGCGACGCGGGCGTGCGTCACCGGCCCGCTGCCGGTCGCCGACGAACTCGTTGAGGCGGCCGGTGCCTATGGGGCCCGGATCGAGGAGCCGGACGCCTGGGGCGTGCAGGCGAGCCAGCTCGCCGGGCTCGCCCTGGTGCGCCGTGACTGGACGCGTATCACGGCGCTGGCACAGACCCGCGGGCTGCCGCTGGTGCCCCCCGAGTTCGCCCTCGAGCAGCGGGCGTGGCTGGCGATCGAGCGCGGCGACCGCGGTGGTGCGGCCGCCGCCGTCGCCGCGCTCCCCGAGCGCACGCCGCTGACCTATCGCTGGCGATCCGCCGCGAGGCTCGCGATGGACGCCGAGCTCGTCGCGGCGGTCGGCGACCGGGCGCGGGCTGCCGCGCTCTACGACGCGCTGCTGCCCATCCAGGACGAGTTCGCGGTCGTCGCCGCGGCGGTGTTCACGACAGGACCGGTGGCGCTGCAACTCGGGCTGCTCGCGACCGTGGTGGAACGGTGGGACGCCGCCGTTGGGCACCTGCACGACGCCGTCACGCGCTGCGACCGGCTCGGCGCGCGCCCGCACGGTGTGCGCGCCCGGGACGCACTCGCGCGGGCGCTGGTGGCGCGCGGCTCCGCCGGCGACCAGGCGGCCGCCGCCCGGCTGCGGACCGAGGCCGCGGCCGCCGCCGCGCAGGTCGGGCTGGCGCCGGCGGCGCCGGCTGGCGCCGCCGGCGCCGGGAGCGTCACGAGCTTCATCCAGGACGGCGACACCTGGACGCTCAGCTACGCTGGGCGGCGCGCCGTCGTCCGGGACGCGAAGGGCCTGCACGACCTGGCCGTGCTGCTGGCCGCGCCGGGGCGGGAGGTCGCAGCGACCGATCTGCTCGCGGGCGCAGAGGGTCGCCCTCCCCGGCCGGCCCTGGGATCGGACGCAGTGCTCGACGAGCGCGCGCGGGCCGCCTACCGCCGCCGGCTGGCCGGGCTGGAGGCCGAGCTGGAGGAAGCCGACGCGCGCGGCGACCGCGACCGGTCGGCGCGGGTCATCGCGGAGCGCGAAGCGCTGCTGGACGAGCTGCGGCGCGCTACCGGGCTCGGTGGCCGGCGCCGGCGGCTCGGCGACGAGGCCGAACGCGCCCGGACGACCGTGACAGCCCGGATCCGCAGCAGCATCCGGCGCATCGGGCAGGTGCATCCCGAGCTCGGGCGTCACCTCGCAGGAAGCGTCCTCACCGGGGCAATGTGCAGCTACCGTCCGGCCGGCACGGTGACATGGGCGACGCGCCTCACCCCGTGACGCACGGCAGCTTCTCCGTGATCAGCCCATCGACCGGACCGTCCATCAGATCCCTCTCTCGCGAGTCCCCCGCCCCACGTGCGTGAGGTCGGCGCCTCACAGTTGTGAGGCCGGTACTCACGCCTTCCGGGTGTCCCTGTTTCGCACCAGCCATGGGAGGACAGATGCCGCGCACCCGCAAGGATGAGGCGCCGCTCGTTTTCGATGAGCCGGAGATCACCGGCCGTTACGTCGAGCTCGACGGCTACACCGTCGCGTTCGAGACGTTCCACACCGGCATGGACCCCGCCCCGCTGTTCCAGGGCCTGCCCGACGACCGCTGCCCGTGCGCGCACTGGGGGGTCGTGCTGTCGGGCCGGCTCGACATCCGCTACCCCGACGGCGAGGAGACCTTCCGGCCCGGCGACGCCTACTACATCCGCCCCGGTCACCTGCCGCACCCGCACGCCGGCACCGAGGTCGTCGAGTTCACTCCCACGGCCCAGCTCCAGCAGACCGCGGCGGTCGTCGGCGCGAACATGGCGGCCGCGAAGCGGCCGGTGACCTCGTGAGCCCCTACGTCGCCGCGCTCCGGTTCGACGGGGACCCGGCGCAGCTGGTCCCCGCGTACCACCGTCTGCTCGAGCAGTTCCCCCTTGACGCCCTCGACCTGCACATCAGCGTGACGGACGGGGCAGGGCTCACGGTCATCGACTCCTGCCCGTCGCGGCAGGCCTTCGAGGCCTTCCGCACCAGCCGCGAGTTCCTCGGTGCGGTCGCGGCCGCCGGCCTGCCCACGCCGCGCGCGGACGGACTCGGCGATCTGCTGCTCGCCCACCTGCGCGAACCGGTCACGGCATGACCGATCTCGCAGCGCTCGACGCGACGGACCAGGCCGCCCTGGTCCGCCGGGGCGAGCTGACGCCCGCCGAGCTCGTCGAGGCGGCGATCGCGCGGATCGAGGCGCTGAACCCGGCCCTGAACGCGGTCGTCGCGACCGCGTACGACCAGGCGCTGGCCGCGGCGCGCGGGAACCCGGCCGGGCCGCTCGCCGGCGTCCCCTACCTGCTCAAGGATCTGGTCTGCGAATGCGCCGGGATGCCGTTCACCGAGGGCTCGCGGTTCCTTTCCCGCAACGTGTCGACGTTCGACTCCGAGTTGGTCGTCCGGCTTCGCCGCGCCGGCCTGATCATCCTGGGCAAGACCAGCACGCCCGAGTTCGGGATGGCGCCCACCACCGAATCGGTGCTGTTCGGCGCCACCCGCAACCCGTGGGCAGCTGACCGGTCGACCAGCGGGTCGAGTGGCGGCTCGGCGGCGGCCGTCGCGTCGGGGATGCTGCCCGCCGCGCACGGCAGCGACCTCGGCGGGTCGATCCGCTACCCGGCGTCGGCCTGCGGGCTGTTCGGCCTCAAACCAACCCGTGGGCGCAACCCGCTCGGGCCGGAGTACGGCGACGTCGTCGGTGGGAACGGTGTCGAGCACGCCCTCACCCGCAGTGTCCGTGACAGCGCCGCGCTGCTGGACGCGACCTGTGGCCCGGACCTGGGTGACCCGTACTGGGCGCCGCCCCGGCAGCGGCCGTACGCCGATGAGGTAGGGCGCGACCCGGGCCGGCTGCGGATCGGGTGGACCGCCCGCACCGTCGACGGTGACCTGGGCCATCCGGATTGTGTCGCGGCCGTCGAGGACGCCGCCCTGTTGTGCGCCTCCCTCGGGCACGACGTGGCCGAGGCCGAGCCGCTGGCGATCACTCCGGAGGTTGGCGCGGCCATCGGGACGCTGATCCACGCCGCGACCGCGTGGGTGCTGCGCTACTGGATCCGCCGGGTCGGGCGGGAGCCGGAGCCGGACGAGATCGAGCCGCTGACGCGGGCGCTGTGGAAGGAGGGGGAGCGGGTGTCCGCCGCCTCGTATCTGCTGGCCGTCGGGGAGATCCAGCGGTTCGCCCGCATGGTGGAGCGGTTCCTTACGAGGGTCGACTTGATCTTGACACCGACGATGTCAACGCCACCGCTGCCGCTCGGGGTGATCCGGTCGACCGCCGACGACCCGTGGCGGTCGATGCAGGTAAGCGGGCAGAGCGTCCGGTACGCGGGCGTCGTGGCCAACCTCACCGGCAACCCGGCGATGTCGGTCCCGCTGTGGTGGAACAGCGAAGGGCTGCCGATCGGGGTGCACTTCCTCGGCCGGTTCGGCGACGACGCGACGCTGTTCCGGCTCGCCGCGCAGCTCGAGACGGCCCGGCCGTGGGCGGCCCGGCGGCCGCCGGTGCATGCGCTCCCTTCCTCACCAGAATGATCGTCGTCACCAGACGCCGGTGAGCCTCCCGAGGGCCAAGGTCCCTGCGTCGTAAGGCGGCCGTCCCTGTCCGCCTGGCTGCCGGGGGACACATTGTTAGTCGGACAGGTGGTGATCCATGGGTGCGAACGCGTGCGACGACGTGTTCACCTGGGCGGATCGCGATCCGGGCCGTGCCATGTTCGCGGTGCAAGCCGACGGCGCATGGCGGCCAGTGACCGCGGTTCAGTTCGCGGGCCGGGTCGGCGCGGTGGCGGCGGGCCTGGTCGCCACCGGGATCAGGCCCGGTGACCGGGTCGGCCTGATGGCGGCGGCCAGCCTGGACTGGGCCGTGTGCGATTTCGCCATCTGGGCGGCGGGAGCGGTGACGGTACCCATCTACGAAACCTCGTCCGCGGAGCAGATCACCTGGCAACTGAGTGACTCCGGCGCGGCCACGGTGTTCGCCGGGAGCGCACAGCTCGCCGATGCGATCCGCGGCGCCCAGCCAGCGAAGGCAGGGGAGATATGGCGGCTGGACGCCGGCGGCCTGGACGCGCTCACCCGCGCCGGGCAGGGCGCCGAGGCGGGGGAGGTGGCCCGCAGGCGTGCCGCGGTGACCGCGGAGACCCTCGCGACCATCGTGTACACCTCGGGCACGACAGGCCGGTCAAAGGGCTGCATGATCAGCCACGGCAACCTGACCGGGGCCGTGTGCGCGACCATCGCCGTGCCAGGCGTCCGGGAACAGATGCTGACGGCGGATGCCTCCGGCCTGCTCTTCCTGCCGCTGTCGCACATCCTGGCGCGCGTGGTCGTGCTGTGCTTGGTGCACGCGGGCAAACGAGTCGGCTTTCTCCCCGACCCCAACCAGCTGCCCGGGGCGCTGCTCACCTTCCGGCCGACGATCCTGCTCACGGTGCCCCGCGTGCTGGAGAAGGTTGCCACCGCGGCCCGCCAGCAGGCCGAGGCCGAGGGCCACCAGCGGATGTTCGCCGCCGCCGAGGCGACCGCGCAGGCCTGGAGCCGGTCCGGCCGGCGGGCGGGGGTGCTGCTGCGGCTGCGGCACGCCTTGTTCGCCCGCTCGGTCTACGCACGGTTGCGCCGGGCGCTGGGCGGGCGGGTGGCCTGGGTGATCAGCGGTGGCGCGCCGCTGAACCAGGACCTGGGCCACTTCCTGCACGGCGCCGGGCTGACCGTCATCGAGGGCTGGGGGATGACCGAGACCGCCGGGGAAGTCACCATGAACCGCCCGGCGGTGCAGCGGATCGGCTCAGTCGGCCTGCCGCTGCCCGGGTATTCGGTGCGGGTCGCGGCCGATGGCGAACTCGAGGTCGAGGGCCCGGGCATCTTCCAGGGGTACTGGCAGGACCCGCAGGCCACCCGCGCGGCGTTCGACGGCCGGTGGCTGCGCACCGGGGACCTTGGGCGGGTCGATGACGACGGATTCGTCTGCATCACCGGCAGGAAAAAGGAAATCCTCATCACCGCCGGCGGCCAGCACGTGGTGCCGTCCGTTCTGGAAGACAAGGTCCGCGAACACTGGCTGATCGCCGAATGCGTCGTGACCGGCGACCAGCGGCCCTACGTCGCCGCGCTGGTCACCCTGGACGAGGCAGCCTTCGCCCGGTGGAAGCAGCGGCAAGGCAAGCCTGCCGGCGCAACCGCCAGCGAGCTGGGCGGCGACCCGGACCTGCTCGGCGCGGTCCAGCAGGCCGTGGACCGGGCGAACGCGGCCGTGTCCCGGCCGGAAACCATCAAGCGGTACCGCATCCTGCCCGGCCAGTTCGCCGTCGGCGCGGAGCTTACTCCCACCGGTAAGGTCCGCAGGGACTACGTCCTGGCCAAGTACGCCAGCGACATCCATGCCCTGTACGCGTGAGGCCGGCCGCGGCAGAGCGCAGCCCTCAGGCGGCCGCGCGCGGACCTCCCCGGGCCGTCTGGCGCGGCACCGCGGACTGCGAAGCCTGCGGTGGAGCACGCCCGGTGAGCAAGATGCAGGCCAGGCCGACGGCGAATGCGGCAAGGACGAGCACCGGCGGCCGGCCGGCCGGGGCAAATCCGCCGACCGCGAGCCTGGCCAGGCTGGTCACGCTGGCGGCCAGGCCGATGATCAGGAGCGCCGGCGACCAGGACCCGGCGCGCCCGGCGCCGGCCGGCAGGCGCACCATCGGCCGCTCGGCCCGCAACACGGCAATGACCAGCGGCACCAGCACCAGGGTGAGCAGGGCGAACCAGGCGGGCCGCAGCTCCCACCACTGCCCGATCCCGATGGCCGGCTGCGGCATCAGCCCGGTCCGGTAGAAGGCTACGGCGATGATGATCACCGGCACCATGTGCCACAGGTAGACCGTCATGACGGCGGGGTTGAGGCGCGTGACCCACCGCCACAGGCCAGACCGTCGCAGCAGCCGCGACATCACCGGCTCAGCCGCCAGCACCAGCCCGGACTGGGCGGCGGCGTACGCCAGCAGCGCCACAGACGGCGGGGAGGTGTTGCCAGCCCGCTCACCCGCGCCGATCATGTCCACCGGGAACGGGCCCCAGGCCAGCAGGCCGGCCAGGGCGGCCACGCCACCGGCGGCCAGCGCCCAGGGCCGCCACCGCGGCCGGGTCAGCCTGCCGTCCTGCCAGGCGAAGCCCCACACGTACACCGAGCCCCACACCAGCAGGTAATTCGCGTAGCCGATCAAGCGCACCTGCGCGCCGAGAACCGCCGCGTCCACCGCGGCAGCGCCGGCGGCCATCACGACCGGCACCGCCAGCCCCCAGCGCCGGTAGGCGGCCAGCAGCGGCGGGGTCAGCGCGATCAGCGTCAGGTAGACGGGCAGGAACCACAGCTGGAGTGCGACCAGCCATCCGGCCTCGGCGATCTCCGCCGGGCCCGCGCCCGCCGCCCGCGCCACCATGACCGCCACGACCATCACCACCACGTACACCGCGGTGGGCCACAGCAGCCGCATAGCCCGGTCGCGCACGAACCTGGTCCAGCTCTCCCCCTGCCCGCGGTGCGCCGTCCACGACAAGGCGTCCACATAGCCGCCGACCAGGAAGAAGACCGGCATGACCTGGAACAGCCAGGTGACCCACCGTCCCCAGCCGACATAGTTCAAGGCGTCCAGGCCGGACAGCCGGCCATGACGGTAAGTGACGTCGACCAGCAGCCAATGGCCGTACACCACCCCGCCGATCGCTGCCACCCGCAGCAGGTCCGCGTACCGGTTCCGTTCCATCCCGGACGAACTCCTCAGCCAGCCTGCGTGCACCCGGCCAGGGCGGCTCCTGCCCGCCTGGCCCCAGCGTCCCCCGGCGGTCAGGCCCGGTTCCAGGGACGCAGGTCCTCAGGGCCGGGGCCGCCCGGCCCACGCGGGGCGCGCGCCGCGTGGCGACACCGGTGCGCACCACCTTTTTGCGGCCAGCACAGGCGAACTCTTGGCAGCCAGCACGGGCGAACAGCCGATTGGCGTGTTTCGGGGTTCTCGT
>Ga0335077_10010410_pt1 | contig 11572 bp, 4 predicted proteins | sample Lox_Sample_31_FD_207151 | JGI IMG/M metagenome (GOLD analysis project Ga0335077, IMG submission 207151) | Soil microbial communities from Loxahatchee National Wildlife Refuge, Florida, United States - Lox_Sample_3.1 | ecosystem: Environmental > Terrestrial > Soil > Wetlands | place: USA: Florida...
ACCTTCGCCGGCGCGAGGGTTTCGCGCTGACCGACCCCGGCACCGATCTCGCGGGCGGCCTCGATCAGGCGCACTACTGCATCTGGTGTCACGAACAGCAGAAGGACTCGTGCGCGTCGGGCCTGCACGAAAAGCAGCCGGCCGAAGGTGGTGCGGCGTCGTTCAAGAAGTCCCCCTTCGGCGTCGCGCTGACCGGCTGCCCCCTCGAAGAGAAGATCTCGGAGTTCCACAAGCTTCGAGCGGAGGGTTGGGCGCTGGGCGCGCTGGCGATGATCTGCGTCGACAACCCGTTGGTGGCAGCGACCGGGCACCGCATCTGCAACGACTGCATGAAGGCCTGCATCTACCAGAAGCAGGATCCGGTGGACATCCCGCAGTCGGAGACCCGCGTGCTCAAGGACGTGCTCGCCTTGCCCTGGGGTTTCGAGATCTATTCGCTGCTCACCCGCTGGAATCCGCTCAACCTGCGCCGGCCGCTGCCGCGTGCGGCGACCGGCAAGCGTGTGCTGGTCGTCGGCCTGGGGCCGGCCGGCTTCACGCTCGCGCATCACCTGCTGAGCGACGGCCACACGGTTGTCGGCATCGACGGACTGAAGATCGAGCCGCTGCCGGCGGCGGTATCCGGCATCGAGGCCACCGGCAGGCGCGTCGCCTTCGAGGCGATCCGCGACGTCGAGGCGCTCGAGGAGCCGCTCGAGAGCCGGGTCATGGCGGGGTTCGGCGGCGTCGCCGAGTACGGCATCACCGTGCGCTGGGACAAGAACTTCCTCAAGCTGATCCGTATCCTGCTCGAGCGGCGCGAGCGCTTCGCGCTGCACGGTGGCGTGCGCTTCGGCGGCACGCTCGACGCCGAGGCGGCGTTCGCGCTCGGCTTCGATCACATCGCGATCTGCGCGGGTGCCGGCCGGCCCACGGTCCTCGATCTGCCGAACGGTCTCGCCAACGGCGTACGCACCGCCTCGGACTTCCTGATGGCGTTGCAGCTTACCGGCGCGGCGCGCAAGGACTCCGTTGCGAACATGCAGCTCAGGCTGCCGGTCGTCGTCGTCGGCGGAGGGTTGACCGCGATCGACACCGCCACCGAGGCGCTCGCCTACTACCCGGTCCAGGTCGAGAAGTTCCTGTCGCGCTTCGAGACCCTCGAGGCCGAGCAGGGCCGCGCCGCCGTCGAGGAGGCGTGGACCGGCGGCGAGCGCGAGATCGCGCACGAATTTCTGGCGCACGCGCGCGCCATTCGTGCGGAGCGCGGGGCCGCCGCCGCCGAGGGGCGTCCCGCGCGGGTGCTCGAGCTGCTGCAGGGCTGGGGAGGCGTGACCATTGCCTACCGGCGGCGGCTCGTCGACAGCCCGTCCTACACGCTCAACCACGAGGAAGTCGCGAAGGCGCTCGAGGAGGGTATCTGGTTCGCGGAAGGGCTGACGCCGCTCGCCGTCGAGATCGACGCCGACGGTCGCGCCCGCGCGCTCGCCGTGTCGATGCAAACTTCCGACGGCGAAGGGCCCGAGGCAGGCCGCGTCGAGCTGCCCGCGCGGACCATCCTGATCGCCGCCGGCACGCAGCCCAACACCGTCGCGGCACGCGAGGATCCGACGCATTTCCGCCTGGACGGGCGCTACTTCCAGGTGCTCGACGAAAGCGGCGAGCCCGCGCAGCCCGAGAAAGGATTCGCCAAGCCCGACGTCACGCGCGTGCTTACCGCGCTTCAGCCCGACGGACGCGCGATCAGCTTCTTCGGCGATCTTCATCCCTCGTTCTACGGCAACGTGGTCAAGGCGATGGCGAGCGCCACGCGCGGCTATCCGGTCGTGGGGCGCCTGCTCGCGCGTGTGCCCGCCGCGGCGAAGGCGAGCGACGCCGAGTTTCTGGCGCGGCTGTCGAGCGAGCTGCGCGCGACCATCGAGCGCGTCGTCCGGCTGACGCCCACCATCGTCGAGGTCGTGGTGCGCGCGCCGGCGGCGGCGCGGCGCTTCGCCCCCGGCCAGTTCTACCGGCTCCAGAACTTCGAGACGCTCGCCGCGGTGGCGAACGGCACGCGACTCGCGATGGAAGGCATCGCGCTGACCGGCGCCTGGGTCGATCGCGAGCGCGGGCTGGTCTCGACGATCGTCCTGGAGATGGGCGGGTCCTCCGACCTCTGCGCGCTGCTCAAGCCCGGCGAGCCCGTCGTGCTGATGGGTCCGACCGGGACGCCGACCGAAATCGCGGGCGGCGAGACCGTCGTGCTGGCCGGCGGGGGGCTCGGCAACGCGGTGCTGTTCTCGATCGGCCAGGCGTTCAGGCGCGCCGGCTCGCGCGTTCTCTACTTCGCCGGCTACCGTCGGAGCATCGACCGGTACAAGGTCGAGGAGATCGAAGCGGCCGCGGACGTCGTCGTATGGGCCTGCGACGAAGCGCCGGGGTTCGAACCAACGCGCGCCCAGGACAAGAGCTTCATCGGCAGCATCGTGCAGGCGATGCAGGCGTATGCAACCGGCGCGCTGGGCGCGCAGCCGATCGCGTTCTCCGACACCGACCGGCTGATCGCGATCGGCTCCGACCGCATGATGGCTGCGGTCGCGGTCGCGGTCGCGCGCCGCGGCGCGCTCGCGGCGCAGCTCAAGCCCGGCCTTCGCGCCTTCGCCTCGATCAACTCGCCGATGCAGTGCATGATGAAGGAGATCTGCGCGCAATGCCTGCAGACGCACCGCGATCCGCGCTCGGGCAAGCTGAGCTACGTGTTCTCCTGCTTCAACCAGGACCAGCCGCTCGACGTCGTCGACTTCCCCGCGCTCGCGGCCCGCCTCGATCAGAACGGCGTCCAGGAGAAGCTGACGGCCCAGTGGATCCGGCGCTGCCGCGCAGGATTGCCCGCACTGTAGGAGCATTGCCTACGCAGTCGCACCACGACGGAGCACGCGAGCGCGCGGGTCCCGGCTGCAACGCTCCTTTACAAAAAATACCGGCCGCTTTGTAGCACTCAGCCGCCGCAGGCCGTCTAATCGCTTGTGCGCGGTCCTTGGGAGCGCCGTCGCATCGTGGGCATTCGCGGTCGAGTGCTCGCGCCGGTTTCGGGAGAGCTCCCAGGCCATCGCCCCCCGTCGATGAAGAACTTCGTATTCACGATGACCACCGGCCGGAGCGGGACCAAGTATCTGGCCGAGCTCCTGCAGCAGAACCTGCCCGGTGCCGAGTGCCATCACGAGATCTGGGGCTGGAGCACGTTCGGCGTCGACGCGCCGGACCTCTCGCACATGACGCTGTTCAACTCCGAGGGCAACGTCGAGAAGGTCCGGGCGTTCTGGCGCGCGAAGCTCGCGCGCATTGCGGCCAACCCACGGTCGACGTATGTCGAGACCTCTCACGTGCTGATGAAGGGCGGGCTCATCGAGAATCTCCGGCCGCTCACCGCGCGGGGCGAGGTCCACCTGATCGCGCTGGAGCGCGATCCCTTCGCGACCATCGTCAGCTTCCGCAACCGGTTCGACTTCTGGGACCGCGCCAACTGGTGGCTGTGGTACCTCGACCCCGACTATCCGCGCAACCTCGTCCCGTCGCGCGAGCTCTTCGCGAAGGGCATCAACGGGCTGTGCCTGTGGTACATCCTCGAGATCCGGGCGCGGGCCGCGCGCTACGAGGCGCTGCTCGCGAATGAGCCGCGCATCAAGGTTCATCGCTTCAGTCTCGAGGAGTTGCGGGTCGCAGGGGGCGCGGCGCGGCTCCTCGCCGCGTTGGGCATAGCCACCGATCCGGCGCAGCTGCGCCTGCCCAGCCCGCAGAACGTCGGCCGCCTTCTGGTGCGGATCGACGAGGCGGAAAAGCAGTCGATCCGGCGGCTGATCGCCGACTCGGGACTGACAGGCACGGAGCTGGGCCCGGCGTCGTCCGCGCTCGCCTGAATCTCGCGATCCGCAGGTATGGAGCCGCGGCGCGCGGCTGCGCCCTGGCGCGCGCCGCTCGCAGGCTTACAATCGCCGCTGGCCTTCCCGGGCCGTAAGCGAGCGCGACGCGAGGACATGGCAGCCACCGGCGGCGACATTCCAGACGCACTGCTCACCGTCGAGCTCGAGCGTCTGGCGGCGAGCCAGGCCTTTCGCCGCTCTCCGGGGCAGGTCAGGCTCCTCACCTATCTCGTCGAGCAGGCGCGCGCCGGGCGCGGCCAGCGCCTGAAGGAAAGCGTGGTCGCGGTCGAACTCCTCGGCCGCAGCGCGAGCCGCTTCGACTCCGGCCGCGACACGAGCGTGCGTGTCACCATGCGCCGCCTGCGCCAGCGCCTCGCGCGCTACTACGCCGACGAGGGGGCCTGGGCGGCAATCGAAGTAAGCCTTCCGCTCGGGAGCTACCAGCCGGTGCTGCAGCGGCGGCCGCAGGCAGGCGGCGCCAAGCTGCCGTCGATCGCCGTCCTGCCGCTGCTCAATCTCACGGGCAATCGCGAGCTCGACGTCTTCTGCGACAGCGTCTCGGAAGAGATAACCGACGTGCTCGCAAGGCTCCCGGGCGTCAAGGTCGTCGCGCGCACCTCGGCGTTCCGTTTCCGCGGCGCCGTGGCCGACGTCCGCGAGATCGGCCAGAAGCTCGGGGCGGCCACCCTCGTCGAGGGCAGCCTGCACACGGGCCAGGACGGCACGCTCAAGCTCGTCCTGCAGTGGGTCCGCGCCGCCGACGGCTACCACGCCTGGTCGGGCACCATCGAGGCGTCCGAGCACGAGGCGGCGGCGGCCTTCCGCGAGCGCGTCGCGCGCGAGGTCGTCGCGGCGCTGCAGCGCCGGCTCCTGGAGGACGGGAGGTTGCGCAGCGTGCCTTCGGCCGGGCAGGTGTCGCGGCGCTCGTCCAATGGGACGGCGCAGGAACGCTTCGACAGCGGCCGCTACCTGCTGCGGCTGGAAACGGTGGAAGGCTTTCGACGGGCGATCGACGCGCTGCGCGAGGCGACCATGCTCGATGCGAACTTCGCGCTCGCGCACTGCGCCCTCGGGCGCGCTCTCGTCAACCTCGTGGGTACGACCGCTGCGCCAGCCAACGGGCTGCTCACGGGCGCGCGTCGGGCTCTCGCCCGCGCGCTCGCGCTCGACCCCGAGCTCGGCGAGGCGCACGCGCTGTCGGGATTCGTCGCCTGGGCCTTCGATCGCGACTGGGCGCGCGCCGAGCTCGCGCACCTGCGCGGCATCCGCTGCGCGCCGAGCCTGCCCTACGCCCACAGCTCCTACGGCTGGGGATTGATGATGAACGCCCGCTTCGCGGAAGCCGACGATCAGTACGGGTTCGCGCGCGAGCTCGATCCGCTGGACCTGAAGCTGCGCACCCACCACGCGCTGGTCGCGCTCTACGCCGGGAACGATCGGCGCGCGATCGCCGAGCTGGCGGCTATCGTCGAGATCGAGCCCCGGCACCTCGTCGCGCAGGTCCTCCTCGCCACAGCGCACCTTTGGCGCGGGGACACCGGCCGTGCAGAGCGCCTTTTCGCCGAGCTCGGCAAGGCTTACCCGAGCCTCACCATCGGCGAGGTCGGCCTGTCACAGGTCGAGGCGCAGACCGGACGCACCGAGCTGGCGCGCGCGCGGCTCGCGCGCCTCACCCGGAATCGGCGCCGGGCGCACCTGCCGCCGTACCAGGTCGCGATGATCCACGCCCGCCTCGGGGACACCGACGCCGCGCTCGCGTGGCTGGGGCGGGCCGCCGCCCAGCGGGACATGAACTTCGTCTGTGCGCCGGTCGACCGGACGTTCGAGCCTCTCCGCGGCGATCCGCGTTTCCACCGGCTGCTCGAGAAGCATGGCTTGCGGCCGGCGTGGTCGACGCGGACGCGGATCAGTTGAACTGAACAACAGGGCGAGGGCCCCGGCGGACGTGTCACGTTGATGTCACGCCGCTCGCCGGCATTGTCGCGGTGCGCGGCGCAGCGCTGTGGCAATCTCTCCCCACGCGGGGGTAGCGGATGCGGGAGGGTTCGATGGGGATGGCCGATGGTCGCGGCAAGCGTGTCGCTGCGCTTGCGTTCGCATTCCTTTCACTCACCGGCATCGGAGTTGAGGCGCAGCAGCTGCCGCGAGTCACGCTGCCCGGCCACGTGCCCGAGGCTGTAGCGCGCGCGAGCCTGATCCAGGCACCGACGCTGCAGGCGAAGAGCGGCGACGAGACGCCGCTCGCGCTGACCGTCGTCCTGCGCCGCTCGGATCCTGCGGCCTTCCAGGCCTACCTGCGCGACGTCTACGACCCGAAATCCGCCAACTTCCGCAAGTTCCTGTCCCCCGCGCAGGTGGCCGTGCGCTTCGGCCCCAGCCAGCAGGACTACGACGCGGTGCGCGGCTACTTCGAGGCGCAGGGCTTCACGCTCGGCGAAGGCTCGGCCAATCGCATGACCCTGGTGCTCAACGGCACCCGCGGCCTTGCGCAGCAGGCGGTCGCGGTCAGACTCAACGACTATCGCCTCGGCACGACTTCGTTCTACGCCAACGACACCGACCCTTCGCTTCCGGCGGACATCGCGAGGCGAGTCGAAGCGGTGATCGGTCTGTCCGATCTGGGCGTCCCTCGCCGCGAGCCTCAGGTCGACAGGATCCAGGAGGCTTTCTGCCACGTCGTGGCTTTCATCGGGTCGCTGACCGGCGGCACCACGTACAACGCCGACGGGACGCCGAAAGACAACTACGGTCCTTTCGACCAGACGCTTCAGGACAAGCTCTACAAGAAATGCATGGTCGGGATAGGCGCCAAAGGCTTCGCGGGTACGACGGCGCCGGATCCGCCGCCGCCCGCGTGGCAGGGCGCGGACGGGACGGGACAGAAGATCGGCGTGGTCGCCTTCGATACGCTGGTGGTCAGCGACGTCGCGGATTTCCTCGCGATCACGGGCAGCCCCGCCAGCGAGATCAACAACGTGTCGCAGGTGCATGTGAACGGCGGGGCGACGCCCGGCGCCAACCAGGACGAGGTCCTGCTCGACGTCGACACGATCCTCACCATCGCGCCCGGCGCCAAGGTCGCGGTCTACGACGCGCCTTTCGGGGGACCCAACGCGAGCTTCCAGGCGGTGTTCAACGCGATGATCACCGGCGGCGTCGACATCATCAGCAACAGCTGGGCCTATTGCGAGGACCAGACGACGCTCGCGGACGTGCAGAGCATCGACACCATCCTCCAGACGGCCGCTGCCTCCGGGATCAGTGCCGTCAGCGGCAGCGGCGACCACGGCTCGACCTGCCTGGACGGCGCCGCGAACACGGTGCACGTGCCGGCAGACGCGCCGCACATCACCGCGGTGGGCGGGACGTCGATCACGCTCGGACCGGGCGAGACCTACGTCAGCGAGAAATGGTGGGACGACAGCGCCTCGACGCCGCCCGGGGGACAGGGCGGCTTCGGCACGAGCCGGTTCTTCGCTCGCCCCGCGTATCAGAACGGGCAGACGGCGTCGGCGACGCGCTCCGTGCCGGACGTCGCAACCAACGCGGACCCGCATGTGGGGTGGCAGATCTGCCAGGCAAGCGACGGCGGCTGCCCTTCGGGCTTGTACTACGGCGGCACGAGCGCCTCGGCGCCGATATGGGCGGCGCTGGTGGCGATGCTCAATCAGACTCAGGGAAGCAGGCTCGGCTTTCTCAATACCCAGTTCTACCCCCTGGCGGGAACCGACGCGTTCCACAGCGGCGCGTCGATGGGCAGCGACTTCGCTCACGTCGGCATCGGCTCGCCGAACCTGCCTCGCCTCCATCAGCATCTCACCTTGCAGACACCGGGACCGGTCAGCGCGTCGGTGTCGCTGGTCGAAGCGTTTACGGCCGACAACAGCTTCGCGGCGCCCAACACGCTGGGCTTGCCGCTGCCGGGCATCGCCGACGGCAGCACGCAGAGCTTCGTCGTGGTCAGGCTGGCCGACGCGAACGGCAACATGATCGGCGGCAAGACCGTGACGCTCAGCGCCATTCCCCCCAGCGACGCGGTGGTCACGCCGGCGAGCGGGGTTTCCACGGCCGAAAACGGCGCGGTGGTCTTCACCGTGACCAATCTCACCCCGCAGATGGTGACCTTCACCGCCACCGACACGACAGATCACGTCGTGCTCGACGGCACGCCGACCATCGCGTTCCTCATACCGCCCGCCGCCGCCGCCTCCATCGGCGCGTCGCCCTCGCCGGTGCCCTCGGACGGCACGAGCACGACCACGATCACGGTGACGCTAAAGGACGCTCTGGGTCGCCCGTCTCCGGTCAAGACCATCACGCTGTCCCAGGGCTCGGGGCACTCGATCATCACGGGGCCGAGCCCGCCGGTGACGGACGTGAACGGGCAGATCCAGTTCACGGCGAGCGACGGAGTCAGCGAGACCGTCGTCTATACCGCGGTCGACACCAGCGACGGCGATCTGCCCGTGCCAGGCTCGGCGAGCGTGAGCTTCACGGGTGGGACGACCTCGTGCGTCGGCGCGCCGCCGGTCGCGGGCTCGGGCTTCACGATCGCCCCCTGGGCGACCGGGTTCTTCGCGCAGAGCTTCTTCTTCGGGAACGTCAACTGGGGCGGCTGTCCCGGAGCCTCGAATCCGACGTTCACGCCGTCCGGCACGGCGCTGGTCACCGACTTCCGTACGGGCGATCTCTTCAGCTTCGGGCTGGGCGGCGGCGCGTCCGCGGGCCACAACCTCTCGAATCTCGGCCCCACCCTGGGTCAGCCGACCTTCGGGAAGGATGGACGCTTGTATGCGACCCACGGCGCCACCGGGGCCGGCTTCACGACCGGCGACATCGTGGAGATCGATCCGGCGACCGGCGCGCAGCTGCGGGTCGTGGCTTCGGGCCTGACCTGCCCCAACGGACTTTCGGTCGATCCGCTGAGCGGCGATCTGTTCTTCGACGACGAATGCTACGGCGCCGGCTCGGACGACCCTTCGATCTGGCGGATTCACGATCCCGCCGGTGCGGCAACGAAGTCGGTCTACGCGACGCTGCCTTCCACACCCAACGGTCAGCTCGCTTTCGCACCCGACGGCACGCTGTACGCGGTGACCGGCTACACGGGAGCGCAGCAGGTCGTGCAGGTCGGCGGCACGGACACTTCGTCTCCGCCGAACGTGGCGACGCTCTCCGGCCTGTCGTCGTTCTTCTGCCTGACGATGGGAGAAGCGCAGGCGAGCGGAGCGGCGAAATCGCTGATCGTCTGCGACGGCAACGGCATCGAGCTGATCGACATCACGACCAATCCTTTCGCGCATACCGTGCTCATCTCGAGCGGCAACGCGGGGTCGGGCGTGATCGGGCCGGACGGTTGCCTCTACACTCAGGGCAGCGACACCGTCTACAAGCTCGCGCCAAGCTCCGGAGGCTGCGGCTTCCTGCCGACCAATCCGAGCCCGACGCTGGCGCTGACCCCTGTCACGGTGACGCCGAATCCCGTCCAGGGCGGCACGCAGACCATGACGGCGACCTTCAAGAACGTCACCGTCCCCGCGGGAACGCCGGTTCAGTTTGCCATCTTCGGGGCGAATCCTCGGATCATGCTCGCCGATGCCGACGCGAACGGCGTCGCGGCGGTGACCTACCAGGGCCTGCTCGCGGGAACGGACAAGATCACGGCCAGCGGCGCGGCAGGTGCGTCGATGCTCGTCTCCAATCCCGCGCAGGTCACCTGGGGGAGCGGTCAGGACGTCACCTACCTCGACTTGAGCGCGAGCCCGGCTGGCGGGACCATCAATCAGAGCGTTACCCTGAAAGCCTCGCTGTCCGATGCTTCGCTGAACCCGCTCAAGACGATTTCCGGCGCGCCGATCCACTTCACGCTCGGAGTCCAATCCTGCGACGGCAGCACCGACGCGAGCGGCGTGGCGAGCTGCAGTCTCACGCCGGGCGCGACCGGTCAGCTCACCCTGACCGCGACCTACGCCGGGTCTTCGAGCTACACGTCGGCTTCGGCCGCGGAGACCTTCAGCGTGGTCGCCGCGGCGGGCACGGCGCCCGGACCGCCGACCATCGACAGCGTGACGGGGGGCGACGGCACGATTACGGTCGCCTTTTCACCGCCTGCGGATGGCGGCAGCAGCCCGATCATCTCGTACACGGTCGCCTGCACGCCGACCGGCAACGGGGTGCCGGGCTCGCAGACCGGAACGGGAAGCCCGATCACGGTGCACGGGCTCACACCCGGCGTCGCGTACAGCTGCACGGTGGACGCGAGCAACGCGTCGGGCCCGGGAAGCGCGTCGCCGCCGTCGCAGGTCGTGATCCTGCAGGCGCGAACCGGCGCGCAGTCGATCCCGGCGCTCGACGACGCGAACCTGCTCGCGCTCGCGGCGCTGCTCGCACTGATCGGAGGAGCGGCGTTGGCCCGCCGGCGCGATGACGGGCCGCGCCGCGCGAGAGGCTAGCCTGCGTTCATGCGCTGCGCGGCATCGTCGCGCAGCGCATAGACGCCCTCCCGCAGACGCTTGAGCCGCTCTTTCGGGCGTTCCTGCGCGTCCGCAGCGGAGAACGGCTTCAGGGCGCCGATGCGCACCTGGATCGTCCTTCCCCTCAGGCGCACGAACTCCCGCAGCAGCAGCAGCGTCCGGAAAGCCGGATGGATGAGGCCCATGAGCTGAAAGCGCCACGAATTGCGGCCCTCGAAGTAGAGCGGCACGCAAGCCGCGTGCGCGAGGTCGATCAGGGAAGCGAGGTGCGGACTCCACGGCGGATCGGTCACGCGGCATGCGGGCAGCGTGAGGTGCGAGCAGAGCTGCGATGGAAAGATGAGCAGCGCTCCCCCGCCCCGCAAGTGCTGGACCGCCTCGCGCAGTCCCCTGCGATTGGTGCTCATGCGCCCGGCGCCCGAGGCGATATCGACCCAGATCGTGTGCGCGGCGTGGAAGTCGAACCCCGCCAGCGCACCGTTGGCGAGCACCTTCGTATCGGGCCGGCGTGCCAGCGCGAGCGAAAGCGCGAGCAGCGCGTCGGCGAATCCATAGGGATGATTGGCATAGAACACGAGCGAGCCGGCGCGCGAGAGATCCGCCGAAGCGCCGCTGCCCGCGACCTCCCACGAAATGCCCGCGGCAGCGAACACGTCGGCGATCTGCCCGCGAACATCGGCGTTGTCCGCCCTCACGTTCGCGCCGGCGCAAAGTCGCTCGAACTCGGCGATGCCGAGGCGGCGCTCGATGAATCGCAGCAGCGCATCCGGGGGCGCAGCGACGCCCAGCGCGGCCAGAATCCGTTTGGTATCGACGACGCGTCCCACGCGATTCTCCGACGGCGAACCGTCGCGAGTGTGCAGGACGCCATCTTACGAAAGCAAGCTCGAGCAACGCTTTCTTCGCGATCGAGCTGCGTGCGCGTTGAACCCCGACGCAACGGCGCCCTCTAAATAGCCCGAGAAGGGTGTGTCACTTGCCGTAAGGACGACCGACGTTCTGCGGAGGAGTGTTATGGCCACCCAGGCAAGCGCTCTGAAAAGCACGCCCGCGTTCGCAGCGCAGCGACTGTCCGTATCGATCGCGCAATCGCCGGAGGAAGTGAAGGAGGCGCAGCGGCTGCGCCACCGCGTCTTCGTCGAAGAGATGGGGGCGCAGAGCGCATCCGACGGCAGGCTCGAGCGCGACCGCTTCGATCCGTTCTGCAGGCATCTCATCGTG
>Ga0335077_10010411_pt1 | contig 11572 bp, 11 predicted proteins | sample Lox_Sample_31_FD_207151 | JGI IMG/M metagenome (GOLD analysis project Ga0335077, IMG submission 207151) | Soil microbial communities from Loxahatchee National Wildlife Refuge, Florida, United States - Lox_Sample_3.1 | ecosystem: Environmental > Terrestrial > Soil > Wetlands | place: USA...
TCGCCAGAATCGCAAAGTGGCCGCCATGCCGGACCGAAAAATCCCGCAGGATGACGTTGCGGCAATTCTTCAGGCTGATCGATTTGTTGCCCACACCCGCGGGCAGTGCTTTATCACCAGATCCACGGCTCAAGCCTTTACCCCATATCAGCCCCGGCCCGAGAATCGACAAATTCTCAAGCCCCTCACCCCACATCAGGCTGTTGTGCCAGTGGCTGTGGCCAAAGTCCTGATACTGGTCCCAGGAGTTCGGTTCGGGCGGGTCATATCCGCCGCTGCCTGCGGTGGGCGGATCAGCGGCAACGATAGTCGCGCCCGCGTCCAGGAACAGCACAACATTGCTCTTGAGATGGATGGAGTAGCAGAGATAGCTGCCGGCGGAGAAGCGCACCGTGCCCCCGCCCGCGCCCGCCGCGGCTTCGATGGCCTGGTTTATCGCGGCCGTGTCGAGGGCTTTTCCGTCCCCCTTGGCGCCGAATGCTCTTGCGTCATACACGCCCGAGACGGACTTCGCTTGCTGCGCAGCGGCACCCGCAGGAACCGCACTTGCTCCCAGTGCCGCACCGGCCATCCCGGTACTCGTCACCTTCAAGAATTCTCGCCGTCCTACGTTCTCTTCCACCATGAAGGATTGATTCTCCGTCGTCGCAACCATCGAAGTCCAATTCGCAAGGATACGCCAACCGCGATTCGCGTGGCAGCCTTCACCGGCGACTGATGGGCAATCTGCTGCTGAGAGGTCGTGCCCTCTTCTCACAAACTGACGAAGTATGGGTGTATCCGGCAACCCGCGTGCGCCATGGCACCCCTCACTTCCCTCACCCGATATACTGGGAAATCGGGAATCACTCGCCGCAGAATTGAGTCGGTTCGATGAGTCTCTATTGCGCTCAAGGAAGCCCCACCACTGAGCTTTCGCCCTCTGACCTCAGGGGGCTGCTGTTCGATGCACTTGGCAAGTTAGGGCCGCGGCATCGCGTGCTGGCGGTTCCTCCCGACCAAACCCGCGCCCACTCTCGTGCCGGCGAATTGACGCGATACGCATGGGGATACTACGGCGAGCGCCTGCGGGCAGTGTTGCCCGCGCTCGGCACCCACACTCCCATGTCGCCCGAAGAGCTGGCGCGGATGTACGGTGACATGCCCCTGGCTCTGTTTCAAGCGCATAACTGGCGTTGCGACGTGGAAACGCTGGGCGAGGTCCCCGCCGAGTTCATTCATGAGCAGTCGGAAGGCAAACTGAGCTTCGCCTGGCCGGTACAGGTGAATCGCATGCTGCTGCGCGGCGGTTTCGACCTGGTATTGTCCATCGGACAAGTCGTGCCTCACGAGGTCATGGGTATGGCCAACTTCAACAAAAACATTCTCATCGGCACCGGCGGCCCGGAGACCATCAATCGCAGCCACTATCTCAGCGCGGTTTACGGCATGGAGCGCCTCCTGGGGCGCGCGCAGAACCCTGTGAGAAATGTGCTCAACTATGCCGCCGGCGCATTTCTGGGTTCTGTCCCGATCGTATACGTTCTGACCGTGATAGCTCAGCTCGCTGATGGGCGCCTGGTTGTCAGGGGTTTATTTATAGGAGATGACCTCGAGTGTTTCAATCGCGCCGCCGACCTCAGCTTCAAGGTCAATCTCGAGTTGCTCGATCAGCCCATCCGCAAAGCTGTCGTCTATCTTGATCCCCACGAATTCCATAGCACCTGGCTGGGCAACAAGGCCATTTATCGCACGCGCATGTCGCTGGCAGATGGTGCTGAACTCGTGATTCTGGCCCCCGGCGTTTGCCGCTTCGGAGAAGACAGGGCCATTGATCAACTCATCCGCCGCTATGGTTACCGCGGCACGGCCGCAACCCTGTCCATGGTGGCACAGAATCCTGATCTCGCTGCCAACTTGAGTGCTCCCGCCCACCTGATCCACGGATCCTCGGAAGGCCGCTTCAAGATCATTCTGTGCCCCGGCGGGCTTACGCGGCAGGAGGTGCAAGCCGTGGGCTTCGAGTACGCCGATCTCGACGAGATGCTGGGCCGTTACAATCCGGGCAAGCTTCAGCATGGGTACAACACAGTCGCCGGCCAGGAAATCTTCTATATTGCGAATCCGGGCCTCGGCCTGTGGGCGTACCAGGGAAGGTTCCGATCCAATGATTGAAAGCCGGCACCCGTTCACTCCCGCTTTGCTTTGATCGTCATCAGGGGTGCGAGTTTTTTCGTGCCGCCGAGGAAGAGCGTTTGGCTGAGCGCGCTTTGCGCAAAGGCGGGGATCGCCAGGGTGCAGCCAATCCGGAGTGCGTATTTCGGGCGGATCTTCATCCGGCGTGGCTCCGACAGGCGCGATCGTATCGGTCACGCCCGCACTCACTCGAAGCCTACGGGTTCGATCCGCCGGCAATCGCTCCGATAACGATAAACGGTTCCTTCCCCGACGCGACCGCTTCCGGCAGTGGAGCATCGGGCGGCTCGTGCGACAAATCTTCTTCGCAGGCAAAGAAGCGCAGAAAAGGACGGCGCTGTTGCGTAACGTGATCGCGGATGGCCCCGCGCAGCATAGGATAGCGGGCCTCGAGCGCGTCCAGCACCGAGCGCTGCGTGACCGCGCCTTCCACTTCGAGCGTCACCTCAGCGCCGGCGTGGGCCAGGGTTCTTAGGTGTTGCGGAAGCATCACGCGGATCATATCGAGGCCCCTATCCAATTCAGGTTTCCGGTGGCGCAGCGCTTCTAGCGCTGCGGTAAGTACCCCCGCATGAAAGAGGCTTTGCTCAATTCTGCTTGGGCAAGTCCGTATTCTTCTCCGCAAAGTCCAGAGAAGCTTTCGTGTTCTCCCAGCTCATGGCCATGGTGCAGCTTCCGCCAGTGTGATCGAATGCAATCGTAAAGTTCTCAACCGGCGCGGAAAGTTTGGTCACCGGCATGGGCACCCGTGCCAACTCCTCGGATTCATACTTATAAGGAGTGCCCGGCTGCCCTGTATGCTTGTTGATGATCAACGTCCAGGTGGCCGTGTTGGGAACCGTATAAATCGTGTAACTGCCCGCTGGAATATTTGTCCCCTTCACCGTCACCAGACTCTCGTTGGTGACGAACGTGGTGGCCTCATTCGCCCCAGTCCTCCACACCTCTCCATATGGCACCAGGCCGCCAAAAATCTTGCGGCCTCGCACTCGCGGACTGGAGTAATTCACCGTAATGGTCTTTCCGTCGGAAAATTTGCACTCCGCCTGCGCCGGCGGGCTGGGGCGTTTGCTCTGATCCTCCTGGGCGGAGGAACTCACGCAAACAATGACAGTGAGCAGAATCGCGAACCCGACCTTCTTTAGCATACGTTCTCCTTTCAGCCCTGGCCTCGAAGCCAGCATTGGCTTCCCCCGAGCTCCTCGACCTAGCGGCTGCTGAAAAACTTGACTCAGCATTCGATTATGGATGGCGCGCAGCGATTCATCGCTGCGATTGTAATTCTCCAGTTGTCGTTCTGAAGGTGGCATCACCCTCCCGCAATCTCCCCGATCACAACAAACGGCTCTTTCACCGACGCGGCTTTATCCGGCAAGGCGAGCGAGTCCGGCACCCCGAAAACGAGCAGATTTGTGGCAGGAGATGCTTCCTGCTCTTGGGCTTACGTGTCATCACAAATGCGTCATGACGTTATGTTCCCCTTGGAACACCTCGCTCAACACCGAAGCGAGCGGAGGGATTACCCCAGCGTCTGCACCTCCACGCTCAGCACCGCCGGCAGGTCCCGGACAATCGGGTTCCAGTTATCCCCCGCATCGGCCGAGCAGTACACCTGGCCGCCGGTGGTCCCGAAATAAATTCCGCACTGATCCAGCGCGTCCACCGCCATGGCGTCGCGCAGGACGTTTACATAGCAGTCTTTCTGCGGCAGGCCCTTGGTCAAAGCTTCCCACTCGTTGCCGCCGCTGCGGCTGCGAAAGACGCGCAGCTTGCCCTCGGGAGGAAAGTGCTCGCCGTCGCTCTTGATGGGGACCACGTAAATCGTCTCCGGCTCGTGGGCGTGCACGTCAATCACGAAGCCGAAGTCGGTGGGCAGGTTGCCGCTCACTTCGCGCCAGTTGTCGCCGGCATCGTCAGAGCGCATTACGTCCCAATGCTTCTGCATGAAGAGCGTGCCCGGCCGCCGCGGGCTCATGGCGATGTGGTGCACGCAATGTCCGACCTCGGCGTCCTGGTCAGGAATGTATTGCGAGCGCAGGCCGCGGTTGATCGGCTTCCATGTCTCGCCGCCGTCGTCGGTGCGGAACGCGCCCGCCGCGGAGATGGCGATGTACATCCGGCGCGTGTCGCTGGGATCAAGAATAATCGTGTGCAGGCACATGCCGCCCGCGCCCGGCTGCCACTGCGGGCCGGTGCCGTGTCCGCGCAGGCCCGGTAGTTCCTTCCAGTTCTGCCCTCCATCCGTCGAGCGAAAAATGGCTGCGTCTTCCACGCCGGCGTACACCGTATCGGGATCCGCAAGTGATGGCTCCAGATGCCACACCCGCTTGAACTCCCAGGGATGCTGCGTGCCGTCATAAAACTGGTGAGTGGTCAGCGGCTTGCCCGTCTCGGCAGAGGTGTCGTACGCGAACTTATTGCTCTCGCCCTTGGGCCAGCCGCGCTCGTCCTTCACCGGCTCGCCCGGCGGGGTTCCCGGCTGGTGCCAGGTTTTGCCGCCGTCATCGGAGCGCTGGATGATCTGCCCGAACCAGCCGCTGGTCTGCGAGGCATAGATGCGATTGGGCTCAGCGGGCGAGCCCTTAAGGTGATACATCTCCCAACCAGCGAAGTGCGGCCCGGAGACGTCCCATTTTGCGCGCTTGCCATCTGCGGTTAAGATAAACGCGCCTTTGCGGGTGCCGACTAGGACGCGGACTTGTGACATGAGAATTGCTCCTTAAGTTTAAACAGCGTTTACATCCAGCCTAGGAATAATGCGCCATGAGCTGATACATCTTCTTGCAGTATGGAATAAATAACTGCAAAAGTGCGTGGCCTGCGCGCTCTACGATTTTCTCCATGGCACTGGCTCGCGCCCTGCGAGGATGTCAATTGCAACGGCACGAATTTCCCCATTACGCTTGCTGGAAATAACCCGATGGGCGCCCCCACCTTTCGTGGTTTGCGAAAGGTGGAGTAACTCCCATCGCTCCGATCGTTTACGCCGCTTTCGCGCGCTGACCGCGCATCTGCTTCATGAACTCGCGCATGGCAGCGATATGGCCAGGTGAGTGAATTTCGACCCAGGCCTCGTAGCGCTTTGCAGCTTTTTCCACATTGGCGAGATAGGCCTTATACGCGAAACGCTCCCGAGCCTGCGGGACGGCGGGCTTGGCGAGTTCCCAGACCCCGAAAAATTCGCCATTCGTCTCGAAGAAAAGATCTTCGTGCAGCAAACCGTAGTTAAGCAGGGCGCAAGCCTGCTCCCAATAATTGAGCACCATGTTGGCAAGCGCCCCGCCTTCCGTTCCGGGCGCTGCGATTCGCATTGCGTCGTCGAGATTCTCCACGAAGTAATTCTTGAAAAACCAGTCACGTCCCTCGCGGAGTCGGGCCTCGCGGCGCATGTCATAGACTTGTAAGTGGAGTTGCGCTTGTTCGTGTGTGGGTTTTGTTGCCATGGTCATCTCCTTTTAGTTTGTTATGAATTCGTTACAGATTTCGGTTTCGACGATGCCGCACCTATCGGGTTCGTCGCGAGCAACAACGCCTACTTCTCCGCGACTGCCTTCAAATTGCCCAGGCCGGTTTCGAATTCCTTTCCGACCATCTTGTCCATGCTGAAAAACACGGTCATGAGTTTAGCGACGTAAGGCATGGGGCCGGACATGGCCCAAGTTACGTCGGTGGAATTGCCCGTCGGCCGCAATGTGAATTCCGCCACATTGTGCCCCTCCATGGGCCGGGAAAAATCCAGCCGGATGGTAACCTTCGAGGAAGGAATCGACTCGGTGATCTCCATGCGCCCTCTCCCCGCCCTGCTGTTGCCGTCCCACTCGCAGACCGCGCCGGTGCCGCTCGGCGGGCCGCTGTACGTACGCTTGATGTCGGGATCGAGTTTCTCGTAAGGCGACCATGACGGCCAATTGTGGTAGTCGTTGATGAACGGAAAAATCTTTTCGGGCGGCGCCTCGATCGTAACCGTCCGCTGCACCCGGAAGCTCCCCGGTTTCAGCGCTGCATAGATCAGAATGCAAGCCAACAGCAGCAGAACGGCGACCGCGACCATTGTCTTCATAATTGCTCGTACGCCCCGCAATTCGGCTGCATCAGAGCTCCTGGTCTTGAGCGCCAGCCCAACTCAAGGCCTCTTTGCGGCCGGCGAACGCCCGCATCTCGACGATTTTCTGATTGCGAACGGTGTAGACATCCGCCAGATCCACAACCTGCCACTCGTTGCTTTCCTTGGAACGAACTCGCGCATGCACGAACACCACGATCCGTTCCCCCGCAGCGATGAATTGCTCGGGCTCGCTGTTTACGTCAGCCCACGCGGCCCGCGATTGTGTGAGGTATTGCTTCACTCCCTCCCGCCCGTGGTAGGTTCCGCCGCCCGGGAATTCCGCGGGCTCGACCCATTCGATCTGCGGATCCAGCGACGCGACAGCCGCATCGATGTCACCGCGATTGAACGCCGCATAAGCCTCGCGCAGCGCCTCGATGGCCCATTCTATTTCGGTCGAAGTCATGCTTCAGTCCCACTTACGACTATTTTTGCGACTTCTTGCATTCTCCCGGCTCGCGTGCTTCCGCACCGCTGCCCTCGCGGCGCGCCGCGATGCAGGCACCTTCCCGATTCGTGGATCTCCCGCCACGATAAACTCGCAAGCGCGCAGCGCCGCCTCTTCGAAGTCGGGAGTGTCCGACGCCAGCACCTGCCACCCCGTCACCTTTTTGCCCAGCACGCCAATCGATCGCATATTGGGGAAGTCCCGCCGCAGGCTCTCGTGATGCTCGATCGCGGTAGCCAGCCACATCCCGTCATCGCCCGCAGTCTCGTTGCACTTGTCGCGAAGGACGCAAACGATTTTGTCCTTCACATACACGGCAAGGCAGCCGAACATGGGACGGGTCTCCGGTGACAGCGAAGCCAGAGCCTCCAGCACGAACTCATGCGGCACGCTCTTGCGCTTCAGCGTGAAGAGAGCGTCATCCCTTCCCGGAGAAATCTGTCGCCTTCTCATCCCGCGTACTTCGCTTCCTCGCACTGAATGCCGCTCGGCTGCCCGTCGAACAGGGGCCGAATCTCCAACTCGCCTTCGTAGGAGGGGCCCAGGATGTCGGCGTGGACTTGCATAAAGCGCGTCCCCGAGCGGATCGCCTCTTCTTTTGATGGCAGGTCGAAAATCGCGTAGCCGCCGACCAGTTCCTTGGTTTCGGCGAACGGGCCATCGATCACGGACGTCTTCCCGCCCGCCACCCGGATGCGTGCTCCCTGCGAACTGGGCATCAGCCCTCCTGCTCCCAGCAACGCCCCGCTTTTGGTTGCCTCTTCGGCCATCTTGGCCACCGCCGCCATCAACGCCGGGTTGGGAGGGAGGCCGGCTTCGGAGTCCTTGGTCGCCTTCACGATCATCATGAATCGCATGGTTGTATATCTCCTAGGGAATTGGAAGTCTGGTGCCCATCCGGGCTTAGCGCTTCATTGGTAAATCGAATGAGACGAAGTTGAATCGACATCGTCCCGGCAATTATTTTTCGTCCCGGCCAGTTTGTGCAACCAAGTGCCGCGCTCCAAGGTGGCAAACCGGGACCAGTCGCTCGCACCCTTGGCTCTTAACTCCTTGTCTATTCGGTATTTCCGTCGTGCTCGTGCCGAACCGGCTTAAAACTCAAGGCTGGCAGACATTGCACTGTGAAAGGGTTCGCGCAGCCCATCCACCGGGGGGAAACCCGGCCTGGCGGCTAGCGCTTGGGATAGTAAGCGAAGTTGGAGACTTCCATGTCGCGGTCCGAGGGAATAAGAAAGCCGAACTTCCCATCGGCAAAGCTTCGCGGCTTGCCGCGCAGCGAGGGAGATGTCCGGTCCCAGGTATCCAGCATCTTCCAGTCGTTGGGATGCACGCTGTAGCGCTGAACCAGAACCCCAGGCTGGATCTCCACGCTGAGAGTCACGAAGGGACTGTCATCCGGGATTTTGTGCTGGATCTTCGGCAGCTCAGTTTTGTTCCCGTTGACCACTTCCGTGCGGTAGAAGGACTTGCCGTCCATCTGCATCAGGACATAGTTGTTGGGGTCGGAGTAACTCACTACCCAGCGCACGCGCTCGCTCCCCGAGAAAATGGCGTGGCCATGGTGCAGCTTGACTGTAAAGACATAGGTTCCGCCAGGCGAGGGCGCGTTGTAGAGGACGAATCCCCCGCCATGCCGGGTGTACCAGCCGCCTTCCAGGTTCCAGGGCTGTTCCCAGCGCTCCATGGCGCTGGCGGCGGTCCGGAAGTTCAGGGATTTGGTTTCACCTGCCCCTACGGTGACGCTGGCGGTGGTCGCGGGAGCATTGGGAAGATGGGCAACCACGTTATACGTACCCTCGTCGAGAGGCACCTTCGCGCTGCCGGTGAACTGCTGCACCGTCTTGCCGCCGAGTTCAATGGCCACCTGCGTGTTGGGCGGCGCCACCACTTCCAAAACCCCCTGCGCCCGCTTCAGTTCGAGGTCGGTATTGGACAAGCGGACGCTCTCGCCCTCGGCAAACTTCCGCTCGATTCGCTTGGGCTGATATCCCGGGACGGCGAACGCCAGTACATGCTGGCCGGCGGGAATGTTGGCGCGGGAGAGGACGCCGTCCGGACCCACCGTGCCAATCGGGGTGTCGTCCAGAGAAACCTGCGCGCCGGGAGTGATGTGTTCCAGCGACAGCGAGGCCAGCTTCGGCAAAGCTTCCAGCGCAAAACGCAGGCGAGCTTCCTGCCCCTTGACGATATCCACCTTCTGCTCGGGCAGGTCCTTGAAACCGTCCTTGTGGATTCGCACCGAGTGCGAGCTCGTCTGCAGATTGGGCAGGCGCAGCTGCCCATGCTGGGTCTTGCGGGGATATTGCTTGCCGTCGAGAAAGACGTCCACGTTGTCTTCGCCGGTCATGACCAGAATGCTGCCCACATCCCGGTCGGAATAGACAATGGCCTCCAAGGCAGGCGCCGAGCCAATCTCAAACGACATTTTGCGGGCCGCATTTCCCTCGCCCAGCGTCAGCTCGTGCATGCCCGCATTGAGGCCGCTGAGCTGCACGCCCCCGGGCCCGATTTGGCCGCTGGGCCTGGAGTCCACGCTGAGCGGCGCGCCCGCCAGGCTGCTCATTACGTGCACCCCTCCGGCGGCGCTGCTGATCACGACCGCCTGGAGTTGATGGGCCACCGGCACCGCCGCCACCACCGGCATGGTGCCGGGGGCGGTCTGGAATTGAATAGTCGCGTCCATGCCGCCCTGCGGGGCCACGATGTGCAGCACATGCGATCCTGGCGCGATGTTCGGCAGGGAGAGCACGCCGCCCTCCAGGTCCCCGACGCGCGTGTTGTCGAGCGTCACCTGGCCGCGATCAAGATCGGGACTGGTTACCCGCACCACTTCCACCGCGGGATGCAGCGTGAGTTCGACGGTCTTTGATTCCCTCGCCTTCAGGGAGAACGTCGTCTGCGCCGTGTCATAGCCAGGGAGCGATGCCTCGACCTGGTAATCTCCGGCTTCGAGTTCGAGATCGGAATCGGAAGGGCCGCGGTCCTGGCCGTTGATGCGTACGGATGCTCCCGGCGGGACGGTATGCACTCTCACCGTGGCCGAGGCCGCGATCGGCTTGGGAACAGGCTTGGGCCAGAAGTGACGGGCCAGCAAAGCGAGGACGATCAAGGCCACTGCCCCGCCCGCGATGCCGAGGTTGCGGGCGCTGAGAAACGCGCCAAATTTGTTCGGCGAGGGACCCGGCGCAGGTCGCGGCCCACTGGGGGTTTTGGCCTTGGGAGTGGTTGCCTTCGGTTTGGGCGTGGGAGCTTTCGGCGGCGCGGGTGCAGCGTCACCGCGAGCCTGCACAATCCGTTCCACCTCGCGAGCGATGGAGAGCATCTCTGGCTCTTCCGGATACTTCTCCACAAATGTGCGCGTGCGCTCGTAGATGGATTTCAGCTGCGCGGAATCCGCCTGCACGGCCTGCTGTTGCATTTCCCTGGCCTGTTCCACATCGCGTACGCGGCTTTGCCGGCGCTCGATCTGCGTGCGTTCCTTGCTCAGGGAATCGCGCACGACCGTGAGGCGTGGCTCTCCGGGGTAGGCTGCTAATCCCTTTTCAACTTCCGCTGCCGCCGAATCCAGATCGCCCGATGCCTGCAAGCGGCGAGCCTGGGAAGCGCATTCCGCCACCACCTCGTCGCGCTTGCGGTCGCGGTTCTGCGCGCGAATGCTGCGTGCCAGTGCGTGATTGGGATCGATTTCCAGCGCTTCGGCGGCGAAGCCGTCGGCAACTCGCCAGTCGTTCTCCATGGCGAGCCGCGCCTGTTCCACCAGCGCGTCACGCAGACTGGTCGTGATCACGGGATTGCGTTCGTCGAGCTTGCGCGCCTGCCGCAGCGTCTCCAGGCCTTCGCCGACATTCCCCTGCTGGCAGAGTTCCTGCCCTTGCGCCAGCAGTTGCTCCGCCTGGATCGCCCGCTCGTGGCCCTGTTGCGCCTGTTTCTCCAATTCGACCAGTTCCGGATCGTTGGGAAATTCCTCTTGCGCCTTCTGCAGCAGTTCCACCGCACGGGAGTAGTTGCCCGTTTCCAGCTGGCGGTCCACCTGCTCCACCCAGCGCGCTCTTGCCGAATCCCGCGCCTGCTGCTCACGGCGCTTTTGCAGCCGCTCGATTTCGAATTGCAGGCCGGGATAGGGGCTGTAAATAGTGCGGACGATCTCGAGATCGCCGAGAGCTTCGCTGATCTGCCCGCGTTCTTCGTGCCCGCGCGAGCGCAGCAGAATGGAATTGACCAGGTCACGCTTGTCGGTTACCAGGCGCAGGGAGCGCTCGAAGTGTCCTTCCGCCGGATATTTCGCCAGGGCCTCGCGCAGCAGGCTAACCTTCGCATCCAGGTCAGGCTCCGCCTCCAGCTTGCGGTCGACCTCCGCGATAAACGCCGAGAGCTGCTGGCGCTGCTGCTCCTCCACATCAAACTTCAGCGCCTGAAACAAGGCATGGTTCGGGTACTTGACAAGAAAGTCCTGGCAAACCTTCAGCGCCTTGGGATAGTCGCGTTCGGCCAGGGCCCGCTGGGCCTCGGCATAGCCGTTGTTGATGGCATCGTGCTCGGAACGAACCTTGTTATAGAAGTTCTGATAGGTGGCGCTGGTATCGGGCGATGAACTGTCGGGCGCCTGGCGATCCAATTCCAGCACCATGCCCATCTGGGTGAGAGCTTCGCTGATCTCGCCGTTTTTCCAGGAGTTCAGCGCCGCCTGGTACACCTGGCCCTTCTGCTGGCGCCGCTCCAGATAGTCACGCTCATCGGCAGCAATGTCGCTGAGCAGGCGCAGAGCGCGTGACTCGTTCGGCCGAAGCTGGGTCACATTCTGCAGGGCCTCGCGCGCATGGGAATACGAATGGTTGTCCACA
>Ga0335077_10010414_pt1 | contig 11571 bp, 12 predicted proteins | sample Lox_Sample_31_FD_207151 | JGI IMG/M metagenome (GOLD analysis project Ga0335077, IMG submission 207151) | Soil microbial communities from Loxahatchee National Wildlife Refuge, Florida, United States - Lox_Sample_3.1 | ecosystem: Environmental > Terrestrial > Soil > Wetlands | place: USA...
GCCTGGTAGGCGTCGTCCGGAACGGGATCCCAGGCGCCGAACACGAGGTCCTCGAGCGAGGCCATGGGCAGGATGCGGTCGAGCCGGGGCCCAGGGCGCCCGTCCTCCTCGACGATGTGGCCAAGCTGCGTGAGCGCGCCGACCGGCTTCGCGAGGCCGCGCTGCACTGCGTGTATCCCGGCGATGGCGGTCGTGGCCACGGCGCCAAGGCCAGGCATGAGCACGGCGAGCCGGTCCCCGTTGCGGATCGAAGAAATTGATAGACCTTTCATATCTGGAACCTTCGGCTGCTCGGCCTGCCCGACAACGGGCAGAACGTCGTGGCTATCGACCCGTGGAAGTGCGCGCGCCTTCCAAGGCGTTCACGCGCCGCGAGAGGGGGTCGGGAACACTCGCGTGGACGTGGCGTCACCGCCATGTAACACACCGTTCCCTATCGCAACCAGACGCTTCGGGTAAAGACATACTTTTTCATATGTTGTGGCAACGCAGAGGTGTCGCCTTGGGTGATTGGTATAAGGCGGCGGTGGTCGTGCACTCTTCACAGGGGGGTCACTCCGCCACGGGGCGGTTTGTCAAGAAAACAGTGAGCATCGGCCCCACCTGGCCAAGCTCCCTCGACCGGCCGTGGACGGGAGCCAGGAGCCGCGATGTGCAGGGGGCTCCGCGTCGCCGCCCCGACTCGGCTCTGGGAGCCGGGAAAGGGCCCGCGCGCACGGTGGCGGAGCCATGGCCCCGCCCCCTTCGGGGCAATGACCAGTTCGGCGCGCCGGCCGGGCGCCGTTCCCCCGGGGTCGACGTCACGAGCGGCTAAGGGACTCGCGGAGGGAACCGCCGTCTAAGGAAGAGTCACCGCCCCCGCTGGGGACGCGATGCGTCCGGCGCGGATGGTGAGCTTCCAGGTGACGAGCCGCGCAGTCTCGGGCGGTCCCCAGGCGGCTCTCAGGTCGGCAGCGGCCGCGACCGGGTCGTCGCCTGTCTTCTTCCGATAGGCACTCACCGCGGACCAGGTGCCAAGGTAGCCGAGGAAGCGGCCGAGCGTCCACGACTCGTCCATCCTCAGGGAGGGCGCCTCGATCTCGGGCCAGGGAAACGGCAGCGTCCGGTAGGCGGCATCGACGTGCACCCGTTCCGGCGGCCAGTAGGGGCCGAGCACGTCCCGGTACAGGCGATCGATGGCGGCGTCGACCGCCGGCGCGACGCGGCAGAGGTCGTAGGTGAAGGCGGCGAAGACCGCGCGACGGCGGCCGATGCGCGCGAGCTCCGGATGGAGCCGCTCGGGGTCGAACCAGTGGAAGGCCTGGGCGGCGATGACGAGGTCCGCACTCTCCCGCTCGAGGCCGGTCGCCTCGGCCGGCGCGACCCGGTAGCTCACCCGCGGGTGGGGCTTGGCGCGGGCGATCTGGTCCGCGCTCGGGTCGAGGCCGACCACCTCGGAGAAGTGAGCGGCGAGCGCCACCGATGCCTGCCCGGTGCCGCAGCCCAGGTCGACAGCGCGGCACCGTGCCGGGGCGACCTCGGAGAGCCAATCGAAGAGGGCCGCGGGGTACTCCGGGCGGAACGCCTGGTACCCCTCTGCCACGCCCGAGAAGTGGTCCTTGAAGCCTTCCGCCATCCGCCACCTCCGCTCCCGGTGACCATAGGCGGTCTGGCCGCCGATGCGCCAGGGATCCGCGGATGGGCCGGAGCGAGAGGTCTTGGCGGAACGACCCTCGTCGAGCCGAATCCCCGCACCCCCGGGGGCCCCCCTTTCAGGCGGCGAGCAAGCGCGCGATCAGGGCCTGGCCTTGCGGCCACATGCCGAGGTCGCTGTCGCTGTTCAGGTGCCCGAGGGCCCCTGCCACGACGAGTTCGCTCCTCCAGGCCGCGGCGAAGGCCCGGGCCCGCGCAAGCGTGACGTACGGGTCGTCGGTGCTCGCCACGGTGATGGAGGGAAACGGCAAGGGCCAAAGCGGCATCGGCTGGAAGCCGACCGGCTCCTTCGGGTAGTCCTTCGCCTCGGAGTCGCTGGGGGCGACGAGCAGGGCTCCGCGCACCGGGAGGCGGGTTTCCCGGGCCCAGAAGGCGATGGCGGAGCACCCCAGGCTGTGGCCGGCGAGCACCACGCTCGGCCCCGCGGCGAGGACCGCCCGGTCGATGGCGGCGACCCACTCCTCCCGACGCGGGTGATCCCAGTCCCTCTGCTCCACGCGGACGATCGAGGGGTCGGCCGCCTCCCAGTGCGACTGCCAGTGCTTGGGGCCGCTGTTCCAGAGGCCGGGGACGTTGAGGACGCGAACCATGCGGGGCCACCTCCGCTCGAGCGCCGCGTCGCTCGCCCGCGGTGAGGACCGAGCAGCGCCTCGAGCGCCTTCATAAGGCGTCCCGGCCGTCGGCGCTCGGGGTCCCGGCCCCGAGGCGAGCCCGCCCGGGTTCGGAGCGGCCCTCGGATGGCGGACTCCTTCACACCTCGTCGCACACACACCTCGCGCAGCGTTCTGGCGATCGCGGCTCCCGTCCCCGAGACTGGCTCGAGAGGTGGAGCATGCACGCACTCTGGGTCGCCCTAGCCGTCGCTGCCGCGGGGACCGCGGATTCCGGAGAGCCCTCGCAGGGCAACCGAGCCTCCGAGGTACGCATCGTCGTCGAGCCGGGAAAGCCCATGCGGTACGAGGTGGTGGAGCCGGAGCCCGCGCGGAAGAGGGTGGACCCCTGCGCGCTCGCGAGCGTCCGGGTGAGGCGCGGGACCCCCTCGGTCACCTGTCTCCGCTGCCACGACGGGAGCGAGGCGCCGGAGGTCCCGGATGCCCGGACCGGCCACGCCTTCGACGTTCCCTACGAGCCGGTCCTGAAGCCGAACCTCAGGCGATCCCCCGAGCAGTTCAACAGCGCCGTGGTCCTCGTCGAGGGCAAGGTGACCTGCCTGAGCTGCCACGATCCCTCTTCGAGCCTCCTCTACCACCTCGTGGGTCCCGTGGACGGGCCGGTCGACAAGCGGTTCTGCGTGGCCTGCCACCCGAGGGATTGAGGCCGGGCCGCCGCCGCCGGCGGCGACCCCGCTCCCGGGGGACTCCCCGGGGCCTCGGACGCCGGCCGGCTGGTGACGATAGGTGACATTCGCACTTGGCCGTTGATGCATCGGGTTGGTGCGAGTAACGTCCCGGGCCACGGATCCGCGGTCCGGGAGCGCGGGGGCTTCGGCCGGATTCAACGGAGGCAGTCGTCGCCCCCCGACGCCTGGGCGACGGGGGCCGGCTCCCCGTGGGGAGCTGGCCCCATTTTCTCGGGCGACCGCCCCGGGCGAGGAGCCTTCGATGATTTCGGACTCGAGGCTCGATGCGCTCCTCGCGGAGGATGCCCCCCACGGCGACCTCACCACCGAAGCGGTCGGCATCGGGGCCCGGGCGGGCCGGATTGCCTACTCGGCCCGCGAACCGCTCGTCCTCTGCGGCGCCGAGGAGGCCGCGCGCGTCCTCGTCCGGGCCGGAGCCTCGCCGCGTCGGATCGCAGACGCCGGCACCACGGCCGCGCCCGGGGACCTCCTGCTCGAGGCAGAGGGCTCGGCGGCCGCCCTCCACCTGGGGTGGAAGGTGGCCCTCCACCTCATGGAGCACCTCTCCGGGATCGCGACCCGCACGCGCCGCATCGTCGACGCGGCCCGCGCCGGCGCCGGTCGCCCCGTTCCCGTCGCCGCGACCCGGAAGGGCTTCCCGGGAACGCGCGACCTCGCCCTGCTCGGGGTGCGGGCCGGGGGCGGGATCGCCCATCGCCTCGGGCTCTCCGACTCCATCCTTCTCTTCGCCGAGCACGCGGCTTTCCTGGGGGAAGGGGGCCTGTCGGCGGCCATCGCCCGCCTGAGGGCGCGCCAGCCGGAGCGGAAGGTCGTGGTCGAGGTGTCGAGCCTCGCCGAAGCCGTGGCCGCGGCTCGCGCCGGCGCCGACGTGGTCCAGGTCGAAAAGCTTCCCCCACCTGCATTCGCCGAGGTGGCTGCCGCCTGCCGCGCCGCGGCGGGAGCGGCGCGGCTCGCGGCGACGGGGGGCGTCGACGAATCGAACGCCGCGGCCTACGCCGCGGCCGGAGCCGACCTCCTCGTAACCTCGGCCCCGTACGCGGGGAGGCCCTCGGAGATCGAGGTCGACCTCACGGCTCGCGGACGAGCCCGGGCCCGTCGCCGAGGGCCTCGCGCACCGCGAACTCGGGGGCAAGTGCGGACGGCGTCGACGCCACCGATGCGGCCGAGTTTGGGGTCTCGGAGAGCTCGAAGACGCGCCCTCCGGCCGTGAAGCGGAAGCCGACCCCGGCGGGCGCCGTCCTCGTCTCGGGAAGCGCAACCTCCGCGCCGAGGCGGTTCGCGAGGTCGAGCTCAGGTAGCTCAGGTAGCCGTGGAGGATCCGGGTCCGAGATCTCGGCCTCGCGCGCCCGCCACGGCCGGGTGGCGGAGAGGACCTCCTCCCTCCCGAGAAGGTACGGCCCCAGGTCGAGCACGGGGAGTCCATCGACGAGGTCGACGTGGTTCGCCGTGAGTCTCGGGCCGCTGCGCCGCTCCCTTCCGGGGTTTCCGGCCCCTCCTCGGTTCGAGTGACGGAGGTCCGGCGCGCTAGGCGTCGTAGCGGATGTCGCCGGCGCCGGAGGTGTCGTAGCCGGCCACGGCTCCCACCTCTCTTCGAAACGGCTCGCCCTGAGCCGCCTCGCACAGGCGCACAACGCGTCGATCTCCCAGGTCGCGGGCCTTGACGATGAGACCGTACGACTCGCTCGCGAGCGGGAGAAAAGCGAGGCCGGCCCGCTCCCCCCAGGCCCGGGAGGCGAGCCCGGCGTCGGCCCGGCCCGAGGCGACGGCGAGCACGATGTCGAGGTGCGAGTCGAGGACGAGCGCCTTCCTGTGGACCCTCGCAGGGTCGAGACCCTCGCCTCGGAGGGCGTCGTCGAGGTAGGTGCGGACCCCGGCGCTCGGGGGACGCGACGCGAGCCGCCCCTTTGCGAGATCCTTCAGGCGGAGCGCCCTCGAGCCCTTCGGGTAGAGGAGGCCGATCTCGCGCTGCACCAGGTGCAGCCGGGCTACCCGCTCGTCCCCCAGGTGTCCGGGAAACCCTCCGGCGTGGGCTCCGGCCGCGAGGACCGCGCGCCGGCGCAGTAGCTCGGTGGCCGAGCCCATGTCGGCCTGGACGAGGCCCAGGAGCGGCGGACCCGACGCCGCGAGGATGCGAAGCAGCGTGAGCACCACCACGTCCCCGTTCGCCGCCACGAGCGAGGGCGCCGCCTCCTCGACCCCGGCCCGGGACTGCACCTCCTCCGATCCCGGAGCGGCCGCCTTGCCGCCGGACCAGGCGAGGACCTCGTCCCGCGAGAACCGCCACTCCGAGCCCACCCGGCGCCCCGGCAGCCCCTTCTTGAGCAGCCGGTAGACGTGCTTCGGGTGAACCCGGAGGACCTCGGCAATCTCGTCGGTCTTGAGCAGGTCAGCCATGAAGGAGCCGAGTATACCCGGCCCGCCCCCGGGCGCGCTTCCAGGGGGCGAGCGGCGGCACCGGGCTTTTGGTTGCTGAATGCGGCTTATCGCGGGTATCCTGCGGTTCATCGTACCCTTATCGTCCTCTCCGGGAGGTGGAATGTCCCGCGGGTGCCTTCTCGCCGTGCTGGCCTTGCTCGCTGTCCCGGCTCGGGCCGGCGGACCGAGGAAGGAGCTCGCCGTGGCCGCCGCCGCGAACCTCGGCACCGCGGTCCGGGAGCTCAAGCAGGGGTTCGAGGCCGGGCATCCCGGCGTGGAGGTGAAGCTCACCCTCGGCGCCTCGGGAACGTTCTTCTCCCAGATAAAGAACGGGGCCCCCTTCGACGTCTTCCTCTCCGCGGACCGCGAGTTCCCGGCCCAGGTGATCGCCGCGAAGCTCGGCGCGGCGTCGGACGAGCGCACCTACGCCATCGGGAAGCTCGTGGCCTGGCTGCCGCCCGGCTCGACCCTCGACCTCGAGAGGAGGGGGCTCTCCGCCCTCGCCGACTCCGGGGTGCGGCGGATCGCAATCGCCAACCCGGCGGTGGCTCCATTTGGACGTGCGACCGAGCAGGCCCTCCGGTCGGCGGGCGTCTACGAGGCGGTGAGGGACAGACTCGTCCTGGGGACGAGCGTGGGGCAGGCGGCGCAGTTCGCCACCACCGGCGCCGCCGACGTGGCCTTCCTCCCCTACTCCCTGACCTTCGGCCCGGAGCTCAGGGCGGGCCGGGTGGTCTTCGTCCCGGAGGCGCTCTACCCCCGCATCGAGCAGTCGGCCATCGTGCTCTCCGCCGCCCGGGAGCCGGCCCTGGCGCGCGAGTTCCTGGCCTTCGTCACCGGGGAGAAGGGTCGAGCCGTCCTCGCGAAATACGGGTACGGGCTGCCCTAGCGCTCATGGACGTCGCCGCCCTCACCCTCTCCGTCGAGCTCGCCTCCCTCACCACCGCCATCCTGCTCGCGCTCGGGCTCCCCATCGCCTGGTGGCTCGCCACCACCCGCTGGCCGGCCAAGTTCCTGGTGGAGGCCGTGGTGGCCCTCCCGCTCGTCCTCCCGCCGACGGTCCTCGGCTTCTACCTCCTCATCGGACTCGGCCCGCGGAGCCCGCCGGGCCGCCTCTTCGCGGCTTTGGCCGGGCACCCCTTCCCGTTCTCGTTCGCAGGCCTTCTCGTCGCCTCCGTCCTCTACAGCCTGCCCTTCGCCGTCCAGCCGTTCGCCGGCGCCCTGGCGGGCGTGGACCGGAAGCTCATCGAGGCCTCGCACACTCTGGGCGTCTCGGCATCCGGAACGCTCCTCCGGGTCGCCCTGCCGCTAGCTTGGCCGGGGATCCTGGCGGGCGCCGTCCTGACCTTCGCCCACACGCTCGGCGAGTTCGGAGTGGTGCTCATGGTGGGCGGGGACATCCCGGGCCGGACCCGCACCCTCTCGGTCGCCATCTTTGACCACGTCGAGGCCCTCGAGTACCCCGCCGCTCACGCCACGGCTGGTCTTCTCCTCGCAGTCTCTTTCGCCGTCCTCGCGCTCGTCTACGCGCTTCTCCGCCGACCCTTCTTCCAGTGGAACGAACGCTAGCCTTCGACGTGGTGCGGCGCTTCCCTCGGGGCCCCACGGTCTCGGCGCGAGCCTGCTGGCCCCTCGAGGAGGCCCCGCTCACCGTCCTCTTCGGGCCGTCCGGATCGGGCAAGACCACCGTCCTCCGGGCGCTCGCTGGGCTCGACCGGCCGGACTCGGGCCTCATCACCTTCGACGGCGCGGTCTGGTTCGACGGGTCCCGGGGCCTCTGCGCACCACCCCAGGCGCGGCGGGTCGGACTCCTCTTCCAGGAGTACGCTCTCTTCCCGCACCTCTCCGTGGCCGGAAACATCCGCTACGGCCTGCACGGGAGGGCGCGCCCGGACCGGGCGGCGCGGGTCGCCGAGATGGCGGAGCGCTTCGGCATCTCCGACCTCCTGGACCGCCGGCCGGCGGAGCTCTCGAGCGGCCAGCGGCAGCGGGTGGCCCTGGCGCGTGCGCTCGCCCCCTCCCCTCGCCTCCTCCTCCTCGACGAGCCCCTCTCGGCACTGGACGCGCCCGCGCGGGAGGCGCTCCGCGGGGAGCTCCGCGCCATGCTCGAGCAGGCCGGGGTGCCGACCATCGTCGTCACCCACGACCGCACCGAGGCCCTGGCGCTCGGGGACCGCCTCGCCGTCCTCGTCGGAGGAGCCATCCGGCAGGTCGGCCCCGTCCACGAGGTGTTCTCGGCCCCCGTCGACGTGGAGGTGGCGCGGGTCGTCGGCACCGAGAACGTCTTTCCCTCGCGACTGGCTCGTCGCCAGGAGGGCCTGCTCGTCGTGCGGACCGCGGGCGCGAGCGGCGTCGAGCTCGTGGGCGTCGATCCCGGGAGCGCCACGGACGAGGTGTACGCCTGCGTTCGCGCCGAGGAGGTGGTGCTCGAGCCGCTCGACGGCCACGAGTCCTCCGCCCAGAACCACCTCGCCGGCACCATCGTGGCCCGGCAGGACGAGGGGCCGCTCGTACGCATCACCGTGGAGTGCGGCATCCGCCTGGTCGCGCTCGTCACCCGGGCGAGCGCCGATCGCCTGCAGCTCGCCGCGGGCCGCCGCGTCTTCGCGCTCGTGAAGGCCCAGAGCGTTCGCATCGTGCCGAGGGGGGAATGATGAGAACTCCGACCGCACTCGCCGTCGCCTGTGCCTTCCTCTTGAGCGCTCTCCCGACCCGCGGGGCGGAGACCGGGCCGCCATGGCCGTGTCCGGCGCCCTGCCCAGGACCGGCGAGCTCGGGCTCCGCGACCTCGAGGCCCTCGGCGCCTCCGCCGTCGACTGGGTGGACCACGGCGAGAGGCATCGGGTGACGGGCGTGCCCCTTGGCCGGGTCCTCGCCGCCTTCGGGTTCACCCCGGGACCGCGCGGCAAGGAGGTGCCGGTCGCGGAGAAGCGACCAGGCTACCGGAAGGTTCTCGTGGCGGTAGGGAGGGACGGCTACCAGGTGGCCTTCTCCTGCGCCGAGATCTCGCCGGAGGTCGGAGCCACGAAGGCGCTCTTGGCCTGGAAGCTGGACGGCGAGCCCCTCCGGACGGGGAGCGGACCCTTTCGGTTCGTCGTCGTCACCGACCGGGAGCCCGCCCGTTCCGCGCACGCACTCGAGCGGCTGGTCCTCGACGCGACACAACCTCTCGTGCAGCCGGCTTCCGTCCCTCGCTGAGCGGAACGGAGCGGAGGCAGGCTCCCCCTTCTTCCCCTTCCCCAGCCGCCTGGCGCGCACCCGGGCGCGCGCCGTCGCGCCCCATCCGAGCATGCCTCGGACCTCCCGGGACAGGCACGCCGGCAGGTCGCGATTTAACATCCCCCGGGGTGCGTCCGCTGCACGGCCTTTTCATGCCCGCTGCGACCGACTGCAAAGAGGCTCCTCGGGGGCAGGAGGAGGAGGCGCTCGCTCCTCCCCCCGGCGGGTGCCCCGGGCGTCGGTGCGAGGCAAGGAGGTCGGGGACAGCTCGGAGCGCGGCGCTTCTCGCCCTGCTTCTCGCGCTCCGGGCGTCCGCCTCGCCCGACGCCCCACTCGACCGGACCACACCGAGGAGGACGCTCCGGGCCTTCGTGGACGAGACCGCCCGCGGCAACTACCGCTCCGCCTCCCAGGTCCTGGACCTCGACCGCTACCCCGAGCCGGAGCGAGCCGAGGTCGGTCCCCGCCTGGCGCGGGAACTCGCCTTCGTCGTCGACTCCCAGCTCTTCATCGACTGGGATCAGGTCTCGGACGATCCCCTGGGCGGAGAGGGCCGTTCCGCCGTCTACCTGGTGGGCACCCTCACGGCGAACGACCTCAAGGTGCCCCTGCGCCTCATCCGGAGCGCGAGCGGGGAGTGGCGCATCGGACCGAGCGTGGTGTCAGCCGCGCCGCGGCTCTTCCAGCTCTACGCTCCGGCCTGGCTCGGCGACCGCCTGCCGCTCGTCCTCGTCGAGTGGCGCCTCTTCGGGCTGCGGGCCTGGCAGTGGCTCGGGCTCGCCGTCGCGGCGTTCGCCGGGGGGATCCTCGCTGCCGCGCTGGGCCTGGGCGCGAGGGCCGTGGCGCGAGAGCTCTCCCGGAAGAAGAGGTTCGCCTGGGATGCGCGGCTCGCCGACGACCTCCGCGGTCCCGCCCGGCTCCTGGTCGGGACCGGCGTCTTCGCCCTCGTCGCCCAGGGCCTCCGGCTGCCGGATGCGGTGGAGGGGATCGTGGAGCACGCGCTCCGGATCTCTACCGTCGCCTCCTTCTCCTGGGCGGCCTTCCGCGCACTCCGGTTCGCGGCCGACCTGATCGTGGCGCGTGCAGGCCGGCACGCCGCGGACGACGGCGCCGCTCGCTCGCGCGTGACGCAGGTCATGGTCCTCTGGCGCATCGCGGCCTTCGCGGTGGTGATCGTCGGCTGCTCGCTCGCCCTCATGCAGTTCGACGCCCTCCGGACGCTCGGCACCTCGCTGCTCGCGTCGGCCGGCGTCGCCGGGGTGGTGGTGGGGCTCGCGGCCCAGCGCTCGCTCTCGAGCGTCTTCGCCGGGGTGCAGATCTCGCTCACCCGGCCGATCCGAGTCGGCGACGCGGTGGTCGTCGACAGCGAGTCCGGAACGATCGAGGAGATCACGCTCACCTACGTGGTCGTGCGCGCCTGGGACCTGCGCCGCCTCATCGTGCCCATCGCGCACTTCCTCGATAGCTCCTTCCAGAACTGGAGCCGGGCCGGCTCGTCGATCATGGGAACTGCGAGCGTGTACGCCGACTACGGAGCGCCGGTCGCGGAGCTGCGCCGGGCCGTGGCGGACTTCGTGGCCACCCGGCCCGAGTGGGACGGGAAGGTGGTCTCGCTCTCCGTGAGCGACGTGACCGAGGGAGGTATCCGCCTCACGACCGTGGTCTCCTCGGCCGACCCCGATCGAAACGGCGCGCTGCGGGACGCGGTGCGGGAGCACCTCGTCGGCGTCCTCCAGCGCCTCGATGGCGGCAGGCACCTCCCGCGCAGGCGCATCGAGGCGGAGGGGGAGCGCGCCCCCGCCCTCGCCTCTCCGGCGCCGGCGCACGGGAGCGAGAGCCACGGGCCGGACGGAGGGGCGAGCCGGGCCGAGGGGAAGGCGGCGGCCCAGCGCGACACCCCGGGCTCCCCCCCCGCCTCCGACTCTCCAGAGGGGAGACGATGAGCGGGAGCGCGGTCGCCAAACGCGGGACCCTGGTGGTGACGGGGGGCAGCCGGGGCATCGGCGCGGCGGTGGCGCGGCTCGCGGCGCAGGGGGGCTTCGACGTGGCCGTGAACTACCTCGCGGACCGGGTCGCCGCGAGCCTGGTGGTGCGGGACGCCTGCGCGGGCGGTGCGCGGGCCGTGGCCGTCGCGGGGGACGTGGCCCGCGAGGAGGACGTGGTCCGCCTCTTCGACACGGCCGAGCGCGAGCTCGGCCCCGTCGCCGGGCTCGTGAGCAGCGCCGGCGTGACCGGCGGGTTCGCCCTCGTGGAGGAGGTGAGCGCGCAGACGCTGGCTCGCGTCCTGGCGGTGAACGTCACCGGGACCATCCTCTGTGCGCGCGAGGCCGTCCGCCGGATGTCGACGGCGCGCGGCGGGGCGGGCGGCGCCATCGTGAACGTGTCCTCGCTGGCGGCGAGACTGGGGGGCGCGGGCGAATGGGTCCACTACGCCGCCTCGAAGGGCGCGGTCGACACCTTCACGCGAGGACTGGCGCGCGAGGTGGCGGAGCAGGGCATCCGGGTGAACGCGGTGGCCCCCGGGATCATCGACACCGGGCTGCACGCCACGGCGGGTGCACCCGACCGCGCGAGCCGCCTCGCGGGCGACATCCCCATGCGACGCCCAGGCACGGCGATGGAGGTGGCGGAGGCGGTGCTCTGGCTGCTCTCGCCGGGGGCGTCGTATACGACCGGCGCCGTCCTCGACGTCGGAGGTGGGAGATGAGGATGGCCGCCGGGGTGCGTCCGCTGGCTTCGCCCCAGGGCATCTTCGGCGCCGCCGCAGCCGATGTCCGGGCGCCGGGGCGTGGACGGCTCCTCCTCCTGGCCGCGGGGCTCGCCTGCGACATGGTGTGCGCTCGCGCGAGGGGCGACGAGGTGCGGGTCGAGTGGGACCGGGAGCT
>Ga0335077_10010415_pt1 | contig 11570 bp, 9 predicted proteins | sample Lox_Sample_31_FD_207151 | JGI IMG/M metagenome (GOLD analysis project Ga0335077, IMG submission 207151) | Soil microbial communities from Loxahatchee National Wildlife Refuge, Florida, United States - Lox_Sample_3.1 | ecosystem: Environmental > Terrestrial > Soil > Wetlands | place: USA: Florida...
GGGTCCCGGTGGAGGCGGTGACGGTCGGCGACTGCGAGCTGGACGAGAGCCTGAACGCCCTGCTGGCGGCGGCCCGGGAGGCGACGGTGAACGCGGCGAAATGGTCCGGGGCCAGCGTGATCTCGCTGTTCGCCGAGGTCGAGCCCGACTCGGTGTCGCTGGTCGTGCGCGACCGCGGCAAGGGGTTCGATCCCGCGGCGGTGCCCGAGGACCGCAAGGGCCTGGCCGAATCGGTACACGGCCGGATGACCCGGCGCGGCGGGACGGCGTCGGTGGTCAGCGGTCTCGGCGAGGGCACGAAGGTCTCGCTGAAGATGCCGCGGTCGGCCGCTGATCACGTGGCGGGCCGGCCATGAGCGGCGTGCCGCGGGTGGTCCTGGTGGACGACCACGGGCTGTTCCGGTCCGGGGTGCGCGCCGAGCTGGGCCGGCAGGTCGAGGTGGTCGGCGAGGCGGACGACGTCCAGCCCGCGATCGGCCTGATCGCCTCGGTGGTCCCGGACGTGGTGCTGCTCGACGTGCACCTGCCCGGCGGCGGGGGCCAGGCGGTGGTCCAGGCGATCAGGGCCGCGCACCCGTCGGTGCGGTTCCTGGCGCTGTCCGCCTCGGACGCGCCCGAGGACGTGATCGCGGTGATCAGGGCGGGTGCGCGCGGTTACGTGACCAAGACGATCTCCACTCCCGAGCTGGCGGACGCGATCCGGCGGGTCGCGGCGGGCGACGCGGTGTTCTCGCACCGGCTGGCCGGGTTCGTGCTGGACGCGTTCGCGTCTTCCGACCCGGCCGGCACGGTCAAGCCGTCGTTCGATCCGGAGCTGGACCAGCTGACGTCGCGGGAACGGGAAGTGCTGCGGCTGATCGCGCAGGGCTACACCTACAAGGAGATCGCCCGCGAGTTGTACATCTCGGTCAAGACGGTGGAGTCGCACGTGTCCTCGGTGCTGCGCAAGCTGCAGCTATCCTCGCGGCACCAGCTGACCCGGTGGGCTACCGAGCGCCGGCTGGCCTGATCCCCGGTATCGTTACCGGGTCCCGTGGGGCCGATGGTGATGTCCCGGGGGTTGCCGGGAGTTGCCGGGGGGTTGCCGATCGCCGGCAATGGGCTGACCATAGGGGTGGGCAGGCTGACAACAGAGGTGAAGATGCCGGTCGGGACGATCGAGCGCGAGATCCGCGACGCCTACGTCCGCCTGGCCCGGTCCGCCGCCACGGCGCGCCGCTGCCACGAGCACTACCTGGACGACCTAGGCGGACCGCCGGGCCGGGCCGGCCGTGACCTGGCCGGCGCCGTGACCGCGCTGACCGCCGCGCATCCGTGGGCGCTGGACGGCTTCGATGACCGGTCGTGGGACGCGTACCGGCCCGATCCGCACGCGCCGCCGCCCGACGGCCTGCGCGTCGGCCTGCTGCGGGCGGGGTTGCCGGCGGTGGCGCGGTTCGCCCGGCATGGGCACGTGCTGATCAGCGAGCACGGCTCCGGCGACGGGGGTCACCGGGCCCGGTCACTGCTGCAGGCGCTGGTCCTGCGGCTGGCCACCGCCACCGGGCCGGGCACGGTCCGGTTCGCGCTCGCCGATCCGGCCGGGCAGGGCCGGCACCTGAGCGCGTTCCTGCGGCTGCCCGCCCAGCTGCGGGTGGGCACGGGGGTGGCGGCCCGGCCGGATGAGGTCGAGGCGCTGCTGACCACGCTGACCGACCACGTGGTGGAGGTCACCCAGCGGCGGCTGACCAACGTGTACGACTCGGTGGAGGCCTACAACGCGGCGACGACCGGGGTGCTGGTTCCGTACCACGTGCTGGTCCTGGCCGGGTTCCCGGCCGGCGTCGACGACCAGGCCGCGGCGCTGCTCGGCAGCCTGGCCCGCAACGGGCCCCGGGCCGGCCTGTACATCCTGGCCACGCTGGACCCCGGCCTCCCGGTACCGCGGGGCTTCGACCTGACCGCGCTGGCCGCGCTGAGCACGAACCTGGCCCTGGACTCCCGCGGGGACCTCACCTGGGACGACCCCGATTTCGGGCGGAGCGCGATCGAGCCGGACCAGATACCCGCGGCGAGCCGCGCCAACCCGTGGCTGGACGCGGTCGGCGCCGTGGCCAGTTCGGCTGCGCGGGACCTGGACTTCGGCCGGATCGCGGTCGCCGGGTCGCGGCGCTGGTCCGGGGTCACCACCGACGGCCTGGACGTGCAGATCGGCGTGGACGGCAAGGGCGAGCCGCAGCGCTTCGTCATGGGCGTCCGCGGCGTGCACCACGGCCTGGTCGGCGGGGACGTGCGGATGGGGAAGACGAACCTGCTGCACGTGCTGATCAGCCAGCTCGCCCTCTGCTACCCGCCGGAGGAGCTGGAGCTGTACCTGCTCGACTTCAAGGAGGTCGAGTTCGACGCCTACCTGACCGAACGGCTGCCGCACGCCCGCGCGATCACCTCGCGCACCGACCGCGAGTTCGGGCTGAGCATGCTGCGCCGCTTCCACGACGAGATCGACCGGCGGGCCCGGCTGTGCCGGGAGGCCAAGGTGACCGACCTGCCCGACTACCGGCGGGCGACCGGGCAGGTGCTGCCCCGGGCCCTGGTGATCATGGACGAGTTCCAGGTGCTGTTCAGCGAGGAGGACCGGCTGGCCCGGGAGGCCGGGCGGCTGCTGGCGGACATCGCCAAGCGCGGCGCGGCGTTCGGTCTGCACCTGCTGCTGGCCACCCAGTCGCCGGGCGGCGCGCTGGCCGCGTACCTGCGGCCCGTCTACGAGCAGATGGCGCTGCGGATCGCGCTGGGCTGCACGCAGCCGAGCGTGTCCCAGGCCATCCTGGGCGAGGGCAACGACGCGGCGACCAGGCTGGTCCTGGCCGGGGACGCGATCTACAACGACCGCCGGGGCGAGGGCGACAACCCGGTGATGCGGATCGCGATGCTGCCCACCAGGGAACGGCTGGAGCTGATCGCCGGGATCCGGGCGCTGGCGGGCGGCCGGGAGTACCCGCCGCCGGCCAGCTTCGACCCCGACGCGCCCGCGGATTTCGGCGCCCACGCACCGTGCGCGGCCTTCGCCGGGACAGCCGGGCCGACGGGTCCGGGCCGCTGGCCGGCGCCGGGTGCCACCGTGCAGGCGTGGCTGGGCGAGGCGATCGAGATCAAGCCCGCCACCACGGCGACATTCGAGCGCTACGTCCGGTCCAACCTGCTCATCGTCGGCGGCGAGGACCACGGCCACGGGCTGCTGCTGGCCACCGTGCTCAGCACCGCGGTCCAGCGCTCGCCGGCCGAGGTCCGCTTCACCGTCGCCGAGTTCACCCGGCCCTCGTCGCCGTCCCACGGCTTCTTCGACCCGCTGCGGAACCTGCCGCACCAGGTGCGCCTCGCCGACCGCCGGACGGCCGGCGAGGCGCTGGACGAGCTCCTCGACGACCTGGACGCGCGGCTCGCCGCCGTGGACGGGGCGGCCCGGCCCGAGCGGTTCTTCCTCATCGCCGGGCTGCACCGCTGGCACGAACTGCTGGCCGAGGGGGACTACGGCCGGCCAAGCGAGACCTCGGCCCGCCTGGTCCGCCTGGCCGACAAGGGGCCGGACGCCGGCGTGCACGTGGTGGCCTGGGCCGACGGGTACGCCACCGCGGAGCGCGCGCTGCGCCGGGCCGGCCTGGCCCACTTCGGCCTGCGGGCGGTGCTGCGCGTGCTGTCCCCGGCGGAGAGCGACGCCCTGCTGGGCGTGTCGGCCGGGGCCGGCCTGGACGACGACCGCGCCCTGTACCGGGACACCGAGTGGCCCGCCGAGCAGGTGGAGAAGTTCAAGCCGTATTCGGTCGCCTCGCTGTACTCCTTCGCCCGGGCCGCCTTCGGGAGCCCGGCATGACCACGCAGGAAGGGATCGCTGTGTCGGTAAGCTCTGCTACCTCTACCCGCCCTCCCGCCCTCTCCCCCTACCTTTCGCTCCGGCAGGCCGTCCGGCCCGCCATCTTCGCTCACTTCCTGCTCGCCGAGGAGCACGAACGGGCCGAGCAGCTGGCGGCGGAGTGCGAGGATCTGCTCTTCCTGACCGGGGAGCTGCTGAAGGCGTCCGGCCTGGCCGGCATCCTCGGAGCCGGATCTCCCGAGCTCGGGCCGGCCGGGCCGCCCGGGCTGGAAGAGGACGGCGACGGGCGGCAGGCGCAGCTGCTCGGCGCGTACGCGGAGGCCGGGCTGCTCTGGGCCAAGGTGGTCGGCAGCACCATAGCGCTGGCCAGGGGCCTGCTGGACCACGGCGACCGGGACGGCGTGCGCCGGCTGGCCGGCTTCCTGGCCGACGCCGGGGAAGACGGCGCGGCCGCGGAACTGAGGATCCAGCTGGGGAAGGCGGTCTGGGCCGCCCACCGCGAGGAGCTCCAGGGCATAACCAGCGCGATGCCGCCCGCGGCGGTCGGCCAGGCCATCGACGCGCTGCGGGCGGTGCTGGCCGGGGTCCCGGAGGACTTTCCCGACCGGAACCGGGAGGTCAATCGCTTCCTGCCGCCGCTGGCCGCGTCCGTCTACGCGATCATGCGAGCTCAGGAAGTCGACATACCGTACAGTAGCCGCGTCGAGCACATCGCTTCCGGCGGGGTCGCGAGGTATCCGGATATCGTCAAGATGAGCCTCGACGAGATCGCCGCCGAATTCGACGGCACCTGCCACCGGCCTGGGAATGACTGAACGGGAGCACAGGCATGTCCGGGGTTATCAACGACATCGACGCGCTGGCGGAGTTCAGGGCCCACCTCATCCAGTTCAACCGGGACCTGGCGGAGAACTTCGCGACGATCCGGGGCCACTGGCGCGAGCTCGGGGAGGTCTGGCGGGATGACATGTACCGGCTGTTCGGCGAGGCGCTGGATGAGGTCACGCCGGGCATCACGCATTACCTGTCGGCCACCGAAGGCCATGAGGCGCATCTGGCCGCCCTGATCGAACGGCTCCGCGAGTATCTCGAGACCGGCATCGGCACGGGAGCGGGAGCGGGAGCCGGGGCGGGGACGCGCCGGGCCGAGACCGACCGCGGGCAGGCCAGGTGACCTTGGGCAGCGCGGGATCCGGGGGGACGAACAAGGTCCACGCCGACCTCGATGCGCTGAAGGGGCTCCACGAGACGCTGGTCAGGTTCCGGTACGCCCAGCGGGGCGTGGCCGAGCGCGGTGACGGCGAGATCGAGATGACCCGCGCGTCGCTGGCGGCCAAGGCCAGCCACTGGCAGGCCCGGCTGGTGCAGCACCAGGCCGAGCTCGAGGCCTGCCGGGCCGGCGGCGGGGAGGAAGTACCGGACTGCTCGGTGTACGCCCGGGCGGTCGAGCAGACCGGGGAACGGCTGGAGCAGATCCGGCGCTGGCAGCAGCGGGTCGACCAGGAAGCAGGCGAGTTCGGCGGCACCGCCAGCGGGTTCCGGGACCTGCTGGAGGTCGACCTGCCCCGCGCCGAGAGCCAGCTGCTGGCCGTCATCTCGCGGCTGGAGGCCGTCCGCCACGTCCCGGCCGGGGAGGCATTAGCGCCATGCATACCCGGCCGGACCGCGACGGGGAAGAGCAGCTCCGGCTGCTGGCCGCCGCCTGGGAGGATGCGGGGCCGCACTGGCAGGACGAGGTGGCCCGCCGGTTCGACACCGACCACTGGACGCCGCTGGTCCAGCGATCCCGCGCCTACCTCGAGGCCCTCGGCGCGCTGATGGACGTGCTCGAAACCGCCGAACGCGACACCGAGTTCTAGACGAGTTCTAGACCGCCGGGGCCGGCGCGCCCAGGGCCGCCAGGCAGGCCGGCGGGTCGACCTCGGCCAGGACCAGGTCCTCGAAGCCGGGGCGTTCGGCCGACACGCTGAGCAGGCGCGGCCGGACGTGTTTCCCGGTGGCGCGGTCGGTGGCGGCGACGTACCCGGTGAAGGACACGGCCCGCACCACCTCGGGCGCGGTGGCGCCGAAGATCTCGTGCATCGTCCGCAGCGCGATGGCGGAGATGAGCCGTTCGTAACGCGACCTGATCTCTTGCTCCGGGCGGGGCACCGGCTCGATGACGTCACGCGCCTTCACGTACCGGTAGGCGCGGACCGCAGGCACGATAAGCTGCGCGGGCAATTCGAAGTCGACCGCGACGCTCCGGCTTGCCGGATCGTAGGCCACCTGGTAGTCGCGGGGAAAGCCGTCCGGGTAACGGGAGGCCTTGAGGACGCAGCGGGCGAACCACGCCACGGACTCCGCGTCACCCGCGGCGAAGGCCGCCTGGCGGCGGGCGATGTAGGCGTTCCGCGCCGCCGCCCGCGCGCGCTCCTCGCTGACTTTCCCGTGGTACTTGGCCTTCGCCACCGACAGCGCCTGACGCCGCCGCGACTCGTGCTGGCGGTGTTCGGTCGCCGCGGCCTCGAAGCGGTCCCGCGCCTGCGCCGTCTGCCGCCGGTAGCGGGCCGCTCCGCCGAGCAGCCAGAGCAGCCCGCGCGGCCGGGCCGGCGCGAAATCGCTCCACTGCGGACCGGGCGGCGCGGCACCCAGCGGGCCGGGGTCGAATTCGGGCGTGCGCGCAGTGGATATGAGCCGGTCAAAGCTCACCGGCGGCAGCGAGAGCACGCCCGTCAGCACCTCATCGAGGCTGGCGATCTGCTCCGCCACCGTAGCGGTCTGCTCGTCCGCGGTCCGCTGCCGGGACTCCAGGTGCTCGGTCTGGCGGGCCTTCTCCTTGTCCCTCTGCTGCTGCCTGCGTTCCCGGGCCGCTCGCTCGTCGTCCCGGCGCTGGGCGGCCAGGCGGCGCTCCCAGTCGGACAGGCTCCCGCTGCGGGGCATGGCTGTCATTTTACCGGCACTCCACCCGGCCCCTGGCCCGAGCCCCACGGCCCGCGCCCGCCGAGGCCGTGGGCGCGCACCACGATTCGTTAGGTCAAAATGGATTTTCCTGAACCCCGAATTGGGGCCCGGCCCAAGATCTGGCTGGCCGAAATGGTTGGTTCGGCCATTGATCGGGCTGCTCCGCTATGCGAGCGTCGGCGGTGCGGACCTGCGCAAAGGGGCGCGGGGATTTCCGGTACCCGCGGCTGGCTGAGGAGGACGCGATGGACGGGGATGGCAGCGCACCGAGGTTCCCGCTTCCGTCGGAGATCGCGGACGCGCCGGGAGCCGAGGACTGGCGGTCGATGTACCCCTACTTCACGCGCTTCCAGCCCGAGGACGACCAGCGCTTCTGGTTCTACAACTCGATGCACTTCCCGGAGCCGATGCCGGCCTTCGACACGATCACCGCGGAGGTGCCGTACAGCGCGATCGGGGCGAACACGGCCCGGGTGTTCGTCTTCCCGACCACGCTCGGCATCGAGCACCGGATCGTCAACGGGCGCGTCTACATCACGGCCAACCCGGTCACCGACCCCGGGGAGATCGGGCGGCGCGCGGCGGTGTTCGGCGAGCGGGCCAGCTACTACTACGAGAACTGGGACGCGCTGTACGAGGGCTGGAAGGTCCGGATGCGGTCGCTGATCGAGGCGATCGAGTCGGTCACGGTGCCGTCGCTGCCGGAGTGGGAGGACGCGTCGGTGGTCTTCGAGGCGGCCGGGGTGGCGCAGAACCACTACCTGCGGGAGAACTTCCACAAGTGCATCGACCTGTTCTCGAAGATGTGGCACCACCACACCGAGATGCTGATGCTCGGCTACGGCGCCTACGTGGTGTTCTTCCAGTTCTGCAAGCAGGCCTTCCCGGAGATCAGCGACCAGACCGCGGCCCGGATGGTGGCCGGCATCGACGTGATCATGTACCGTCCCGACGACGAGCTGCGCGGGCTGGCCCGGCTGGCCGTGGAGGCCGGGGTGGACGACCTGTTCACCGAGGGCTGCTCGCCCGCTTCCGTTCTGGCGGCGCTGGCTTCGCGCGGCGAGGGCGGCCAGAGGTGGCTCAAGGGGTTCGAGGAGGCGCGCGAGCCGTGGTTCAACGTCTCCACCGGCGACGGGTTCTACCACCACCACCGCAGCTGGGCCGACGACCTGACCGTCCCGTTCACCGCGCTGCCCCGGTACGTGGCCCAGGTGCGGTCCGGGACGCTGGCCGCGCGTCCCACCCAGGAGCTGCGGGCCGAGCGGGAGCGTCTTTCTTCCTCGTACCGCGCCCTGCTGGCCTCCGACGACGAGAAGGCCGCGTTCGACCAGATGCTGGGGCTGTGCCGGCGGGTGTTCCCGTTCGTGGAGGACCACAAGTTCTACTGCGAGCACTGGTTCACCTCGCAGTTCTTCGGCAAGATCCGCGAGTTCGGCGCGTTGCTGGCCCGGTTCGGGGTGCTGGCCGAGGCCGAGGACATCTTCCAGCTGCACCACACCGAGGTCGACCAGGCGCTGTCGGACGTGATGCTGGCCTGGGCCGCGGGCAGCCCGCCGCTCGGCGCCCGGTACTGGCGGCCGGTCGTTTCCGCGCGGAAGGAGATGCTCGCGGCGCTGCGGGACTGGTCGCCGCCGCCCGCGCTGGGGCCGGTGCCCGAGGCGCTGAACGACCCGGCGGTGCGCATGCTGTGGGGCGTGACCCAGGAGCGGATCGAGGCCTGGCTCTCGCCTGCCTCGGATGAGGTGCGCGGCTTCGGCGCGTCGTCCGGCGTGGTCGAGGGGCAGGCCCGGGTGCTGACCGACGTGAACCAGATCGGCGAGATCCGCGACGGCGAGATCCTGGTGTGCCCGGTGACCGCGCCGAGCTGGGCGCCGGTGTTCGGCAAGATCAAGGCGGCGGTCTCCGACATCGGCGGCTCGATGTCGCATGCGGCGATCGTCGCCCGGGAGTACGGCATGCCCGCCGTGGTCGGCACCGGCGACGCGACCAAGCGGATCAGCACCGGCCAGCGGATACGCGTCGACGGCGACCGCGGGACCGTCCAGGTCACCGGGTGAGTCCGGGTGTCCGCCGGCTGGCGGAGGTGGGAAGCGCGGACAAGCCCTCGGTCGGCGGCAAGGCGGCGGCGCTGGGCGAGCTGACCCGCGCCCGGATTCCCGTCCCGCCGGGCTTCGTGGTGCCGGCGGAGACGTTCGGCCAGGTGATGGCCGTGGTAGATCCGGCCGGAGCGCTGGTCGGGGCGGTCGAGGGGGTGGCGGCCGGGGACGTCCCGGCGATCGTGCTGGTGGCTTCCCGGCTGCGCGAACGGATCACGGCCCTGCCGATGCCGGGCGACGTCGTGGCGCAGATCGCGGCGGCGTACGACTCGCTGGCGTCCCCCGGTGCCGCCGCGCCGACGCCGGTGGCGGTGCGGTCGAGCGCCACCATGGAGGACAGTGCGACCGCGAGCTTCGCCGGGCTGCAGGACACCTATCTGGCCGTGCGCGGCACGAGCGCGGTGCTCGACGCGGTGCGCCGGTGCTGGGCCAGCATGTACAACGACGAGTCGGTCGCCTACCGGCGCCGTCTGCGGCTGCCCGAGGACGGGCTGGGCATGGGGGTCGTGATCCAGCGCATGATCCGCCCGCGCGCGGCCGGCGTGATGTTCACGCGCAGCCCGGTCACCGGCGACCGTTCGGTGGTGGCCATCGAGGGCACCTGGGGGCTGGGCTCCGCGCTGGTGTCCGGGGAGGTGAACCCGGACGGCTTCACGGTCAGCAAGGTGACCGGCGAGATCACCGGGCGGCGGGTCGGCGCCAAGCTGAGGATGCATTCTTTCGGGCCGAACGAACCGGGGATCTGCTCCTCGGCCATGCCCGCGGGCCTGCGGGGCCAGCCCTGCCTGACCGACGACGAGGCCCGGGCGCTGGCGGCCGTCGGGCAGCGGGTCGAGGAGCACTACGGCGTGCCGCAGGACATCGAGTGGGCGCTGCTCGGCGCGCGGCCCGGGGACGACCTGGCGCTGCTGCACGGCGACCCCGCGGACCGGATCCGGCTGCTGCAGAGCCGCCCGGAGACGGTCTGGGCGGCCCGCGAACGCCCGCCCGTGGCCACCCCGAAGCCCCGGGCCAGTGACCACGTCCTGGCCTGGCTGGAAAAGCCGCTGTGATGGACGACCTGACCAACGAGGACGTGGCCGACATGCTGGCGCTGCTCGACTCGCTGCCCTACGACGAGCTCGACCTGCAGACCGCCCGGTTCCGGCTCGTCCTGCGGCGCACCCCCGACGGGTGGACGCAGTCCGCGGAGTCCCGGGGCGCGCCGGCGGTGCTGCCCGGCCCGGCCGCCGCGACCGGCCCGTCCGCCGCCGCGACCAGGGCCAGCGATGGGCTGCGTGGCCCACGAGCCCCGTCTATCGGGGCCGGGGGGGCACATGCCCCGATGAGCGGAGACGAGGCGGGGGCTGTTGGGACGAAGGGTGACGTTGGGGACGACAGGGCTGGGCTGGTGGCGGTGCGGGCTCCGCTGCCGGGGACGTTCTACCGGGCGCCGCGGCCGGGGGCGGCGCCGTTCGTGGCGGTGGGAAGCCGGGTCGGCGCGGAGGACGTGGTCGGGATCGTCGAGACCATGAAGCTGATGAACTCGGTGACCGCGGGCGTGGACGGCACGGTGGCCGAGATCTGCCTGGGGAACGCCGAATTCGCCGCCCACGGGGCCACGCTGCTGCGCATCAGTGTTGACTAGTGGGGGCCGATTAGTGTCCATCATCCGGCGGATCCTGATCGCCAACCGCGGCGAGATCGCCGTCCGGGTCATCCGCACCTGCCAGCGGCTCGGCATCGAGACCGTGCTCGCGGTATCCGGCACCGACGCGGATTCCGTGCCGGCCAGGCTGGCCGACCGCACGATCGTGATCGGGCCGGCCGGCGCCTACCTCGACGTGGCGGCGGTGACCGGCGCGGCGGTCGCGGCGCGCGCGGACGCGATCCATCCCGGGTACGGGTTCCTGGCCGAGAACCCGCGGCTCGCGCGGGCCTGCGAGGCGGCGGGGATCATCTTCGTCGGGCCCGGCGCGGAGGTGCTGGAGGCGGCCGGGGACAAGCTGGCGGCCCGGGCGCACGCGGTCGCGGCCGGGCTGCCGGTCCTGCCGGGCGGGCCGGTGAGCGCGGGCGGGGCGGATCCGGGCGCGGCTGGGTCCGGTGCGGGCGCAGAGGGGTCCGATGCCGGGGCACTGGCGCGGCGCATCGGGTATCCGGTTCTGGTCAAGGCGGCGGGCGGTGGCGGAGGCCGCGGGCTGCGGGTGGTCCGCGACCCAGCCGCGCTGGATGAAGCGGTGGCGGTGGCCAGCGCGGAGGCGCGGGCGGCGTTCGGGGATCCGCGGGTATATCTGGAACCGTACGTCTCCCCCGCCCGGCACGTCGAGGTGCAACTGCTCGGCGACGGCCAGAACGTGATCCATCTCGGCGACCGGGACTGCTCGGTGCAGCGGCGGCACCAGAAGCTCGTCGAGGAGGCGCCCGCGCCGCTGCTGGGCGAGACGCTGCGGGTCAGCATGCGGGTGGCAGCGGTCGCCCTCGGCCTCCAGCTGAAGTACCAGGGTGTGGGAACCGTCGAGTTCCTGGTCGACCCGCAGCGGGCGGCGTTCTGGTTCCTCGAGCTCAACGCGCGCATCCAGGTGGAGCATCCGGTGACCGAGGCGATCACCGGCCTGGACCTGGTCGAGGAGCAGATCGCGATCGCGGAGGGACACGGGCTGCGGCTGTCCCAGGCCAGCGTGGACTTCGCCGGCCATGCGATCGAG
>Ga0335077_10010416_pt1 | contig 11569 bp, 10 predicted proteins | sample Lox_Sample_31_FD_207151 | JGI IMG/M metagenome (GOLD analysis project Ga0335077, IMG submission 207151) | Soil microbial communities from Loxahatchee National Wildlife Refuge, Florida, United States - Lox_Sample_3.1 | ecosystem: Environmental > Terrestrial > Soil > Wetlands | place: USA...
GCGATCATCTTGGCGCGAGTGCCGGGCGATTTGCCGGCTTCGGCGCGCGCTCCTTCGCCCATCGTCGCGGCCACCATAGCGAGCGGCACGATGGTGGCTCGTTCCACGTTGTCGTATGCCGTTTTGGCGATCATCGTCTGGCCGGAGATCAGCGCTCCGGGGCCGTGGCCGGTGTGAATCGTGGTGACGCCCAACCCGCGAAGGTAGCCTATCAGCCGTTCACGGCCATCGTACGCATCGATGGCGCGAAGCTCAGGCTGGATGGGCGCGGACTTTTCGAGCGTGTCCTGATCGTGCGGCTGGTTGAGATAGCCGCTGAGCCCCACGGTCGAATGCGCGTCCACCAGTCCCGGCGTCACCACCTTGGCGCGAAGCAGTTTGTAACCGGAAGGGATGGAAACCTGCGAAGCCGTGCCGACGCGCTCGATTTTGCCGCCGCGCACCAGAACCACGCCATCCGTGACGGGTGCGCCGGACATGGGGTAAACCTTATCGCCGCGCACCGCTAGCTGAGCATCGAGAAGCGTCGGAGCGGCCGCGAACGCAAGGCAGGCGAGAACGAATCGATGGCGCGGCATGCTATTCTCCCTCTTCTTCCTTCTCCTCGTCTTCGAAAGCCAAATCATCCTGATCATGGCTCGCGCCGTAGCCGCCCACGGCGTAGAGGTAATCCTTGGGATCGGAGCGGTCGAAGACTCTGACCCCCTCCACCCAGGTCTCGAGGACGTGCGTGTAAACGCTCAGCGGATCGCCCGAAAGCAGGATGAAGTCGGCGTCCTTGCCCGGCTCCAGCGAACCGATGCGGTCCTGTAGTTCGAGAATGCGCGCGTTCGCCATGGTGAGACCGTAAAGAGCCTTTTCGCGCGACATCCCGGCGCGCACGGCGAGAGCCGCGCTTCGTAGGAAGAGCCGCGAGTCGGTGATCGGGTCGTCGGTGTGAAAACCGACGAGCACGCCAGCTTTCTCAAGCACCGCGCCGCTCGTAAAGCTGACGTCTTTAGCTTCAATTTTGCCGCCGGGACTGTCGATGAGAATCAGAGACACCGGGACATGCGCCGCGGCGATCTGGTCGGCAACCATCCACGCGTCGCTCACGTGATGCAGGACCACCTTGAAGTGGAACTCGTTCGCCAGGCGAATCACCGTCAGGATGTCGTCGTGGCGGTGGGTGTGAAACTGCACCACGCGCTTGCCGTCCAGCACCTCGACGAGCGCGTCCATGTTCAAATCGCGCGGCGGCATTTTGGACGCGTCGCCCGCCGCTCGACGGATCTTGTCGCGGTACTCTTCGGCCTTGACGTATTGCTCGCGCACCAGCGCGGCGGACTTGGCGCGCGTGCCGGGAAACGGAGGCTGCCGGCGCGAGTTGGTCCCGTTGGCCATCTTCATGCCGCCCGCGATGCGCCCGTCGGGGAGGTGAATGAGCAGATCGTCGATAGTGCGCCCATCCTTTAACTTCAGGTACAACGTCTGCCCGCTGAGCAGATGCCCGGAACCCGGCATCACGTTGGCGGTGGTGATGCCGCCGGCCTGCGCCTTCTGAATGCGAGCGTTGCGCACGTTGACCGCATCCAGGACGCGGACATCCGGCTGGATCGGCGCGCTCCCGTCGCCGCCCGCCGGCGAGCCGATATGGCTGTGCGAGTCGATGAGCCCGGGCATGAGGATTTCGCCGGAAGCGTCGATGCGCTTGGCGCTGTCCGGTATTTTCGTGGAAGCGGCCGGACCGATCGCAACAATCTTGCCGCCTGCGATCACCAGGACGCCGTTATCGAATTCGGGCCCGCTGATGGGCATTACGTGGGCGCCAACCACGGCCACCGGCGTCTGCTGCGCGGTCAATAGAAACGCTGCGGCCAGCGCGACGGCCACCAGGAGGATGAACCGATTGCCAAGAGTCATGTAATGTTTGAGACTAGCATTCTTTTGCCATGAGAACCGAGTTCAGAAAAGCAGTCCTGCCCGGCGAGATCAGGAGCTTGATGGCCTTCGACCGGAAGGTTTTCCCCCCTTCAGACCTGTTCGACGCCGCCGCCTGGAAGACCTACGAATCCTATTGGATGTTCGTCGATGGCGTCAAAGTAGGCTGCTGTGCCTTCGAAAAGCACGTGGATTTTCAGGAGGACGTCAGAGGCGTTAACGTTCCGCGGAAAGGTTCTCTCTACATCAGCAGCACGGGCATTCTCCCCAAATTCCAAAGCCAGGGCTTGGGCGCGCTGCTGAAATGCTGGGAAATTGCATACGCCCGGCATCACGGCTTCACCCGGATCGTCACCAATACGCGAAAGAGAAACCTCACCATGATCAAGCTCAATCGGAAATTTGGATTCCGCGTGGTTCGTACCACTCCCTGCTATTACTCGGATCCGGCGGACTCCACCGTGGTCATGGAACTTCTGCTTCGAAACAAGCGAAAGTGAACATGCGGATCTACGCCGCTCTCGAATCCGCCGTTCTGCTTTTGCATTTGCTGTGGATCGCGTGGATTCTGTTGGGCTGGACGGTGACGCGCGGCCGCCCCGCGCTCGCGTGGACGCACATTGCGTCGCTTGTTTGGGGAATTGCCGTGGAACTGGGCCCGTGGCCGTGTCCTCTCACGTTAGCCGAGCAATGGCTCGAGATCCGATCCGGCGCAACGCCTTCCCACCAGGGCTTCCTGGTTTACTACCTCGACAGGTTGGTTTATCCGGACCTTCCAGAGGCCGTCCTCGGCTGGACGGGTGCCGCGGTTTGCACGGCAATCCTCTGCGTCTACTGTTTCCGTGCCACTCGCGGTAAATTCCTTCGATCGTAACTGGCTTCTATCCCTGGCGAAGATGGAAACGGGCGCGTCGGCAGGTTCCATGCGGGAGGCAACGTGGTGGTGATGAACCCCGGTTTGTTCAACCCTCGCGTCGGCAACTTCCGCGCACGCGATGGAAACAGCGAACAAACAGGCGAAGCCGCGTTTGAGCACGACGGGCTTAGTTGTGCGCGCGATTCAGGTGGCTGATGAGAAGTTCCCGGTACGACGAAAGCGGAGCCACGGGGCAGCCGGGGCGCTTGCCGGTTTCATCCCATGAGCGAAGCCTGAGCTTGTCGTCCTTGAGCGGATCGCCTTCGAACACCGCCGCTTGCTCCGCGGTCATGGGGCCTCCCTGTAACTCTAACGTGGCCACGCTGGCCGGCGACAACCTTGCGAAGTACGACGGATTCGTTGTTGTGAGATAGCGTTTGGCCTCGACGTGGCCGCCGACGAGGGCAGCCACGCGGTCTGAAAAACCGCGATCGCGCAGGTAGCGCGCGCCGGCCGCGTCGTGGTCGATCACGCCAACGTTTTCATGACGTTGCAGGCCATCCTCCTCCAGGAGGTGACCGATATCGTGCAGCAGCGCCGCGATGATCATTTCCTCGCCCGCGCCCGAATCCCTGGCAAGCTGGGCGCATTGCAGTGCGTGTTCGACCTGGGTAACGGGCTCGCCAAAGTATGCCGACTGGCCGGCGGTTTCGAGCAGCGCGAAGAGCTGATCGACAATCGCTTCCGAAGGGCCAGGCGCCATCGCTTTATCTTATCCGAGTTTCTAGAACGCTAATGTAACCTTGCTATCATTTGAAGACATCATTATAATAAGGTTAAATTCTTGATTTCTCCCAAGCGATTCGTGTATTTTTCCGTTCCTCCGCTTATCGCGGTGGTCTTGCCCTGGGGCGTTATCGCGCAACAGGCAACCGCCAGCGACGTGGAACAGCAATCGAAACCAGCAACTACCGGTGACAGCTCGTCGATTTATACGCCGCCGGACAAGCGGGCATACGGGATTCTGCCGAACTACCGGACGGTGGAAGGAACCGAGGGGGTGGAGCCTCTAACCGCGCGGCGGAAATTCTGGATCGCATCGAGGGATTCCTTTGACTATCCCATATATTTCATCTCTGCCGGCTTCGCAGGGATTTCGCAGGTTGAGAATACCAATCCCTCGTTCGGTCAGGGGGTAAAGGGTTACGCCATGCGCTATGCGACGGGGTACGGCGATCAACTGATCGGCAACATGATGACAGAAGGAGTTTTTCCCAGCCTTCTGCACGAAGACTTGCGGTACTTCCGCCGCGGCACGGGCAGCACGTGGGCGCGAACATTCTATGCGCTGACGCGCGTGCTGGTGACGCGCACGGATGCCGGGGGGAGCCGTTTCAATTTTTCTGAGGTAGCCGGCAACTCGGTGGCAACGGCGATTTCCAACGCATACAATCCGGACACCCGGAACGCGCCGCAGAATCTCGAAAAGCTGGGCCTGCAGATCGGCACCGATGCCATCTCCAATGTCCTGAAGGAATTCTGGCCGGACGTCAAGCACAAGCTGCAGCATCGCAACGCCGCCGTTACGCCGTTATTCTGATATCCTCGAACGCATCCATGAGGATTCGAGGGAAATGGCTGTGCGCGCTGGCGGCGCTCACGATTACAGCATCCGCCGAGACCTACGATCAGAAGGTTCAGAGCCAGTTGCAGTCGGTCGACCAGGAGATTGGCAAAGGGCCGTTTCAAGCCTCCTGGGACTCCCTGAAAGCCTACAAGGTTCCGGCGTGGTATCTCGACGCAAAATTCGGCATCTTCCTCCACTGGGGCCTTTACTCGGTACCGGCGTTCGACAGCGAATGGTATCCGCGCAACATGTATATGCAGGGCAGCCCGGTTTTCAAGCACCACGTGGAAACCTACGGGCCGCAATCCAGGTTCGGCTACAAGGACTTCATCCCGCGATTCAAAGCCGAAAAATTTGACGCGAACGCCTGGGCTGAATTATTCCGCAAGGCAGGCGCGAAATACGTTGTGCCCGTGGCCGAGCACCACGACGGATTTCCCATGTACGACTGCGGGTTTACCGACTGGAGCGCCGCGAAGATGGGACCCAAACGCGACGTCGTCGGGGACCTGGCCACGGCGGTGCGCAAGCAGGGGCTTCATTTCGGCGCGTCGTCGCACCGCGCCGAGCACTGGTTCTTCTTTGAAGGCGGAATGAAATTCGATTCCGACGTCAGGGACCCACGCTATTTGAGCTTCTACGGGCCGGCGCAGCCGCAGCGGCTTCCCGGCGCCAAGCACGACAACCAGCCCAACCAGGCGCACATGGACGACTGGCTGGCGCGCTCCACGGAGATCGTGGACAAATACCAGCCCGAAATTGTTTGGTTCGATTGGTGGATCGAAGAGCCCGCCTGGAGGCCGTATATCCAGAAGTTTGCGGCTTACTACTACAATCGCGCGGCCGAATGGGATCGCGGCGTGGCCGTCAACTACAAGCATGAGGCCTTCCCCGAGCAGACGGCGGTGCTGGATATCGAGCGCGGCAAGCTGGACACGATGCGGCCGCTGTTCTGGCAGACGGATACGTCGGTGAGCATCAAGTCTTGGGGCTATATTGAGCATGATCAGTTTCGCTCGGCGGCCTCGCTGGTGGATGACTTGGTGGATATCGTGAGCAAAAACGGATGCCTGCTGCTGAACATCGGGCCGAAGCCTGACGGCACCATTCCGGAGGAGGCGCAGAAGATCCTGCTGGAGATGGGCCGCTGGCTTTCGGTGAACGGCGAGGCGATCTACGGCACGCGGCCCTGGAAGATTTACGGCGAGGGGCCGACAAAAGTGATGGGCGGGTCATTCAAAGATACTGCGAGCAAGCCGTTCACGGGCGAAGACATTCGTTTCACAACGAAGGGCGAAACACTCTACGCAATCGCTCTCGCGTGGCCGGCGAATGGCAAGGTCGTCATCAAGTCCTTGGCGAAGGGTTCGCCTTACATGGCGGGTGAAATCAAGAGCGTGGAGTTGCTGGGGTCGAAAAGCAAGCTGAACTGGACCCGTGACGCGGCGGGCCTTCAGATCGTGTTGCCCGCGGAAAAGCCGGGTGACTTCGCATACGCCGTGAAGATCGCGGCCCAGTGACAACGGACCGGGTCGCAACGGTTCTGGCGCTGTGCTCCTGCCTGCTGGTGTGCCCGGCGAGCCTCACCGCGGCTGATTTGAAGCCAGATACGGTGAAGGCGTTCGACGAATACATCGGCCACAAAGAAGCGCATCTGCGCGATCAGGTTTCCAGCGGACCGTTCCTGTGGGCGGATCAGTCGCCCGGCCGGAAACAGCAGTTGCGGGAGGAAAAGATCCTGACCGAGTCATCAGGTGACCAAGCTACGCTCCAGCTTCCCGACGGCCTGATCCACGATTGGTTGGGCGCGGTCTTCATTCCGGGCGTTACTGTGCAGCGCACCCTCAACCTGGTTCAACAGTACGAGCATCACGCTGAGATCTACCAGCCCGAAGTCATCGGCTCCAAAATACTCGAGCACAATGGCATGGATTACAAGATTCTCCTGCGACTCAAGAAGCAGAAGGTGTTGACCGTGGTACTCAACACGGAGCATGCTGTGCACTACGAGCGCATAAATGAGACGACGTGGCGGAGCCGGTCCTACAGCACGCATATCGCTGAAGTGGAGAACCCGGGCAAGGCGGATGAGCACGAATTGCCCGTCGGAAAAGATCACGGCTTCCTGTGGCGTCTTGACTCGTATTGCGTTTTGAAGAAAAAGACGGCGGAGTCTACGTCGAGTGCGAGGCGGTTTCGCTCACACGCAAAGTTCCCGCCGGCCTCGGCTGGCTCATTGATCCCATCATCCGCGACCTGCCCCGGGAATCCCTGTTCAACACGCTGCAGGCGACGCGCAGCCACCTGCTCCGCAAATAATCGGGTTGCGAGCGGCCATTCGCGCCTATATAGCCATTGACGACATGGGCATCTCCCACGGAGGGCCAGCCGGCTATTCGACCGCCAATACTCACCGTGATCAGACTGCTAGGGGGAGAACGAGACTTACCTAGTCAAAACTCCTGAGCCAGATATCGCGTACAGAGATCTTGCACGGCTGGCTTTCGATCTCGAAGCCGATGAGTCCCGGTTGGTTATTGACTGAGTCTTTATTGTCATCGACGAAGACCGCCATCAGCTGGCCGTTCATGACGTGCATCATCACGCCGCCACGAGCGATGATCTCGTAGTCGTTCCATTCGTTGACCTTCACATAGCCACCTAGCGCCTGCTTGTCGCCGATAGTGGCAACGAGGCGGTTGGTCTGGCCGGGCAGCGCCTGCGTCACCTGGCCGCGATACGCGAGGATGCCCTGCATCGTGTTCTCGGAATACCACTGGCCTGTGTACGACGCAGTTTCTGCACTGACCGGGAACCAGAAGTCTGCCTGCGGGCCGGTCATCATAAACTTGAGGTCATATGGCGGCTGGCCGGCGGGCTGCGGTCGTGTCCACGGTTCGCCGGTGACGCTTCGGTACTGTATGCCGCCACCACCGCCTTTTTCGATCTTCATCTGCAGCTTCAGGTCGAAGTCGCGTGTTTTGTCGCCGCGATAGACGATGTAGTTGTTGCCCATTGACTTGCCCTCGAGCGTTTCGCCCACCATGACGCCGTCTTCGACGCGCCAGATGCTGGTGTCGGCGTCCCATCCGGTGAAACTCTTACCGTCGAAGATCTGCTTGTAGCCCGTGTGCTCGTCAATGTCATATGGCGCTGGGTCATGAAACTTCGGCATACCGACCAACCTCTCGCCGTGTGGGCCCGTCTGGGGCGGCTGAGCAGCGGGAGACTCCAGCGCCCGCGGCACGGATTGGGCAACGAGCGCGGCCGGGGGCGCCAGGAAAAAGACACCCAGGGCGGCTGCCGGCCAAAGCGATTGACTAACGAAACGCGCGTAGCGGCGATACGGTGCAGTCATGGAGTTTCGTACCTTCCTATTGAGACGATTCAGGACCAATAGGAGTTTAGCGCGATGGAGTCCTTAACGACAGCTTTCTCCTTACGGTATGTTTTTGTTACGGACAAGCCGGCTTGGTCCGCGAACAGCATACCCTCCGGCGCTTGGTGGTATCACGCCCGACTGGTTGACGTGAACCCACCCCCGCTTAAGCCGCTCCATATATAGCCATTGACAATATAGCCATAGTGGATATAATAACCCCATGTCCGATTCCAAACCGCAGGCGGATTCCCTGCTGCCTCTGCCGCCGGCAACCTTCCATATTCTGATGGCGGTCGCTGATGAAGATCGCCACGGGTACGCCATCATCCAGGACGTGGCCGCGCGCACGGGCGGCGAACTCAAGCTCAGCGCCGGCACGCTGTATCGCTCGATCCAGCGCATGCTCGAGCAGGGACTGATCGTGGAAACGCAGGAGCGTCCGGCTCCGGAGCTGGACGATGAGCGGCGCAGGTATTACCGAATCACGCCGTTTGGAACGGCGGTCGCGCGGGCCGAGGCGCGCCGGCTCACGCAACTGGTGAAACTGGCGCGCGCCAGCGGGTTCGCGCCGGGGAGGGCGTGATGCGCTTCTACAGGGCTTTGCTGCGTCTCTATCCGGCGTCATTTCGCGGCGAATACGGCGGAGAGATGTGCGAGATTTTCGCCCTGCGCAGGCGTGATGCGTCCGGTTTTGTGGCACTGGCTGCGCTGTGGTTGCGGACGCTGGGCGAGGTTCTGGTCAACGCCGCGGCCGTGCACTGGGATGTTCTGCGGCAGGATCTTCGTTATGCGGCGCGGACGCTCGCGCGCACGCCGGGATTCGCGTTCACGGCGATTCTGGTGGTCGGTTTGGGCGTCGGCGCCAACACCGCGGCATTCACTGTTACTGACTTCGTTCTGATCCGCCCGCTGCCATTCGCCGAGCCTGGGCGCCTGGTGAAGCTCTGGGAGACCACCCCGGGGTACACGCGAATGGAACTGTCCCCGGCGAACTATCGCGATTGGAAGCGCATGAACACGTCGTTCGAAGCGATGGGGGCGTTTGAGCCCATTTCGGCGAACCTGGTGGGGCAGGGAGATCCGGAGCGGCTCGAAGGCGCGGCCGTCACTGCCGATTTGCTTCCCGTGCTGGGCGTTCAGCCGCTAGTCGGGCGCCTGTTCACCACTGCCGACGACCGGGAAGGTGCGCCCGGCACTGCGCTGCTGAGCAACCGGTTGTGGCAAGCGGGTTTTGGCGCAGACATCGGCGTCATCGGGCGCAAGGTGATTCTGGACCACACTCCTTACACGGTCATCGGAATCATGGCGCCGGATTTCCGCTTTCCGAATCGCGAGTCCGAGTTCTGGACAGCAAAGCAATTTCAGGAAGAGGACTTCAAGAACCGGGCCGACAATTACTTGCAGGTGGTCGCCAAGCTCCGGCGAGGAGTGTCAGTTGCGCAGGCGCGCGCCGAATTGAGCGTGATCGCCGCACAACTGGAATGCCAGTATCCAAAGGAGAACCGGCACACCGGCGCCACCGTCATTCGCTTGCGGGATGAACTGTCCGAACGATCACGCCTTCTGTTGGTAGCGCTGTGCGGCGCGGCGTTCTGCGTCTTGCTGATTGCGTGCGCGAACCTGGCCAATCTTCTGGTCGCCCGCGGTCTGGTGCGACAGAAAGAACTTGCTGTGAGGGCGGCCTTGGGCGCCGGGCGGGACCGCCTGGTGCGTCAGATGGTGACCGAGAGCCTGGTGGTTGCGGCTTTGGGAGGAGTGCTGGGCCTGCTGGTGGCGCTGATTGCGCTGCCCTTGCTTACAAAACTCGTTCCCGACACGTTGCCGATTGCCCAGGCGCCGTCGGTCGACGTGCGCGTTCTGATTTTTGCCGGCCTGCTTACGGTTCTGACCGGCATCGGTTTCGGCGTAGTCCCCGCGCTGCGCGCTTGCCGCGCCGATCTGAGCGCCTTGCGTGAAGGAGTGCGAGAAGGCGGAGGGCAAAAAGAGCGATTCCGATCCGCGCTGGTGGTTGCCGAAGTCACGGCATCGGTGGTCCTGCTGGTGGCGTCAGGGCTGCTGATGCGGGCGCTTTGGAGAATCCAGGCGACCGATTCGGGTTTCCGCGCGGATGGCGTGCTGACGTTGCGCACGGCGCTCGCCTGGCCGAAGTATGAGAAGACTGCGCTGCGCGAAGCATTCTTCACCAAGGTGCTGACCGGCGTGCGGGAGCTGCCGGGAGTTTCGAGCGCGGCTTATATCAGCTTCCTGCCGATGGCCATGGGAGGCGGGATCTGGCCGGTCGGTATCGCGGAAGCGCCACTGGAACGGGGCGAATCTCACACCGCCAGCATGCGGTTCGTAACGCCGGGGTTCTTCGCGACGATGGGGATTCCTCTCGCACTCGGCAGGGATGTCAGCGAATCGGACACCATCGACCAACCCTTTGTCGCCGTGGTGAGCCAGTCCTTCGTGCGCCGCTACTGGCCAAACGAGAATCCGCTGGGCCGGCATTTCCAGTTCGCGGAGCACGATCGAACCGTGGCCGGCGTCGTCGGAGACATCAAAGTGCGCGGCCTCGAGCGAACCAGTGAGCCTCAAGTCTACCTGCCCTACAAGCAGGTGCAGGACGGCTGGTTTATCTTCTACACGCCGAAAGATCTGGTTATCCGCTCCACGACGGCTCCGGCGATGTTGCTGCCGGCGATCCGCCGCATCGTGCAAAGCGCGGACCGCGAGCAGCCCGTTTCGGACGTTCGGACGATGAACGAAATTGTCGGGAAGCAGACGGCTTCTCGTTCGCTGCAACTGCGTGTGCTCGGGACGTTCGCGGCCATCGCTTTTCTTCTCGCTGCGATCGGCATCCACGGGCTGCTGTCGTTTGCGGTGTCGCAGCGAGCGCGGGAGATTGGTGTACGGATCGCGCTGGGAGCCCGGTCGAGCGACATTCTGGGCATGGTCGTGGGGCGAGCCCTTCTGCTGGCGATAACGGGCATTTCGCTTGGCGCGGCGCTCGCATACGCCGCGGGGCGCACGCTCGAGGCGCTGCTGGCCGGAGTGAATCCCGGAGACGCCGTCACGTTCCTGGCAGCGGTGGGCCTGTGCCTGGTGATGACGCTCGTGGGCAGCCTGCTGCCGGCGCTTCGCGCGGTTCGCGTCGATCCCATCACGGTGATACGCGCGGAGTGACGGCAGAGGCTGCGGCGCGGCTGGGCTCTTGATCAGAAATGGGGGCAGGCCTGAATCCCTGAACTGATAAAACATTCTTGGAGGAATTGTTTTGATCAGATCAGAGATCGTGTTAGGACTGCCCGACTATGAGATTACCGATTTACAGATCACCGGTGGTGGGATCAGGATTGAGGCGCGGCATACGGGCCTGAGAGCATGCCCGCACTGCGGCAGCCAGCGCCTGCGCAACAAGGGCCGATATGTGCGGCGCGTGCGGCATGAGAACTGGGGCTTACGGCACTGCGTGGTGGAGTTGCAAGCCGCGAAGTTCCGATGCCAGAGCTGCGGCCGGTACTTCCGCCGACGGTTCCCAGGGATTCAACCCCGCCAACGATCCAGTGAGGCCTTTCAGAGAATGATCTTTCGCCAGCACCTGGACGGGATCAATCGCAGCCGGCTGGGCCGGCGAGAAGGAATTGGCGCGGCCACCGTGGAGCGCTACTTTCGTCGCGGGCTGGAGCGCCAGTTTGGTGAGTGGCATTCGGCGCGCTGCCCCCAGGTGCTGGGCATCGATGAGCACTTTTTCACGCGCCGCGGCGGCTACGCCACCACGCTGTGTGATTTGAGAAACCACAAG
>Ga0335077_10010418_pt1 | contig 11569 bp, 8 predicted proteins | sample Lox_Sample_31_FD_207151 | JGI IMG/M metagenome (GOLD analysis project Ga0335077, IMG submission 207151) | Soil microbial communities from Loxahatchee National Wildlife Refuge, Florida, United States - Lox_Sample_3.1 | ecosystem: Environmental > Terrestrial > Soil > Wetlands | place: USA: Florida...
TGGCCAGCTATCCGCCCTACGATCCGAACGAGCCGCCACGGCCTCGCGAGAATCAGGCGCGGCAGAACCACGCGCTGTCGGTGCCATTCGAGCCCGGCTCGGTTTTCAAAGTGATTACGCTTTCCGCGGCGCTCGAAACGACCAATCTGAGGCCGGAGAGCCCGATCGATTGTCACGGAGGGGTGCTGAAGCTGCCGGGGCGCGTGATCCACGATTCGCACACCGGGATGGGCGTGGTCCCCATGGCAACCGTGCTGGCGAAATCGAGCAATATCGGCGCGATCGAAGTAGGCATGCGGGTGGGCCAGGAGAGAATGTACGATTACGTTCGGAAATTCGGTTTCGGACAAAGGACTGGCGTCGAGCTGCCTGCCGAATCCGCCGGGAAATTGAGAAAGCTGGGACAGTGGGGAACTACATCGCTTGCGTCCATTTCCATGGGGCAGGAGGTCAGCGTTACCACGGTGCAGCTGGCGCGGGCCGCTTCGGTGATCGCCAACGGCGGGTTGCTGGTGAAGCCGCACCTTATATTAAGGAAGGGCAGCCAGGCGGCGCCGCAGCCGGCGCCGGTGCGAATCCTGAAACCGGAAACGGCCATTACCATGCGCCAGATGATGGAGGGCGTGGTGCTTCCGGGAGGGACCGGCTACCCGAGGGCGCGCCTGGAAGGCTACTCGGTCGGCGGGAAGACCGGATCGGCGCAGATTTTCGACGTCGCGACCCGGCACTATACGCATACGTACAATGGATCGTTCATGGGGTTCGCGCCCCTGACGAATCCCGCTATCGTGGTAGTAGTGACGCTCAATGGCACGCATGGCAACGCGGGATTTGGTGGGGCTGCGGCCGCGCCGGTGTTTCACACGGTCGCCACGGAGGCATTGCGCGTGTTGGATGTTCCCCGGGACTTACCCGACCAGACGCCGCCCCCTACCCAGGTAGCCAAGAAAGAGGACGCCGATGACCTCAGCATTGCGGACATTGGGTCGGACCAGCCAAACATTTTAGAAGATGGCGACGACGATAGCGAAACCGCGCCGGCTGGTCCGCGCGTCCCGAACTTCAGGGGCATGACGATGCGCGCAGTCCTGGCAACGGCAGCGGCGCAGGGTCTGACGATTGTGCCTGGCGGAAGCGGCGTCGCCCGCATGCAGTCACCTCCGGCGGGCGCAGTATTACACGAGGGAGAGCGCATTCGGGTCCAATTCGTGAGATGAACCTTGGCGAGATACTCTCGGGCGTGCGGCTGAAGCAGCCGCTTTCGCCTGGGCTCGCCGGTATGGAGATCAGCGGATTGGAATACGATTCACGACGGGTGAAGCCGGGTTATCTGTTTTTCGCCTTTCCAGGGAGCCGCGCTGACGGACGACAGTTCGCGCAGGATGCGCTAGCCAGGGGTGCGTGCGCGGTTGCCAGCGAGTCGGCGAGGCCCGAAGGATTCGACGGTGCCTGGATTGAGATAGAGCACGGCCGGCAGGCGCTATCGCTAGCGGCGCGCAATTTTTATGGCCGCCCGGATGAGCGGCTGCGGCTGACCGGTATCACCGGCACGAACGGGAAGACCACTACCGGGTACCTGATCGATTCGATTCTGCGCGCGGCCGGCAACACGACGGCGCTGATCGGAACGATCGAGTATCACCTGGCTGGAAAGGTTCTTCCGGCGGTGAACACCACCCCGGAGTCGGTGGACCTGTTGCGGATCTTTTCGGAGTTGGAGGCGTTGGGCGGGTCGTACGTGACGATGGAGGTCTCTTCCCATGCCCTGGCGTTGGGACGGGTGTATGGGCTGCATTTCCACACCGCAGTGTTTACCAACCTGACGCGCGATCACCTGGATTTCCACGGCACGATGGACGCGTATCTGGCGGCTAAACAAATGCTCTTTGAGGGGGCTGGTGGACCGGCGCCGCCGTGGGCCGTGGTGAATCGCGACGATGAAAGCCTGCGGGGCTTGAAGCTTCATCCGCAAACGGAAACCTACTGGTATGGCCTGGGGCCGGAAGCGAATCTGCGGGCGCGCAGTATCTCGTCCGGTTTTGAAGGGCTGCGGTTTGAAGTGCAAGCTGGAAAGCTGCGTTTTCCAGTAAGCTCGCCGCTAATCGGCAAGATCAACGTGTACAACACACTGTCGGCGTGCGGCGCGGCTCTCTCGTACGGGATTCCACCGGAGACGATTGCGCAGGGCATCGCCAGCTTGCAAGCCGTGCCGGGGCGCTTCGAGCGAGTCGATGAGGGGCAGCCGTTTGTGGTGGTTGTGGACTACGCGCATACCGACGACGCGCTGCGCAACGTGATTGCGGTAGCGCGCGGCCTGGAGCCGAAGCGGGTGATTACGCTGTTCGGCTGCGGCGGGGATCGAGACCGCACCAAGCGTCCGCTGATGGGGCAAGCCGCCGCCGAAGCGAGCGACTTCGTGGTGTTGACGAGCGACAACCCGCGCTCGGAGGACCCGTTGGCCATCATGAACGATGCGCTGGTGGGGATCCGCCGCGCGGACGTGCCGCACGTGGTAGAGCCCGATCGTGGAGCCGCCATCGCGCGGGCCTTAAAAGAGGCGCGCGAAGGGGACATCGTTCTGCTGGCCGGCAAGGGACACGAGACGTATCAAATTTTGAAGGACAGAACCATTCCCTTCGACGACCGGGCCATGGCGCGAGAAGTGCTGAGAGGTTACGGGTATCACAAGAACGGCTGACATGACTCTCGATTTACAAGAAGTTGCGGCCGTGATGGGCGCGCGCGGCAAGCCGCGGCCGGTGAAGGTGAGCGGCTGGGGTGTGGACACCCGGACACAGAATTCGGCCGATGTGTTTTTTGCCTTGCGCGGCCCGAACTTTGATGGGCACAACTTCGTGGCGGCTGCGCTCGAAAAGGGAGCGGCGGCCGCGGTCGTAGAGAAAGAGACCGGTTCGCCGGGCGAGTTGGTGGTGAGCGACACACTCGTGGCGATGCAGCGCCTGTCGGCTTGGGCGCGGGACAAATGGGGCGGGCGGGTGATTGGAGTGACGGGAAGCGCGGGTAAGACCACTACCAAGGATGCCATCGCGGATCTGCTGGCCGCGGAGCTCGCCGTGGGCAAAACCATCGGCAATCTGAACAACTACGTGGGCGTGCCGCTTTCGATCCTGCGCCTGCCGGATGAAGCGCGAGTGGCGGTGCTCGAAATGGGAATGAATCACGGTGGCGAGATTCGTGCACTAGCGGCGATCGCGCGGCCGGACATCGGCGTGGTGACCAACGTGGGGTACGCGCACATGGAGGGATTCGACTCCATCGAAGGGATTGCCCGTGCTAAGGCAGAGTTGATCGAGGGATTGCCGGACGAAGGTGTTGCGGTGTTGAACGCCGATGACCCCCGCGTGCTACGTTTCCGCGAGATGCACCCCGGACGATCCGTTACCTTCGGATTCTCGGAGAGTGCCGATGTACGAGCGTGCGCTGTGGAATATGGCGAACGCGGCACCCGCTTCCGTGCGTTGGGAGTGGATTTTGAAACGGGACTGGTGGGCCATCACGCGGTGATGAACCTGCTGGCGGCGATTGCGGCTGCGCGGGTCTGCGGCATCGCAGCGGAAAAGCTGACTGGTGCGGTGCGGACCTTCGCCACCGGCAAGATGCGGGGCGAGCGGATCGAGCATAACGGCATCGTAATTTGGAACGACTGTTACAACTCCAATCCCGAGGCGGCGCGATCGATGCTGGACGTGCTGCGCCAGACTCCGGCTAAGCGCCGGATTGGGGTGCTGGGAGAGATGCTGGAGTTGGGGAGCGCCGCGGACGAGCTGCACCGCGAGGTAGGGCGCTATGCGACGCAGTTGGGAATCGACTTTTTGATCGGCGTGCAAGGACATGCGCACGCCATGATCGACGCGGCGGTCGGCGCCGGACTTCCGGAGAGCGCCGCGATTTTCTTCGAGCAGGCCAGTGAGGCGGGCGAGTTGGTGAGGGAGATGGCACGCGCTGGGGACGCCATCCTATTCAAAGGCTCGCGCGGGGTGGCCGTGGAGCGGGCCATGGAAGGGCTTTTGAGGCAGTAGGCGCGGGCAATGCTGTACTATCTCCTATACGAGCAGCTTCAGCGGTACGTCAGCCCGTTCCGCGTCTTTCGCTACACCACGTTCCGCACGGCGTTCGCAAGCCTCACCGCGCTGTTCCTCTGCATTGCATTGGGGCCATGGCTCATCAACCGGCTGCGCGAATTCCAGATCGGACAATACATTCGCGAAGAAGGGCCCAAGTCCCACCAGAAGAAGGCCGGCACGCCCACGATGGGTGGTGTCCTCATCATTATTTCGATCGTGGTGCCTACGCTTTTGTGGGCCGACCTGACGTACGGTTATGTCTGGATCGCGATCGGTGCGTTGGTCGCCTTTGGGTGGATCGGCTTTCTGGATGACTATGCCAAGGTTACGCGGCAGCGCAATCTGGGGCTGAGCGGCAGGCGCAAGCTGTTCTATCAATTTGCAGCGGCGTTGGGAGTTTCGGCGCTATTGCTGGTGGCGCGGGCCAACGGCAGCTTCTCCACGCAGATCAACATCCCCTTCGATAAGCAGTTTCGGCCATCGTTGATCATCGAACCGTTGCTGCACAATCCGTGGACCTACGTCGTAGGAGTTGCGCCATTCTGCATCTTCGTGAGCCTGGTGGTGGTGTTCACCTCGAATGCCGTGAACCTGACGGATGGCCTGGATGGCCTGGCAATCGGCTTGATGGTAGTGGCCGCGGGAGCGCTGACCGTGCTGGCCTATGCCGGCGGCCACGTGGAGCTGGCGCAATACCTCGAGCTGGCGCGCAACCCGCGCACTTCAGAGCTGACCGTCTTCTGCGGCTCCATGACGGGCGCCAGCCTGGGGTTCCTCTGGTACAACGCACATCCCGCGGAGATTTTTATGGGCGATGTCGGTTCGCTCGGCTTGGGTGGCGCGCTGGCGGTGGTGGCCGTGCTGATCAAACAAGAGGTGCTGCTGCTGTTCATCGGCGGCGTGTTCATCCTGGAGGCTCTCTCGGTGGTGCTGCAAGTCGGCAGCTACAAACTACGCCATGGCAAGCGAATTTTCAAGATGGCTCCGTTGCACCATCATTTCGAGCAGATCGGTTGGGAGGAGTCGAAGATCATCGCGCGGTTTTGGATCGCGGGCCTGGTGATGGCTTTGTTTGCGCTGAGTACGCTGAAGTTGAGATGAGCGGTTTTTGCGGAGATAACATCCTGGTGGTAGGCATGAAGCGCTCCGGCGTGGCTGCGGCGAAGTTTCTCTTGAGCGAGGGCGCCAACGTCCGCGCTACCGACCTGAAGCCGCTCTCGGAACTGCCCGAAGCTGCCGAACTCGGCGTTCCGTTTGCGCAGCAGACGCCGGACGTCTTCCAGGGCAATCTCGATTTCATCGTGATCTCGCCCGATGTCCCGGCAGACCTCGCGGCACTCGAACAAGCCCGCTTGCGGGGCGTCAAGGTAATCGGCGAGGTGGAACTGACGATCGACGATTTGCGAGGGCAGACGATTGGCGTCACGGGCTCGAATGGCAAGACCACCACCACCAGCCTGATTGGACACATTCTGCGGGAATCCGGCGTCCCAGTCCAGGTGGGCGGAAATATCGGAGTGCCGGTGGTCGCGATGGTGGATTCGTCGCGCGAAGATGGCTGGAACGTTCTCGAGCTTTCGAGTTTTCAGCTTGAGACGATCCGGTACTTTCGGGCGCATATTGCTCTGGCACTCAACGTCACTCAGAATCACCTGGACCGGCATCATACCTTCGAGAATTACGCCGGCGCCAAGCGCCGGCTTTTCGAAACGCAGCGGGTCGGCGATTATGCCGTGCTCAACGCCGATGATCCGGTCTGCGTTTCCTTTGCGGAGCACACCGCTGCCACACCGCAGTGGTTTAGCAGCCGGCGTCCGGTCACGCCCGGGGCTAGCTTGTGCGGAAGCCGGCTCGTGTTGGACGGCCAGCCGCTGATGGAAGCCGGGGAGATTCCGATTCGCGGCCATCACAATATCGAAAACGTCCTGGCGGCTTCGATCGCGGCTGCTCGTGCCGGCGTGAGCCACGAAGACATCGCCGCGGCAGTCCGCACCTTCCGGGCCGTGGAGCATCGGCTGGAATTCGTGCGCAACGTGAGCGGCGTGGATTTCTATAACGATTCGAAAGCCACCAGCGTGGACGCCACTCTCAAGGCGGTGGAGGCGTTTCCGGGCAACCTGTGGGTGATTTTGGGTGGAAAAGACAAAGGTTTGGACTACTCGCTGCTACGTGAGCCATTGGCGGCCAAAGCGCGCGCGGCGCTGCTGATCGGCGCGGCTTCATCCAAAATTGCCGAGCAACTGCGCGGCGCGGTGCCGCTGGTGGATGCGAAGACTCTGGACCAGGCCGTGTCACGCGCCTATGCGGACGCGCAGCCGGGTGACACGGTCTTACTGGCGCCAGCCTGCGCCAGCTTCGATCAGTTTCGCAGCTACGAGCACCGCGGCGAGGTATTCAAGCAGATCGTAAGTCAACTACAACCGAAGAACTGAAAATGGCGCAAAGGCTCAAAACAGACTGGACTTTGTTCGCGACGGTGCTGGTGATGGTTTCCTTTGGAGTGCTGATCCTGTACAGCGCCTCCTCGATCATGGCCCAGCTTCGATACGGCTCGACCTGGCATTTCGTGGTGCGGCAGGTGGCTTGGGCGGCGGTGGCCATCCTGGTGATGATGACCCTGAAGCGGACGCACTACCGCAAGTTTCAGAATCCGACGGTAGCGTTCAGCGCCATCGGAGTGGCCCTGCTGCTGTTGGGTGTCGTCTACCTGTTGGATACGGCGCACCACCGCTGGCTGCGCATGGGACCGATCGGTTTGCAGCCTTCGGAGTTGGCCAAGCCGGCGCTGGTGATCTTTCTGGCGTTCTTCGTAACGTGGAGGGCGCGCGCGATCAATAATGCGCGCTACACGCTGGTGCCGGCGGCGCTGGCGGTGGGGCTGGTCATCCTGGCGGTAGTGGTGGCGGACCTTGGTACGGCTGTGGTCCTAGGCGGAGCGGCAGCCGTAGTGTTCTTTGTCGCCGGCCTGGAGCTGCGTTATTGCGCGATCGCTGGAACCGTGGCGCTCATCGGGGTGTGCCTGTTTGTGGTGAAGGAGCCGTACCGGCTGGCGCGCGTGGTGAAGTTTTTCGATCCGGAATTCAAGATCGTCGAGAAATTCGACCCGCAGGGCAGAGTCAAAAGCCGTCTGCAGAAGTCGCTCACCACGCGGGATACCAACTACCAGTTGCAGCAATCGAAGATTGCGGTGGGCGCGGGCGGCGTTACGGGTCTGGGATTGATGAACGGCAGGCAGAAGCTGCTCTACTTGCCCGAGGCACACACGGACTTCATTTATGCCGTGGCCAGCGAGGAACTGGGGCTGATCGGGTCGGCCGGACTGCTTGTCGGTTTCTTCATGATTCTTTGGCGGGGCTGGCGTGCTACGTTTCGCATGAACGATGACTTTGGGCGTTACCTGGCGCTGGGGGTGACGGTGGTGATTGTAGTTCAGGGGCTGATCAACATCAGCGTGGTGCTGGGCATGATGCCTACGAAGGGCATCCCGCTGCCGATGATCAGTTCGGGCGGTAGTTCGCTGCTAAGCACGCTGGCGTCGCTGGGCATTCTGATGAATGTGTCGGAGCATGCGGGGTGAGGAGTAGCACGGGCCTCCCGGCCGGTGTTTCACAGGCAAGGATGCCTGTGCTACCTGGATGAGTAAAACGTTCGTGATGGCCGGCGGTGGGACGGGCGGACATGTCATTCCAGCGCTGGCGGTGGCGCGTGAGTTGCGCCGCAGGGGGCACGAGGCGGTGTTTGTGGGGACGGATCGCGGGCTGGAGGCCAAGCTGATTCCACCGGAAGGCTTTCGCCTGGAGAAGATCGAAATCGGCGGATTGAACCGGGTCGGTATGCGGCAGAAACTGGCTACGCTGTGGCGCCTGCCGTTTACGACTATGGCTTGTGGGAAATTTGTGCGTCGAGCGTCGGCGGTTTTCAGCATGGGAGGGTACGTGGCTGGACCGCCGGTGATGGCGGGTCTGATCCGCCGGGTGCCAGTGGTAGTGATGGAGCCGAATGCGGTTCCGGGATTTACCAATCGCGTGATCGGAAAATTCGTTTCTGCGGCGCTGGTGTCGTTTCCGGAGACCAGCCGCTATTTTCCGGAAGGGCGCACGGAAGTGACGGGTCTGCCCGTTCGCGAGGAGTTTTTTCGCGCGCCGCCTAAGCAACGAGGTCCCGTGTTCAACCTGCTAATCACCGGTGGAAGCCAGGGATCGCGCACGCTGAACCGGGCTTCGCGCGAGAGTTGGCCACTGTTTCGACAGGCGGGATTTCCAGTCCGCGTGGTGCACCAATCGGGGAAGGCGGGGTTTGAGGAATTGCGAACGGCTTTCGCCCAGTCGGGATTGGAAGGAGAAGTGACGCCCTTCATCGGCGATATGCCGGCAGCCTTCGGCGAGGCCGATTTGGTAGTGTGCCGGTCGGGCGCCGGGGCCGTCTCGGAACTGGCGGCGGCGGGAAAGCCATCGATCCTGGTTCCCTTTCCGTTTGCTGCCGACGATCACCAAACGCGCAACGCGGAAGCCCTGGAGCGCGATGGCGCGGCGCGCGTGGTTCGCGACGCGGAGATGACTGGCGAGAAATTGTTCACCCTGGTGAAGGAGCTTTCCGAGCGGGCCGGAGCGCTCGAGGGCATGGCGGAAGCGGCCCGCAAATTTGCCAAACCCGGCGCGGCCGCGAGGGCGGCGGGAATTCTGGAGCAGGTGGCGCGCGATTTCAATTGACACCAGCAGCGTTAGCCGAAACAATATACTATTCAAATGTTTTTTCGCCCCCAGCACCTGCACTTCACCGGTATTGGCGGAATTGGTATGAGCGCCATTGCCGAGGTGCTGCTCAACCTGGGCTACGAGGTGAGCGGATCGGACCTGAAACTGTCGCCGATCACGGACAAGCTGGCAGGGATGGGAGCGCGGATTTATGAAGGCCACGCAGCTTCGAACGTGACCGGTGCGCGGGCATTGGTGGTCAGCTCGGCCGTGGATGAAGAGAATCCCGAAGTACAAGAGGCGCGCCGATTGCAGATCCCGGTGATTCCGCGGGGCGAGCTGCTGGCGGAACTGATGCGGCTCAAGTACGGAATCGCGGTTGCGGGCAGCCATGGGAAGACGACCACTACCTCGATGACGGCGACGATTCTCAACCATGCGGGTCTCGATCCGACCGTGATGGTGGGTGGCCGTGTGGCGACCATGGGCGGCTCGAACGCACGCGTGGGGCGGAGCGAGTTCTTAGTAGTAGAAGCGGATGAGAGCGATGGCTCTTTTCTGAAGCTGGCGCCGATCATTGCGGTCGTTACCAACATCGACCGCGAGCACCTGGACCACTATCCTTCCATCGAAGCCATTCGCGCGGCGTTTATCGAGTTCATCAACAAAGTGCCGTTCTATGGCGCGGCCATTGTGTGTCTGGACGATCCCAACGTGCAGGGGATCCTGCCGCAGATCAAGCGGCGGACGATCACGTACGGGACGACTTCGCAAGCCGATGTGGAAGCCACGGAGGTGACCACGGAGCACTTCGGCAGCGAATATCGGCTGCGCTACCGCACGCGCGACCTCGGGCGCTTCGAATTGCACGTTCCCGGGCGCCACAACGTGCTCAACTCGATGGCGGCGGTAGCGGCTGCGATAGAACTGGAAGTGATGCCGGATTTAATCCGCGAAGCTCTCGCGAAGTTCACGGGAGTGGAACGGCGCTTCCAGATTCGCGGTCGGGAGAGCGGGATTACGGTTGTGGATGACTACGGCCACCATCCGACGGAGATCCGGGCGACGCTCGATGGCGCCCGCCTGTGCGGATTCCGCCGCATCCATGTGCTGTTCCAGCCGCACCGCTACTCGCGCACGCTCCACCTGATGGATGAATTCGCCGGCTCGTTCCACCAAGCTGACACGCTGTTTGTAATGGACATCTACGCGGCTTCGGAAAAGCCGATCGAGGGAGTCACAGCGGAAGTACTGGCCGAGCGCGTCCGGCAGTTTGGACATCGGCGGGCCGAGTACGTGGGCACCATGGCACGCGGCGTGGAAGCTTTGTACCAAACCGCCCAGGCGGGAGACCTGGTGCTTACGCTGGGGGCCGGCAACGTCTGGCAAGCCGGCGAAAAGTTGCTGGAAAAACTGAAAGCGGAAGGACCGGGGAGTCAAAATGCCGCGTGAATCGAAGCCCAGGCCCAAGCGATGGAATTGGCGGCTGGTGTTTTCGATTGCCGCGCTGGCACTGGTCGGTGTCTCCACCGCCGTGGCCGCTCTGAAGGTGCGCCGGTTTGTGGTTACCGATCCGCAGTTCAATCTTTCGCGAAGCCACAAGGATGCGCTCACGCTGGAAGGAGTGCACTATGCTTCGCGATCCAAGATTTCCCGCGTGTTTGCTCCCGATTTCGACCGGAGTATCTTCGCCATTTCGCTGGATGCACGCCGGCGCGAGCTTTTGGCGCTCGATTGGGTGGCCGACGCCTCGGTTTCGCGTATGTGGCCCGACCGGCTGCTGGTGCGGATTCGGGAGCGCCAGCCAATCGCCTTTGTGAGCTCGCGCTCGGGCGTTTTGCTCATCGATGCTTCTGGTGTTCTGCTGGATCCGCCACCGCAGGCGCAGTTCACATTTCCAGTGCTGAGCGGCGTCCGCGAGAAGGATCCTCCGGAGCAGCGTCGCGACCGCGTGCGCACGTTCTTGCGGGTACAGGAGGAGATGGGCTACCTGCTCAAGGACGTTTCCGAGGTGGATGTGGCCGATCCGGACAACATCCGGCTGGTGGCGCAGGTGGGGAATCGCGCGCTGGAGCTGCTGTTGGGCGACATGAATTTCGCGCGGCGTTACCAGAACTTTCTGGCGCACTATCCCGAGATCCAGAAGCGGTCTCCGGGAGCGAAGCTGTTTGATCTCCGGCTGGATGACAGAATCACGGTAAAGGAATAGGGCCCCATGGCAGTGAAACCCGTTTATGCAGTAGGCCTCGATGCTGGAAGCCGCGCCACCCGCATGGTGGTTTGCGCGCTCGAGGATGGGTTCCTGCGCTTTCTCGGGTACGGCATCGCGGAATCGGAAGGGTGGCACAAGGGCCGCATCGCCAACCAAAAACTGGTGTCAGAATCCATGGTGACCGCGTTGCGCCAAGCCGAAGCGGCCGCTGGAATTTCGATCGAAGCCACCGTGGTAGGGATGGGCGGGCAGAGCCTGAAAGGCGCGAATGGCCGAGGCGTCGTCGATTTGGGCCATGAACGCGAGATCGATCAGCGCGATGTGAACCGTGTGGTGAGCCGGGCGTCGCGCGTGCAGTTGCATGAAGACCGGATGGTGCTGCAACTGTTTCCGCAGGATTTCGTGCTGGACGACCGGCCGGGCCACCGCGACCCTCGCAAAATGCTGGCCACGCGCCTGGAGCTGCAAGTTCACCTGGTAACCTCCTCCGTTCAGGAGCACAACGCGCTGGTCGGCGCCGTAAACCAGGCGCATCTCGCGGTGGAAGAGACTGCATTCGAGGGCTTGGCCGGCTGTTA
>Ga0335077_10010419_pt1 | contig 11569 bp, 10 predicted proteins | sample Lox_Sample_31_FD_207151 | JGI IMG/M metagenome (GOLD analysis project Ga0335077, IMG submission 207151) | Soil microbial communities from Loxahatchee National Wildlife Refuge, Florida, United States - Lox_Sample_3.1 | ecosystem: Environmental > Terrestrial > Soil > Wetlands | place: USA...
TCGGAAAATCCATCCGCCGTACTTCAGCGCTTCGGGACTTCACCCAAAAAGTGCAGGGAGACCTCCGTCTCCCCCTTGACTTTTACTTATCATGGATGTCCCCGTTTCTCTGCCCCTAGCCCGCATCACTTCGGCGAACCGCTAAGCTTCAACTGCTTGAGAATATCCAACTGGTCGAATTCCGACCATTCCTCGGTGATTCTGCCGTCTTGAATACGCCAGATCGTAATACCGCGAAGCTCGCCCTTCTGCCCCGTTGCCGGAATCCCGTTGCGCTCGCCTGTGTTGGTTCCAGTTCCCGTCCATAGCACGGCAACCAGATCTCCTTCGGCGACAGCCAGACTCACTGTCATTTTCAAGTCCGGGAATGCCGATTTCCAGCCGCGCGCAGCGTCCTGATCTTGTTTCAGGCCGATATCGCGGTGATGATGTCCATGGTTCACGAACGAAGGTGAGTAAATCTCGTTGGCCACCTCAAACCGGCCTTGGTTGAAGATTTCCTCAAAGACTCGTTTTGCGACCGCCTTGTTGGCCTCGAGCGCGTCGCCGGCCCACAGGGACGATGCAGGATAGATGGCTGACAAAAACAAACCTACAAAGAGTCTCATGCCGCAGAATACGCAGGCAATTGATCTACAGTTCGCGTGCTTACAAATCTTTACGGGACACCGACCCGGCGTCTATCGTGGTTCGCGTTGTCTGTACTTGCGTCTCGCCATGCGGCACTCAGCGGCTGGCGCGCGTGGAGGCCGGCGGTTTCATGTGGAACACCAGCCGCGCGATGGCCTGGATGGGACGGCCGTTTTCCTGAAACGGTTGGAATCTCCACTGCTTCACGGCGTCTGCCGCGGCATCCACCAGCTTCGGATCACCCACCACGATGATTGTGCTGTACACAGAACCATCGGTTTCTACGTAGGCGTCGATCTCCACGCGGCCTTCAATCTTCCATCGGCGGGCCGCTTCCGGGTAAACCGGCTCGACTTTGTGCAATACGGCGGCGATTGACTCCGGATAGCCAAAGCGTTTCGGCTCATCGTTTGCATACAGCCGGGCAAAGGCGCCCGCCGCCAGGCAGAAACACAACCACACCACACAGGTTCTTGCGAGTTCGAGTCTTGGTCGTAACATCGGACGTGTCATAGCCCCTTCATCGGCTGGCACGACAAACTTCTTTAGGGTTCTATCCGGGTTTGGCGGCGATACAGTTGCCATGCTCGTCTGCCGATATCCTCAACAGGCTCAGTAGGTCTGCGGACGCTACGCACAACTGTGCGCATGAGGAGGCAAGTTCGTATGAAGCACTGGAAGATCTCCACACAGTTCTGGACCATTCTGGCTGCGGCCTGGCTGGCGGGGACCGGTGCTGCAGCGTTCCTGTTGTACCGCGTGGGGACCATTTCCTCGGCTTACAACGAGACGTTCACCAGAGGCATGGAACAGCAAGATGCAGCGCGGGTGATGCAAGTGACCTTCAAAAAACAGGTACAGGAATGGAAGGACATCCTGCTGCGGGGTCACGACCCGGCGGCCCTCGCCAAGTACACCGATGCTTTTCATCAACAAGAGAAGAAAGTGACCGGCTTGGCGGAATGGTTGAAGGGCGCAGTCGAAGATCCGGAAACACAATCGTTGCTCAGTGACTTCGCGCGCGCCCACGCTGCCATGGCAGGCAAATACGAAAATGCCCGGAGCGCGTTCACTGCCGCCCAGGGTCAGAATCCATACGCAGCCGACGCTATGGTCAAAGGCCAGGACCGCGCCCCTACGGACTTGATCGACAAGATAGCGGCACGGCAGGTGGCGCGCGTGAAAGGCCTGATGGCAGCCCAGAAAGAGGCGGTGGCGCACGAGCAGCGCATGATCGTGGTCGCGCTCGCAGCAGCACTCGTCGCCATCGCCGCTATCTCGATAGCCGTGGTGCGCCGGATAAGCGCTTCTCTGTGCAGGGCTGTGGCGGATCTGACGGAGGGCACTCACCAGGTGGCCACGGCAGCGTCTGAGATATCCTCCGCCAGCCAGGCCGTGGCGCAAGCTACCGCCGAGCAGGCTGCTTCGATCGAACAGACCACTGCATCGGGTACGCAAATCACTGCGATGACGGCCAAGGATGTCGACGATTCCAAACGTTCCGCCGAACTGATGGAGCAAGTGGACCATCGGGTAACGGAAGTTAACCAAGCGCTGGCTCAGATGGTCACATCCATGAAGGAAATCAACGCTTCCAGCCAGAAGATCTCGCAAATCATCAAGGTCATCGACGAAATTGCGTTCCAGACCAACATTCTGGCGCTGAACGCCGCCGTGGAAGCCGCGCGAGCAGGAGAGGCCGGCCTGGGCTTTGCCGTGGTCGCCGACGAGGTTCGCAACCTGGCGCAGCGGAGCGCGCAAGCCGCCAAAGACACGACAGCGCTCATCGAGGAATCGATTGCCCATTCGCACGCAGGCAGCGGGAAGCTGGAACAGGTGGCGGCAGCCATCCACGGCATTACGGAAAGCACCCGCCTGGGCAAGACCCTCGCCGCGGAAGTCAAGCTCAATAGCGAAAAACAGGCTCGCGCCATGACCACCGTTTCCGAAGCTCTGACACAGATCGAGCAGGTGACGCAACACGTGGCGGCTAACGCTCAGCAAAGCGCTTCAGCCGGCGAGGAACTGAACTCTCAGGCCGCCGCACTCCGGCAAGTCGCCGTCCATCTAAGTTCCATGGTCACCGATTAGCGCGCTCTTCAGCATGCTAATGGACCTGAAGGGATAGAACTCTGAAATAGTTCGCACGTTCCCTATGAATGATGTTCTGGCCCGGGTAGACTTGAGACGTGGCGAATAAATTCAATTCCGCACTCCATCCCGATCTCAGCGGCCGCGTCGCAATCGTTACCGGCTCGAGCCGCGGCATCGGCAAAGCCCTCGCGATCCGCCTCGCCCAGGAAGGCGCCGACATCGTGGTCGCCGCCAAGAGCGAGCAGTCCACCGACCGCCTGCCCGGTAGTATCCATGAAACCGCAGATGCCGTGCGCGCCCTCGGCCGCCGCGCGCTCGCGGTTCCGACCGATGTCCGCGATGAAGACGCCATCCGCAACCTGATCGAAAAGACCGTCGCCGAATTCGGCCGTCTCGACATCCTGATTAACAACGCCGGCGCCATCTGGGCGCAACCCATCCTCGAAACGCCGCCCAAGCGCTTCGACCTCATGATGGGCGTCAACGTCAGCGCCGCTTACATCGCGTGCTACTACGCGCTTCCCCACATGATCCGCCGGCAGTGGGGCCACATTCTCAACATGTGCCCGCGTCTCCATACGAATCCATCGCCAGGCCGGGTCGGTTACAGCATCTCTAAGCACGGCATGGCCAGCCTCGCCATCGGGCTCGCCGCCGAACACAAGAAGGACAACATCGCCGCCAACACGCTATGGCCTCGCACCATCATCGAAAGCCAGGCTTCCATCAACTGGAAAATGGCCGACCGCTCCCAGTGGCGCACGCCTGAAATCCTTTGCGACGCCTCCTGCGCCATCCTCGCCCAGGAGCCGCACACATCGACCGGCCGTCAGTGGATCGACGAACAGGCGCTAACCGAGCTAGCGGGGATGACGAACTTCGACCATTACTGGTGCGAAGGCAGGGCGCCGGAGAAGCCGATTTACATTGATCGGTGGTGAAATCCCTCGTAGGTACTTGTGTGCACTTCGAATCGGTGGGCCAGCCTGAAGCAGAAAGCAGAAATCAGATATCACGCTATCCCACGATTTGCGGCGGAGTGCACCTCCCCTCCGACCAGGCCCCTACTTCCCCCGCCCCGCAGCCTCCGCCTTGCGGATGGCTTTTTCGCGCAGATCCCAGGAGCCCATGGCCTTCTCCGCGCCTTCCCGCGCCATGTCGCTGCTCAGCCGCCGCTCGGCCTCGTCGAATGTGTCCTCGGCGTCTAAGCGAGCGCGCTCGGCCTCGTCGTCGGCTTCCTTCACGCGTGCGACTGCGCGCTTGATTTCCGAATCGACGTCCTTCGCCTCTTCTTTGGCTTTTTCGTACCGGTGTTTCCCCTTCAGGTTGCCATTGAGAGATGCCAGCGCTTCCAACTCCCGGTAGGCCTTTTTCAGGTCATCGCTCCAGGAAGCTTTTACCTTCTTTTCCGCCTCGGTGAGCGCGTCTACGGCCCGGTCGGCGGTCGCACGCACGCTGCTTTTTTCCCAAAGCCATCGCCAGACACCCCACTCCTTCGCCCGGGTCATTAACGCTCTGGCTTCTTCCACTTCGATGAGCTTACGCATATAGGCGGAAATCCCCCTCGCTATCTCCTTTGCAAGATCGGTGCCAAAAATGCGGCAGATTTTCCTGTCCGAACCGCTCATTTCTATCGCATAATCAATTCGGATATCCCTGTATGAATCTAGCTGAACGATGGATGTGTGCGGTCGTGCTTTGCCTGCTGGTTCCAGCGCTTCAGGCCCAGCCATTGAAGCCGGAAACCCAGCGTGATTTTGATTCCTACGTCCAATCCGCGGAAACGCGCATGGACGCGCAAAAGGCCTTCGTCGCTGCCGATTCCGATTCCGTTCTCAATGAGCAGCTCGTTCGCGGCCGGCAAATTCGCACCATTCCGGCCAACGGAGCGAACCCGCACCAGCTCAATGGCGGGCAGCTCTACGACTGGATCGGCCTGGTCTTCATTCCGGACGGCAGCCTGGATCGCACGATTCGCATGCTTCAGGACTACGACCATCGCGCCCTGTATTTCCCTGAGATTTTGTCTGCGTCCAAGCTTCTGTGCCACACCGGAGAGAATCACTTCCGGTTCACCATGCGCCTGAAGGAACCTGCCGTCCTCGACGTAGAAAGCGACGTGGTCTGGCAGCGCGCCGGCGCCGGGCGCTGGCGCTGCCGCTCTTACTCCACCAGTGTCCGCGAAATCGGCAAGGAACACGGATACGCGCTGCGTCTGTACTCCTACTGGCGATTCGCCGAGGCGGCGAAGGGAGTCTATGTGCAGGCCGAGACCATCACGCTGAGCCGGGAATTCAGCGGCTTCACGCGCGCGCTCGGCTCTATGGTGGGCATCAACCCGGAGAAGACTCTGAAGCGCACGCTGGCATCGATGAGGGAGTCCACGCTAAAACCGGGACTGCAGATCGCCGGTCTGCCCGCCGGACTGGCCGAATGCACGGCTCCGGAGAAAACAGAATAGGGCGTTCATGTCGGGTTCGACCTTTGACTTCGATTTCATCGTAATCGGCTCCGGCTTCGGCGGCAGTGTCACCGCGCACCGCCTCACCGAGAAGGGATATAGGGTGGCCGTCATGGAGATGGGCCGCCGCTGGACGCCGGAAAACCTCCCCACCACCAACTGGTTGCTGTGGCGCTGGATCTGGCGGCCGAACCTCGCGCTGCGCGGCTTCTTCAACATCGAAATGTTCCGCCACGTGGTCATCATGCACGGCTGCGCCGTCGGCGGCGGGTCGATCACTTACGCCAACACCCTGCTCGTGCCCACGGATTCGATTTGGGACAAGGGGTCCTGGGCGGGCCTTGCGCCGTGGAAAACCGAGATGCCCGCCCACTACCAGACCGCCATCAAGATGCTCGGCGTTACCGAGAACCGGATCCTCGGGCCGTCGGACCATCTGCTTCAGCGCGTGGCTGATGCGGTAGGCGTGGGCGATACCTTCTACCGGACTCATGTCGCCGTTTTCCAGGCGCCCGAAGGAGAAGCCGGCGGCAAGACCTACCCCGATCCGTATTTTGGCGGTGAGGGCCCGGAGCGGACCACCTGCATCGGGTGTGGCGGCTGCATGTTGGGCTGCCGCTACAATTCAAAGAATTCGCTGGATAAGAATTACCTATACCTGGCGGAGAAGCACGGCGCGCGCGTACATGCCGAAACCAAAGTGGTCGACGTTCGGCCCCTCGGGAACCCTGACGGCCGCGACGGTTACGAGGTGCAGACGGTGAAGTCCACCGCCTGGTTGAGCAGAGAGCCGAGCCGCTTCACCTGCCGGGGCGTGGTTTTTGCGGCGTCTGCTCTCGGTAGCATGGATCTACTATTCCGCCTGAAGGAGAGAGGTTCCCTCCCCGCGATCAGCAATCAGCTCGGCAATCGCGTACGCACCAACGCAGAATCGCTGATTGGGGTGCGGGTTCCCAAGAGCAAAGAAGATCTGTCGAAGGGGATCGCGATCGGGTCCGGCGTCTACATTGACGAGTACACGCACATTGAGGCGGTCCGTTACCCTGAAGGCGCTGACGCGATGGGTTTCCTCAGCACTGTGATGACGGGTGGCCGGCGCGGCCACACGCGAATTCTGCTGTGGCTTCGTACTCTCTTCCATTCGTTGCTGCGCCATCCCATCAGGACCATTCGGTGCCTGCATCCGTTTGGCTGGGCACAAGAGTGTCTCATCATGCTCTGCATGCAGACGTTAGATGGTCACATCGATATGCGGATGGGGCGGCTGTGGTTCTGGCCGTTCCGGAAAACTCTGGTGAGCCGGGGCAAGAAAATCCCGACTTTCATTCCGCAGGCGAACGAATTTGCGCAGAAGGCCGCGACGTTGATGGGTGGGACTCCGATGAGCATGGTCACGGAGATCCTGTTCGACGTTCCGGCCACGGCGCACATTTTGGGCGGCTGTCCCATGGCGGGGTCGGCGGAGGAGGGCGTCGTGGACGAGCGGAACCGCGTCTTTGGCTACAAGAACATGTATATATGCGACGGCTCAGTGATCGCGGCGAACCTGGGCGTCAATCCAAGTCTCACCATCTGCGCGCTCACCGAGCGGGCAATGAGTTACATTCCACCCAAGTCCTAGTGGGCGATGTTCTTGCCGAAGTTGAACGCCGGGCCGACCGAGAAGCGCACAGTGTAGCGGCCGTCCCTCAGCAAATCGTTAAACAGGTGATCGTAAACCAGATCCGCCTGCGTTCGCAGCCCAAAATGGTGCGTAAAGAGGATGTCGAAGCCGCCACCGAAACCGACGAACCCCACCCAGTCGGACTTAGTCGAAGACGGTACCAATTGCGCCACGATGCCCTTTGCGATCGGATCTGCGGGCTTCGGAGTCGCCACTTCGCGTATCGCGCCGGCATAAACGGGCCGGAGAAAGAGAGTGAGTTGAGAGAAGTGGCGATAGGCAAGCTGGGGACCGACGGCGAAGGTTTGCGTCGTGGAATGGGTGGGTACAGCCAGGGTGTACCCAGCAGGGATCAGGCCCGCAGCGGCCATCTTGGCGAGTTGCGCGCCGAGTTGCTGCTGTAAGGAACTTGGCAGCAAGGTCGGGGTAATGGACATGTCCCCGGCTGCGTTGGTGTAGTCGAAGCCCAAGGAGTACCAGGTCCTTGGCCTGACGCCGACTTGCATGGCAAAGCCGTTCTCAAAGAGGCTGACATGCGGACTGTTCAGGAAGCCGTACCCTATGAACGCGTCGTAGCGGGTGACAACTTCCTGCTCGGCAAAAACGGGCGAACCCGCAACCAGTAAAGTGACAGCGAGCATCGCGAATATCCATCGTTGAGTTGGCATCGATACCTCCCGCCGGCAGGCTTTCGGGAAAAGCAGCCTGCAGGGCTTGTGGTCCAGGGTGCTTTTGTTTGTGGACGGAATGTAGGCGGCGTGACAGGAACAAACTCCGGCACCGGCGGCGCCCCCTGCCCGCTGCCACACGCCACACCACGAGAGTATTTAGATCGAAAACGCCTGCAGGTATCCTGCCGAATCGAAGCCGCTCAGGAACATGGGATCAAATTGTCTTCTGGGTGAGAAAACGCCAACTGGGCGTGCGTGAAACCGCGCAATTTGCGAGATAATCAGCTCTCTAAATCTTTATCTGCTTGCAACGGTAGCAAGCGCGCCTCAGAATTAAAGCAAGAGCGATTGCCCGATGGCACGTCCGTTTCAGTTACCACGTCCTGCACTGGTTGTGTTGGCAGTGGTCTTCGCGGGGGCCACTCTTCTGTACAGCTTTCTGTGGTTGGCAGCGGTGCGATGGGGGTTGCCCGCAGTAGAACTGGGTTATTACCCAGTGTACCTGTCAGCCGAGCACGCACAGCTCATCAGAGAAGTTTACACGGACAGTCCGGCCGAGCGGGCTGGACTCCGGGCTGATGACCGCATCATCGCTGTCAACGGGCAGCGCCTGGAGAACCCGGGTACCACAGACACGATCTGGCGGCGCGCAAAACCGGGTGAGACTGTTCAGCTAACCATTCAACGGCCGGGCCGGGCCGCGCCCATTGTCCTGACTGGCGTGTTTCGAAAACGGGTCTCGGGACCGCGCAAGGAGGGCATGGCGGAATACTTCGCCGGCGAGATCCGCGGGTTATTTCCAGTGCCTTTTGTCGTTGTCGGTTTGGCTGTCCTGTTTCTACGAGTCGATGATCCGCACGTTTGGCTCCTGGCACTGATGTTCGCGAGCTTCACTACTTCGCCGGGCATACCTAACGATTTCGGAAGCGTGGCTCCGGTATTGAGGCCGTTTGCCAAAGCCTACCAGTCGGTGTTTGTGAGTTTGTTGGGTCCATTGTTTTACTGGTTCTTTGCGGTGTTCCCGACGCGGTCGGCTCTGGACCGGCGCGCACCGTGGCTGAAATGGGCCTCGCTTCCGCAAAGCCTTCTTTTTGCGATACCGGGTTTTCCGTCCGGCGGGTTGCGGGATCCGGCTCCCGTAGCCGCACTGCTGAGGGACACGGCCGCTCAAAGGGTTCCGCTGTACCACGTTTTCGGTTTTATGGCCCTAGGCCTGATTTGCATGGCGCACAACTACTTCCACGCGGCTAATGCGGAGGTGCGGCGCAAGATGCGCGTGATCTTTTGGGGCACGGCGCTCGGCGTGCTGCCGGCCGCGGTCAGAGCCTCGGCAATTTCATTCGCCGATCTTGAATCTCCCTGGTGGCTAGATACCTTGGTCGTCGTACTCCTGTTCCTTTTTCCTCTCTCGTTTGCGTACGCTGTGGTGAAGCACCGGGTACTGGAGATACCGGTGCTGCTAAAGAGGAGCGCACGCTATGTGCTGGTGCAGCGGGGATTCACGGTTCTGCTTTCGGCTCTGAGCATCGGGTTAACGGTGCTGTTCGCCTTGGCGTTCCCACGGTATCTGCAAGCGGCAACCAGCGCGGACGCAGCGCAACCGGCCGCCGTCGCTCTTGGAGCGATTTTCGGAACAGGACTGCTGTGGGGAGGATGGCGGGTCCACCGTCAGGTGAGCGGGAAAATCGATCGCGCTTTTTTCCGCAGCGCATATGATGCGCGCGTGATTCTGGAGGATCTGGCGGAGAAAACGCGCACGGCCACGGGCTCGGCGGAGCTTGCGCATCTGCTCGAGGGCCATCTCGAGGAGGCGCTGCATCCCAGTTCCCTGGTTGTGTATCTTCAGCGGGGCAATGGCGAGTTGGCCGCGGCGACCGGCGCCGTGCCGCAGGGGCTGGAGCGCATTTCCGCGAACCTGCCGCTCGTGGCGGAATTGAGGCGACACGCGCGGCCGTGGGATTTCCCACCCGCGGGCGGGGATGGCGCTTCCGGATGGTCCACGCTGGCGCCACTTCACGCGGAATGCCTGGTTCCGATTCCGGGACACGGCGGACATTTGGCGGGTCTGCTGGCTCTGGGTCCGCGGCTTTCCGAGGAACCGTACTCGCGTGAGGACAAGCGTCTGCTGGCGTCGGTGGCGAGCCAGGCGGGCACGGCGGTGGACAACATCCGCCTGGCCGAAGAGATTGCCGAACGGATGGAGAGCGAGCGGCGGACGGCGCGCGAGATGGAGATCGCCAAAGAGGTGCAGACGCGGCTGCTTCCGCAATCTCCGCCGCGCCTGGAAACGTTGGAGTGCGCGGCGCAGTGCATTCAGGCGCGGTCGGTGGGCGGGGATTATTACGATTTCCTGGATCTCGGTTCGGGCCGTGTGGGCTTCGCGCTGGCGGACGTTTCGGGAAAGGGCGTGCATGCCGCGCTGCTGGTGGCGAATCTGCAGGCGCTGCTGCGCAGCCAGAGTGGCGTTTATCCCGGCGACCCGGTGCGGATGCTCGAGAACGTGAATCAGATGTTGTGGAAGTCTACGGCGCCGGAACATTACGCCACCCTGTTCTATGGGATGTACGATGATGCGACGCGCGGGCTCTTGTATGTCAATTGTGGTCACAATCCTCCGGTGTTGCTGCGCAGCGACGGGACGGTGGAACGGCTGAAGGCGACGGCGCTGGTGATCGGGATCTTTGAGCGGTGGGAGTGCTCGGTGAGGCAGGTGCAGCTTGGTCCCGGCGATGTGCTGGCTATCTTCAGCGATGGCGTGACCGAAGCGATGCGAGGCGAGGAAGAGTTCGGGGAGGAGCGCTTCATTGACGAGCTGCGTGCCCGGGCGCGGCTGCCGGTGAGCGAGATGGTGGCGGCGATTTTAGGGAGCGTGCAGGAGTTCAGTGAGGGGACGCAGTCGGATGACTTGACGTTGGTGATTGGGAGGGGGTGCGGAGTAGAGTAGGTAGCGGCGGCGGGAGGCAGTGCAAGGTTGCGTCTGTAACCGGGTTTTACCTGGGCATAACCGATAGCGCTCCGAGTGCTGCCATGACGGAATGCCTGAGGGCGGATTGCCCGCCAACTGGAAAATAGAGAAATCGAGATGAAGCTGGCTCTTCGAGTCCTGTGGTGCTTGGGGTGGTTTTTTCTCGCAGTCGTGTCATGTCACTCCTGCAGCTGCCAGCGCCAGTCGGTGGAAAGCGCATATTCCAATGCCGAGATTGTATTTCAAGGGAGAGTGCAATTTATTCAAGGTGCGGTTACATCAGGCACGTGGCCAGCAGGCACTGTTGACTTCAAAGTATCGAAGGTCTGGAAAGGTAACGTGACTCGGGATTTTCAAATGCCTGCCGTTGTTTCCGGTGGAAGCTGCATTGGCTTCTATCCCTTCCTGTTGAAGCCCGGCGGCGAACTGCTAGTCTATGCGAACCAATTATCCTGGACGCCTAAGGGGGACAAAGCCTATTTCACGAATGCCTGCGCGGGAACTAAGTTGTTAAGCACCGCTACGTCGGATCTATTGATTCTGAAGAAGCTGTCTTCCAAACGGAAGCGCCCCGTCGGGACTGCAAGGTCGCACTAGCGAACCGTCTTGCACGACGGGGAAATGAGGGACGGGCGAACAAGGCGGGACAGTATACTCAATTCGCGATTCTTACGCCTGCTACACGCTCAAACGCCTGGGGAAAGAAATCCGGGACAGTACATCAAATCGGATTTCTTGGAGCGAATGATCGTGTATTGAGTGTACTTTCCCGAGTTTCTCCCGATCAGTTCATCACGGGACTTGATGTTGCAGAAGATGGGCTCACCAGACGCTCGCAACAGAGTACCAAAGAAGGCGCGGTTGTCCGTCCTGCATCCGCCATGTGAAATCCTCCTGTGCATCTCCTTTATCAAAGGTAAACGGAACCCGGTGACAGACGGAACGTTCGCCTCCCATCACCCATCAACGCGACGAACATCGGTTCAGTTGAGAATCATGTCGCCCAGGCGACACCCGCGAGCATGAAAATGGCGAAGAGGGCTCGTGCCAGAGGGGACATCCATGATAAGTAAAAGTCAAGGGGG
>Ga0335077_10010420_pt1 | contig 11569 bp, 8 predicted proteins | sample Lox_Sample_31_FD_207151 | JGI IMG/M metagenome (GOLD analysis project Ga0335077, IMG submission 207151) | Soil microbial communities from Loxahatchee National Wildlife Refuge, Florida, United States - Lox_Sample_3.1 | ecosystem: Environmental > Terrestrial > Soil > Wetlands | place: USA: Florida...
GGACGCGCTCGGCGACCAGGCTGCGCTCCTGTGGATCCCGCAAATCCCATCCGTGACGAATGCCATTGAAATCAGCGAAGGACATAGGCGAGAAAGCAGTATATACTCGCTTACAATTTTGAAAAGTAACTATTATTTTCTACGACTAAGAGGTGTGCCTCGCCAAATTCAAGGGCGCATGTGAAATCAATAACATACAAGAACACCGCGTAACATGTTACATGGACGAGAATCGCCTCGTGCGGAGTTTTTGGCGAAGGACAGGTCTTCGTTGCGTCCGTGAAGCGGGTCTTCTTCAAAATCACTAAAGATGTCTACGTGAGAAACGTTACCGTTGACAATGAATCCGATTGGAAAGAATGCGGCACGCTCAGAAAACTGATAGGACATGGTGATGCGCATGCTGTCCGTCTGTATGCACCCTCGGGTGAAATGTCGGCCGCGTTCGCTCTTCTCGACCTTTTTAGCAATCAACTGAAACTCAGTGCTGTCGGAAAGTTAATCACGCCGCATCATAAGCACAATGGTCAGAACCTCATTGTCCTGGGTTCGGGTATTGAGGAGCCTCACTTTGTACCTCCCCCTGAATTAGGTTTCTCCTTCAAGAATTTTGACAGTGGAGTTGAGTACTTGAAGAATGGAACTAAATTCACCGACAAAGTGACTGATCCACAGTTGAAGGTGCATGTAGTAGTGCAGCGCTGGCAGAAGAACGACGGCAAAGTAATAACTGTAATCTACGGCTCACATGCTGCCGCAATCGAAGAGGTCGTGAGGAACCTCGTTTCGGAGGGACCCGCTAGCCGTCTGATAAACAAACATTGACACATCAAGAACTGGCTGAGAACACGAATAGAGTTTGAATGTTTCTTTGCTGTCGATCTCGATCGAGACGGCACATACTTCATACCCCGTAGCATTTCGTTTGTGCCCCGGAGTAGGAAATCCGCACAGGCACTTAGCAAAAGCCGAAATACGCAAAACAGTTTCAGAAGAGGAGCATAGCGTTTCATTGGTTGGTACTCTGCCTTAGAGTAGATGTTGCCGGACGGACATTCGCTCGTCCAATGAGCAAGGAACACCGAGCTCCAGAAAACTTACCAAAGACCCGAAGTGTCGCTACGCGCGTCCTACCTACACGCTTCCGGTTTCCAATCCGCGGAGGCGGATTCTGGCGCGCGGCGAAATTCGATCTGCCCTTCGACCACCAGGGCGCTCACATGACCCTGGGGGTTTAGTTGGAAAGTGACGAGAGATTTCTGCGGAGCGGAACCTGCGCGGACATCGGTCCAGGTCACCTGGAACGTATCGTAATGCCAGTGCTTGAGCGGACCCGCGAAGGGTGCGCCTTGCCAGGTCAAAGCTCTGCCATCTTCCACGATGTGCGCATCCCCCAAGGCGCAGTTGACGTAGTGCCCGGCGTATTGCGAGAGAGCCAAGGATGGCTTGGTCCCGGGTATCTGTTTTTCGACTTCTTTGCGCGCGGCGTAGGCTTTTTCTTCCGCTGGCCTAACGCGTTGGAGGAATTCGGAGCTCCAGTCGCGTGGGGGCGCACCAAGATAAGCGTCAAACACGCGCCACATGAGCGCGGGCAGAATCTGGTTGTAACCATCGCGGTTCAAATTCACGAGGGCGACGACACCGAGTTTTTCTTCCGGGATCATCGCTACGAGTGCGTTCATACCATCAATAGCCCCACCGTGCCAGATGACTTTGCGGCCACGGTAGTCCTCGAGGAACCAGCCCAGACCGTAGAGCATGAAGTGCGTGTCGGAGGGCCAAAATCCTTTGTAGATGCTGAGATCTTCCCTAAGAACCTCCCGAGTGATGACCATTTGCGGTTCGTGAGTTTCCGTAAGTGCTGCGGCACTGACCAGGCGTTTCCCGTCGTAAGTTCCATCGTTAAGCTGAAGCTTGAGCCACTGCGCCATTTCGGCAGCGCTGGAATTGATGGAGCCAGCAGGACCGGCGTTGTCAATGTTGCGCCAGGGAATGGCTTCCGTTTTACCGTTCGTCCATGAGTGTGGATTTGCGACATCTCCTCCTGGACGGAAATCGATGGTACTCGTGTTGGTGTCCTTCATGCCGAGCGGATCGAAAATGCGTTCGCGAAGAAAGGTATCCCAAGTCTTTCCGGTGAGCGCCGGAATGATCTGGCCGCCGGCGATAAACATAATGTTGTTGTAGCCGTAGATGTAACGGAACTTGTCCACTTGCGGCAGATAGCGGGCGCGGCGGAGGACTTCGTCGCGATCAAACTGAGTGATTTCCCAGATGTAATCGGCGCGGGCTAGTGCACCACGATGGCAGAACAGGTCGCGAATGGTGAGTTCGTGGGCGACATAAGCGTCGGATAGCTGAAACTGTGGGAGGTAACGCTCGACGCGGTCGTCCCACTTGATTTTTCCTTCGTCCACCAAAATGCCGATCGCTGTGGTAGTAAACGCTTTCGAACTTGAACCGATGGCGAAGAGCGTATGTTCATCCACTGGGGCGGACTCGCCGAGTTTACGGACGCCGTAGCCCTTGGCAAAGACCACGGTGTCATTTTTGACCACGGCGATGGACAGTCCGGGAGCATCCCAATCGCGCACGGCCTTGGCCACATAGCTGTCGAGGCTCTCAAGAGGCGCTTTTTGCGCGCGGGCTGAGCGCGGAGCCAAGACCACAAAGCTCAAGGACAAAAAAGTGCAGATATGAAGGAACTGAATTGGAAGATGGGGTTTGCGAGTGCATAGAAATCCCTTCATGGAAGTCCTCCGGCTACGGCAAGAAATCATCGGCCGTGCTGGAGCGGGAAGCAGGCCCTTGAAGACTCGACCGCTCGGGGACAAATATCACCCGATGCTTGCGCGCGTCAAGTGGCTTGAGTTCCGTATGATGATGCGTTCACGCTTTTCGAACCTCGGCAAATCGCGGTTGGATTCATGCGTCGGGTCCGAATCGCGAACGCGCGAAGCATATTCCAAGCAGCCGTGTGTCTGTTATCCGCTGGTTTTCATGGTTTTGTGCTGGGACGGAGTCGCGGACAGACCCAGCATCTCACGCGCCTGCGCGGGGGTCGCCACTTCGCGGTTGAGCTCGTGCGCGATGCGCACGGCTCGCTCGACGAGTTGTGCGTTGCTCTTGGCCTTTTCGCCGCGACGGTAATAGACGTTGTCTTCGAGTCCCACGCGCACGTGCCCGCCCATCAGCAGCGCCAAGGTGGTGAGCGGGAGCTGAAAGGGGCCAATCGCAGAGCAAAGCCACAGTGTGCCTTCGGGCAGCTCCATCAGGAGGTCCAGCGTGTTCTTCACGGTTGGATAGCTGGAAGTCTGATAGCCCATCACCGTTTGAATCCAGTAGGGCTTCTCGATCAGTTTTTGCTGAATCAGATCGTTGACCACCCACGCGCAGCCGGGATGGTAGATCTCCAACTCTGGCTTGATGCCGCGCTTCTTCATCGCCGCGGCCCAGGTGCTGATCTGGCCATAACTGAAGGGCAAGCATTCGTCGTAGGTCTGCTCCGGATGCGGATGCAGCAGCGGCGGTTTGCGCTCCTTGATCTTGAACTTGCTCATGTCCGGCGCGAGATTGAGCGAAGCCACTTCCGGCCCTGCGCCGAGGCACGAAAGCCGCTCCTCCATGGTCATGTTGGGCCCGCCACCCGTCGTGTCGTTGATAATGATGCCCGGGCAGCGTTCGCGGATCTTGCGATTCACTTCCAGCCACACGTCGGTGGATTTCGCCGCACCCGGCAGATTGTGCGGGTCGCGCGCATGTACGTGAACCATCGAAGCGCCCGCGGCATAGGCGCCGTAGACCGACTCGGCGATCTCGTCGGCGGTCTCGGGAATATTTTCATTAGCTTCCTTGCCTTGAATGCCCCCATTGCATGCGCAGCAGATGATGACCGGGGGCATGCCTTCGCGGACCCTCTCCATGAAAACGTAAGAGTCGGTGTACGGCCAGTAGACCTCTTTCAGGTTCGTCATTTTGCCTTCCGTGTAGCTGGAGTTGTCCTTTTTGGGGGGTGCTGGCGATGCCTGGCGGTGTGTCCGCCTTCGAGCCAACCGGGCTGCTCGTACGCCGGCCTTGGATATTTGTAAAACCCTTCGCCCGACTTTACACCGAGTTTTCCTTCGCGAATCATCCGCTGCAACAGCGGCGGCGGTTCATCGGAAGGGTCGCCGCTCCCGCGAAAATAGATCATCTCGATGTCGCGGACGACGTCTAGGCCGATCTTGTCCATCAAGCCGCAGGGCCCAATGGGCGTTTCCCAATCGAGCATCCAGCCGCGATCGATGTCTTCCGCGGTCATATAGCCGCCGTCGAGAAGATGTAGCACTTCCTTTTTTACCGCTCGCCAGACCCGATTCGTGGCATAGCCCATGTTTTCGCGCCGCACCACGATGGGGATAAGGCCCAGCGAGCGAATCCATTTGAGCGCTGCGGCCAGCGTTTCCGGAGCCGTCCCAGGATGGCCCATCACTTCGACTTTGCGATCGTCCGGCCCACCGAAGTTCGCGTTGAAAAACTTCTCCGCCCGGCCGGTGGAGGGCGCGAGTCGCGAGCCGGGGATCGACGAAGTATTCGTCCCGATCAACGCGCCGAAAGCCGCATGGCGCCCAATCTCTTCGAGGACCTTTTTCTTCAACTCCACATTTTCCGGCACTGTTTCAATCACCAGGTCAGCGGCGGAAACGCATTGCTTGAGAGAATCGCTCGTCGAGAGCCGTTTCATCGCAGACTTCCATGTTCCAGCTTTCAGTTGCCACTTCCCCTCGCGCTGCTGAATCAGCGTACGCACCTGCGTGATCGCAGCCTTCAGCGCATCGCTGGAGGCATCGAATAGGCACGATTCCACGCCGCGCACGATACAACCGAACGCAATGCGGCGGCCCATCGTGCCCGCGCCAACAATCCCAACTCGCCGTATTTCACTCATCAGGGACGGTCTTCTTCTTTCAGGCTGCGAATCTCGCGAATCATCCGGTCCCGCCAGCGGCGAATCTTCGCGCGAGGCACGCGCCCGACCATCTTGTCGGTGGCGCGCCCGAGCCGCTCGAGCATTGTGTCATCAAACGAAGGCGTGGGATACAGGTCGTTCATGCCATCGATGTAGGCGTCGCGATAGCGCGTAAAGTATTCGCGCACGCCACCGTCGGCATTCGTATTAGCGACACCGAATGGCCCCATCAGCGCCCAACGCAGACCGATGCCGTCATGGATGACCGTGTCCACCGCATCCACGTCGGCCACACCGTGTTCTACCAACTGGACCGCTTCGCGAAGGAGCGCCGCCTGCATGCGGTTTAGAAGAAAATCCTTCACGTAGCGATTCATCAGGACCGGCTTTTGTCCGACGCTCTTCAAAAAAGTCGACGTGCGCTTGACAACTCTGGGATCCGTCTCTTTTCCCGGCAACACCTCGACCACCGGGATGAGATGCGGCGGGTTGACCGGGTGTGCAACAATGCACCGCTGCGCGCCCTTGAGTCCCGCGGCAATTTCGGTCATATCAAAACCCGATGTGCTGCTGGCCAGAATTGTTACTGGCGCGGCTAGGCGGTCGAGTGCGGCGAAAAGTGTCCGCTTTACCTCTATCTTTTCCGGTCCATTTTCCTGAACATATTGGACATCACGCAGTGCCTCGCCCAGGTCGCGATGCGACGTGATTCTCCCACGAATTGCTGCGACTTTTTTCGCCGAAAGAAACCCATCCTTGCGGTCAAATTCCAGATCCTGCTCCAACCACTCCAGAGCTTTCTGCAATTGCTTCGGATTGCTGTCGTAGGCGCGCGTCCGGCAACCCGCGCGCGCAAACACCACGATCCAGCTTCGGCCAATGACTCCGGTGCCCACGACAGCCACGTCTTGCACCAACACTTTGCGCTGCGCAGCGGAACTCATTCCGCGATGACTCCCGCCGTGAGAATCGTCTTTCTCCGCTGTTCTTCGTTGAGAGCCTTGCGAATCTTCTGCCCGCCAATCCAGAACAGCACTCCCAAGGCCGCCCACACCAGTAGCACTACCCATTCGAGCGGAAATCTTTTCCCGCCAGCAGCGTATGGCTCATAGAGAGAGAGAAACAAGATGAACAGCGAAGCGAGAACTCCGGCTCCTGCCGTGAATTGTCCGCAAGGAATGCGGTAAGCTGAGCGCAGCTCTGGTTTTCTGCGGCGCATCTTGATCACGCCCAGACAGACCAAAAGATACGAGAACGCAAAACAGCTGGAAGTTAGATTCACCATGGGAAGGATCGCGCTACGGCCAAGAAAAACGCCGGTGCAGCCAAGCAGTCCACAGAACACCACCGCGAAAACAGGAACGCGCGAGACGGCGTCAACCTTTCCAAAGTAATGGGAGATGATCCTCGCTCGCCCCAGGGAAAAAAGGACCCTCGTGCCAGCCAGGAAAATGGCGTTCAGCACGGTGATGTTTCCGAGGAGCGCGATGAGCAAAACAGTGCGTGCCAGCATCGGAGAGTGAAAGGCCACTTCGAATCCCGTGGCAGCGGGCAGGTCCAGCTTAAGGAGGCTCGACCGGGGCAACGTCATCGCACAAGCGAGAATCACGGAGCAGTAGAAAAGTGTCGTCGCACAGATCGCGAGAACAATCATCCTGCCCACCATTCTGAGGGAGGTACCTTCCGCTTTTTCTTCCAATAACTGTGCCACAGTGTTGAATCCGGATAGCCAGAAGAGCGTTGTTAGAAAAACCCCGAAGACTCCAGTCCAGAGAATTCCGGTCTCCCCTTTACGGAACAATGGCTCCAGATGCGCTGCCTTTCCAAAGCCTACTCCTACTCCAATCACCACGACCGCGAACGCGATTTTTGCGTAAGTCAGAATGTTTTGCAGCCGTGCCGCTGGCTTAATACCCAGATAGTTGAGGAACGTAATCGCAATCAAGACGATCAAAGCTAACAGCAGGCTGCCAAAATAGACCGGCGCGCCTCGGCTGATGTAGAGCGCTCGGCCCTGAATACCTGGCGCCAGGGTATCCGCAATCCAGCCGACGGATACGGCCTCGAAGACAGCAGTGGCAATATAACTCAGGGCCAGAAACCAGCCGGTGGCGAAACAGGTTCCCAGTCCAAACGTTTCATAGGCGTAAGCAACTTCTCCGCCCGATACGGGAAACAAAGCGCCCATCTCCGCATAACACAAACCGACAAGCAACATTACCGCGCCGCCTGCGATAAACGCGAGGATCGCCCCGGCCGGGCCCGCCTGGTCGAGCCAATTTCCCAACACCACGATCCAGCCGACGCCCACCATCGCGCCAAAGGCGAGCGTGAAGAACTCTCGCCCGCGCAATTCCTTTTTCAGTTGGGAAGACAATCAGATGGGCCTTTCCCCTTCATTCTCCGCGAGTCGTGCTTAGCTTTCAGATTCGACCTCTAGTGTTTATGTTGGTCGAACCAGCCAGATATATACAGGATCTTCGTGATCAGGTGACTCGGGTAGCGCCGGATGCCGTGCGGTTCGTTGGGCACGCGCACCAGGACGCTTTCGACGTTGAGCAGTTTGAGCGCGGCGTAGAACTGTTCTGCCTCGGAGATCGGAGTCCGGTAATCTTCTTCACCCGTCATGATGAGTGAGGGTGTTTTGACTTTTGCGACGCGATTCGTAAGCGAACGCTGCATGTACTGTTCGGTGTTGTCCCATGGATAGCCTGGGAACCAGTATTTGGCCGTCCAGGGGATGTCGCTGTTCAGGACGAAGCTGTACCAGTTGATGACCGGATAAAGCACCGCCGCCGCGCGGAATCGGTCGGTGTGTTCAATCGTCCAGCAAGTGAGCACGCCGCCGCCGCTGCCACCGGTCACAAAAAGATTGTTCGTATCAATGTAGCCTTTGGCGATTACCGCATCCACGCCGCTATTCATGTCGTAAAAATCGTCGCCGGGATAAGCGTGATGAATGAGATTCCCGAACTCTTCGCCGTAGCTGGTGCTGCCGCGCGGATTCGTATACAGCACAACATAGCCGGTGGAGGCCCAGGACTGCTTTTCGATGTCGAACCGATCGCCGTAGTTGGCAAACGGTCCGCCGTGAATCTCGAGAATCAGCGGGTACTTTTTCGAGGAATCAAAATCCGGCGGCTTCACGATCCAGCCTTCGATTTTGCGATGGTCTTTCGAGGACTCCCACCACAGCTCCTCTACCGCCCCTGGCTTCTTCTGGGCAAACAGCTCCTGGTTCAGTGAGGTAAGCACCTTCATCGAGCCGATCGAAATGACTGCGACTTCTCCGGGAATTGTGGGAGTGCCGTACGTGAACGCAATGGCGCCCGACTTCGCGAGCGTGAAGGAACTCCCGAAGTCATAGCTACTCGTGCCGGAAGCGAGATGGTCGGCGATTTTCTTGAACGAGCCTTCGTTTGAAAGGAAGCCGATCTTCGTGTCGCCCTGGTCTTCATAGCGCAAATAAACGCCGCTGTCGTCGGCGGCCCAAGCCGGGCTGGCAACGTCGCGGTCGAGCTTGTCGGAAATCGAGCGCGCGCCGCTACCGTCGCGATTCATGATGTAAAGCTTTGCGACCTGATAGCCCTGGTAGCGGTCGTCGAACCCGGTATAGGCTATGTGCTTGCCATCCGGTGAGACAACGGGATCGTTGTCCGGCCCTTTGCGCGTCGTGAGCGCACGTGCAGTGCCATCCGCCACGGAAAATTCGTAAATGTCTGTGTCGAACGGCTCAGCCTGATATTCGGGATGACGATTGATGGAAGCAAGCAGGTATTTGCCGTCCGGCGTCCACACCGGACGCGTGTTGATCTCCGGCCAGCCGCCATTCTGAAAGTTTCCGGTCGACACTTGCCGCGGCGCGCCGCCCTCCGCCGAAACCACAAAGATTTGCGTGTAGCCCGGCTTCAGATAACCCATATTGTTGTAGCGGTAGACGAGTTGATCGTAAACCGTTGCCGGAGCGGCCCAGTTCGCCCCAGCGGGAGGCGAAGGCAGGTTCGCGATGTGCGGAGGCTTGGCGGGAACGAGCATGGTGAAGGCGATCGATTTGCCGTCCGGCGACCAGCTAATCGCGTTGGGCGCCTCCTCGAGATTCGTAAGCTGCGCGGTCTGCCCCGAGTCCATCCAGCACACCATAATCTGCGCGTGGCCGTTTACGTCACTCACGAAGGCAAGCCGTGTGCCATCTGGAGACCAACGGGGCGAAACGTCATTCCGGTTGCCCGTGGTTAACGCGCGGTGATGTGCCCCGTCGGCTCCGATGATCCAGAGGTTCGAGTAGCGCCGGTCGGTCAGGATATCTGCGAATTCTCGTACATAGACTATTGCTTTTCCGTCGGGAGAAATCTGTGGGTCACTCGCGACTTGAATGTTGAAATCATCCATCGCTGTGATTTTTCCCGCTTTGTCCTGAGCATGCGCATTAGAAGAAGAAAGAGCCAGGCATAGCAGTACAACGAAACCGGAAAACTTCCAGGAAGCCGTCATGGAGCACCACTCGACGAGTTGGATTGGAATCAAGAATGCGGCGTATTCTACATCCGCGGCCCAAGCCTGAGTATTCGTTACGAGATAAGGACGGTACTTTTGAACGAACTGCTCGGCAGCGGAAGGGGTTCTTTTTGGGCAGTCTAAAGTTTAGATTCTGGTGTGCCTGAATTCTTGGGCTTACGGGTGAGTCTCTGAACGGGTTGTTGGGCAAGCATTGTGACAGATGCTTTGGTCGCTGGAAGTAGCTGCCCCGTCAACCAAGATCGCGCCTGTCGGGCTTTTGTCTGCGCAAGAAACCCGGCTTCTAGGGTCACGTCCTCTCCGTCGGGTAGGAACACGTAGGTACGACCTGTGGTTCGCCAAAACTCCAGCCCCCCGTGAAATCAATCACATAGCTACTGCGATCTCACCACCATTAGACCAGCGATGTCACATTGTTACATTGGTCTTTCGAGAGCGTTTACAGGAACAGACGGAGTTTTCGATAGCTACTACCACGAGGATCGCACGCATCTGGGACTCGGGAAGGGAACGCCAGACGGCAGAACTCGCACCATAGCCTCGGGTCGCGTTCTTTCTCATGTGCGACTGGGAGGGCTGCACAACCGGTACAATCAGGCCGCCTAATCCGAACCAACGTAGGGTCGCGAAAACGTCCGGGTTCCCTCATCCTTTATATATTACAGGTACACGGCGCGGGGATTCCCCCGGGAGAGAATCTTGGCGCTCGGGGGATGAAGGGATAACCCCGATGGGGCATCGGTGGCGACAGGGAATCACGCTATTTTCAGTGCGTATAGAATTTTCGCGAAGCACAGACAGATACACACCCCTGCACAACATCGATTGGGTGAAGACAGTGCCGACCACTTCGCCAAACGAATCCCACCCGTCTAACGGGACTCGATTGGCGTTGGCTCGTTGTCGCCCGAATTCGTCGCAGGTCGCCAGTGGGCACGCCGCTCAAAACTATGTCACCCAGGTTTTGAGCTGCCGGTTCCCTTGATGGAGTTACGACCTAACTCCGAGTTAACGACGAACGCTGCCGTGGCGATCTTCTCCAAGTCGAGGCACTGTGCTTCTGTGAAGAGCGATCTGTTCATATAGAGATCGCCTCTGATGATTTCGGGGAGTCTTCATAAGGACTTTCTTTCGATATAGTTTTCTCTTGTGATTCTGTAAATCGGCGCGATGCTAGAGCGGTGAAAACATACGCGCCGAACAATGCTCCAAAGCCTTTCCAGATGTGCACCCACTGGGTTTCTCCCCCAACCAACTTCGCTCTGGTACCGCGATGCGGACGGAATAGCCTTCTACTGTCACTCCCTGTACACGGCCAACGAGTTCTCCAAGGCCGTTCGCAGGGGAGCGCTAGATACCTGAATCCATCCTCGGTAAGGCTGGTACATTTCGAGGATTAGGTAGATCGCACAGCACACCGCCATGGCAGAAGCGAATAGGCTAACCACCACCACCACATTGGGACGAACGAATAGTCCAAAGCTTATGAAAAGCAAGGTGAGCCAGAAGACCAGCACTGCCAGCAACGGCATGGGAACAGACGAAGCTTGCTGTGCAATCAGCAACGTTCGGGTCTGGCCCAGCTTAATCGCTGCGTTTAATGCCTCTGACTGTAGGAATCGTTGACTGTCGTTGTGGGGAGAGAGCCCCGGAATCCTGACAAGGAAGACTTCACCTGCTGCGGGGAGCGTGAAACGGGTCTTGTCCGAACTGTTTCGCCCCCACGTGACATCCACCATTTGAGCCACCGAGCCGCGCAGGAGGTCACGTATTTCTTTGCTTTCCGGTCCGTACTGGTTCAGGATCTTGTCTAGCAACACGACATCCGCGGCGAGCTGCGTCACTTCGGAGCTCTGAGTATCGTAAAAGCCCTTGGCCGAAGCGATTAGCAGCCCGAGGGCCACCGCAACCGTTGTTCCGACCAATGCCATCCCGAGCCGGACACTTTCCTTGGAATCCGAGTCGAGGTACCCGCTTGGCAGAAGGGAGTGGATGAGTGTGCCGAGCAGCGCTCCCCCAAATACGCACGCAAACACCACCATGCTGATGGTGAAGGGGCTCGACAAACGCTTTCGTTCGTCATCAACAACCGCGGCATAGGTCGTG
>Ga0335077_10010422_pt1 | contig 11568 bp, 6 predicted proteins | sample Lox_Sample_31_FD_207151 | JGI IMG/M metagenome (GOLD analysis project Ga0335077, IMG submission 207151) | Soil microbial communities from Loxahatchee National Wildlife Refuge, Florida, United States - Lox_Sample_3.1 | ecosystem: Environmental > Terrestrial > Soil > Wetlands | place: USA: Florida...
GACGATCGGCGTCAGCCGCGTGCTGTGAATCATTCGCTGCGCAGCGCCTTCACCGGGTCCGCGGTCGCGGCACGCCAGGCCGGGCCGGCGCTGGCCACAATCCCGACTGCCAGTAACACGGCGCCCGCCGAGGCATACGTGAACGGATCGGCGCTGCTGATGCCGTACAACAAGCTCGCCAGAAGCCGGTGAAGCAGTAGCGCGGCCGCGGCGCTAAGGACGAGTCCTGCGAGCACGGGGATCAGGGCATCGCGTACGATGACACCGGCTACCATTCGCGGGCCGGCGCCCAGCGCCACCCGGATGCCGATTTCCGGCGCGCGCAGGCTGGCGGTGTAGGCAATCACGCCGTACACGCCTGCCGACATCAGCAACAGCGCCAGGCCGCTGATCACCGAAAGCACCCACGAGGAGAAACGCGGGCGCCAGATCGAATCGGCGATCACGTCGTTCATGGTCTCTACTTTGACGATGGGCTGATCGCGGTTCACCTCCCACACACCTTTTTGCAGCGCTCCCGCGACAGCCCGCGGGTCGCCTTCGGTCCGCACGACAACGGTCGCCAGAAAAGCCCCAAAGAACGTCTGCTGATACGGCAGATACACTTCGGCTTGAGGCGGCGTGTCGTATGCCATCTGGGCCGAATCCTTCACTACCCCAACCACCGTGGCCGTCCGTCCCCCGGTCTCGACGGGCTGCCCGACCGCGCCGCCTTTCGGAAACAGGATGTGGGCCATGTATTCGTTCACAATGACCACCGGCCGCGAGCCTTCGCGGTCGGCATCCGTAAACACTCGCCCGGCCAGCAGCGGAATCCCCATAGCCGCGAAATACCCCTCGCTCACGGTGCGCGCGCGCACCCCCGAAGCGCTCTCGCCGTTTGCTGATTTGAAGCTGCCGTCGAGGGTCGTGTTGTATCCGGAGAGCGGCAGGTTATTGACCACCGCAACGGCCTGCACTCCCGGAGTGGACTGCAGCCGATCGAGCAGCCGGTGGAAGTAGGCCATCTGCAGCGGCTTGGTTTCGAACCCGGTGGGCCGCTGGTGCATGAGCGAACCAATGGGCACCCGCAGGGTCAGGACATGGTCGGGACGGAAGCCGTGGTCGGACTCCTGCAAACGGATGAGGCTGCGCACCATCAGCCCCGCGCCCGCGAGCAGCAGGAACGAAAGTCCTGCTTCGCAGGCGATGAGGGAAGAGAACAGGCGCGACGAGCCGCGCCCTCTTCCGACTCCGCGGCCGCTCTTGAGGCTGGTCTGCAAGTCCAGCTTCGCCGCCACCAGCACCGGCACCACGCTGAACAGGCAACTGACCAGCAGGCACACCGCCGCGTTGAAGACCAGCACTCGCCCGGTGATCGTCGCCTGTTGCATGTGCGGCATCACCACGGGCAGCGCGGCGATGCGCTTCGAAAGGTATCGCAACAGCCCGACCGCCACGGCAACTCCGGCAGCACTCCCGATCACCGCGAGCACCAGGCTTTCGGCGAGCAGTTGCCGCACCACGCGCCAGAATCCCGCGCCGAGGCACGCGCGCACGGCAATCTCCTTCTGCCGCTGGACCGCGCGGCTCAGCATCAGGCTGGCTACGTTGGCGCAGGCAATGAGCAGCAGCAAACCGGCGGCCGACAGAATGAAGACGAGCGTGTGCGCGGATTTGGCCGTGACCTCTTCGCTCCACGCTGTGGCCAGGATCTTCAAGCCGCTTCGCGTAGCGGGGTCTTCCTGCTCGAGCTGATGAGCCAGCACTGCCAAGGCAAGGTTGGCCTGCGCCACCCCGGCGCTGCCCTTCATCCGGCCCACAGCGCTCAGAGCACCGGTCGCGGCCGAGTCGAGTTGCAGCGGCAGCCACATCTCCTTGTCCGGCGCCGGGAATTCGAATTCGGGCGGCATCACTCCGACGATGGTCAATGGCTCTTCGCCGGCACGCACCGTCTTGCCGATCACGCCCGGGTCGGCGTGGAACACGGCGCGCCATACCTTGTCGCTGAGCACCGCGGTCAATGGCGCGCCGGGGCGGTCGTCGGACTCCACGAGCGTGCGGCCGAGCCGGGCGCGAACACCCAGGACCGAGAATAGCGAACCGGACGCACGGATGGACAGCACCTGCTCGGGAGCTTCGATGCCGGTGAGCGTCACCACATCGTAGCGGTAGGCCGCCAGAAGCTCAAAGAGATCGCCGCTCGCGAGCCGCCGCAGATATTCCTGCGTGGGGACCGCAATGGAAGGCTGCCGTGGAGCGCTGGCGGCAATTCCGATGAGGCGGGCGGGCGCTGCATACGGCAGCGGACGCAGCAAGACCGCGTCTACCACGCTGAACACCGCGGTGGTGGCGCCGATTCCCAGAGCGAGCGTGGCGGCTACCACCGCCGTGAACAGAGGGTTTTTGCGGAGCCATCGCAGGCCCCGGAGCAGTTCGCGGAACATACTAATGAATTAGTATACGCCGCGCCGCGGGTGGCTGCGGCGCGGTTCATTCCCCGCGAATCACCAGCATCTGCACGTCCCGGCGTCCCGGCGTCAGGACCAGCCCGACATGGTCGCGCAGCATCGCGATCAGAGCAGCACGACCTCGGCCTTCACCTTGAACGTCGATGTCCATGCGGCCGTCTATATGCGTCTCGTCGATGACCAGCGAGTTCAAGAGGCGCTCCAGCAGGCTGCAGAACTGCGCCATGGAGACTTCCCTGGCCGAAACGGAGTGGTCCGTCAAATTCAGCGAGCTGGCAATGCTTCCGTTGTCGGCCCTGGGGAGAATTCTGACCGCCGGCAACATTCCGCCGGGCGCCGTGAGAACATACACATCCTTCGATTGAAGCTCGAATCCGATCCGCAGATGAAACTGATCCTCGATGGCGCGTCTCACATACGCGTAGATGGTGTCGCGCTCCTCGGGCCGCGGCAGGACCATCGCGAAATCATAGCGCCGCGTGAGGTCAGCGGGGGCCAGAATATCGAGGCGGCTCTCCTCGACATTCCACGCCTCGGCGATCATGTTCCTGATCTGCCAGCCCCGCGCCACCCAGTAGTTCCCACCAGTGGTGGAAGCGCCGGGGTTGGTCATGCCGCTGGGAGAAATGTGGACCTGGTAGGATGGCGGGAAATCGGGAGGGGCTTCCAACCCGCCCGGCGGGCGCGCGTAATCCTGAGCCAGAGCCACGCCCAAACTTGCGATCAGCAAAGCCGCACCCAGGTTCCGCATATTTCAGGCCCGCAGCCAGTATAGCTGGAAATTCTCGACGCCACGCCGGGTTGCGCCCCCCGGTGCGTGTTATTTTGGACTGAATGCCAATCCAGAATCCATTTCAGGATCCGCTGCGCTTCGAGAGGCGCGTGCCGGAGTGTGTAGTTGTGATTTTTGGGGCCAACGGCGACCTCACGAAACGCAAGCTCGTGCCCGCACTATACCGGCTGGCGTATGACCGCCGGCTCTCGGCTGGGTTTGCGGTCGTCGGGATCTCCCGCACGGCGATGAGCGACGATGAGTTCCGCGAGAAGATGCTCGACTCCGTCAAGCGATTCTCCGAAGACACCAAATTCGACAGCGACGTCTGGGACGCCTTCGCCGGCGGACTGTTCTATATTGCCGGTGATATTGGCGACAAGGATTTGTACGAACGGCTCGCCAAGCGTCTGGCCGAGATCGAAACATCCCGGCGCACCGGGGGCAACGTGATGTTCTATCTTTCGACGCAGCCCAGCCAGTACGCATCGATCTCTTCAGGACTGGGCTCGGCGGGACTCGGCAAGGGGGACGGATGGCGCCGGCTGGTGGTCGAGAAGCCCTTCGGCCACAACCTGGAGAGCGCCCGCGAGTTGAGCGACAGGCTGCACGAAGTATTCGCCGAGTCGGATGTGTATCGAATCGATCACTATCTCGGCAAAGAGACCGTGCAGAACATCCTGGCCTTCCGCTTCGGCAACGGCATTTTCGAACCGCTGTGGAATCGCCGCTATGTGAACCACGTGCAGATCACAGCGGCGGAGTCGATCGGCGTGGAGGGGCGCGGCGCCTACTACCAGGAGGCCGGGGCGCTGGCGGACATGATCCAGAATCATCTGCTGCAGGTGATGGCCACCATCGCCATGGAGCCGAGCGCCAGCTTCCGGGCAACTTCGGTGCGCGACGAGCGCTCCAAACTGCTGCGCTCGATCCGCTCGATGACGCCGGACGAAATCCGCCAAAACACCGTGCCGGGGCAGTACGGACCGGCGCGCATCGGCGGCCAGGAAGTGCCTGGATTCCGCCAGGAACCCGGTGTCGATCCGGGCTCTCAGACCGATACCTACGCCGCAGCCACCTTCTTCGTGGACAACTGGCGGTGGGCCGGTGTACCGTTCTACGTGCGCACCGGCAAGCGGCTTCCCAAACGCGTTACCGAAATCGCGATTCAGTTCAACCAGGCGCCGCTGCGCATTTTCGAGAACGGCGATGGCGCCAGCGCCCCCAATCTGCTGATCGTAAGGATCCAGCCCGAGGAGGGCATTTCGCTCAAGTTCCTTTCCAAGACGCCAGGTTCGGGCATGAAGCTGCGGCCCGTGTCGATGGACTTCAACTACGGATCGAGTTTCGGCGAACGGTCGCCTTCGGCCTACGAGACGCTGCTCCTGGACGCCATCATAGGAGACGCGACGCTGTATACGCGCCAGGATATGGTCGAGGCAAGCTGGACGGTGGTGGAGCCGATCCAGGAAGTGTGGCGCAACACCAAATATAATTTTTCGAACTACGCGGCGGGTACCTGGGGGCCGGCCGCGTCCGATGACATGTTGGCGCAGCGCGGGCATGTTTGGAGGAAACCGTAATGAGCACGACCATCTCGCCGGATCGAATCCTCAAGGAGTTGGCGGAGCTCTGGGTCACCACCAGCAAGGAAGGCGCGGGCGACGCCGCCGCGGGCGTGCTTCGCGCCTGCTCGATGACCCTGGTCGTACTGGCCGAAGAGAGCGACGATCTGCAGGCCTTGGGAGAGACGGTGGCGGCCCTGATGCCCGAGCACCCGGCCCGCGCCATTGTCGTCAAGCTGATCGGCGGTCAGGAGCGCGCGCTGAGCGAGCGCGTCTACCAGCAGTGCTGGATGCCGTTCGGACAGCGGCGTCAGATCTGCTGCGAGCAGATTGAGCTGACGGCTTCCGACGCCTCTCTGGAGGATCTGCCCTCGGTGGTGCTGCCGCTCACCGTGCCGGACCTGCCGGTCATCCTGTGGTGCCGCACCTCCCGGATCCTCAGCATGCCGGGCTTCTACCGCATCGCGGCGATGGCGCGGAAGGTGATTGTAGACAGCTATGGGGCGGCTGACCCGGAGGCGGCGACCCTGCGCATGTCGGTGGTCAGCCGGAGCGGTGTGCTGTTGGGAGATCTCTCCTGGACTCGTCTCACGCGCTGGCGCGAGATGCTCTCACAGGTCTTCGAGAATCAGGAATACCTGGCCAGACTGCAGAACATCAGGAAGGTGCGGGTAGGTGCCGAGGAGGGATTAGCGGTCGCGGCGCGGTTGATGGGCGTGTGGATTCGGAATGCCCTGTCGGCCGCCGGTATTCAGACTGAGCTGGAGGTTACTCCCGCCGCTCCCGGAGGCCCTTCACTTCGCGTGGAGCTCAGCGGAGAAGGTATCGGGGTGGAGTTGGTCCGCGAGGAGGACCGGCTGGTGATTACGGTGAACGGCCTCTCGAACTGCACCAACCTGTCGCGGCCGACCGACTATCTGCTGATGCGCGAGGAACTGGCCATCGTGCGTCACGACCCGGTTTTTGACAGGACGCTCGAATCCGCGGCGGCGCTCGTCTACCCTTCGGACAAGTGAGGCCCGATCGATCACAGAGGCCACCGGGTGCTTCGGAGGGATGTTGTTTTCGTGCCCAGGCGACGGCGGAAAGTGATCTTCGGGCAAACCCGTCGTCAACTGGGGCAGATTTTCCATAGTCTGATGGCACTTGCAGTCCCATTGGGAATGGGAGAGGCTCTGGTAAAGCTCAGACATTACATCCTCCTCATCGTTGGTCATCAAGCCACTTGAGGAGGATTCTACTCCCGGAACGGTCAAACCTTTTCAAGTCTCACTGGTCGAACCAGTGGCTTACCATTTTCAGTTACCGTTCCGTGGATCGCCTGCTGGACCGCTTGGGCTACAGCCCTGCAGGCCAACCGGAAGACCCGCGAGAGTAGCAGTCATCCAGATCGGAATGCTCAATTCGAGTATCGCTCCGGGAATGGCGGCCCAAAGATCAACCTGAAAAGGTGCGGGTTCGCGACTTCGGCAAAGCTCATGCGCGCCGTAAGGAGTATATGACCAAACTCGGAACGAAGGTTGGGTGAGCGTTGGAGTGGACCATCTGGTGACCATCGAGTTTCACGGAAACGCCTGGATGCGGAAGGTCCTCCATCACGAACTGTAGGGAAGAGGCCAGGGACGCGAACTGTGTGGGCTTTGGCGCGATGAGGTCGATCCGTTCTTCTCCAGGGTGGATGCGGTGACGCTGGAGCAGGCGAACCAGGTCGCGCGAAAGTATTATAGGACCGAAAATCTCACGTTCGTGCTGCTCGGAAACGGATCGGAAATTCGGAGCGTGGCGGCCATATACGCCCCGAAGGTAGTGGAGCGCTCCGCCCGCCAGCCCGGTTGGGGAATGTAACCATTGCCGCGCGGCCGGGGCCCGCCGTCGGGAGCCCGTTCGACCGTATACTATAAGAATTCTCCGAGCGGTCTATGGAAGCATTACCGTCAGCCTTGGCCTCGCCCAGAGGTCCGTTTGCGAGCCGCGCCGCGTGGATTGCCGTCCTGGCGCTCTCCCCGCTGGCATACCTGGGCAGCTTCTACCTGGCGAAGTCACTGCCCAGCCAGAACAGCCCGTTCACGCTCGGCCGGGACCGGGCGATTCAGATCGCCCTCGATTTTGCACGCAGCCATCACATCGACGCACAGGGTTGGGCAGTAACCATTGGGACACAGAAGGACGACGAGATGTCGGAGGTGCTGGCGCATGTCCGGCCGCCGGCGCTTGAACAGGTGGCCTCCTCGTCGCCTGTGACCGTGAGGTTTCGAGCGCCTTCTTCTGAAGAGTGGATTCGCGTGGTATTGACGCCCGCCGGCCGCGTCACCGGATTCTCCATTAATGAGCCGGGAGGTGACATGCCGCTCACCAGCGACGCCGAGGCCGAGCAAGCCGCCACCTCCTTCCTGCGCGATTTTCTGGGAACCTCATCGTCTTTCCAACTCGGCGCTCCCAAGATGCGAATGGTCAACAAGGCCAGACAGGACCGGATGTTCGAGTGGGGCGCGACGGTTCCCGGATTTTCGGAAGGCCAGGCAGCCTTCCGCGTGGAGGTGGCGGGCGACCACGTGATCATGGAGGCCTGCGATGTCAAAGTGAACTACGCTTACCTCAGACTCCTCCAGCCGGGCCTTACCGTCTACTATTGCCTCTTGGCTCTTGGCGGCCTCTACATGGCCGCAATGGGAGTTTACGCCATCGTCCGCTTTGTGCGGCGGGCCTTCAACAAAGAGGTGTCCTACCGCCGCACGATGCTGGTGGTGCTGGTGTTCGTGGCCGTCAGCACGTTCTCCATTTATAACGGGGTGGTGGCGGGAACTCTGTCGGTGAACGGCGCTCCTCCCACGTCCACGCAGAAGGCGGTTCTGCTGGGGATTTTCGTGGTGGCCTTCTCGCTGTTCGGCGGGTTTTTCGGAATCGCATATGGAGCCGGAGAAGGCGATGTTCGCACCTTCTATCCAGGCAAGTTGACCTCCCTCGATACGCTGCTTTCGGGGAAGGTGTTCTCGGTGAATGTGGCGCGGTCGATTCTGGCGGGCGGAGCGTTCGCGGGAGCGATGCTGCTCGTGAAGAACCTGGCGCTGGTAGCGGTCCGATCGGCGCGGCCCCTGGAAGACAACGAAATCGTCAGCAGCCTGATTGCGGCGTTTCCGCTGGGCGAGGTTTTCTCCAAGACCGCGCTGCATGCGGTGGCGAGAGCGGCTTTTGGACTGCTGCTGCCCATCGCGCTCCTTCGGCCCAGAGTGCGTTGGAACGGGCTCTATTATGCTTTGCTGCCCCTTTGCACGATGCTCTCCGCATTCCTTTCGGCCGAAAGCTCCCAGTGGCGCACTTTTATCATCAGCGTACTGGTCTCCGTGACGGTCACGTGTACCACGTTCTTCCGGGGAGATCTGCTGGCTTCGATCAGCGCGGTTGTGGCCTTCGACCTGGTGGGCCGCCTGATCTACCGGAGCACCGCGGTGCCGTTCTGGGCGGACATCAGCCTGCCGGTGGTGTACGCAGGCGTAGCCTTCCTGCTGGTGCAGATCTATTTCGCCGAGCGCGGCAAGATCTACGAGGATTGGGAGGTCAGGCCGCTCTATGCGCGGCACCTCGCGGAGCGCCTTTCGCTCCAGGCCGAAATTGGGGCGGCCCGCCAGGCGCAACTGCGGCTGCTCCCCGACCTTGCTCCGCAGATTGCCGGGCTCTCCATCGCAGGCTCCTGCTTTCCCGCGCGCGAGGTGGGCGGAGACTTCTACGATTTTTTCGGCCTGGACGATCATCGTGTGGGCATCTTCGTGGCGGAAGGCGGCAACCGCGAACTGGCTTCCGCCATGCCCATCGCGCTGGCAAAGGGATATTTGCTCTATTCGGCGCGGCTGGATCTCAGCCCGGTGGAGGTGTTGCGCCGTCTTCGCGACGTTCTGGGAGTCACCCTTCGCGACGTGGGCGCCAGCGTGCCCATGCTGTACGCAGTGGTGGACGCGCGGGCCGCGACGCTCCGCTACGCCCGCACCGGTGTATCGCCGCGCGTGACCATCAACGGAACCGGCGCGGTGGAAGAGGTGGCTGCGGGCGCAGGGTGCGAGATGCCGATTCAGCAAGGTGCCGCCGCCCTGGCGCCGCGAGATGCGATCGTGTTCTACACCGACGGGCTGACGGCCCAGATCGCCGAGAAAAGACGCGAGGCGGTGGGGAAGTTCCTGACCGATGCCTCGGCTCAAACGCGCGAAGGGCCGGCCGCGGATCTGCATACCGCGATCTTCCGCGCCGCCATCTGCCGCGTCTCGCAGCCTCCGCTCGATGATGTCACCACCGTGGTGATTCGCCTGGAGCAACCCGCGGCGCAGGTTCTCGAGGTGGTGGTTTGAAGGCGCTTTCGTTCGCCGCGGTTCTGGCGATGGCCGGTCTGGGCGGCGCTGTCGCCTTGGCCGTGTGGTTTCCACGTCTCGATCCATCCGCCGCATCGCCGCTCGAGTTGGAGCGCGGCCAGGCCATCGAACGGGTCCGACAACTTGCTTCACGATATGGTGCCGATACGTCGGGATGGAGCGCCGTGGTCACCGATCAGACCGATCAGAAGCTCAAAGCGTACCTCGCGTTGCACCCGGACGATTCCGCCGCGAAGACGTTCGGTCTTCTGCATGTGAATGTGACGCTGATCGCGCCGGCACGGAAACAGATCATACGGGTGGCGTTGTTCGGGGATGGCAGGCCGGCCCAATGGAAATGGACTCACCCGCCAGCGGAAGTGCCATCGAGCCCTGCTCCTGAGGCGGTCCTGGCGGACTTTGCCGGCTCGAGGCCGGGCAAATTTGTGCCGGGCGGCGAATCGGAAGACGGGGGCAGCCTCTACGATTGCGTCTGGACGGAGCCGGATCGAGCCGGATTGCACGCCAGCCTGAAAATGGAGCGGAAGGCGGGCGTGGTGCGGTCGGTAACGCTCAGCCCCACCTATCCGGACGCCTTCGAAGAACAATATAAGCGCAGACCAGTCCTCACCAGGGTGGCGGGCTGGGTCGGGGTCGCGGTCTGGGCCGCCGCGCTGATCGCTTGTTTCGTGCAAACGGTCCGCGGACGAATGCGTTGGCGCATTTCGCTGGTGCTGCTGGGCGTGCAGGTGATTTGGGCCGCGGTCAGTTTTTGGGGCGGAACTTACTACCAGGAGTTCGTGGGACGAACGCAGAGCATCCCGGATCAGTTTTTCTTCATGGTGGGCGAGAACTTCGCGGTGTTCTGGTCGTTCTTCTGGCTGCCGGTATTGGCGGGTGCGGGGTCCGCGATGCGCTCGCAGGGGAACGCCGAGAAGTGGTTCTCCATGGCCGAGATTGCAAGCGGGCGGATCTCCGGGCGTGCCGTGGCCGGATCGTTGGAGACCGGAATTCTGAGCGGAGTCGCGCTTGCGGCGATTCCCTACCTGGTGGCCGTTCTCCGCCTCCCGGGCAGCAATCTGGCCTCCCGCGGGGTAGACGCGCTGGTTGCTCCCTTGCCCGCGATCGTGGCCGTGCGGTTCTCCGCCGCCATTCCGGCGCTGGCACTGTTCGGATTCCTGTATCCCTGGCTTCGTTACCTGCGGAAGCCCGCATGGTTCTGGCTGGTATTCGTTCCGGCAGGCGTCCTGGTTCTGATGGACTCGACGCCGTTCCAGGCGCCCGCACCCTCGTTGGCGGCCGCGGCGCTGCTTTTAGCGGGATACCTCCTCATCTACTTGCGGTGCGATCTCCTGGCCGTGCTTGCGGCCGCGGTCGCCGCGCGTGCGGCGGTGGTGCCGTGCTTATTGCTGGCGCAGCCGCTTTCTTCCGCACGAGCCTCGGCCATCTGGCCGCTGGCCGTGGGGGTGGCGGTCATGGCGGCGTCGGTGTACTGGGCGCTTCGCGGTCCGGAGACACCGGCGGCTCGGGCGTTCGGCCCGGGTTTTTTGCCGGAAGCCGACGCGCCGGCCAGGAGCGACCGCGAGCGTTTGCAGGCCGAGTTCGAAATAGCGCGGAAGGCCCAGCAGGACGCCCTCCCCGGCTGTCCTCCGCCATTGGCCGGATACTCCGTCGCCGGCTGGTGCGAGCCCGCGCAGCAGGTGGGCGGCGATCTCTACGACTTCTTCCCGCTTCCCGACGGACGCCTGGGGATTGCCGTGGCGGACGTCTCGGGCAAGGGCGTGCCGGCGGCCTTGTACATGATGCTGACGAAGGGGCTGCTGGCCGCGGTCTCAAGGGAAAGCGATCAGCTTCTCTATATCCTGGTCCAGATCAATCTGCACTTGTACCGTGCCTGCCGCAAGAAGGTCTTCGTGACGATGGCGGCGGTTGTGCTGGATGCCGCGAGAAGACGGCTGGAGTACGGCCGGGCGGGACACAATCCCGTGGTGTGGCGCCGCACCCGGAAGGGCGAAACCAGGCTGGTGAAACCTCCCGGGCTGGGGCTGGGAATGACCCCGGGCGAGCGCTTCACCGCCACTCTGCGGATCGAAGAGCTGGAACTGGAGCCGGAAGATGCGCTGGTGCTCTACTCCGACGGCGTGACCGAGGCGGTGAATCACGCCATGGAGCAGTTCGGCGAGGCCCGCCTGATGCGCGCGGTGGAGAACACCGACGGCCGGTCGGCGCTGGAGAGCCGCGACGCCATTCTGCAGGATCTTTCGGCCTTCATGGGCGCGGCTCCGGCGAGGGACGACATCACCCTTGTGGTGGTGCGCGTGGGCGCGGAATGAACGCAGGGCGGACACGCCGGGCTGTCTGCGCCACGTGGTAACCGTGCCACAATGATCAATCGGAGGTAATGTTTGGCGCAATCATTCGCTGTCGCGCGGTCCCGGGAGGGC
>Ga0335077_10010423_pt1 | contig 11567 bp, 9 predicted proteins | sample Lox_Sample_31_FD_207151 | JGI IMG/M metagenome (GOLD analysis project Ga0335077, IMG submission 207151) | Soil microbial communities from Loxahatchee National Wildlife Refuge, Florida, United States - Lox_Sample_3.1 | ecosystem: Environmental > Terrestrial > Soil > Wetlands | place: USA: Florida...
GGCATTCTGTGGCTCCTTGTGGCCGGCGGGGAAGTCACGATCCCGGCAAACGGGGCCGCTTTCCCGGCCTTGGGTTACTGGTTCATCGTGCTGGCGGCGATCACTTGGGCGGGAACGGCGGCAGCTGGCCGACTCCTCAGTGGTCACGTCGGTGCTTGGCTTCCTGGCGGCCGGCTCGAGCGTCGCGGCCATCGCTGAATTAGTCGGCAATGAGCCGCTTCGCATTCTGGCCGGCTGGTTGTTCATCATCTCGGCGATCATTGCCTGGTACGCGGCTACCGCACTGATGGTGAATTCAGCATTTGGTCGCACGGTTATGGGCCTGGGGAGCAAGCACGAAGGGCCTCGGATCCAGAAGGCGGTGACTAATCCGCCGGACACGTACTGGCCGCCTGATTAAGGAGAATGGAGATCTCGTGCCCGAGGGCTCTTTGGGTTCAGGATTCCTTCCGTGCGTATAGACCCCTAGCGAAGATTGACTATCCCCCGGCCCCGAGCCTAACATCCTTGTACTTTCAAGGCGGGGCCCTTGACCGGCCAGACGATCGCCCATTATCGGATTCTGGACAAGCTGGGCAGTGGCGGCATGGGAGAGGTGTACGGGGCGGTGGATGTGCGCCTGGGGCGCACTGTGGCCGTCAAGTTCCTCTCTGAGCGGCTGGCCAGCGACAAGAATGCGGTGGATCGTTTTCAGCTCGAAGCCCGGGCTGCCTCCTGGCTGAACCATCCCAACATCTGCACCATCTATGACATCGGCCAGCATAATGGGGCTCCCTACATCGTAATGGAGATGCTGGAGGGCGGCAGCCTGCGCGGCCGCATCCAGCAGGGTCCGATGCCCAATGACCAGATGCTCGACGTGGGCATCCAGATTGCCGATGCGCTCGACGCCGCCCACGCCAAAGGCATCATCCACCGCGACATCAAGCCGGGGAACATCTACGTCACTGAGCGCGGCCAGGCCAAGATTCTGGATTTCGGACTGGCCAAGCTGGCGGCGGAGCGCCGCCGCATGGCCTCGCAGCCGGTGAGCGCGACCGGCGAGCCGCTCAGCGACGTCAGCGACGACAGCCTGACCAACGCCGGCATCATCCCTGGGACCACCTTCTACATGTCGCCCGAGCAGGCGCGCTCGGAGGAGCTCGACGGCCGCTCCGACATCTTCTCCCTCGGTGTGGTGCTCTACGAGATGGCCACCGGCAAGAAGCCATTTGCCGGCAAGACCGCGTTCCTTACGCTGGAGGCCATCCTCAACGCCAAGCCGGTCTCGCCCATGACGCTGAATCCCAAGCTGCCGCTGGGCTTCGAAGAAATCGTCGGCAAGGCGCTGGAGAAGGACCGCGAGCAGCGCTACCGTACCGCCGCGGAATTGCGGCATGATCTGCAGCGGCTGAAGCAGGAAAGCGACAGCGGCATGGTTCGCGCTTCGGGCTCGCATCCCAGCGCAGTGCAGCGGAGCCCGTTCCGCCGCGCCAGCCTCAAGCACACCTATCTGCAACTCGCCATCGCCAGCCTGCTGGTGGTGACCCTGGTGGCTCTCACCGCGTGGTGGGCAGGACATGGCAAGGCTGTCGTCTCCGGTCCCGCGCCCAACAACACCATCGCCATTCTGCCTTTCCAGAATCTGACCGGCGATTCCGCCAACGATTATCTGCGGCTGGCGCTGGCCGACGAAGTTTCCGGGGTGCTGACCCACACCCGCTCCCTTGAAGTCCGTCCCATGTCGGCGACCCAGAAGTACACCGGCAAGGACGTGGACGTGAGGAAAGTCGGCCGCGACCTGCACGTGGCGAATCTGCTTACCGGGCATTACTTGCGGCAGGGCGACCAGCTTCTGGTCACGCTCGAAGTCGTGGAGGTAAAGGACGAACGGGCGTTGTGGCAAGGCAACGTCACGGCTGCAGCCAACGATATGCTCTCGCTGCAATCGCAATTGTCCACACAGATCGCGCGTGGATTGTTGCCGGCGCTGGGCAGCAACCTTGGTGGTCTGGCAAGCGCCACGAAACCCAGAAATGCCGAGGCTTACGATTTATATCTGCGCAGCGCGGGCATTCCTCACGACGTAGGCCCCAACCGACAGGCCATCGGCATGCTGGAGCGAGCCGCGGGGTTGGATCCCAACTACGCCCCAGTTTGGGACGCGCTCTGCCATCGCTACTATTACGAAGCTTCGTATGCCGGTGGTGGCTCGGTGATGCTGGAGCGTTCCGATGCCGCCTGCGCACACACTGTTGAGTTGGACCCCAACATGGTCTCCGCCGGTGGCCAGTTGGCACAAAACCGTGTGGAACGCGGCGATCTCGCCCGCGCTTACCAGGACGCTGAGGATCTCATCCGCCGCCGTCCGGACAGCGCGGAGGCCCATTTCACCCTTTCCTACGTCATGCGTTATGCGGGATTTCTTGATCACTCCACTCAGGAGTGCGACATCGCCCTGGGGCTGGATCCCGGATACTATCGCCTGCGTTCCTGTTCCGAGGCTTTTTATGAGAGTGCTAAGGTTGATCGGGCAATGGACTTTGTGCGTCTCGACGCCAACTCAGAGTGGGGCCGCGCCCACCTGCCCGCTGTCCTGTTGCGCGAGGGGAAGATCGATGAAGCCGAACAAGCCATCAAGGACGTCCCAGATATCCCCATCTGGTTCAAGCCGGTGCTGTCACAGTGCGTACAGAACGGCGGCGTAACCGCGGGACAGAACATCGATGCCAAGACCCAGGCCGAGCTGTTGGCTCTGCGCGACCCCGAGCTTCTCTATTACCAGGGATCGCTCATGGCCTTCTGCGGCAACCGCGATCTGGCCGTACGCCTGATCGGAGAAGCCATCCGGCACAATTACTGCTCCTATTCCGCTCTGGAACTCGATCCTCTGCTGGCCAGCCTGCGCGACACACCAGAATTTCGCCGCCTGCGCGAGGCCGCCACCAAGTGCCAGCAGGATTTCCTGGTCGCGCGTACTCGCAGGAGTCCTTAGCAACAGCGCGTCAGGAGCGGGATTTGGCGGCAGCGCGGCGCGTCCCGGCGCCATCCCCCTTGTCGGAAGCAGGCTGGTATCCTCGCGTCTCGCCGAAATTCGCCGCCGTGCTTTCCCGCAACGCTTCCCGGGTCTTGCGTACCAGGTGCTTCCCTTTCCCGCTGAGATAAAGCGCGAGGATTTCCGCCACTTCGTGGAGCAGCACGCGCTCTTCCGGGCTGAAGCCATGGCCAGGCGCAGGCTGCACCCGCAGGCTCCCGAGCGTGTGGCTGGCGATCCGGATTGGCACGCTGAACTCCTGCCGGGTTTCTCCGGCGGCTACTTGCGCTCCACCGAAGGCGCGCGGTACTTCCCGCCCGTTGATCGTCAGAAAGACTCCCGCCCGCGCATAATTCCGGCTCTCGCACAGCAACTTGAGAATGCGCACCAGCGCGGAGGGCGGACGTGGTGAAGGCTTGTCGCTCGCGATCAGCCGCTTGATCTCGGCAACGACGTTTCTTGGCGAAGTGTAGGTTTTCAAGGCTGGCCCTGGCGTACTCGAGAGAGATTAGAGCCGCCAGTTTAAACGCCGTTCCCAAACGGGTCAACGACGGGCCATGGAAACCAGCTGGAAAACTAGATGACGCTTTAGCGAGCGGCTATGATTCGGCCACAGCGCGGTCGCGTCTGCGATGAGTACACGATCGACACTTCTGCTCAACGTACTGCGGGCGTGGGATCAGAGCGTAGAAGGCGCTCTCTATCTCCATTGGCTGGTCGAGTGCGATTCCAACCTCGACGGTGGACTCGTCTTGCGGGAAGCAGTTCTGGAATGGAGTGAGACCCGAGAACCGTCAGATGAACTGGCCGAGAAGGCGCTGGCGGACTTCTGTGCCCGGCTGTCGCCCGGTGCTGGGCCTGCGGTGCGGCGGAAAACAACGGAGATGGTTGTCGCCCGCGCACAGATCGCTCAGGCCATACGAGAAAGCGCCCGAGCCCTGCGCGCGCTCCGCCAGGAGCTGGGCTGCGGCAGCCTGGAAGCGCTCAACAAATTGGCCGAGTTCCAGCGAGGCGCCGTCAATGAGTCCCAGACATCGTGGACGCGGATTGCCGCGGTGCAGGAGATCTCCGCCAAAACCGCAGCCCTGCGCCGTACTACCGCTCAAGCGGTAGATATGGAATCGCAGTGGCACATAGGAGTTCCGGATGCCCCTCCGCCGAGTGCGGCTCCCGTCAGCCAGAACTCCAGCGAAGAGCTCGACCTCTATTATTCCTACCAACTGGTAACCCGGCTGGAGCAGATCGCCGAGCGTGCCGCCGCCTTGGATCCGATTCGGCTCCGAGTAACGAGCGACGCGGTCAAGGATTTGTTTCAGGCGGCGCACGAGGTTTACCTCTACGGCTTCGACGTAGCCTGCATTGCCCTGTGCCGGAGTCTGATCGACCACGCACTTAAAGACAGGCTTTCCGTGCCGCCGCATGAGCGTCCGGCCCTGCGCTCACTAATCGACCGCGCGCGGCGCAGCAACTTGCTGGACGAATCCGGGCGCCATAACGCGGAGGAGGTCGAGGAAGCGGGGAACAAGGCCATGCACAATCTGTCTAACTTGCGTAAAACCGCCCGCGAGGTGCTGGATTGCACTCGGAGCGTTCTCAATAAGCTTTATGCGGGGTGACTGGCCAGAGCCAAGCAGGATCACTCTGCCGCTGCGGGCGCCGGCTGGGCTTGCACAGCGTGAGCGTGCGTGGGTGCGGCTGCCGGCTGCCGCAGCCACTCTCGAATGCGCGGCAGCGCGCGGCGCGCCGCTTCTTCCCCGGCGCGCACCAGTTCCGGCGCGCGGTCGAACGCATCGTAAGCGAAACCTGCCACTTCCGGCTCCAGGACGACGTCCGCATCCGCCTGCCAGAGACTGCTCGCCTTGGCCTGCGCGATGGAGAAGCACTGCCCGACGACGTCGAACACATTGCGCGGCGGGCCCGGGCTCACCCAGTGTGCCTTCAAGTAAACCGCCAGCACGCGCTGGGCGCCCATCTGGCGCAGCGGCGTGGTCGGCACGGAGTAGGCCAGCATGCCGTCCACCAGGGTCTTCCCGTTGAGGGTGACCGGCAAAAACATCCCGGGATAGGCGCAACTGGCGCGCACCGACCCGATCAAGTCGCCGGAGCGAAATACCACCGCCTCGCCGGTTACAAACTCGGTAGCAATTACTGCCAGCGGCACTCGCAATTCTTCGAAGGTTTTGACTTTGAGGCAGCGTTGCAACATGCCGGTCATGCGGTCATTGCTGGCAAACCCCAGGCGCGAGACCGTCCAGCGGGCGAAATCCTTGAGGCGCACCTTAGCGGCAAATTCGGCCATGTCTTTAGGACACGCGCCGGCAGCGTACACGGCGCCAATCAGCGCTCCCACGCTGGTGCCGGCGATAAAGTTGATCGGGATCTTTTCTTCTTCGAGAACCTTCAGAACGCCGATGTGTGCCAGGCCACGGGCAAAGCCGCCACCGAGCGCCAATCCTATGCTTGGCACTTGCGTGCTGGGCTGCACGGGAGGAGCAACGCGCTCCAGCGCGCGATGGAACGCCTGAACCGAGCGGACCAGCTTCGATAGTGTCCCCACCCGTTCTCACCCCCGTCCGGCGGGGATTACCGGACCCACGAGGCGCAGCAGCTTGCGCTGCGGATATGATGCAGCATATCCGACCCGCGGCCACGTTCAAGGTCTCGCAGGTGCCGAAATGGCATTACAAAGGTAATCTGCTCTGATGACGCGTGAGTTCTCCGCCGGAGGAGTAGTGGTACGGCAGATGCGTGGCCGCTGGTGGCTGGCCGCCATCGAACCCGCAGGTCGCTCCACGTCCGGCGCAAAAACCGTCTTAGCGCTGCCTAAAGGCCTGGTGGACGCGGGTGAAAGCCCCGAGCAGACCTCCCTGCGTGAGGTGCGGGAAGAAACCGGCCTGGAGACCACGCTGGTCGCTAAGCTGGGGGATATCAAGTACGTCTACACCAGAAGCTGGGCCGGCGGCGAGCGCGTGTTCAAAGTGGTCAGCTTCTACCTGTTGCGATATGAGTCCGGCAAGCTGGGCGAGATCGCTCCGGAAATGCGCGTTGAGGTTTCTCGCGCTGAGTGGATCCCGCTCGACGACGCACCTGGCCGGCTCGCCTACAAGGGCGAGCGCGAGATGGCCGCAAAGGCAATTGAGTATGTCACCCGCAATCCTGAGCTGAAGCGCTCGGAGTGAAGCGAACGTAGGTCACTCAACATATAACCGCGAAGTCTGTGACATACGTCACATGGCGATGTGACGTTATGTCATTCAAAATAAATGACTTAATTGAAGATTTCCCTTGACGTGTGGAGACCTTCGGCCTAGACTCAGTTCAACTTAATAGGACGCGCGTCGTTGCCATCCTCACCCCCACATCCACTTCGACGCGCGTCTGCTGTTTTGGAGATGTCTCCGCTCTCGCGAATCCCCAGTCTGAACTCCGCTCACAGACATAGCTGCTCGGCGTGCTTTATCATGCTGTCGCTATGATCAAACACATTCACAAGGTAGCTGTCCTGGGCGCCGGGACCATGGGCTCGCGCATTGCCGCCCACCTGGCCAATGCCGGCGTGCCCTCATACCTGCTCGACATTGTTCCCCCGGATGCCGATGGCAAAGCCCGCAACAAAATCGCGCAAGCCGGACTGGATGCCGCGATTAAGTCGAAACCTGCGGCCTTCTTTGAGCCGTCGCTGGCCCGTCTGGTCACCATCGGCAACTTCGAGGACAACCTGTCCTGGGTTGCCGAAGCCGACTGGATCATCGAAGTGGTCGCCGAAAACCTGGAGATCAAGCGATCCCTGCTGACCAAGGTGGAAGCGGCGCGGCGTCCTGGCGCCATCGTCACCACCAACACCAGCGGCCTGCCGGTGGCGAAGATTGCCGAGGGATTCTCGGAGGACGTCCGCCGCTGCTGGTTCGGAACTCACTTTTTCAATCCGCCGCGCTACATGCGCCTGCTGGAGATCATCCCCACCGCCGACACCGACCAAGCCGCCATCGACTCCATTGCGCACTTCGCCGACCTGCGACTGGGCAAGGGCGTGGTCTATGCCAAGGACACGCCCAACTTCATCGGCAACCGCATCGGCACGTTCTCGGTGCTGAATGCCATGCGCCTGATGCAGGAACTCGACCTCTCCATCGAGGAGGTGGACGCGCTCACCGGCTCGGCCGTGGGTTGGCCGAGGTCCGCCACCTTCCGCACCATCGACCTGGTGGGGCTCGACATCCTGTCCAGCGTGGTTTCGAATTTCCTGCGCAATGTTCGCGACGAGCGCTCGGAGCTTGAGGCGCCGCCGTTCGTCCACCAGATGCTGGAGCGCAAGTGGCTCGGCGACAAAACCCACGGCGGCTTTTACAAGAAGACCAGGCACGAAGGAAAAGAAGAACGCCTTGGGCTTGATTGGAAGACGCTCGAATATCGTCCGCGGCAAAAGCCCAAATTCGCCGCGCTTGAGATGGCCAAGCAGATGGATGACACGAGCGAACGCCTGCGCACGCTGCTCGCTGGCGATCCCAGGAAGGATAAAGCCGCGGCTTTTCTATGGACCGCGCTGGCAGACCTGTGGACATATTCGGCCAACCGCATTCCTGAAATATCCGATTCGATCGTCGAGATCGACCGCGCCATGCGGCTCGGCTTTAACTGGGAGCTAGGGCCCTTCGAATTGTGGGATGCGGCCGGCGTCGAGCCCACGGTCGCGCGCATGAAGAAAGAAGGCCGTCCGGTGGCGGCTAACGTCGAGAAACTGCTCGGCTCCGGCAAGAAGTCCTGGTACACGGACGCACCTTCGACGCCCTCAGGCCGCTCCTACTTTGATCTGTGTAGTGAAGGCGACCGGCCCATCCAGGTACCAGGGGGTGTGTGGGCGGTCGAAGTCGCAAAGAAAGCCAACAGTGTGGTGAAGAAGAACGCGGGCTGCTCGCTGGTGGATCTGGGCGACGGAGTCGCGTGTCTCGAGTTTCACTCCAAGGCCAACTCGCTCGGGGGCGATATCGTGCAACTGATCGCGCAGACGCTGAAGCCTGGTGGCCCGGGCGATGCGTTCGACGCGTTCGTCATCACCAACGACGCGCACAATTTCTCTGTTGGCGCCAACATCATGATGCTGCTGATGTGGGCGCAGGACGAAGAATGGGATGAGGTGGAGCTGGCAATACGCCAGTTCCAGGGAATGACCCAGGCTATCAAGTTCTCGCCCAAGCCGGTTGTCGTTGCACCCTTCGGCATGACGCTGGGCGGCGGCTGCGAGGTCTCCCTGCACGCGCCGGCGCGCACGCCCCATGCTGAACTTTACATGGGACTGGTTGAGGTCGGAGTCGGGCTGCTGCCCGGCGCCGGCGGCTGCAAGGAAATGCTGCTGCGCGCGATCGATGCCGCCAGCTCTGTGCGGCCGGACGGCCGCGGCGAATCGGTCGAAATGATGGAGGCCATGAAGCGGACGTTCGAGACCATCGCCATGGCCAAAGTCTCAACTTCGGCCAGCGAAGCGCGCCATCTCGGGTTTATCTCCGAAGGCGACGAGATCGTGATGAACCGCGAGCGCGTGCTGGCCGACGCCAAGGCGCGCGCCTTGGAAATGTTTCGTGCCGGCTACCAGCCGCCGGTGCCGCGTACCATCCCTGCGCCCGGGGAAAGCATCCTGGCCACACTCAAGCTGGGCGTTCACCTGATGCGGCAGGGCGACTACATTACAGATCACGAGGTGAAGATCGGTAACAAGGTCGCCGAAGTGCTCTGCGGCGGCCGGGTTTCACCGGGCACGCCGGTGAGCGAGCAATACATCCTGGACCTGGAGCGCGAGGCGTTCAAATCGCTCGCTGGCGAACGCAAAACGCAGGAACGTATCCAGCACACGCTGAAGACGGGAAAGCCGTTGAGAAATTGATGATCGGGTGATCGGGTGATTGAGAAACCAGCGCAGGTTACTTGGATGGAATTTTTTGACCCTCTATCCACTTTGGTTTAAAGATGGCTGCAAAAAGCGTAAAGAGGCCCGCAACAATCGGAATGACAACAAACACCGGGTCGCCCCACCAGTTCTCATAGACGAATCCTCGATGTAGTAGCAATGGCCGGACACCCAGCGAAATCATGACCAGGCCGCCAAGCACGGCGCCAACTCTCACAATAAGACGTGGCTTTTTCGACAGTCCGTCATGCGGGTGCCGAGCGTGGCCGCTCATCAGCGCACCCCACTCGCCATGCGCATGATGGGCCGCGTTTTCGAGCGCCGCGCCACCTCTTTGAATCCCGCCTTGCGGAATGCCGAGACCAGGCCAGTGTAGACGAAGACATCAGCGGTCAGTTTCTTCGAGTCGTGCGGATAGCCCTCGATGATCTTCGCACCACGAGCACGGGCGAAATCAACCGCCGCCTTCAGCAGCTTGGTCGATATCCCCTGACGACGAAAGCCCCGGGCGATGAAGAAGCAGGTCACCGACCACACCGGCTGATCATCCACCGGCTTGAGAATGCGGCTGCGGCTGAGCCGGGGGTATTGCGGACGCGGTGCGACGGCGCACCAGCCCACGGGTCCACCCTCAGCATAGGCCAGAACACCCGGTTCCGCGCCAGAGCGAACCAGTTTCCGAAATGCCTTGCGATTCCCTTCTCCCTTGCCGCGGTTCCACTCAGGGCGGGTCAAGAGCCACCACATGCACCAGCAACCTGCGCAGGCGCCGCGCGGCCCGAACAGGCGCTCGACATCGGGCCAGCGCTCCGGCGTAAGCGGGTGGAATGAGAATCCTGGCATGCGCCAGAGAGTTTAACGCAGGCGGGAACACCTCCCGCGAAGAAACGTGAGCCTAGCTCTGCGCCTGCAGATCGCAGGCTTCGCGGCAGGTGAGGCAGTAATATTGGCCGTCGTTGCAGAGGCGGACGCTGTCCCAGCCCTGGCAGAGAATGCAGAAGCGGTCGCACTCGCAGTGTTTCTCTTCCCGGTCGCATTGCGCGCAGACGTAGGCCATGTCCGAGAGTAGCGCGCTTCCAGACAACTCTCAAGTGTCCCCCCTTCCAACCGAAAATGCCGGCATTGACCCCCAATGACAGTGGGTGCTAAGTTGTAATGTTCTGCGAACGTCGCGCGCCCCTACAGGAGGGTTGCTCTTGTTATCGGTGGCTGAGTCCAGCCCGACCCTGCGAAAAACTGCTCTCAACACAGTCCATCGCCAGATGGGCGCCAAGATGGTGGATTTTGGCGGCTGGGACATGCCGGTGGAATATCCCGCCACCGGCGGGGTGCTGGCCGAGCACCTGGCGGTGCGCACCGGCGTGGGCATCTTCGACGTCAGCCACATGGGCGACATCCGCTTCACCGGACCGCAGGCGCTCGATGCGGTGCAGCATATCTCCATGAACGACGCCGCGCGGCTCGTGCCCGGCCAGGCGCACTACTCGGCGATGTTGTATCCGGAAGCCACCTTCGTGGACGACATCATCGTCCACAAGATCGCCGACGAGCATTATTTGTTCGTGATCAACGCCGGCACGCGCGAGAAAGACGCCGGCTGGGTGGAGCAGAATGTCGGCGGCTTCCGCTGTACGGCGGAGAACGTCAGCGACGATTACACTCAGATTGCCATCCAGGGCCCAAGGGCGCAGGAGTTATTGCAGAAGCTGACCGATGCCGGCCTGGCGCAGATCAAGAATTACTGGTTTACCTTCGGTAGCGTATGCGGTCTGAAGAACACGATGATCGCGCGTACCGGCTACACCGGCGAGGACGGCTTCGAGATCTACATCCCTGCTGATCCCGCGATCAGCGCGCGCGTCTGGCACGAGGTGCTGGCGGCGGGCAAGGAGTTCGGAGCGATCGCCTGCGGTTTGGGCGCACGCAACACGCTGCGGCTGGAAGCCAGGATGGCGCTTTATGGTCACGAAATCTCGGAGAGCATCAACGTCTTCGAAGCCGGTCTCGAGCGCTGGTGCAAGCTGGAGAAGCCCGAGTTCATTGGCAAGGCAGCGCTGGAGCGGATCAAGGCGCAGGGCGTGAAGCGCACGCTGGTGGGGCTGGAGATGATCGAGCGCGGCATCGCCCGCGACGGCTATCCGATCGTGGACGACAGCGGCAGCCAGATCGGCTGCGTGACCAGCGGGTCGCTTGCGCCTTTTCTGAAGAAGAACATCGCGCTGGCTTACGTCCCGCCCCGCAAGGCAGAGATCGGGTCGGTGCTGAACGTGGAGATTCGCGGCCAGAAGGTAAAGGCTAAGGTGGTGCCCACGCCGTTCTACAAACGCCCTAAGAAGTGATCAAGCCGGCGAGACGCCGGCGCTGCGAGAAAAAAATGAACTATCCAAGCTCATTGAAGTACACGAAGGACGACGAGTGGCTGAAGATCGAGGGCGACACCGGCGTGGTCGGCATCACCGATTACGCCCAGAACGCGCTAGGGGACATTGTGTTTGTCGAACTGCCCAAGGTGGGCGCCGAGATCACGGCCGGCAAGCCCTTTGGCACGGTGGAATCGGTGAAGGCGGTCTCGGAGCTGTTCGCGCCGGCCAACGGAACCGTCACCGCCATCAACGAAGAGCTGGCGAAGTCGCCGGAGAAAGTCAATCAGGA
>Ga0335077_10010425_pt1 | contig 11566 bp, 11 predicted proteins | sample Lox_Sample_31_FD_207151 | JGI IMG/M metagenome (GOLD analysis project Ga0335077, IMG submission 207151) | Soil microbial communities from Loxahatchee National Wildlife Refuge, Florida, United States - Lox_Sample_3.1 | ecosystem: Environmental > Terrestrial > Soil > Wetlands | place: USA...
GGAAGCCCCGTGATCTCCGCCGCCGCCTGCGGCGCATAGTCCTTCACCCGCTCGCGCAGCGGCTCGAAGCCGAGGGTGTACCGCTCGACGTAGTCCGCGTCGTAGCGCTTCTCGCCGATGATCACGTGCATCATCGCGAGCGCGAGCGCCGCGTCGGTGCCGGGCAGGATCGCGAGGTGCTCGTGGCATTTCTCCGCGGTCAGGCTGCGGTAGGGATCGATCGCGATCAGCCTGGCGCCGCGGCGCTTCGCCTCCTGCGCGCGCGACCACATGTGCAGGTTCGAGACGACCGGGTTCGAGCCCCAGACGAGGATCAGCCTCGCCTCCTCGAAGCGCTCCGGGTCCATGCCGAGCGATCCGCCGACGGTGATCTGCGCGCCGGCCTTGCCGGCGGAGGAGCAGATGGTGCGGTCCAGCCGCGACGCGCCGAGGCGGTGGAAGAAGCGCCGGCCCATCGAGTGCCACTGTACGTAGCCCATCGTGCCGGCGTAGTCGTAAGGGAGGATGCCCTGCGGATCATCCGCCTCGATGGCGCGGAACTTCCCGGCGATGGCGTCGAGCGCCTCGTCCCACGAGATACGCACGAACTCGCGCCGGCCCTTCGGGCCCACCCGCCTCTGCGGGAAGAGCACGCGGTCCTTGCTGTAGGTGCGCTCGAGATACCTCGAGACCTTGGTGCACAGCGTGCCAGCGGTGAAGGGATGGTCCCGCGCTCCCTCGACCTTGACCGCGACGCCGTTCTCGACGGTGACCCTGAGCGCGCAGGTGTCGGGGCAGTCGTGCGGGCAGGCGGCGCGCACGACACGGCGTTCGGAAGCTTTCTTGGCGGGCGCGAGCATGGGGACCGGCCGATTCTACGCCGTTCAGGGGCGGATGCCGGGGAAGGTCCCGAAGCGCGTGCGCAGCATCTGCCCGATGCGGTAGTGAGCGTGGCGCGCGGCGGCGAGGGCGCCGCCCATGGGAAGGAAGCCGTGAATCATGCCTTCGAAGCATTCGTAGACGACGGAGACGCCGGCGCGCTCGAGCAGGTCCGCGTAGGCCTTGCCTTCGTCGCGCAAGGGGTCGAAGCCCGCCGTGACGACGTAGGCGTACGGGAGGCGCGAATGATCGCGGGCGACGAGCGGCGAGGCGCGCCAGTCGGCGCGGTCGCTGTCGTCGCGCAGATACTGATTCTGGTACCAGCGCAGCAGCTCGCGCGTCAGCGAATACCCGCTCGCGAAGCGGCGCAGCGATTCCGTGTCGGCGGCCTGGTCGACCACCGGGTAGACGAGCACCTGCATGGCGATCGGCGGACCCGACTCGCGCAGCGCGATCGCCGCCACCGCGGCGAGGTTGCCGCCCGCGCTCTCTCCGGCGACGGCGAGCCGCGAGGCGTCGGCCGCGAGCGCGCCGGCGTTCGCGCTCACCCACCTCACCGCCGCGACCGCGTCCTCGACCGCCGCGGGAAATTTGTGCTCGGGGCCCATGCGGTAGTCGACGGCTACGACCGCGCAGCGCCCGTGCACGGCGATGCCGCGGCACACGCTGTCGTGCGTGTCGAGATCGCCGCACACCCAGCCGCCGCCGTGGAAGTACACGACGACGGGAAGCGCCTCTCCCGTCTTCCCGCCCGCGGGACGGTAGTAGCGCGCCCCCACTCCGCCGCCCGGCCCGGGAATGGCGAAATCGCGCGATTCCTCGAGGGCAAGCGGAGGGGGTGCGAGCGCGAGGCGCCCGTCGCGGTAGGCCCGCCGCGCTTCCGCCGCGGTCAGCGAGTCGGGCGGGACCGCAGGCGCTCGCGCGAAGCGCTCGAGCAGCTCGCGCGCCTGCGGATCGAGCGCGGTATCCACGGCTTCACGCCGCGGCAGGCCGCCGCCGAGCAAGCAGCCACAGCACCGCGCCCGCGGCGGCGGTGATGAAGGGCAGCGCGAGCCAGTTGAGCACTTCCCAGCCCTTGGCGTCGATGAGCACCCCCGACCCGAAGGAGGTCAGCGCCATGGTGAGGAAGATGATCGAATCGTTCGCGCCCTGCGTCTTCGCGCGCTCGGCGGGCAGGCAGCTCTCGGTGAGCAGCGTCGTGCCCCCGATGTACAGGAAATTCCATCCGATCCCGAGGAGCACCAGCGCGAGCCAGAAGTGGGGAATGCTGATCCCCGACAGCGCGATCGCGACCGTGGCGTAGAGCATGACCGCTCCCGCGGCCATCACCTGCAGGACGCCGTAGCGGCGGATGAGCGTCCCGGTGAAGAACGACGGCCCGAACATGCCGACGACGTGCCAGCCGATGACCGTTGCGGCGGCCGAGTACGGATGACCGCACAGCCGCATCGCGAGCGGCGTCGCGGTCATGAGCAGATTCATCACGCCGTAGCCGATCGCCGCTCCGGCCGCGGCCACGACGAACACGGGCTGGGCCATGATTTCCCGGAGCGGCCGGGTCGGAGCCTTGTGGTCGCCGCCCGAGGGCGACGGAATCTCGAGCAGCTGCACCGCTCCGATGACGAGCACGAGGAAACCGATCAGCGACAGGTAAGAGCCGAGGTAGCGCGTGTCGAAGAGGTCGATGGTGTGCTTGCTGACTTCCGGTCCCACGATCCCGCCCACCAGCCCTCCCGCGAGCACCAGCGAGATCGCCTTGGGCCTGAACTCGGCGCGCACCGCGTCCGCGGCGGCGAAGCGGTAGTACTGCGCCACCGCGTTGTAGACGCCGAGCACGGCCGTTCCGAGGCAGAAGAGCCAGAAATTCGCGGCGGCGAGCGCCACCGAGCAGACCGCCGCGCCGATCACCCCCGTCAGCGCTCCTACCGTGAATCCGGCGCGCCGCCCGATGCGCTTCATCAGCAGCGACATGGGCAGCGTGGACAGCGCTCCACCCACCACCCAGGCCGTGACGGGAAGCGTCGCGAGGGCCTTGTTCGCGGCGAGCGCGTAGCCCACCAGCCCGTTCAGCGCAATGGCGGTGGCGTTGTTCGTGAACAGCAGCGCCTGGCACGCCGCGAGGACAGCGACGTTCTTCCTGGGCTTATCCAAGGCTGCTCGCGGGGCGCAAGGCGATTGTCAGGAAGGAAGTTCGGCGCTCAAGGCAATCCAGCCCGCAGATTATAGCGAAGCGCGGCGACGCTCGGGGTCGATCGCGATTTTCTCATAGAGAAAAATGGGTCCGGGTGGTTGACTTTTCCCTCTGATTGACGCACTCTCGCGTTGCCGTACCGTTAGTGCGGCGTTACCAACCCAGCTCGTAATTAGAGGAGAGATATACGATGGCCAAGAAGAGAAAACCCAATGCGGCATTCATGAAACCCATGACCCCGACCTCGACGCTGGCGGAAGTGGTCGGCTCGAAGGCCATGCCGCGCACGGAAGTGACCAAGAAACTCTGGGCTTACATCAAGAAGCACAAGCTGCAGGACACGAAGAACCGCCGAATGATCAATGCCGACGACGCCCTGAAGGCCGTCTTCGGCGGCAAGAAATCGGTCAGCATGTTCGAGATGACCAAGCTGGTCAACAAACACCTCAAATAACGGCCGCGCCCGGGAATCTCCCCCGGGGCGCGCACTGGAAGCGAAAACGCCCGGCGTGCCGGGCGTTTGTTTTTTCCAAACGCCGCCGTTTCGGCGTTTGTTTTTTCCAAACGCCGCCGTTTCGGCGTTTGTTTTTTCCAAACGCCGCCGTTTCGGCGTTTGTTTTTCCGGCCGACGCCAGCCGGCCGGCGGGAATCACTTCGCGGCGGTCTTGTTCTTGTACTTCTCGACGGCCTTCTTCAGCTCGGTGTACTCCGCGCAGGGCAGGAAGCACAGCTTGTTCAGCTGGGCGAGATGCTCCTCGGCCTTGGGCAGGTTGTTGACCATCAGGTAGGCCTCGCCGATGTACTCGTGAGCGCCGCGGTGGGCGGGATCGAGGCGCAGCGCCTCGTTGTAGTACTTGAACGCCAGATCGAGGTTACCCGACTTGCGCCAGGAGTAGCCGAGCAAATTCTGCGCGTCGGCGTTCTTCGGATCGCGCGCTGCGGCGCGGTCGAAATCGGCTATGGCCACTTTCCAGTTCTGCGCCTCGACGGCCTTCCTGCCGGCCTCGAGATCGGGGTCCTTCGGCTTGGGCGTGGGCGACGGCGACGGTGAGGGCGTGTCCGCAGCGTGGGCGATGGGAGTGAGGGCCAGCCCCGCGAGGAAGGCGAGGGCGGCGATGTGCAGCTTGCGCATGACGGTTCCTTTCATAGGACATGAGACGGCTTGGAGGATTATAGTGTCTGGAAGTTGCATTGCATCCGTTTTAGCGTATACCCCCGGGCATGGGAGTTTATTCCCCTATGAAGCTCCGCAAGGCCTCGGTCAAGAAGCCGATCCTCATAGCGCTCGCCCTCGCCTGCCTGTTCCCGGCGATGCCCGCGGCCGCCAGCTCGCCGGCGCCGACCCGTGCGCAGGCGCTCGCGGCGCTCAAAGGAGCCGATCCGCAGGACCGCCGCCGCGGAGCGCTCGGGCTGGAGACGGTCGGCCGGATGGAGGACGCTCCGGCGCTGATCGCGGCCCTGCGGGACCCCGACGCGAGGGTGCGTGCGACCGCCGAAGAAGCGCTATGGGCCGTGTGGAGCCGGTCGGGAGACGCGCGCGTCGACGATCTCCTCGGGCGCGGCGTCGCCGAGATGAGCGCCGAGCATTTCGGCGAGGCGATCGCTCTCTTCTCGCGGGTGATCGAGCTCAAGCCCGACTTCGCCGAAGGATGGAACAAGCGGGCCACTGTGCTGTTCCTTGCCGGCGAGTACCGCCGCTCGCTCGCCGACTGCGACGAGGTCGTCAAACGCAATCCGCAGCATTTCGGCGCGCTCTCGGGGTACGGACAGATCTACCTGCGCCTCGATCAGCCCGCGAAGGCGCTCGAGTACTTCCGCCGCGCGCTCGCGGTCAATCCCAACCTCGACGGCGTGCAGAACCTCGTCGACAGGCTGGAGGAGCTCGAGGCGCGCCGCCTGCGGAGCACGATCTAGCGCGCGGACAGCGCCTCGGCCATCTCGGCGATCGCGCGCGCTGCCGCCTGCGGGTGCTCGAAGGGGAACAGGTGTCCTCCCTCGACGCGCGCTACGCGAAAGAACTTGCGCGTCGTCGCGAGCCCCATGTGGCGCGCATCCTCGGACTCGCGGCCGAATATGAAGCCTGCGGGAACGCGCAGGGACGGCAGGTGCTGCGCGATGCCGTGCGGAAACGTGCGGTAGATGCGGTACTCGATCGAGGGATCGAAGGCGAGGCGCACGCCCTCCGGAGAGGGGCGCGTGCCCAGGGTCACGTAGTCGCGCAGGCATTCGGGATCGAAATTCCGGAACGCCCGCTTGTTGCCGAAATGCGCATAGGCTTCGTCGGCCGAGGCCCAGGCCGCGCGGCGGTCGCGAGTGATTCCCGCGGGCGTCACGCGGTCGACGAGGCCGAAGCGCTTCGCCACACGGAGCATCGCGCCCCTCCAGCGGCCGAGGATGGGCGAATCGAGCAGCACGATGGCGCGGAAGAGCGCCGGCCGCTTCATCGCGGCGAGCGCGGTCAGATAGCCGCCGAGCGAGTGGCCGACGCCGAGCACGGGCTCGCCGTGAGCCTCGACGTGCTCGATCAGCTCGGTCACCAGATGCGGCCAGCCGTCGGTGACCGGGTGCCTCGGGTCGTGCCCGATGGTGTTGACGTAGCGGACGTCGAAGCCGTCCCCCAAATGGGAGAACATCTTCCGGTAGCACGCCGCGGGAAATCCGTTGGCGTGCGAGAAGTGCAGGATCGTCAGGCCGTGACTTCCTTCGCGGTCATCGCGTACCTGAAGTTGTCGGGGTCGAGGCTGTCGAGCCGCCCCTGCGCCGTCTCGCCCTGGGGATACATGAAGAAGGTGATCCTGCCGCTCTTCGCGTTGGGCGGGACGATGTCGTTCGCCGTGTTGAAGGCGAGCCAGTTCATCTCCCACGCGCCGAAGAGCTTGGGCCTCACGGCCTCCACGATCGGATCGTTCAGGGTCGTCGGCTGCGCCTTCTCCTCGAGCACGACCTTCCTAACGTCGGCCGGATCGACCGGTACCCAGCCGAAGCCGGTGAGATAGACCTCCGCGCGGCAGTGCTGAGCGCGCGTGATGTTGGCCGTTCTCGCCCCCAGGCTGCGGTAGCCGAACTGGGATTTCGCGACGCGCACGCCGTAGACGTCGCGCGCCGGCAGCCCGGCCGCGCGCGCGAGCCCGACGTAGAGCGCATTGATGTCGGCGCACTTGCCGCCGAGGTTGCCCGTCTCGAGCATGGTCTTGATGTCGCCGATGCCGCAGCCGCGCGTCTTCGGGTCGCGGAAGGTGTTGTCCACGATCCATTCGTAGATCGCCTTCGCCTTCTGCACGTCGGTCCTCGCGCCCTGGGTGACCTTCTGAGCAGTCTCCTTAACGATCCCGTCGGTGGGCATATGCTCGGTCGCCTCGGTGTAGAACTCGCGCTCGGGCGCGGAGAGGGTGCGTCCGGGCACCGGACTGGAGAGATCGACTGCGTGGTCGCGCGTGGCGAAGCGGCTGTGGAGCTCGACGACCGGGTTCTTCTCCGCCGAGGGCCACTCCGCGTAGAACAGGCCCGCGCCGTACCTGCCGTCGTGCACGATCTTCATCGTGCCAGCGTTGCCCGACCAGGCGTTGTCGATCGTCTTCTGGTAGACGGTGTCGACGGAGGGCACCGGCAGCCACACGCGCGTCGCGCCGTCCGGAAACAGGACCTCGACCCGCGTCGTCACCTCGAAGGTGCGCCAGGCCTCGGGCTGCCGCGGATTGAACGGGAGTTGCTGCGCGAGCGCGAGGCCGGGAAGCGCGGCGGCGGCCGGGGCGGCGGCGCCGGCCTTCAGAAACGAACGTCGATCCATGGTGGACCTCCTCAGAATTTATGGGGAATCGCGCCACACTGGCGACGGAACCGAGGCGTCCTGCCAGGAGAACCTCTCGGCGGAGACTTCACTACCATTATATTTCGTGCGTTCCGCCCGTGGTAGACGGCTCAACGCGGCGGCAGCAGCTTCCTGATCTCATTCTCGACCGGGGGGGTGTCCCAGCCGATATCGCCGACCGCGACGAGGCGTACTTTCTGCTCCGGGTCGATCACCAGCGTGGTCGGGAGAACCTTCACCTTCCAGGCGGTCGCGGCCGAGGTGTCGCGGTCGAGCAGCACGGTGAAGCGCACCGGCGTCTCCTTGAGGAAGGCGTTGATCCGCGGCGGCCCGTCGCCGTAGGCGACGGCGAGGACGACGAACGGCCGGCCGGCGAGCTTGTCCTGGAGGCGCTGCATGGCGGGCATCTCCTCGCGGCAGGGATCGCACCACGTCGCCCAGAAATTGAGCACCACGACCTTGCCCTTGTAATCGGCGAGCGTGTGCTCCTTGCCCGAGAGGTCGCGCAGGGCGAGCGGCGGCGTGGGGCCGCTGTCCCAGGGCTTCATGGTGCCGCCGGCGGCCGATGCCTGGCCGGCGACGAGCAGCGCGCAGGCGAAAGCGGCCAGCCGCGCGCTCACGCCGCCTCCTTCTTCTCGCCCGCGAGCGCGGCGAAGTCGTCGGCGTAGTCCGAAAGGCGCCGCACGACGTGGGCGCGCTGGCGGGGCGAAAGCGAGCGGTCGAGCTCGGCGATGAGCCGGCCGAGGTCCTCGTCCCAGGCCCTGTCCTGGCGGATGAACGCCTCGGTACGCCGCCGCTCGGGCCTCTCGAACATCCCGGCCAGGGCGCGGCCCAGGTCCGCGGCAGGCTGCTTCGTCCTGAGCGCCGCGAGCATCTCGCGCTGCCATTGCCGCCGGTCCTCGAAGCGCAGCGCGACGTGGCTCTCGTGGACGAGCGCGAAGCGCTCGATGCGCGCCTCCTGTTCGGGGCTGAGGTCGCCGGCGAAGTCGCGGAAACGCTCGAGCATGCGCTTCGCCTGCGCGCGCCGGCGCACGTCGGCATCCGCGGAGAGGTACTTCTTCGAGAACTTCTCGTTGTTCTCGTCGAGCCTGCGCTCGAGCGCGGCGATCTGCTCCGCGGAGAGCGTCGCCAGGACCGGCGCGGCGTCCTCGGCCGCCTTGGCCGCGAACCCGCGGTACCGGGCGCGCACGGCGGCGAGCCCCCAGGCGACATCCCCCTCGGTGATGCCCCGGACCGCGCGCTCGCTCGCGCTCCTCATCAGGGCCGCGTACGCGGGAAGCTCGTTGGCGCGGTGCCACTGGTGGAAGCGGACGATGCGCAGCTGCAGCTCCTCGGCCTGCGCGGCGTCCAGGTCGAGGTAGCTCGAGCTCATGAACCGCAGCGCGGTGTCGGCGTTGTCGTACGCGAAGCGCGTGGCGCTGCAAGAAGCGAGCGGCGCGCACACCGCGAGCACGAGAAGTCTTCTCCAGCTCACCAGTAGTTCTCCACCGTGATATGCCCTGGATCGCGGCGCCGGTGCTTCTTCATGCCGCGCCGGGCCAGAGCGGCGCTGGTATCCCGCACCATGTCCGGGTTGCCGCAGATCATAACCTGAGATTTCTCCGCCGAGAGGATTACCCCGGTCCGCGACTCCAGGCGTCCGTCCTCGATCGCCGCGGGAATGCGCCCCGGCAGCGCCTCCGCAGAGGCTTCGCGGCTCACGAAAGAGACCGCGCGCATCTGCCCGGGATGCCGGCGCAGCAGCCGCTCGACGGTGTCGCGGTGGGTCAGCTCCTCGGCCAGGCGCACCGCGTGCACCAGCACCACCTGCCTGAAGCGGCTCCAGGGCGCCTCGGTCTTGAGAATGGACAGGAAGGGCCCGATCCCCGTTCCCGTCGAGACGAGCCAGAGATTCTCGCCATCCGGGACCTCCGAGAGAGCGAGAAATCCCGCCGGCCTGGGCGCGAGATAGATCCGGTCCCCCGCCTGCAGCGTGCACAGCCGCTGCGTAAGAGGCCCCCCGGGCAGGGTCACGTAGTAGAACTCGTGGGGGCGCTCGCCTGGCGCGTTCACGAACGAGTACGGGCGCGCCAGCATCTCGCCCTCGACCTGCAGCCCGAGCTTGGCGAACTGCCCCGCCTCGAAGGCGATGTCGGCCTCGACCATGAGCGAGAACAGCCGCCCGGTCCAGCGGCGCTGGGCCGCGACCGTGCCTTCGATCCACCTCTGCTTGACCGCCGGGGAGTTCACTGCAACAGGAAAGGCTCCATCGTCAGCGATTCTACCTCGGCGGAAAGCATGACGATGCTGCCCGAGCGGCGGTTGCGACCGTCGTCGGAGAACTCGAACCGGTAGACGCGCCGCAGCTGCAGGCGCCCGGCCGCGTTGCGCGCCGGCCTCACCGAGGTGCATTCGACCGTCTCGTCGAGGAACTGCAGGCGCTCGCGCGCGCACGCCGCCTGCCCCGCGGCCACGGCGCGCTCGCGCGCGCGCATGCTGTCGTACCACAGCCAGGCAAGCGCGGCCAGGGCGAGGAGAGCGACGACGTCCCAGTCCATGCGGGGAAAGTAGCAGAAGCGGCGGTGCGTCTACAATTCGGCATGCGCGTCGCCGTCGGATCGCTGGTGCTGGCATCGGCTCTCGCCGCTTGCAGCCGCGGTACCGACGCTCCGCCGGCGAAGTTCGTCGAGGAGCAGTCCTGCGCTTCCTGCCATCCCGAGCAGCACCGGCTATGGCAGGGCTCGCACCACGACCTGGCGATGCAGGCCGCGGACGAGCGGACCGTGCTCGGCGATTTCAACGATGCGCGCTTCGCCTCGCACGGCCTCGGAACGCGCTTCTCGCGCCGCGACGGCAAGTTCATCGTGACGACCGACGGCCCGGACGCGAGGCTCTCGGACTACGAGGTGAAGTACGTCTTCGGCGTCTCGCCCCTGCAGCAATACCTGCTCGAGCTGCCCGGCGGGCGGCTGCAGGCGCTGTCCGTCGCCTGGGACACGAAGCGCAAGCGCTGGTTCCACCTCTACCCGCGAGAGCGCATCGATCACCGCGACGAGCTGCACTGGACCAAGCCTTCGCAGAACTGGAACTTCATGTGCGCCGAGTGCCATTCGACCGGCTTGCGCAAGAACTACGACCCCGCCAAGGACAGCTACGACACGCGCTGGTTCCAGATCGACGTCGGCTGCCAGGCGTGCCACGGTCCGGGCTCGATGCATGTCGCCTGGGCGAAAGCCAATCCGAACGCCAGGGGACTGGACGCCGCCGCCGGTTTCGCGGTCGATCTCAGGGCGACGAGCAACCGGGTGCAGATCGACGCCTGCGCGCGCTGCCATTCGCGCCGCAGCGTGATCGCGCCCGACTACGTCTACGGCCGGCCGCTGATGGACACGCACCTGCCGGTGCTGCTCGAGGAAGGCGTCTATTACGCCGACGGCCAGATCCTCGAGGAAGACTACGAATACGATTCGTTCCTGCAGAGCCGCATGGCGCAGAAAGGCGTGCGCTGCTCCGACTGCCACGACGCGCACAGCGGCGCGCGCAAGGCCGAAGGCAACGCGCTGTGCGCGCGCTGCCACAACGCCGACAAACCGGACGCGCGAGCGGGCATCGACGTGAGCGGACTGAAGAAGGAGGACTACGACAGCCGCGCGCACCACTTCCACGCTCCGGGCAAGCCCGGGAGCGCGTGCGTCGACTGCCATGCACCCCGAACCACCTACATGGTCGTCGACCCGCGCGCCGACCACAGCTTCCGCATTCCCCGCCCCGACCTGACTGTCGCGATCGGCACGCCGAACGCCTGCAACGGCTGCCACCGCGACCGCACGCCGCAGTGGGCCGCGGCCGAGATATCGAGGCGGCATCCGGACTACCGTCCTTCGCCCCACTACGGCGAGGCGCTGGCCGCGGGCAGGCGCGGCGCGCCCGGCGCCGTGGCCGCGCTGACGAAGGTCGTCGACGACAGTGGCCAGCCGGCGATCGTGCGCGCCACCGCAGTCGCGCTCCTCGCGCGCTACCCGGGCGCGCTCTCCGCCCGCGTGATCGGCGACACCATCCGGGACGCCGACCCGCTGGTGCGGCAGGCGACCGTCGCCGGCCTCGATTCCATGCCGCGCGAGCAGCGCCTGTACTGGCTCGCGCCGACGCTGCGCGACCCGGTGCGCGCGGTCCGCATCGAGGCGGCGCGCCAGCTCGCGACGGTTCCGGACGCCGCGATCGGCGAATCGAACCGCGCGGCTTTCAGCGCCGCGCTCGCCGAGCTCGAGGAGAGCCACCGCGCCAACCAGGACCGGCCCGAGGGACGCATCGGCCTGGGCAATCTCTACCTTGCGCGCGGGCGAGCCGCCGAAGCCGAGGCCGCGTACCGCTCGGCGCTCGCCTTCGATCCGGTGCTGGTCCCCGCGCTGGTGAATCTCGCCGACTTCTACCGCGCCGCCGGGCGCGAGGCCGAGGCCGAGGAGCTGCTGCGCAAGGGCCTCGCCGCGCATCCGCGCAATCCCGCCCTCACGCGCGCGCTCGCGCTGTCGCTCGTGCGCCAGAAGCGCAAGCCCGAGGCGCTGAAGCTGCTCGCGGGCGCGGCCAGCGCGGATGCTGACGCCGCGTATCTCTACGCGCTCGCGCTCGACGACGCCGGCCGGCGCGGCGATGCCCTGCGCGTGCTCGAGCGGGCGCTGCCGAGGGCGAACGGCAACCGCGACATCCTTCTCGCGCTCGCCTCGTTCGAGCAG
>Ga0335077_10010427_pt1 | contig 11565 bp, 8 predicted proteins | sample Lox_Sample_31_FD_207151 | JGI IMG/M metagenome (GOLD analysis project Ga0335077, IMG submission 207151) | Soil microbial communities from Loxahatchee National Wildlife Refuge, Florida, United States - Lox_Sample_3.1 | ecosystem: Environmental > Terrestrial > Soil > Wetlands | place: USA: Florida...
GGTGCTGAAGGAAAGGGATCAGGTCCCGGGCGTGCAGCACGCCAACGATGTGGTCGATGTCGTCGCGGTAGACCGGGATGCGGCTGTGGCTCTCCTCGGCGAGGAGGCGGAGGATCTCGGTCGAGGGGGTGGAGATCTCCACCGCCACGACCTCGGTCCGCGGCACCATCACGTCCTTGCAACGCTTGTCCGAAAGCTCGAACACGCTGCGGATCAGTTCGGGGGCGCTGGCATCCACCTTCTGGTCCGCGGCCTGCGCGGCGAGCATCCGCTCCAGCTCCTCCAGAGGAGGCGGCGGCGGTTCGAACCGTGCCCGAATCTTGAACGGCCGAAGCACCAGGTTCACGCCCGCGAGCAGCACCCGCGCGAACGGCCCCAGCACCGCCGCGAGCAGCCCCGCCAGCCACGAGAGCCGGAGGGCCGCCGTCTCGGGATCGGTGCTCGCGACGGCCCGGGCGGTCACGTCGGCCAGCGCGGCGAGGAGACCCACGAAGAGCACGCCTGCCAGCGGGGCCGCCAGCGCCCCCCCGAAGCCGCCCATCCGAGAGACGTCGAACTGCACCATCGCGGGGGGAGCCAGCGCCCCCACCCCGGCGGCCAGGAACCCGCTCAGCACCATCCCGATCCGGAGCGAGGAGGCCGTGGTCTCCCGCTGGGTGCGCAGCCGGAGCACACGCCGGCCGGCCCGCCCGTACTGGGTCGCGAGCTCCTTGGCTTTCAGCTCGGAGACGCCCGAGAGCGCCGACTCCGCCGCGCCCATCAGGGCCCGGAGCAGCAGAAGGCTGACGCACCCGAGCCACAGCGCCCAGGACTGCATCTAGAAACCGTTAGCACGGAGGACCCAACTGTGCTGGCTGACACTCTAAACCCGCGTTAGGACACGGGTGGACGCCTCCTCGGACGGCTGATAGAGGCGGCGCCGACGCCCCGCGGCAGCCCGCGGGTGTCCCACCGGAGGAGACATGGTCGCACGGGTGTACGTGACGCTGAAGCCTGGGGTGCTCGACCCGGCCGGGAAGGCGGTGGAGGGCAGCCTGCACGCCCTCGGCTTCGGCCAGGTCTCCGGCGTCCGGCTGGGCAAGTACATCGAGCTCCAACTCCCCGACGGCAGCGGCCCGGAAGCCCGCGTCCAGGTGGAGGAGATGTGCCGGAGGCTCCTCGCCAACACGGTGGTGGAGAACTTCCGGGTGGAGATCGGATGAAGGTCGGGATCGTCGTCTTCCCGGGCAGCAACTGCGACGAGGACGCCTTCCATGTGGCGGGGAACGTCCTCGGACACCAGCCCCGGATGCTGTGGCACAAGGACCACGACCTCCAGGGGAGCGAGCTGGTCATCCTCCCCGGTGGCTTCAGCTATGGCGACTACCTGCGCTGCGGCGCAATCGCCCGCTTCGCCCCGGTAATGGAGGAGGTCGCCGCGTTCGCGAAGAAGGGCGGTCCGGTCCTCGGCATCTGCAATGGCTTCCAGATTCTGACCGAGGCAGGGCTGCTGCCGGGCGCGCTGCTCCAGAACGCCAACCGCCAGTACATCTGTCAGGACGTCATCCTCCGAGCGGAGAAGGCGCGGACGCGGTTCACCACCGGCCTGACTCCGGGCGAGCAGTTCCGCATCCCCATTGCCCACGGCGACGGGAACTACTTCATCGACGACGAGGGCCTGAGGCGGCTCGAGGGCGAGGGCCAGGTGGCGTTCCGCTACGTCGGGAACCCCAACGGTAGCCGGGCCGACATCGCCGGGATCGTGAACTCCTCGGGGAACGTGCTGGGGATGATGCCCCACCCCGAGCGGAACGCCGAGCCGCTGCTCGGCAACGCCGACGGCCGCCGGATCCTGGCTTCGTTCCTCCACTGACATGACCCTGAGCAAGGACGTCATTGCGCAGCACGGGCTCAGCGAGCCCGAGTACGCCCGCATCCTCGAGCACCTCGGCCGCGAGCCGAACCTGCTCGAGCTCGGCATCTTCAGCGTCCTGTGGAGCGAGCACTGCTCCTACAAGTCGTCCCGCCGTCACCTGCGCGGATTCCCGACCACTGGACCGCGGGTGCTCGTGGGCCCGGGCGAGAACGCCGGAGTGGTGGACCTCGGCGACGGGATGGCCGCGGCCTTCAAGATGGAGAGTCACAACCACCCGAGCTACATCGAGCCCTACCAGGGCGCTGCGACTGGCGTGGGCGGCATCCTCCGCGACGTCTTCACGATGGGCGCGCGGCCCATCGCGTCCCTGAACTCGCTGCGGTTCGGCGACCCGTCCCATCCGAAGACGGCCTGGCTGCTCGATGGTGTCGTGCGGGGGATCGGTGGCTACGGAAACTGTATCGGCGTCCCGACGGTGGGCGGCGAGGTCGCCTTCGACGAGAGCTACAACGGCAACTGCCTGGTCAATGCCTTCACCGTCGGCGTGCTTGCGAGCGATCGCATCTTCAAGGGCACCGCCTCCGGCGTCGGCAACCCCATCCTCTACGTGGGTAGCAAGACCGGTCGGGACGGCATCCACGGTGCGACCATGGCCTCGGCCGAGTTCGACGAGGACAGCGAGAACAAGCGCCCCACGGTGCAGGTGGGTGACCCGTTCACCGAGAAGCTTCTCCTCGAGGCCTGTCTCGAGATCTTCCGGACCGACGCCCTGGTGGGCATCCAGGACATGGGGGCTGCCGGGCTGACGAGCTCGTCGATCGAGATGGCAGGCCGGGCGGGGAGCGGAATCGAGATCGACGTCGCGAAGGTTCCGCGGCGCGAGGAGGGGATGACGCCGTACGAGGTCATGCTCTCCGAGAGCCAGGAGCGCATGCTCATCGTGGCGAGGGGGGGCCGCGAGGACGAGGTGCTCCGCATCTTTCACAAGTGGGACCTGGATGCGGCGGTCATCGGTCGCGTCACCGACGACGGCCGGGTGCGGATCCTCGAGAACAGCAAGGAGGTCGCGAACCTCCCGGTCACTCCGCTGACTGAGGGCGCTCCGGTCTACGACCGTCCGACGACGCGGCCGGCGGGTCAGGACGCGCTCCAGGCGTTCGACCCGCTTTCGGTTCCCCCTGGTCGGGACCACGGGGAGACGCTGCTCGCGCTTCTCGCGCGGCCGACCATCGCCAGCAAGGAGTGGATCATCCGGCAGTACGACCACACCGTGCGCCTGGGTGCGGTGGTCAGGCCCGGACCGGCGGATGCGGCGGTGGTGCGGGTCGAGCGGACGAAGAAAGGGCTTGCCCTGGCCGTCGACTGCAACGCGCGATTCGTCTACCTCGACCCCTTCGAGGGTGCGCGGCTGGCGGTCGCCGAGTGCGCCCGGAACGTCTCCTGCGTCGGCGGCGAACCGCTCGGCCTGACCGACTGCCTGAACTTCGGCAACCCCGAGCGCCCGGAGATCATGTGGCAGTTCGCCGAGGCCACACGGGGCATCGCCGCGGCGTGCCGCGAGCTGGGTGTCCCCGTGGTGAGCGGGAACGTGAGCCTCTACAACGAGACGGAGGGCAGGGCGATCCTTCCCACTCCGACCGTGGCCGTGGTCGGGCTGCTCCCGGACGCGAGTGCCACCACCACCGCGGTGTTCCGTCGAGCCGGGGACAAGGTGGCCGTGCTGGGCGAGACGCGAGGACAGCTCGGCGGCTCGGAGTGGCTGCTGATGACTGCCGGGAAGATCGCCGGTCGGCCGCCGGCGCTCGACGCTGCGAAGGAGAAGGCGCTGCAAGCAGTGGTCCGCGAGCTGGTCCGGAACCGGAAGGTCGCGTCGGCGCATGACACGAGCGAGGGGGGCCTCGCGGTGGCGTTGGCCGAGTGCTGCGTGGCCGACGGGGAGCACCCTATCGGGGCGCAGCTCTCCCTTTCGGTAGGTTCCGTCGCGCCGTACGCCTACCTCTTTGGCGAGGACGCTTCCCGGGTGGTCGTGTCGTACGCGCCCGAACACGAGGCGGGGATTGCAGCGGCGTGCCGGTCGGCGGGTGTTCCGTTCGCCAGTATCGGGACGGTGGGCGGAGACTGCCTCGTCATCTCCGGGCTGCTCGACGTTCCAGTAGCCCGGCTGTCCGACGCCTGGCGGCGAGGCATCCCCTCGCTGATGAAGAAGCCGACGCACCTCTGAGCGGCAAACGCGGCAAACGAGGTGTCAAACACCTCGTAATCACACCTCGTAATCAGCCTGGCCCAGTTCGTGCTCACGAGCCTCCCCAAGAGGGGGATCTCGAGGATGGGTTGGCCGCTGAGAAGGCACGTACCGAATCAGATCGAATTCGTCACCGCGCGTTGCTTGCAGGGACGTCTCTTTACCCGTCCATCACCGCGGACGAACGACGTCCTCGGTGGCGTACTCGCGCGTTCGGTGAAGCGATACGGGGTCGAGCTCTTCGCCTTCAGCATCGCTTCGAATCACCTTCACCTGCTGGTGCGGGCGCCGAGAGGGAACCTTTCCCAGTTCATGCAGTACCTCCTCACCAACATCTCGAAGAAGGTCGGGGCAGTCGTGAACTGGCGAGGTTCCTTCTGGGAGTGCAGGTACTCCTCGGAGCCCGTTCTCGACGAGGGCGCCCTGCTCGCCCGAGTTCGCTATGTCCTCTCGCACGGGGTTAAGGAGGGGTTGGTACGACACTGTGATGAGTGGCCCGGCCTGAGCTGTCTTCCCGAACTTCTGGGCAAGCCACCGCGGGTGTTCAGCTGGTTCGACTGGAGCAAGCGCTGGGAGGCCCGCTCAGGAAAGCACGTCCCGGATCGCTTCGACCCGCGGTTCGCGACTCGGGAGACCCTCGAGCTCACCCCACTCCCGCTGGTGAGGTTCTCCCGGCGCTCAGCGTGGCGTCGTTTCCTGCGACGAGCGATCCGAGCGGTGTACGAGCAAGGTCGCAGAGATCACCCCCACGTTCTCGGGCGCGCGGGTGTACTTGAGCAGGACCCCCAACATCGCCCGCAGCGTCCGAAGCGCTCCAAACGGCCATGGTGTCACGCAGTCTCTGCCCGGCTGAGAATCGCCTTCATCGAGCAGTACCGCGCATTTCGAGCAGCCTTCTCGGACGCCTCTGCACGCTGGCGAAACGGAGATCTGTCGGTGGTGTTCCCCGAGTACGCCCATCGGCCGTTCCTGAGAGCGCCCGCGCAGCGTTCTGCCTAGAGAGCAGCGCCTCTGCGCCGTCACGGCTGTTCGAACCGCAGCCCAAGGCCGGTGGGAACGAGCCTCGGCTCGTTCCTCCACAAGCCGTGATCGGGTGCGATTTCCGGGCCCCGCGGGAGCAGACCGGCGTTTCCCGGGACATCCTTGTCCGCCGCGAGGCAGACCCTCGGCAAACTCGGCGATTGTTGTCTGCTGGAGAGGCCAAGTCGTCGTAACGGCCAGCTCGAGAGCCCCAAATCGACGTTTCCAACTCGAGGTGTCAACTCGAGGTGTCAGACACCTCGTAGTGGTCGAAAGAACTCGCGGATGTCGCGGGCGATCAGCTCGGGTTCCTCCCACGCGGCAAAGTGGCCGCCACGCGGCATCTCGGTCCACCGCCGCACCTCGTACCCGCGCTCCACCCACCGGCGCGGAGGCGCGGGCGCCTCGAGCGGGAAGTGCGCGAACCCCATCGGCACCCGGATCCGCTCTCCGGGCCCCAGCTGCAGCGGAGTGAGCTTCGACTCGCGGTAGAGCCGGATCGACGAGGCCGCCGTGTTCGTCACCCAGTACAGAGTCACGTTCGCCAGCAGCTCGTCCAGCGTGAAGCGCGACTCCGGGTCTCCATCGCAGTCGGCCCAGGCCCGAACCTTCTCCAGGATCCACGCGGCCAGCCCCGCCGGAGAGTCGGTCAGCGCCACCCCCAGCGTCCCCGGCCGCGTCGCCTGCACGTGCCCGTATGCCCCCTCCTCGTCCCCCCAGAGAGCTTTCTCCGCAAGGAACCCGCGCTCCTCGCTGCTCAGCGCCCCCTCGTCCTCCACCCAAGGCCGGAACGAGCCCGGGATGTAGTTGAGGTGCAGCCCGATCAGCCGCTCCGGCGCCTTCCGCGCGATCCAGGTCGAGATGCCGGCCCCCCAGTCGCCTCCCTGAGCGGCAAACCTCGGATACCCCAGCGCCTCCATCATCCCGATCCACAGCTCCGCCACTGCAGCGTTCGACATCCCAGGCGACGTCGGCCGATCCGAGAAGCCGTAGCCCGGGATCGATGGCACCACCACGTCGAACGAGTCCTCCGTCGCACCGCCATGTGCCGCCGGGTCGGTCAGCATCGGGACGAGCCGGAGCATCTCGAAGACGGAGCCCGGCCAGCCGTGGGTGACGACCAGGGGAAGGGGCCGGGGCCCCCGCCCGCTCGCATGGATGCAGTGCACTCCCGTCCCGCCCACCCGCACCAGGAACTGCGGGAACGCGTTCAGCCTGGCCTCCTGGACGCGCCAGTCGAACCGCGTTTCCCAGTGCATCACCACCCGTCGGAGCCAGGCCTGGTCGACGCCCTCGCTCCACCCCACCCCCGAGACCGCCTCCGGCCAGCGCGTGGCCGCAAGCCGCTCCCGAAGGTCCGCGAGCACCTGCTCGGAGACGTTCGCGCGGAACGGTTCGACGACGCCGGAGGCGCTCATGCGGCCTCCGCTACTGACACACCACCGGTCCGCACGGCGGCCGAGCACTCGGATCGCAGGCCTGGATGCAGCACTGCCCCGCGCTCGAGCAGAACTGGTTCAGCTCGTCGGTTCCGATCTCGGGACATGCGCGGCCGCAGGTGCCGCAGTTTGCCGGATCGTTCAGGCGCTTGCAGGCCAGAGGCGCGCCGCAGGGGTCGGGATCGAACCCAGGATTGCACCTCAGGCCGCAGGAGAAGGCGCTCGACGCCTCCGGATCGGGAGTGTCTCCCGTGCAGGTTGCGAAGCCGTTGTCGATCCCCGGACACGGAACACGCGCGCCGTTGCAGCTTTGCACGCTCCCGAAATCGACCTCGCAGCCATCGGGGTCGTCCTGGGTGAACGTCCGCGCGCAGCTCGGAGCGACCGACCCGGTGCAGTTCCGCCACGATCCCGCGCAGGTGTAGACGCACACGCCGCCCTGACAGGAGCGGCCGGGCTTCGCGTGCATCCGCAGGTCCAAGGTGTCCGGACAGCGGTGGCCACAGACTCCGCAGCTCTCGGGATTGTCGACCACCCGCGTCTCGCACCCGTCCGCGTCGGGACCTTGCTCGGTCTGGCCGCCGCCGTTGCAGTTCCGGTACTCCGCCGCGCACGCGAATGTGCAGGCGCTGTTCGCGCAGCCAGGCTGGGCGTTCGGCCGGTCCGGGCAGGCTGTCTGGCAGGCTCCGCAATGCTCCCGGGTCTGGAGCGAGACGCAACCGAAGCTCTCCGGCCGGCCGTCGTTGCCAGGGCAGCAGGCTGGCGTCGCCCCACCGCAGGGAGCGCCGCTGCTCCCGCAGCTGCACGTCCCGATGCAACGGTTGGTCGACGTCCGCGGACAGGTCTCGTCACACCCGGCACCGCAGTGGCTCGCATCGGCCTCGTAGGGCGGGCGGCCCACGTCGGCGGCGCAGCCTCCGAGCGCACCGTTCAGGCACAGCCGGCTCCCGGCGATGCACATCGCGGCCACGGTGTCCGGGACCCCGCAGGGGCTGGTCGCTCCCTCCTGGCACCCGACGGCGAGCGAGAAGGGCTGGCGCGCCGTGGCCGACCCGTTGGTCACCTGGACGACGAACGCCGCGCCGGGCGCGACGACATCCAGAGGACGCCCCGCGAGTTGGCCGGTGCTCTCGCCGACGGTCAACCAGAGGAGCGACGGCGGTAGCTGCGGCAGGCTCCAGGAGAGCGCACCGCTGCCCCGCGAGGCCTCGAGCACGACGTTGCGCTCCTGGTAGTCCCGTCCCACCACCGCGTCTGGCAGCGTCGACCCCCGGATGCTCAGCTCCTCCCCGCCCCCGGAGTCCACGGTCCCGCACGCGGCGGCGAGGAGCCCCACCGGCATCCACCATGCCCCGAGCCTCATGCGCCGCCCCCCTGTGCACAGCCGCGGCCAAGCGTAGCCCCGCTCGAAAATCCTCCGAAAGGTGGAACTTCGATTGCAGAATCCCCGCGAAACGGGGACGGGGCGCTCGGAATCACCCTCGGCGCGTCCCGATCGGCGGACGGGGGGCCTGATGACGCGACACATCGCCGCAGCGCTGCTGCTCGCCGGAGCGGGGTGCACCTCGCTCACGCCCGTGGCCGACTGCTCGAGCGCGCCCTGCCCCGAGGGCCAGGCCTGCGACCCGGCCACCCAGCTCTGTGTCCTCGACCAGGCGCCGCAGATCACGTTGCTCTCGCCCAGACCCGATGCCGCGGTGAGGGACCCCGCCCTCGAGGTGAGGGGAACGGTCGCCACCTGGTCCGATGCGACCCTGGTCGGGATGAGCTACCAGCTGGTGGACGCGGGAGCCGCCGGGGGCATCCCGGTCGACGGCGGCCTCTTCGCGGTCACCCTCCCGCTCCCTCCGCTGGACGGAGTGGATGCACAGCTGGTGCTCCTCGCACGCGACAGCCGGGCGCGCGAGCGCCGCGTCGCGGTCCCGCTCCACGTCGACGACGTCGCTCCTCGACCGAGGTTCTCGCCAGTGGACGGCGAGCGAGGCGCCGACGTGCAGCTGACCGTTGACTTCGGCGAGCCCGTCACGGGCGCATCCGCCCCGGTCGTGCTCGTCCCCGGAGGTCCGACCGGCTCCTGGGACTCGAGGGGGCAGCGCTTCGTCCTCGGTGGACTGAGCCACGACACTGGGTACAGCGTCGGCGTGGATGGCGGAGTGGTGGCCGACGCGCTCGGCAATCCGAACCTCGCCGGCTCGGCGCGCTTCTGGACCGCGGCACACCCGGCGCAGACCGCGACCATCGGCGGGCTCGACGCGGTCGTCTCCTTCGACGCCGCCTCCGACGAGGACGGGGTGGTGACCCTCGCGATCGAGACCTCCACCAAGGTGATCTGGGGCTGGTTCGGTCCAGCGGACGGACGCTTCGAGCAGCTGACCCTGCTCGACGTCCCGGCCCCGCCGCTCGGGGCGCTGCGGACCACCTCGGCGTTCCAGACCGACGGAGGAGATCCGCTCCGGGTCGCCTCCGTGCTCCAGCGCGATGCGACCGACCGGGTGGACGTCCGGATCGGAACGGCGTTCTCCACACCCAGCGCCTCCTGGGTGGTGCCGACCAGTCCGTCGTGCGCAGAGCCGGCGGCGCCACTCGGCGGGGTGGGCCTCCTGAGCTCGGGCGGAACCTACTCCCGCGGCCCGTACGCGCTGACCCTCGGCTTCGTCCCCGACCGCCTCGCCGTCCGGTCCGAGCAGTTCTGGGAGGTCGTGGCGACCGACGGCCAGCACCGGCTGCTCCGGGCGTGGCTTCGCGCCAGCTGTGGACCCGCTCCGAGCCAGGAGCTGCACGTCGACGCGCCGGTCCGCAGCGATCTCGCAGACGATCCCCGGTTCTCGCTCGCGCTCCCCCGCTCCGACAGGAGCCTCGTCGTGTTCGACACCCGGACCGGCACGCGCGTCGAGTCCTGCCGGAGCTGCGAGTCCGCCATCGAGGCCGGACCCTGTCCCGCGGGCGTCGAGCGCTCCGCACCGGGAGGGCTCACCGTCGCCTCCCGACACGAGGGGGCGAGGGTGCTCGGTGCGCGGCGGAACGGAAGTCACCTCGTCGAGCTCCTCGAGCGCGATCTGGGCACCGACTGCGACTCGCCCTGGACGGTGCTGGCCACCGCCCCCGACAGCGCGTCGGCCACGGCCTGGGAAGCGGTGATGTTCGGGCGCAAGCCGGGCCTGGTCTTCAGCACCGCCAGCGACGTGCGGATCTACGTCCCCTGACCTCCGTCAGAATTCGCCGGCGATCGCCAGCGAGCCCGGGCCGGCCACCACCGTGGTCGTGCCGCCCGTCTTCCCGTCGGTCAACCAGAGCCAGAGCCCGGTTCCGAGCGCGACCGCCCCGACTCCGTACCCGACGTAGGCGAGCGCCTGCTGGGTGTGTGCGTCGTTCCGGTAGCCGTTCACCGTCCCGACCTGGCTGGGGGGAGGTGCGTTGCCCCCCGAGTATGCCTGGTTGAACTTGGACGCCGAGTCGTTCGCCTTCAGCTGGAACACCACTCCGAGCCCGAGGGCGAGCGCGCCGGTCGCGGTGAGCGCGATGCCGGTCGGCGTCCGCCACGTCCTCACCGGAGCGGTCTGGGCGAGGCTGACCGCGGCAGGAGGGGGGAGGGCAAGCGTCGAGGCCGGCCCCGCGCTGGGGCCCACCACCACGACGCGCTCGCCGGTCTCGCCGGTGACGACGAACCGTGCAAGCTCGCCGAGGTCATCCGGGCCGCCGTGGGTCCCCCCGAGCTGGATGCCCCCCTCGCGGGTCCGCTGCGCGGTCTGGGCGTTGAGGACCGCGGCCGAGAGCCAGCTTGGCCCGGCGGCCGGACGGTCGAGGCGGAGGATGACCAGCTGGTCGACCTCGAGCAGCAGAGCCAGCTTCAGCGCGTTCCCGAGCGGCGTCTCCCTGCCCTCGCGGGGCTGCTGCAGGCACGCGGCGCGCGACGGAGGGACGGTCTGCTCGAAGGCGAGGTCGATGCGGAGGCTGGTGTCCTCGCGGAGCTGGACCGGGTGGGGGAAGGAGAAGGCGTCCGGCCGGCCCACCAGGACCTGGTAGCTGCCCGGGACGAGATCGAGCGTGGCCGGGGTGTGACCGAGGGCGAGGCCGTCGACGTACACCGTGGCGCCCTGCGGCTGCGACTGGACCGAGAGGTGGAGCTTGCGAGCCCGGGTCAGCTCGGCCCGGAGCTTGTCGAAGCGTTGGCGGAAGCTGGGCGAAAACGCATCGGCGCTCATCACGTGGCGCGGGTCGATGCGGAGCACCGCGCGGAACGCGTCGTCGGAGGCCTCACGGCGCCGCTGGGCGCTGAGCGCCATCCCGCGGATGAGCTGCGCATCGCCGAAGTTCTTCCAGCGCTCGGGGCCGGGCGGGAGCCGCTCCAGCTCGGCGAGCGTCTGATCGAGCAGCGAGAGCGAGTCCGCCACCCGGTCGTTGTAGAAGAGGTTCTCGGCGGTCGAGACTTGGCGGCGCACCTCGTCGAGCGTGTGCGTCGGGGGAGGGCCGACCCGCGCCTGGAACTGGTGCTCGGGAAGGAGCAGGGGTCCGACGCGATCGGACAGTCGCTCCTCGAACTGCTGCGCGTACCGGAGCAGGTCCGGGTCACGACAATCGCCGAGGGCGACCAGCGCCATCCGCGGAGCTGCCCCCACGCTCGAGGCTGCGAGCACCGAACCCAGCACCCAGCCGTGAATCGAGACCACGGTGCACCCCCCTCTGCTCCTCCATGGCATGCACCTAGCAATGGAGGTGCCTGCCCAGGACGGGCGATGCTATGACCTTTCTCGGCCGATCCGAAGGAGGGGGGCATGAACGGCTTGCGGCGGGCAGCGCTCTGCGGATCGGTGCTCGTGGGGGTGACCGCCGTCGCCGCTCCCCAGAAGACGTCCACGCCCGAGCTCGTCCCGCACCCGCTCGTGGTGATGGGCGGGAGCGAGGAGGACGCGGCGCGGCTCGGTCCCCAGCTCGACGCCGAGCTCTCGCGACGTGACGTCCGGGTCGTCGGACAGCAGTGCGCCCGCCAGTTCGTCTCGGCCCGGCCCGGT
>Ga0335077_10010428_pt1 | contig 11565 bp, 12 predicted proteins | sample Lox_Sample_31_FD_207151 | JGI IMG/M metagenome (GOLD analysis project Ga0335077, IMG submission 207151) | Soil microbial communities from Loxahatchee National Wildlife Refuge, Florida, United States - Lox_Sample_3.1 | ecosystem: Environmental > Terrestrial > Soil > Wetlands | place: USA...
GTGACGGTTCGCAACGACAGCGGGTCCGATGCGCTGGTGAATCTCGAAGCACAGGCTCCGCCAGATTTCCAGGTCGCGTTCAAGGAGGCTTACGGCTCGAAGGAGCTCACAAGCGTCCCGGTCAAAGCCGGCGAATCGAAGGACATCGATGTGAGCGTAAGCCCGCCTGCCGACGCAAAGGCCGGCACCTACGGCGTATCGGTCGCAGCAATTTCGGGCCCCGCAAAGGCGGTTTCCCATCTGAAGCTTGCGGTCGAGGGTAGGCCACAGCTCACTCTCTCCGGCCCAGGGGGCTTGCTAAGCAGCAGGGCCTATGCGGGACGCCAAACTCCCATGCCGCTCGTGCTCGTCAACAGCGGGAGCGCGTCCGCGCGGGGTATCACTCTTTCCTCAGATCCGCCACCGGGCTGGAAGGTCGTGTTTCAGCCCAAGAACGTCGACATCGTGGATTCCGGCGCCAACGTAAAGGTTACCGCTTTGGTGACACCCGCGGCGAAGGCGCTCGCGGGGGATTACATGGTGGGCTTCGACGCGAACGGGAACGGCAGCTCGAGCGCGGCGGAATACCGCGTTACCGTCGAGACCTCCACCCTCTGGGGCATCGCCGGCGTTATCGTCATCGCCATCGCACTCGGCGTTCTCGGCTTTTCCGTCAGACGCTACGGCCGGCGATGACCGACCCGATCATTGAGGCCCACGGCCTCACCAAGCGCTATGGAGATACGCTCGCGGTCGATCATTTGGACTTGCGCGTACGCCGCAACGAGATCTTCGGATTGCTCGGCCCTAACGGCTCGGGCAAGACGACGACGATACTCATGATGTTGGGCCTGACGGAGCCAACCACCGGGCAAATTCGTGTCGCAGGCCGCGATCCCATGCGCGAGCCGCTGGAGGTGAAACGTCGCGTCGGATACGTGCCCGATGCAGTCGGCTTCTACGATCAGCTCAGCGCCGAGGCAAATCTAGAATACACCGCACGTCTCGCCGGAATTCCGCGCGAGGAGAGCGGACAACGGATTGCGGCGGCACTGCGAAGTCTCGGGCTCGATGGAGTCGGTTCCAAGCAGGTGCGGGCATTTTCGCGCGGTATGTGTCAGCGCCTGGCACTGGCGGAAATTCTGATAAGACGGCCGCAGATTGCCATACTCGACGAGCCCACCGTCGGCCTCGACCCTGAAGGCGCGCGCGAGTTCCTCGGGATGATCCGCGAGTTGAAGAAGGACGGACTCACAGTCCTGCTATCCTCGCACCTCCTCGATCAGGTCCAGACGATCTGCGACCGGGTCGGGCTTTTTCACCGGGGGCGCATCGCGCTCGAAGGAACGGTGCAAGAGCTCTCACGGACCGTGCTCGGAAACTCTTATCGAATAGCCATCGAGGCCATCGGCCCAGCGGTCGATGCTGCTCTCTCGCGGATTTCGGGAGTCAGTGCCATCGAGCAAAGGGACAAACGGCGGTACCGCGTGGAGGCATTGCGGGACGTTCGACCAGACATAAGCGAGGCAATTACCGAGAGCGGCGGAAAGCTCCTCGGTCTGACGCTAGAGGAGTGGAGTCTTGACGACATCTACACGCGATATTTCGAGCGGGTCCGGCAGGCAGCGTGAAGGCTCGCCCTGGACCGGTCTGCCGACGATAGCACTCAAGGAATTGACGGATCAGCTCGGTAGCGCCCGCATCCGCATCCTCGCCGCCCTCATCATCCTGACGGCAATCGGCGCAACCTATATTGCAATCCAGGAATTAAAACAGACAGTAGCTGAGGACCCCTTCATCTTCCTGCGGCTCCTGACGGCCGCCCGAGATCCACTACCGTCGTTTCTCTCCTTTCTCACGCTCTTCGTGCCACTCACCGCGATCACCCTAGGCTTCGACGGAATCAACGGTGAACGCAGCAGGCGCACGCTCCCTCGCATTCTCGCCCAGCCGATCTATCGCGATGCCCTGATCCTCGCGAAATTTCTTGCCGGGCTCGCGACGCTGGCGGTGATGCTCTTGGCGCTCTGGCTTTTGGTGACGGGGCTTGGCTTGATCGAGCTCGGGGTGGCTCCGAGCGGGGAGGAGGTGCTTCGCGGCCTGGCTTTCCTGGCGGTCACGCTCGCCTACGCGGGCGTTTGGCTAGGTTTGGCGCTCCTTTGCTCGGTACTATTCCGCCAGCCCGCCACGTCCGCGCTCGCGGCGGTTTCGGTTTGGCTTGTCTTCGCGTTCCTTTGGCCCGTGCTCATCGATGTCGGCACGCAGGCCCTGCAGCTGAAATCGCTCGGATTCCAAACTTCGGGCCTGGATGTCGCTCAGTTGCAGCTCGCGCTTTCGCGCATTTCACCGAACACGATATTCGGTGAGGTGGCATTGGCGCTCCTGCATCCCGCTACGCGCTCCCTGGGTCCGATTCTGTTCAGTCAACTCGAGGGCGCCGTGCTCGGTACGCCGTTGCCATTCTCGCAGAGCCTCATGTTGGTGTGGCCGCAGATCACCGGGCTCGTTGCCGCCATGATCGCGATTCTGACCGTTACTTACATTTCCTTCCAGCGGCAGGAAATTCGAAGCTGAGCGCTCCGGCTTCCGCGCGCCTCTCGGTATGTGCCGCGCGGATGCCGGACGAAGAAGCGCTCTTATTTGGAGGCGAGCGTCGGCAAGTTGTTTGGGGAGATACCTATCAGCTCCGACTTCCCGCCGCTGACCACCGCCACATAATATCCCTCGGCGCCGTCGATCCTCTCAAAGGTGGCGGCGATCGGCTTATTGCCGGTATCTTCGTGCGCGTAAGCTACCGCATCCCTCAAGCTCGATCGTGCCCGCGCGGTCGATAAAAATTCTGCGCGTTCGCCCGGATAAAGCCGGGCTAGCGCGATGCCGGACCCGTGCCAGGTCATTCTCCCTGTCCGGCCATCGATCCAGCTCGCGTAGACGCGACCCTCGCGCATGACCCAGACGACGTAATGCGGCTGATCCGGCGTCGCCTTAAACACCGCCTCGACCGCCTTGCCCTTGAGGTCGCTCTCCGCAGTCGATATCGCTCGATCTAGAGCGATCTTGCAATTCGCGAAGGCCGCGATGTCCGCTTTCGAGACGTGGTCGGAGAAAGCGACGAAATGCACCGCCTTCTTCTCCAAGGTCTTCGGCTTCGCCGTCGGATTCTCGGCGGCAGAAGACGACGGCGATGCAGTCTTTGACGTCGACAGCGCTGGGGTATTCGGCGTTTCGGCGCTGCCGCTCGAGACGGCATAAGCAATGGGCGCTCCCGACAGAGCTGTTGCTATCAGCGCGATCGGGAAGATCGCAATCCTTCTCATGAGAAGCTCCCTAACAGAGTGGAAACATGCGGCTTTCTCTTGCTCGCCGCGTCTTGCGCCGAGTCATGTGGTATCCGATTCTGAGGGACCCATTACGCAGGGATTAATTTTCGGTGAGGTCTCTGCTGCGATATTGCGGGGAAGGGAAAGACGCAAGATTGTCACGTGCACCCGTTCCCGCGACCGCCGGAATCGCGAATTTCTCTCGTCGATTTCTCCGTGGCCGGCGCAGCCACATCTGCACGTGCCGGTAAAAATCGAGGCTGCGTGCTTATCTAGTGGGGCGACGGCGTTTATACCGCTCCGGGCCGGTTTCTCGAGCGGGCGCCGAAGATTGCGGAGGAGGAATGGCGCCCGTGAGGCTATGGTTGACGACCGCGCTTATCTTGCTCGCTGCGACGCCACTGCGGTCGGGGAACTATTATTGGGACCATCTCCGAACCGGCAGCGCCACCGATGCGCTTCGACTTCTCAAGGCGCAAGGGTACCGAGACGTCAAGAACCTGAGGCGGGAAGGTATGCGGTACGAGGCGACCGCGACTCATAACCACACGGTGATGCAGGTGCTGGTCGATCCCTTTACGGGAATTATCATCCCCATCAACGCGTCTTCCAATTGAAGGCTGTGTTAGTGGCCGCGATCATGCGTCAGGACTCCACGCGCCGCCCGAGGCTGATGGGACGTGCAGGAGGATCGCAGCCGTCGCCGCTGGGCCGGATCGGCGTACTCGCACATCCACGATCGGGCCGCGTTCGCGATCGGCGATCGCCATAGCAAGCGAGCGCGGCGTAGCAATCCGGAAGGAGTTGAGGCCGATCATGACATCCCCCGCCCGCAGTCCGGCTCGCGCCGCGGGCGATCCCACGGATACCTTCACGATGACCATGCCGTCGGCCTCGAGATAACCTTCACGCGTCCTATGCGTATCCGGCCGCATGAGGGCACCCCGCCAGCAGTAAATTGCCGAAGGGGTAGCGCGGCCATCGCCGCGTCCGGCGCTGCGCGGGGCCGCATATACGGGATCGGCGTGCGATTTCGCTAGATCGAGAGCCCAATAAATGCATGCGGCGTCGGCGAGCACCAGTACCGCCAGAGCGATTAGCCAAATCCTCCACGCGGATTTCCGACCATACGACTTATTGCCACGGGTCCCTGTCATCGTTCAATCGTCGCTCGCTCAAGAGAGCACGCGGCGCTCGCAGTCGCCGCCAACCCGCTCCGAGACTTGCCCTGATCCCGAAGCCTGCCACCAATAGGCCGCGCGCGACACCCAGACCTCGCCGCTGGCCGCGCGGAGTTACGCGCACCGTTATAGATAGGTATTCATTTTGGACGGGATGTGGTCGACGGATTAAATCCGATTCAGCTTGCGCCTCGAGACGCGGGCACTATCGCGCGCGTCCGATATGCCCACCCATTTGATTTTCGTTTGCTCCAGCTTTCGGGATTGCGCGCGGGGTTCGCGCGCTAAATGCCTTGAAAACGGGTGGTGGCGATTGATAGAGGCTGGGTACCCTTCCTTGCGATGTCGCTGCTGCTGTCGCCGATGGTTCGGGCGCAACCTATGCGCACGCCACGAGCGGATGACGTGTTGCGTGCTCAAGTCGAGCAGCGCCTGCTTCGCGAGGGTGGTATCGGCGCCGATAACGTGGGCGTCGAGGCCGACCGGGCTGTCGTCCGACTCCCGGGATCAGTCGCCACGTTACTCACCCGGCACCGCGCCCTCGGCCTGGCTGATACCGTCGCGGGCGTGCGCGGCGTCGTCAGTCTCATCTCCCTTAATGTGATCCGCCCGGCCCCCAGGGATTCGCACCGATCCGCCGCACTGCCGATGTCCTTGTGATTGGTCGAGAGGAGCCAGCGTCGCAAGACGCTTGGTCGTGATTCAATCTCATGCACAGCGGGAGCTGAGGACATTCGTGCATCCTTTTCACCCCCTGTATGCCACGTAGCGCGTCCTGGACCGATCAGTAAGCTAATGCGGCGGTGTTGTCCGGACCAGTGGCGTAGTTACTGTTCATCGAGCGATCGTTCCGGGTTCGTCGCGGCTGTCGGAGATTCATTGCGCGCCGCGATCATTCGGTTTGGGCTTCGCGGTGTGATCGGAGGTCCACTCCGCGGTTGCGACACACGGCCGCGCCATCCAACTTGCGCTTGCTCGAGGTCGATCACGATCGGTCCCGAGTTCAGGAAATCGGCGACGTCGCAGAAGGGCACCTGTCGCGTTCGTTTCCCAGTGGCATTTGAAACCACCAAAGCCTCGGGCTTCCCCTCCGGCAGCGCAATGATCACGTCCTCAACGTCCCCAACCTCGGCGCCGTTGGCGGCCCGGACTGCTCGGCCGCGGAATGCCGTTAGGAAATCCACGTTACCGGGCTGCGACGCCCCCTCGTCGTAAGGCGAGGCCGGGAGAGGGTAGTCGATCAGTGTCGCGACAAAACCGTGACCGTCATTCCGCGACCAGTGCAGCGACGACCAAGGCACGGCGACAACACCGGATTTGCTCGACGCGAGCGTCACCGCGATAAAGCTGATGCGGTCGTGCACGGTGTCCATGAGAAAGTCGCGAACGGTGCCGATCGGCGCGCCGTCGCTGGCGCGGAGCACTGCGCTGAGCAGCGAAGCGCCAGCGACCTCCTCCGCGGCCGCGGCCCGAGGATCGAGCGATACCAACGCGACGAATAGCATTAAGACGGCCATTCGGCGCAGCAAACGCATGAATGTCGTCCACTTGAGCCGTGCCTGCGTCGGAGTCAATGGCCACCGCTCACGATCGATGTCCCCCGCGCGGCTCATATCGGCACCGATCTCGGGTGATCTCGTCGCAGCCACGTGACGATGATGAGCCGCGTGACGAGCACGGCGGAAAAGAGAGACGTGATGACTCCGATGCTTAGGGTGACGGCAAAACCCCTCACGGGACCCGCTCCGAAATAGTACATGAGCGCGCCCGCGACGAGCGTGGTGACGTGGCTGTCGAGGATGGTCCCGAAAGCGCGCCGAAATCCCATCTCGAGCGCCGACATCACCATGCGTCCGGCGCGCACCTCTTCCCGGATGCGCTCGTAGATCAGTACGTTGGCATCGACGGCCATGCCGAGCGTGAGCGCGATCCCTGCTATACCCGGGAGCGTCAAGGTCGCGCCGAGAAGCGAGAGGGCTGCGATCATTAGGCAGAGATTCAGGAACAGAGCGATATCGGCAAAGAGACCGAACAAGCCGTAGAAAGCGACCATGAAGCCGACTACGAGCACGACTGCGATGGTGCAGGCGAGCTTGCCCGCGCGAATGGAATCGGCGCCGAGGCTCGGACCGACAGTTCGCTCCTCTATGATGGTAAGCGGCGCGGGCAGGGCTCCCGCACGGAGCAGTAATGCGAGATCGTTGGCGGATAGCACGGTGAAGCCGCCGGAGATCACCCCGGATCCGCCAGGAATCGGCTCTCGGATGACGGGAGCACTGATGATCTTGCCATCAAGAACAATCGCGAACTGACGTCCCACATTGTCGCGCGTGGCTTCCGCGAAACGCTGCGTCCCCATGCTGTCGAGCTTGAAGCTCACGACCGGCTGGTTCTCTTGAAACGTCGCCTGAGCGTCGACGAGCATGTCTCCGCTCATGATGACGCGCCGCTTTACCGCGTATTCGACGACGGACCCGCCAGGCCTCCCGCCCTCCTCGAGCGGCAGAAGCTCGTCGCCGGGCGGAATCGTGTCGCTCGTGGCGGGGGCCGCGGCGTCGACGAGCTGAAAGGTCAGCCTCGCGGTTTTGCCGATGATCTGCTTGATGCGCTCGGGGGTTCCAATGCCCGGCAGCTGCACAATGATCCGATTGCTGCCCTGGGTCTGGACGCTGGGCTCTCGGACACCAGTCGCGTCGATACGGCGGCGCACGATCGCAATCGTCTGCTGGAGAGCTTCGGCACTGCGCTGATCGAGCGCGGCTTGGCTGAGGGCCACGGCAACGCGGCCGGCACCATCCACATTCGCGACGAGTCCGGGATCTATCTGTCGGAGCGCGGAAATTACTTCGCTCGCGCGCGATCGGTCGCGCAGAGTGAACGTCAGATCGGTTCCACTGACTTGAAGTCCGCCGGTATATTCGAACCTCATCTGGCGGAATTTCGTGCGCAGATCGTCCGCGACGTTGTTGAGCCAATCTCGGACCACCGGCGCCATCTCGACCTCGTACATGAGGTAAGAGCCGCCGCTGAGGTCGAGCCCGAGACTGACCTGGCGCCGAGGCAGCCACGCCGGCAGGCCGTGGACTGCGCTGTGCGAGACCAGATTGGGCGCCGCGAAGATCAAGCCGAGCAGGCAAATGACGGCGATGATCGCGGTCTTCCAGGGTGAGAAATAGAGCATTGCTCGAAGCGATCGCGACCGGCGCGAGACTCCGCCCATCCAGTAATCGCCGATTTCGGGAATCACGAACGGGCATTCAGGCCGTGCTTCCTATATGGGATCGCTTCGGCGCCAATGCTCGCCCACCGAGCTCGTGAAATCCCCTTCATGAACTTCGCGAACTCAAAGGCCGAGCGGCTCCTCAGTTGAGCGAGAGGCGCGTCGGTCTCACGCGCCGAGCCTCTCCGGGATAAAAAAGACGCATTCGGGCGGATCTGACTGGGACGGCGTCAAGCTCGGATCGAACCGGAACCGCGTGACGCAATAGGGACAAAGAATGGTGTCAGTCTCGCCCATGTTGAGATAGACGTGCGGATGATCGTGCGGCGGCGTGACGCCAATGCAGTTAAACTCGCGGACCCCGATTCGAATCTCCGCGACACCGTCGTCGTTTCTGAATTTCGCGTAAGCCTCGCCGAGCCCAGGCGCAAACCCCGCGGGACCCGGAGCCGAGGAGACCGCCAAGTCTCCGATGCGATCGAGGTTCAGTGTGCCCAATCCGTCACCTCGAGGGACAGCTATTTGATCGCTCCGCCGGTGATCCCCGCGATGAAACGGTCGAGGAAGAGGTTGTAGGCGATTGCAACCGGGATGCTGGCGATCAACGCGCCCGCCATGATCTCGCCCCAGAAGAAGATGTCGCCGCGAATGAGGTCGGTCGCCACGCCGAGCGTGATCGGCTTTTCCGCCGACGACGAGACGAAGGTGAGCGCGTATACGAATTCCTGCAAGGTCAGCGTGAACGTGAAGATGACCACCGTCAGGATGCCCGGCAGCGACAGCGGGATCGCCATCTTGACGAATGCGCCAAACAGGCTGCAGCCGTCGACGATCGCGGCTTCTTCAATCTCGGGCGGCATCGCCTTGAAGAATCCCATCATCAGCCAGGTGCAGAACGGGATGGTGAAGGTTGGATAGACCACCACCAACGACCACATCGAGTTTTGCAGGCCGAGCTCCGCGACGACGCGCGACAGGGGTAGGAAGAGCAGCGTCGGCGGCACCAGATAAGTGAGAAAGATGCCGATGCCGAGCGCCTCGCCGTTGCGCCCGGTCATGCGCGCCAGGCTGTAGGCGGCGGGCAGCGCGGTGACGAGAGTAATTGCGGTGACGCAGAGGCCGATGATGAAGGAGTTCAACAGCCAGGTTGCGAACAACGTCTTCTCGAAGAGATAGCGGAAATGCTCGAGCGTCGGCGGGGCGTTGAACCAGAAGGGGATGTTGGAGACGCTATAGAGGTCGGCGTTCTCCTTGAACGACGTAATCAGCATCCAATAGAAGGGGAATGCCGCCAAAACGAAGAAGAATGTGACGGCGCCGTAGAAGGATGTCTCTTGCAGGATTTTGACGGTGGAAATGCGCTTCATGTCAGATCTCCCGCCGCCGAATGAAGCGCAGCATCGCGATCACCACCACCAGCAGCACCGGCACCATGAACAGCGAAATGGCAGCGCCGTGCGAGACGTCGCCGGAAACGATCCCGGTCTGGAACCCCTGGAAGCCGAGTACCGATGTGGCACCCACCGGCCCACCCATGGTCATCAGAAAGACAACGGAAAGGTCGGTGAAAGTGAAGACGATGCCGAACACCAGACCGATTGCCACGATCGGTAGAATCATGGGCACGATGATCTGGTAGTTCCGGCGCCAAAAGCCCGCGCCGTCAACCGTCGCGGCGTCGAGCACGTCCTGCGGAACCGCAGTGATGCCCGCAAGGAAAATCACGATCGCGAACGGAAAAAACCGCCAAGCATTGACGACGATCACCGACAGCATGGCCAGTGTCGGATCGCCGAGCCAGTTGGGTGCATCCGAGCGGGCGACGATACCGAGCGCGATCAGGGTCCAGTTGATGACGCTGTAAAGCGAATCGAACATCCATTGCCAGGCGACCGTCGCCAGCGCGATCGGCACCGCCCATGGCAGAATGATCATCGCTCGGACAAAACCGCGGCCGGGAAATCGCCGCAGCAGCACCAGCGCGCCGAATTTGCCGAGGATGAGACCGAGGATCTGAGACCCGAATGTGAAGATGAAGGTGTTGTATAGGGTTTGCCTGAACACCGGGTCGTCAATGATATCCTCGAAATTCTCCAGCCCGACGAAGCTCCAGGACGGATCGTAGATCGTGTATGCGCTGACCGAGTAATAAAGGGCCATCAGAAACGGCACACCGACCAGCAGGAGCACGTAAAGGATCGCCGGGGCGACAAAGAAAGAGCCCAGCACGTCGCGCCGATCCAGGATGAATCGAAGGCGTGAGGCCGGCCTGATGACTGATTCGCCGATCGTGACCATTGGTATGCCCCATCCTAGAGACGGCTCGATCGTTTGCCGTCTTTGTCGAAATTGCGCAGCGCGCTGTTGCGGACGGCGAAGGCATGCCACTCGCCGGGGCGGATCCACTCCTCAGCGACGTGCGCAGGCGGAAGCTTTGCGGTGATCACCTGATCGGGATCGAATCCCTCGATCGCGCCGTAGACGATTCGCTCCGAGCCGAGATACTCGGAACGGTCGACGCGGAATTGGAATTCGGTCGAGGCCTCGCCGTTGATCATGTCCCTGGGCAGGAAATTCTCGGGGCGAAATCCGAGATAGCCTCCGCTGCGAGCGACGATATTCATCGGTGGTGTACCGACAAAGGTCGCGACGAAGCGGTCGGCGGGATCGTCATAGATCTCTGAAGGCGTTCCCACCTGCCGCACGATACCGCGGTCGATGACGGCAATGCGATCGCCCATTCCCATCGCCTCCACCTGATCGTGGGTCACGTAGATGGTGGTGACGCCGACCCGCTGCTGGAACTGTTTAATTTCGAGGCGCGCCGAGGCGCGCAATTTTGCGTCGAGATTCGACAGCGGCTCGTCCAGCAGGAGCGCCGTCGGCTCGCGTACGAGCGCGCGGGCAAGTGCGACCCGCTGGCGCTCGCCGCCGGAAAGCTGACGCGGCCGTCGCTCGAGCAGATGCCCGATGCCGAGCAATTGCGAGGCCCATTCGACTTTCCTGCCGATTTCGGCGCGCGCAACCTTCTGGGTGCGCAGCGGAAAGGCGATGTTGTTGCGCACCGTAAAGTGCGGATAGAGGCCGTAGCTCTGGAACATCATCGCCACGCCGCGGGCACGCGGCGGCATGTCGTTGACGATTTCGCCGCCGATCAGGACTTCGCCGCTCGTTTGCTTCTCTAGCCCACAGATGATGCGCAGAAACGTCGTCTTGCCGCAGCCGGAAGGTCCGAGCAGTACCATGAACTCGCCGTCCGGCACGTTCAGGCTGATACCGTTCACGGCGGGGACATCGGCGAATTTTTTGACGATATCCCTGGTCAAAACCGCAGCCATTGAACCTCCCAGAATTCAACGGGGCGCATGCACTCTGCCGTTCCCCGGCTGAGGCTGCTCTTGTTTGCTCCGTCAGTCAGTCGCCGCTCGCACGGAAAGGTCCCGGGCCGCGCAGTATGGCGCAGCCCGGGCACGCAATGTCACGTCTTGCGGAGCCATTTTTTAAAGATGGTCTCACATTGCCGCGTGGCCCACTTGACGGAATCCTCGGCGCTCAGTTGACCCGTCGCTGCCTTCGCCATCATGTCGTTGATGATAAAGGCGTAGTAGATCTCATCCGTCGCCGGTGTGGCCGGCCCCGGATAGCCCGGGATGGCAGACCACTGATCCGAATCCTGCAGGATCGCGAGTTTGTCGTGTGGTGTCGATGTCGGATCGTTCGACAGGATTGGCATCGGCTTCGGCACGAGGTTGGCGAAGCACGGGTTGTTGTAGCCCTCGCTCGCCTTGAAGGCCTCGGGCCAGTTGTCGACGTAGTACTTCAGGAACTCGAGCGCCGCTTCCTTGTTCTTCGCGAATTTCCAGAT
>Ga0335077_10010429_pt1 | contig 11563 bp, 7 predicted proteins | sample Lox_Sample_31_FD_207151 | JGI IMG/M metagenome (GOLD analysis project Ga0335077, IMG submission 207151) | Soil microbial communities from Loxahatchee National Wildlife Refuge, Florida, United States - Lox_Sample_3.1 | ecosystem: Environmental > Terrestrial > Soil > Wetlands | place: USA: Florida...
GTGCCCCTCGGACACCGGCCACGGCATCTTCTACAACAATGCATCTGTCCGCCGGTACGCCCACCCGCGCAGCCGCGATCAGGAAGACCTCGGGATCCGGTTTGCCTCTGTGAACATCGTCCGCCGAGACGATGCCCTGAAAGCAGTGGGCCGCGTTCAGCGCTTCGAGCACGATGTCGATATTCAGCCGTGGCGCCGCCGAAGCGATGGCCTGAAGCCACCCCTGCTCGTGAAGCCGGTGAATCCACGCTGCGACGCCGGGCAGCGGCGCCATTCCATTCTTCCGCACCAGATCGCGGTACAACTCCTCCTTCGCTTCCGCGATGCTGGCGATTCGCTCCCGAGCGGCCGCGCCCCCAAGCCACTGCGGGAGGAAGGCGTCATCCCGCCGTCCGAACGAGGCAAGGAACTGCTCGTACGTGATGGTGACGCCTTCCTTCGCCAGCGTGTCCCGCCAGGAAATCCAGTGGAACTCCTCCGAATCGATCAGAGTTCCATCCATGTCCCAAAGCACGGCCTGCGGTGTATTCATTCCTACCCTACCTTTGCCGCCACCTGGGAGAGCGCGTATTCCTGGAGATGGCCCGCGTCGCTGTTGAACTTGCGGATGCCCTCGGCGAGTTTCTCGGTTGCCATGGCGTCCTCGTTGTGCATCCAGCGGAACGTCTTCTCGTCCAGGTGCAGCTTGGGTTCTTGAACAGTCTTCGCCTCGTGCGGATCGAGCCTGCGATCCACCGCGCCCTCGGATTGCTCCAGCTTGTCGAGAAGCTCGGGGCTGATGGTGAGGAGGTCGCAGCCGGCCAGCCGGACGATTTGATTCACGTTGCGGAAGCTAGCCCCCATCACCTGCGTGTTGTAGCCGTACTTCTTGTAGTAGTTGTAAATGCGGGTCACCGACGTGACACCGGGGTCGCGATCGGGCGCAATCTCCCCGCCGCCTTGCTCCTTTTTGTACCAATCGTAGATGCGGCCCACGAACGGCGAGATGAGGGTCACGCGAGCCTCCGCGCAGGCCACTGCCTGGGCGAAGCTGAACAGCAGCGTCAGATTACAGTGAATGCCTTCCTTTTCGAGCTGCTCCGCCGCCCGAATGCCCTCCCACGTGCTCGCGACCTTGATCAGAATGCGCTCGCGCGACACGCCCTGCGCCTCGTATAGCGAGATCAGCTTCCGGCCTTTGGCGATGGTGGCCTCGGTATCGAAGCTCAGGCTCGCCGCCACCTCCGTGGAGACGCGGCCCGGCACCACCTTCAGAATTTCGCCGCCGAACAGGACGAACAGCCGGTCGATGAACTCCTCCGCCATCGCATGGTGACCTCCGCCGCGCTTCAGCGCAAGGTCGGTAGCTCGTTCCACCAGGTGCTGGTACGCCGGCATCTGCGCCGCGTGATAGAGCAGCGACGGATTGGTCGTGGCGTCCTGCGGCCGGTGGTGAGCGATCGCCTGGATGTCGCCAGTGTCCGCGACCACCGTCGTAACTTTCTTGAGAGATTCCAAAAGTGTCATGCGCTTCTCCTTAAATCGCCTTCGCCAACCAGGTGGCCCTCCAATCGGGCGACCTTGGCCAACCGGCGTCGATGCCGCTCGGCGCCGCTGAAATGTGCGCCGAGAAAGTTCCTGGTGCAGTCCCACGCCACCGCCACCCCCATGGTTCGACCCCCGAGGCAGAGGACGTTCATATCATCATCCTCCACTCCCTGCCGCGCCGAAAAATCGTCCTGACACAACGCCGCGCGGACGCCGCGCACCTTATTCGCCGCCACCGACGCGCCCACGCCGCTGCCGCAGATGAGGATCCCGCGCTCCACACGTCCCTCTGCGACAGCCAGCGCCAGAGGAATTGCGAAGTCCGGATAGTCGTCGTCCGTGTCGTAACACTTGTTTCCGAAGTCCACCACCTCGTGGCCCGCTTCCTCCAGCAGTTTCGAAAGCTCTCTCTTCATCACGAATCCGCCGTGATCGGCGCCGATACCGACTCTCATTGCTTCCCCCTGTGTGTGGCGATCTGGCTCTTCGCTGCCGCCACGATGTTTTCCTTGTTGAATCCGAATTTCTTCAGTAGTTGCTTCAGGGGCGCCGACGCCCCAAACGTTTCGATGCCGATGTTGCGCCCGTCGTAGCCGGTATATTTGCTCCAGCCGAACTCCGAAGCCTGCTCCACCGACACTCGCGCTTTGACGTGCGGCGGCAGCACGGAGTCCCGATACTGCCGATCCTGGTCGTCGAACAGCTCCCACGAAGGCATGCTGACCACCCGCGCGCGCACTCCCTCGCGGATCAACTGCTCGTACGCGTCCAGGCACAGCGCGACTTCGCTGCCGGTGCCGATCAGGATCACCTCGGGGTCGCTGCCCGGCGCATCCGCTAGCACGTACGCCCCGCGAACGAGTCCCGAAGCCGGCGCGTATTTCGTCCGATCGATAGTAGGCACAGCCTGCCGTGTAAGCACCAGCACCGCTGGCTCGTGGTGCAGTTGCAGGATCACCTTCCACGCCTCGCGCACTTCGTTCGCGTCGGCCGGCCGGATCACGATCAGCCCGGGCATCGCCCGCATGTGCGCCAGTTGCTCGATGGGCTGGTGCGTGGGCCCGTCCTCGCCCACGCCGATCGAATCGTGTGTGAACACATAGATCGCCGGAAGCTCCATCAGGGCGCTCAATCGCAGCGCGCCGCGCAGGTAATCGACGAAGATGAAAAAGCCCGAGCCGAACGGCCGAACCTTCACCAGGCTCATGCCGTTCAAGATCGCTCCCATCGCGTGTTCCCGGATGCCGAAGTGGAAATTGCGCCCGGCATAGTTCTCCGCCGAGAAGTCGCCTGCGCCCTCGAACGTAAGCCGCGTCTTGGTCGACGGCGCGAGATCGGCCGCGCCGCCGATCAGCCACGGAATATTCTTCGCCACCGCGTTCAGCACCTTGGCCGAGGATTCCCTCGTCCCGAGGCCCTTCGCGTCCGCCGGGAATTCCGGCAAGTCCCGATCCCAACCCTCGGGAAGCTGCCGGTGCTGCATCCGGTACAACTCTTCCGCAAGCTCGGGATACTGTTTGCGATACTCGGCGATCCGCGCGAACCAGCGGTCGCGCAGTTGCTTTCCCCGCGCCCCGATACCTTGTTGGAAGTGCTTGTAGACGCCATCCGGCACGAAGAACTTCTTGTCTTCTGGCCAGCCATAATTCCGTTTGGCGAGCCGCACCTCTTCCTCACCGAGAGGCTCGCCGTGCGCCCCGCTTGTGTCTTGCTTGTGCGGCGCGCCGTACCCGATGTGGCTGTCCACGATGATCAGCGTCGGCCGATCCTTGGTGTTCTGGAACGTGCGGAACGCCCGCGCCAGCATTTCTAGATCGTTCGCATCGCCCACACGTGTCACGTTCCAGCCGTAGCCGATGAAGCGCGTCGCCACGTCTTCGCTGAAGGCCAACGCCGTGTTGCCCTCGATCGTGATGTGGTTGTTGTCGTAGATCCAACACAGATTCGAGAGCCGCAGGTGGCCGGCCAGCGAAGCCGCCTCGCTGGAGATACCCTCCATCATGCAACCATCTCCGCAGAGCGCGTAGACGTTGAAGTCGAAGAGATCCTCGAAGCCCGGCCGGTGATAGCGCGCCGCGAGCCACTGCCGCGCGATCGCCATCCCGACGCTGGTCGCGACGCCCTGTCCGAGCGGCCCCGTCGTGGTTTCCACGCCCGAAGTCCACCGGTACTCGGGGTGTCCCGGACACCGGCTGTCCAACTGCCGGAACGTCTTCAGTGCGTCGAGCGGCACCGACGGCTCGCCGAGAGTTTCATAGTCCTTGCTAACTGCCCGCACTTCCGTCAAGTGCAGTAGCGAGTAGAGCAGCATCGAGGCGTGGCCGATGGACAGCACGAAGCGGTCGCGATTCGGCCACACGGGGTCTGTCGGATCGAAGCGCAAAAACTCCTGCCAAAGGCAGTAAGCCACGGGGGCCATTGCCATGGGCGTTCCGGGGTGCCCCGAATTGGCGGCTTGCACGCCATCCATGGAAAGCGTGCGGATGGTATTGATCGAGAGCTGATCGATGGACTGCTGCACTGGGGAATCGGTTGAGTGAATCGCTGTGCCCATGGAATTCCTTTCTCGGAAAAAACGAGGGTGGCCGCGCGGTAGACCCGGCCACCCTCAGGCCAATGAACTCACACCGCGGGCCATCGCCAGCCCGTGATTTGCGGCGCGTCAATGCCGTGCTGATACGCATGGGCACGGCAGCCGAGCTGCCGGTTACGGAACTTCTCCTTCGCATGTCCGCCGATACGCTGCAGCTTGGCGACGCGGTCGATGGCGTCAATGGCCAGGCTGAACCGGTCGGTCTCGTTGTTGATCGCCAGTTCCATCGGCGTATTGATGTTGCCTTTTTCCTTGTAACCGCGGACGTGCAACGTCCTGTTGTTGCGTCCGTAGGTCAGGCGGTGGATCAGCCATGGGTACCCGTGGAAGTTGAAGATGACCGGCTTGTCGGCGGTGAACAGCGAGTCGTAATCCTTGTCGCTCAAACCGTGCGGATGTTCCGAGCAGGGCTGCAGCTTAAAAAGGTCCACGACGTTGATGAAGCGGATCTTCAGATCGGGGAACTCCTCGTGCAGCAGCATCGTGGCCGCCAGGGCCTCTTGCGTGGGGATATCGCCGGCGGACGCTATCACCAGGTCGGGCTCGCAGCCCTGATCGTTGCTGGCCCACTCCCAAATCCCGATGCCCTTGGTGCAGTGCTCGATGGCCGCGTCCATATTCAGGTATTGCAGATGCAACTGCTTGTCGGACACGATCACGTTGATGTAGTTCTCGCTCTTCAGGCAGTGATTCGCGACGGAGAGCAGGCAATTCGCGTCCGGCGGCAGGTAGATGCGGGTCACCGCGGCGCTCTTGTTGAGGACCACGTCCAGGAAGCCGGGATCCTGGTGCGTGAACCCGTTGTGGTCCTGCCGCCAGACCGTCGAGGTGATCAGCAGGTTCAGCGACGAGATCGGACGGCGCCACGGGAGATGATTGCAGATCGAGAGCCACTTCGCGTGCTGGTTGAACATCGAGTCCACCACGTGAATGAAAGCCTCGTACGACGAGAAGAAGCCATTCCGCCCCGTGAGCAGGTAGCCTTCGAGCATGCCTTCCATGGTGTGCTCGCTCAGCATCTCGATGACGCGCCCGTCGGTGGCCAGTTCGCCGCCATCCTGATCTTCCGGAAAGTACTCGGCGATCCAGAATTTCTTGGCAGCCTGATACACAGCCTGCAGCTTGTTCGACGTGGTTTCGTCCGGGCCGAACACTCGGAAGTTGGTCATGTTCAGCTTCATCACGTCGCGCAGAAAGTTACCCAGCGGCGGCACATTCTCCACCTCTAACGAGCCGGGCCTGTCCACGTTGACCGCGTAATCCTTGAACGCAGGCAGGCGCAGCGCTCTTCTGAGGACGCCGCCGTTGGCGTGCGGATTGGCGCTCATGCGGCGGTCGCCGGCGGGCGCCAGAGCCTTGAGGCCGGCTTGCAGCTTGCCGCTGGTGTCAAACAACTCGTCCGGCCGCTGGTCGCGCATCCACTTCTCGAGGATCTGCAACTGCTCGGGATTCTTTTTGACGTCGGTTAGCGGAACCTGGTGCGCGCGCCAAAAGCCTTCGAGCCGATGCCCGCCCACCTGTTCCGGAGCGCCCCATCCCTTCGGCGATCGCAGCACGATCATCGGCCAGCGAGGCCGGCTCGCAACGCCTGTCCGGCGGCATTCCTGCCGATGCCGCCGGATCTCCTGGACGCAGTGCTCCACTGTGGCCGCCATCGCCTGATGCATGCTCTCTGGATCGGAGCCTTCAACGAAATGCGGCGTCCAGCCGTAGCCTTTCAGCAGGTCCTCCAGTTCTTCATGGCTGATGCGCGCGAGCAGCGTGGGATTATTGATCTTGTACCCGTTCAAATGGAGAATTGGGAGCACCGCGCCGTCGCGAATCGGGCTCAGAAACTTGTTGATGTGCCACGAAGTCGCCAGCGGTCCGGTCTCGGACTCGCCGTCGCCCACCACCGCGGCCACGATCAGTTCGGGGTTGTCGAACGCGGCGCCGCAGGCATGCGACAGCACGTAGCCCAACTCGCCGCCTTCATGAATCGAGCCGGGTGTTTCCGGTGTGCAGTGGCTCCCGATGCCGCCTGGAAACGAGAATTGTCGGAAGAATTCGCACATCCCGTGCTCATCTTCGCTCTTGTCCGGATAGATTTCGGAGTACGTCCCCTCCAGGTACCCCGGCGCCAACACGCCCGGAGCGCCATGACCCGGCCCGGCCATGAAGATCATGTCGAGGTCGAACTTCTTGATCAGACGGTTCAGATGGATGTAGATGAAGGATAGCCCTGGGCTAGAGCCCCAATGGCCGAGCAGCCGGTTCTTGATGTGCTCCGGCTTAAGCGGCGTCTTCAACAGCGGGTTGTCCTGGAGATAGATCATCCCGAGCGCCAGGTAATTGCACGCTCGCCAGTACGCGTCGGTTTTCTTCAACTCGTCCGGGGTCAGAGGCGATCCCTTGACAGTGGATCGCGCCTCTCCGTAAGCGCTCAGCGATGCGCTTACGGGCTGTTCAGTCTCTACGGCAAGTGTCATTCGTCGGGCTCCTTACGTTGCCTCGTTGCTAGAACGGTTCGTTGTCTTGTGTGGCGAGGCGCCGATCGGAATGCAACGCTCCGGCCACTCGCCAAACTCCTGTGAATCCACAATTCGACCCCTGCGTCATGTCGGATTTACCTCAGCAATTGACGGACATCCGTCACCGCCATGAAGGAATCGTCACGGAAACGGGGTAGTGATCCGACGCGTGTACGTCATCGTGGACCCGGCCCTGGGAATTCAAATCCTCAGAAATGAAGATCCAATCAATCGCGCTTGCACGGTGAGGCAGTCCGTGGACCGGCGTTGTAGGGCGCCCCTGTAATCGCACCGCGTCATGAAAGCCCGCCTTGCTGAGAATATTCGCGGCATCGCCGCCGCCGGCAACCAGGTTGAAATCCCCGCCGATCACGAACACCGGCCGATCGGTGTATCGCCGGCAATCCTCGAGTACGTCAGCCAATTGCCGGACGCGAAGGCTGTCCTCGCCTTTGCTCTCCAAGTGGAGGTTGTAACTCACCAGCTTTCGGCCATAGACATTTGCCTCTGCTACCAGCGCCACCCTGCCGCCAGTCCTCCGCTGAAACACCGGGAGTTCGGGAACAAACCAGCGCGGTTTCCAGAAGTGGGACTGGTCACGAAATTGAATAAGCCTGCCCTTCGAAAGGGGCCACGGCGACAGCGTCGCCTGACCCTGGAACGCGGGAGAGGCACTGGAATAACCTTCGCTGAGTTCCTGAAACTCCTTTCCAAAAATAAAGTTCATATTGAGAGCTCGCGCCAACTCGCTCGCGATATCGCGAAAGTGCGTCCGGCGCGCGTTCAGATCCACCTCCTGGAGCAGGATCAGGTCGGCCTCGATCGTCCGCAAGAATTCGAGGATTTCGGGAAGCTGCAAGCCACGCTCAATGTTCCAACTCACCATGCGGATGAAGTCTCGCGACCATGGCCGGATCGCCGAGTCTCTCATGGAACGGTCCGGACCGGGTTGAACTGGAAATACGAGTAAAGCGCAATCGGCCAGACGATGTTGGCGCCCACCGCGGCGCCGATGAAAGCCAGATGGGTGATACCGAAAACCGCGAACGCCAGGAACAGGTATGGCATGCAGCATCGCCTGATCAGGAACTCCGTGTGGCGGCCGAGGTACAGAAACGGATTGGACCGCCGTTTCGATGCCTTCGCCTGCCAGATCCTCAGGTACTGTTCGGGACGGGCACCCGCCAGCCTGCGCCGCTGCATAGCGGTAGTCAGAAAACTGGCGACCGCCCCAAAAAAGAGCATGCTACCCCAGATCATATACACCGGCCCTCTTCCCAGCAGTCCGATTGTCATCCCAGCGAAGATGAAGACGTAATAAAGGTAGTCGCAAATCGTCTCCAGCCAGCAGCCGAATGCGGATTCCTGGAACGTCAGACGCGCAACCTCACCGTCGCTTCCGTCCAGAATGCTGGCAAAGACGGACAGCACGGCGCCGAGCAACATGTTCCCGCGACCGCCGAACGCGAAGAACGCGCCCGCCAGAAAGCTGACGCCAAGAGTAAACAGGCTCACGATATTCGGTGTAATTGGATACTTGATGAGCTGCCGGCTGATCGGTATCGACACTTTACGATTCATTCTCGCGAAAACGCCGTCGGTAGGCTTGACCAGCCATTCGTCCAGCTTCTCTTCTGCTACGCGGCGATCCCCGGGTGTGACGACTCGTTGCCATTGGTTGCCCGGCACGGACTCGCACTCGACGGCATTGATCGACACGAGCGATTCATGCAGTTCCTCGATATTCCGTATCCCCACCGGGCAATTCGTGGTCCCGGTCAACCCATAAATGCCAACAGGCAGCCCGTCCGTAGTCAGCGCCAAAGCAGAGCGACCCGCCCACTCCGCAGCGCGCTGGTGCAAAGATGGGTGGTAGGTTCTGTCCGCCGCGATCAGCACGACACGCTGTCCATCGACGGCTACGTTCCGCAAAATCGGCCCGATTTCGCCCGCTTCTGACTGGAGCCATTCGACGTCCGGTAAACGCCTCGTCCGCGCCAGTTCTTCCTGGATACGGAGCGCCCTCGCCCCGTCCACGATCACCACGATCCGCGACGCGCCAGCCTTTTGCGCTCCCAGAATCGCGCGCAGCAGGACCGGAAGCTCGCCGACCCGCGCCAGAAGCGACTCCATGGGAAGTCCGCTTGCAAGAAGAATCGCCGTATTGCCGGCGGGTTTGTCTTCGTGGTCCCGTGTGGATGTGTCGCGGCCAGCCGACTGGGGCAGTTTCACGAGACACAAGACGCCAACAGCCGCCCAAAACAGAGCCCGGATCCGACGAATCAGTCCCAACGTCAGCCCTGCCGTTGCGCCCATCCCTAGCATTTTCGCCAAGACCATGTTTCCGCCTTCATAAGTGCCGATATTCCCCGGATTGAAAATTCCGATCACATTCACCAGCTTGGTTAGTCCTTCGATTGCGAGGGCCGAAAGAAATCCGGTGCGCTCGCCCATAAGTCGCAGGATGAGGTAGACCTCCAGCACCGCTGCCAGATGCCCGGCCAGATTGAGGGCGAAACCGCCCCAGAACGCGCCGCGCGCGTGGTGAAAGAAGTCGAGCAGCCTGTTTTCCACCGAGACAATTGTGGACAGCCTGGCGTCAACCCAGCGCCCGGCGAACTTGATGCGGCTTACCGCTCGCGCGGGACCTGCGAGCACCGCCCACCGTCTCCGCACCGCAACCACGGCCAACGCGATCATCCCCGCGAGTACAACAACGAAAATATCAGCGTAAAGCGCCATCTTATGCGACAGCGGTAACAGGAATAGCACCGAAACTACACCCGCGATGGTGACGAGAGCGCTGGTCAGTGTGAACAACGCCCGATCCAACGCCACCGAGCTCACCCGGCTGGCTATCGGCAGATCCGCACCCAGTCCTGTGACTCGCCACGTATCGCCGAAGACCTGGCCGAACACCCCGACCTGTCCCGCGGCTTCCGATGTCAGACGCAACGCGAGCATGCGGCGAAACGAAGCCCGATCTTTCTCGTCACGCAGCGTGAGGCGCCACGCCCAGGTCCGCACGAGGTGAGAAGCGCCTGCCAAACCGATCACCAGGACCACGCCCCACCCGACGGCGGCGATCCCTTCGACAATCCTCGTGGGGCCCGCGCGCCGCACCAGGTGCGCCAAGAGCAAAAGGCCGAACAGGACCGCCGCCAGACGGCCCCACTGCTTGCTGCTGGACGTTGCCTCAGGCATACACTAGATCGTCCCCGGCGTAAGCCAGCGCCTCCGGCGTATCCACGTCGTGCCACGGCGCATCGCCGATCTCCATGGCGCGAAGCCGGCCGTCGCTCGCCACGCGTTGCATGCCGTCGGAAAGCGAACAGTTGCCGTCCTTGCTGGCAGACTCGAGATCGTCGAACAGCGCCGGGCTGCAGAGGAACATGCCTGTGTCCAGCGCGTCGTACTCCGCGATTTCCTTGCCGATGTCGACGATCGAGTCTCCTATGCGCCGGACCTTGGTCGCATCGTCGATATCGAAGATGCGGTCCACGCTGGGATCGACGGCCAGCACCACTTCTCGCGGCGCAAGCCGCTCTCGCACCAGCTTCCTCGCGGTCTCCGGCTCGAAGAGATGGTCCGCCATCAACAGGAGGAAGTTACCGCGAAGCGCGCTTCGGGCTGTCAGCGCGGAGATCCCGTTGTGCTTGTGATAATCCGGATTCTCCACCCAGGTAAAGGACGCGCTCCCCTTCCACCGGCTCTCAAACCACTCTCGAATCAGATCTCCGCGATACCCGACCACGATTACGAATTCCTCGATCCCCGCCTCCCGTGCCCGGTTGATCACATGTTCCAGGATGGGTCTGCCTCGAAACCCCACCAGGGGTTTGGGCAGGATGCCCGACACCGTCCGCATGCGAGTGCCGTTTCCGGCGGCCAAAATCAGGCACTGTTTGACGTTTGACATTGCTTCCTCTAAAAGCCCAGGACGAACTTTCCTCGGAACGTCCGGGGCGGTGAGTTAAAGAGTGACCCGAAGCGGTAACTGTCCAGATCGTTCTGTACGTCCCTCGGGTTGAATTGATTGAATAAGTTGAATACGCCGAAGCCTACCTTCGCCTTCCGGCCCTTGCCGAAAGCCGGTAACCGGACTTCCTTGGTAACCTGAAGGTCGAACGAGGCGAAGCGCGGAAATCTGTCCACGTTCCGCGGGCCCACATACTCTCGAAGCTGATTGTCAATCGAATATGGGAACCCGCTATGCAGGTCGAAAACAGGGACCAGGGTGATCTTCCACGGCGCTGAAAATTCGCCCCAAACCAGGAACCGGTTGGGCGCGTCAAACGAAAGGCGCCCACGTGCATTCGGCTGAATGACGGCCAGTGGATCGTTGCCGAAGAACTGATTGAAGTCGTTCAGATCGCCGAACGCCCTGGACCTCACATACGAGGCGTTCACGGTATTCCGGCGCACCTGGTACATGCCCGTGACCTGGAATTCTCGGTACGAATCGCGTCCGGAATTCGAAACAAGCAGCGACGCGCCGCTCGGAGTCACCACAAAGCTGTCGCGCGTGTTCCGCTGCTGGTACGCAACCCGAGCCGCGAGGTTGCGAAGCACCTGGCGGTCCAGTTCGAGATTCCAGGCGTTACTGCGAGGATTTCGAAGGCCACCGGAGAACCGATTCGCGTATGCAGTTGAATTCAGCACCTCTCCTAGCGGGCCCAGGTCCAGCACGGTGCGTGCCGGGAACTGCGGGAATGCGGGAATGTTCAGCGGGACGCGGTCGTAAAACACCCCGGCGCCTGCTTTGAGCAGCGTTCTTCGATCGCGAGTGAGCGCGAGTGTCGCGCCGGCCCGCGGGGCTGCGTGTGTGGAGGCGGTGATCGAATCGCGGTCGAACCGCAGCCCCAAATCGACCGACACACGAGTTCCAGGATTCCACTGGTCGCCGACGAACCATGCGACCTCATTCTGATCG
>Ga0335077_10010430_pt1 | contig 11563 bp, 8 predicted proteins | sample Lox_Sample_31_FD_207151 | JGI IMG/M metagenome (GOLD analysis project Ga0335077, IMG submission 207151) | Soil microbial communities from Loxahatchee National Wildlife Refuge, Florida, United States - Lox_Sample_3.1 | ecosystem: Environmental > Terrestrial > Soil > Wetlands | place: USA: Florida...
CCGCGTCTGGTGCAAAACGCGGAGTACTGGCCCAATGAGGTCGGTAACTATCCACGATCAACCACGCAACTCATCGTTTCGTCAACGGCGGCGAGCGGAGCGGGCTTCGACGTGGTACAGCATGACGGACTCAGATCGGCGGTTCGCATCGCTATTCAATCGGCTTCCGAAGGATCACAAGCCCAAGTAGACATGGACCGGATCGCATCAAATCTTTTTCCGCAAGGATTCACTCATGGATGGCAGGCTGTTACCTGCGTAGAGAACCATGACATCGTCAAGGTGGGAGCGGAGCAACGCATACCTACCCTGGCCGACCCATCCGACCGGCGTTCCTGGTATGCGCGCAGCCGCTCACGCTTCGCGCTCGGTCTGGTCCTGACAGCACCCGGGATTCCACAGCTTTTCATGGGGCAGGAGTTCCTTGAAGACAAACAGTGGAGCTGGGACCCAACTTCTTCAAATCTCCTGTGGTGGAACGGCCTAGCAAGTGGTGACAAGGCCATGATCGACTATTTACGGTTCTCACAGGATCTTATTCGCCTGCGCTGGAACCAGCCAGCACTGCGCGGCGAAAACATCAGTCCATTTCATGTTCATAACCAGAACCGGGTGATTGCCTATCATCGGTGGCTAGAAGGAACTGGGCAAGATGTCGTCATCGTTGCTACTTTGGCTGAATCTACCTGGTACAACTATGCCGTCGGCTTCCCGTCGTCCGGGAATTGGCTGGAGATTTTTAATAGCGACGTGTATGACAACTGGGTGAATCCCATTGTGGCGGGCAATGGCGGAGGTGTCTCAGCATCGGGACCAGCCTTGCACGGCTTGCCGGCGTCCGCGAATGTCGTCATCCCAGCAAACGGCTTTGTCGTTTTTGCTCGAGGCTGAACGCAACGCGATTCGGCAATTGCTCAAGCCTGCTGTATCGAGTTTCTGGCGCATTCCATTGATAGCGACAACATAGTCGCGGCCAAACCGACTGTTGATCAGCAATCCCAGACGCGGGAGGAAATTTCGCACGGATCAGATGACAAATTCAGTCCTGCCGAACGCCTTCGCAAGATGGGAAAAAATGCTAAGAGCCTCCTCAAGGCATTCTCTGGCTTTCTCATTTGACATCTGGGAAGTGGTGGCGTGTATAGCTTCATCTCCCTGCTGGTGGTTTCCCCGCTTTGTGGTTTCATTTACTAACTTGCGAAACTCATCCCACACATGCTCGTCAGGAAAACCATCGCGCTGCAAATGGCAAACGCCGGAAATCAGGCAGCTCAATCTTTCTTGAAGTGAGGCATCAGATACCAGCGCGAACCGGATCTCGCTCTGGAATCTCTCACATGCGTGATCAACGCCCATAAAATCTCTCTTTTCTTGCGATATTCGTTGCGCCAGGATAAGAAACATCGCTAGCAGGCGCGGCTCTCAGATGAGGCGACCTCTCCAGCGAGATGATTGCATGGACTGTGCCCTGATGCAAGATGAGTCACCATTCCCCTGAGATAAAGGCAATCGGGACTCGTCGCCAGTCGGGGGTCAACCGGGACGGCCGAAATCTCAAGCCGGAATCCGTAGTCCTTTGGCTCAGGCGGACGACTTTGATATTTCTGGTTAAGAGATACAGACGTATCAAAATGTGTTTAAACTATTCACTCTACAGCGAGGGAGACGTATGGCTCATCAGCCGGCAATATCGATGCACACCGCCGGTTCCGTCCCGATTGCTCTGCACGGCCGTCCCCTGGAGCAGAACCGGCGCATTGCGCTCAATTTGGACTGGGTGGAAGAAGTACGCGTAAACACGAGCGCCGTGGAGCGTCGCGCGACATCGCATACGATGAGGCGGACGGTCAAAAAAGAGCATCAAGCGGCGTGGCTGCTGCGTGCCATCGCCTGCATGGATCTGACCACGCTGAGCGGAGACGATTCCGCCGAGAGGGTGAAGCGGCTCTGCGCGAAGGCTCGCAATCCGGTGCAGCGGCATCTGGTGGAGAACCTGGGCATTGAAGAGCTGGAACTCAAAGTCGGTGCGGTGTGCGTCTATCACACGTTTGTGGAGACAGCTGCCAAGGCGCTCGAGGGATCGGGCATTCCGGTTGCCGCAGTCTCGGCAGGTTTTCCGGCTGGATTATCTCCACTAGCGGAACGCGTCCAGGAGATTCGACGTTCCATTGAGGCGGGTGCGTCGGAGATCGACATCGTAATTACCCGGGCACATGTGTTCAACGGCGAGTGGTTGGCACTGTACGACGAGGTCGCAGCATTCAAAGAAACCTGCGGTCCGGTGCATATGAAAGCGATCCTGGGGACTGGAGATTTGATGACGCTGCGCAACGTGGCGCGCGCGAGCTGGGTGGCGATGATGGCTGGCGCGGATTTCATCAAGACGTCGACCGGGAAGGAGGCAGTGAACGCCACTCTGCCTGTCTCGCTGGTGATGGTGCGGGCGATCCGGGAATATGCTGAACGGACTGGGATGTCAGTGGGGTTCAAGCCGGCGGGAGGTATCCGCACTGCAAAGCAGTCGCTGGACTGGCTGGCCATGATGAAGGACGAACTGGGACGTTCATGGCTGGAGCCCTCGCTGTTTCGATTCGGCGCGAGCGGTATGTTGGCCGACATTGAGCGTCAGTTGGAGCATCACGCCACCGGCCGCTATTCGGCGGCGTATCGTCACCCCATCGCGTAGATGGGTTCGAGTCAGCGGAGGAGACGCGATGAGCATAGCCGAAAAATTCTACAGCATGGAGTACGGCGCTGCGCCGGAAGATCCCAAGGAAGCCGTGCAGTGGCTGGAGCGGCATCACCGCAGGTTCAATGCGTTCATAAATGGCGCGTGGGTGAAAACGGCGAGCGGTGAGTATTTCGAGACGACTGACCCGTCGAGCGGAGACGCTCTCGCCGAAATTGCGGTGGCCAGTGTCGCCGACGTGGACGCAGCCGTCGCCGCAGCCCGCAAAGCCCTGCCAGGCTGGCAATCCCTGAGCTGCCACGAGCGGGCGCGTTATCTCTACGCCCTTGCGCGTCAGGTGCAAAAGCACTCGCGCCGGCTGGCCGTCCTCGAGACGATGGACAACGGCAAACCTATTCGCGAGAGCCGGGACATCGATATCCCCCTCGTGGCACGCCATTTCTACCATCACGCAGGCTGGGCGCAGCTGGTGGAGTCGGAGTTTCCCAACTATATGGCTTGCGGCGTCGTTGGGCAGATCATTCCATGGAACTTTCCGCTTCTGATGTTTGCCTGGAAGGTGGCGCCTGCCTTGGCGGCGGGCAACACCGTGGTCATCAAGCCAGCGGAGAACACTCCGCTCACAGCGTTGGCCCTTGCGGAGTTGGTCATGGAAGTGGGATTGCCCGCAGGCGTATTGAACCTGGTGAACGGTGGACCCGCAACCGGCCAGTTGCTTATCGATCATCCGGGGACCGACAAGATCGCCTTTACCGGATCAACGGAAGTGGGTCGCATCATTCGCAAAGCCACGGCGAAGACGCACAGGAAGATCTCGCTCGAGTTGGGGGGCAAATCACCCTTTGTCGTCTTCGACGACGCCGATCTCGATTCGGCGGTCGAGGGCCTGGTTGACGCCATCTGGTTCAACCAGGGGCAGGTGTGCTGCGCTGGCTCGCGACTGCTGGTGCAGGAGCGCGTGGCAGAGACGCTCTACGCCAAGGTTCGCGCCCGCATGGAGACGCTTCGTGTCGGCCACCCGCTGGATAAAGCGATCGACATCGGCGCGATTGTTTCGCCGGCGCAGCTGGAGACGATCCGCAACATGGTGGACGCGGGCGTCGCCGAGGGTGCGCATTGCTGGCAGCCTGATGTTCCGTTGCCTCAAAAGGGCAGCTATTTCCCCCCTACGCTTCTGACCGATGTTCATCCAACGGCAACCGTCGCGCAGATGGAGATCTTTGGTCCGGTCCTGGCGGCGATGACCTTCCGCACTCCTACAGAAGCAGTGGAATTGGCGAACAACACCATCTATGGCCTAGCGGCGAGTATCTGGAGCGAAAATATCAATGTCGCGCTCGATCTGGCCGCGCAGGTGAAAGCGGGAGTGGTCTGGGTGAACTCCACCAACCAGTTCGATGCCGCATGCGGATTCGGCGGCTACCGCGAATCGGGCTACGGCCGTGAGGGCGGCCGTGAAGGCATGCTGGAGTATCTGACTCCGAGGTGGCTACACGGCCTGTCGCCCGCCAAGGCGGAGAAGCCGCGAGCAGAGACCGCTGTCGACGAGACTGATGATGAACAGGACAATTTTGCACAGGCGAACTCGTCAATTGACCGCACGGTGAAGCAATACATCGGCGGCAAGCAGGCCCGGCCGGATTCGGGCTACTCCTTGCCCGTCCATGGCAAAGATGGCCAGTTGCTCGGCGAAGCGCCACTCGGCAATCGCAAGGATATCCGCAATGCCGTGGAAGCAGCACGGGCTGCATCAGGATGGGCGCGGACCACGGCCCACGGCCGTGCGCAGGTTATCTACTACCTCGCGGAGAACATGATTCAGCGACGCGACGAGATCGCGCATCGGCTCGCGGGCGTGATAGGCGAGGACCGCGCCGCAATCGAAGCCGAACTCTCCATCAAGCGTATCTTTGCCTATGGCGCCTGGGCGGACAAATTTGAGGGCGTGGTGCATCATCCGCCGGGCAGAAATATTACGATCGCCATGCCTGAGCCGGTGGGCACCGTTGGAATTCTCGCCTCTTCCGACGCCCCTTTGCTCGGCCTGATCTCTTTGATCCTGCCCGCCATTGCAATGGGCAACACCGTGGTTGCGGTTCCATCGGAACGCTATCCGCTGATTCAGGGCGATCTGTATCAGTTGCTCGACACCAGCGACGTACCTGCCGGCGTGGTGAATCTGGTCGCGGGCCGGCCCGTCGAGCTGGGCAAAACTCTCGCTGAGCATGACGGTATTGACGCGATCTGGTGCTTCCGCAGCGACGAAGAAGCTGCGATGGTACGTGCTGCATCGGTCGGGAACATGAAGCAGGTCTGGACCAACGACGGTCGCGAATACGACTGGTTTGATAGCACCGGAGCTGAAGGCCGCTGGTTTCTCCAGCATGCCACGCAGGTCAAGAACATCTGGGTGCCGTACGGAGAATGATCGTGCAACTGGCACAGGCTACAGCAGGGAGCTGCCGAAATGACGTCCGTGAGACATTGAGGCGAAACAAGGCGGCCGCCACTTTGTAAATTACCTGTTTGTTCACTTGTACTCCTTATTCAGTTGGCAAGGCTTGCAGGCCATGAGCCTGGACCAGTTTTTCCTAGGCCATTAATGCAGCACGCTCCCTGGAGGAGAGTGCACTGAAGAGTTCTTCGTCGTTTTGATCAGCGAGCGTGGCTAGTTGAGGGACCATCCTTCGTCCGGCGGTTGCCAGTGATATGGATTGAAATCGCCGATCGTCGGTGCGGTCAGTACGCATGACTACTCCTATGCTACGAGCCGATCGACGAGCTTTGAGACGCCACCGCGCGTCATCCCAATGCGTTCGGCAAGCAGACTTGGGGAAGTCTCCTCGTCGTCGTACATCTCGCGCATCACCACCCACTCGGCCACGGTTGCACCGCGCGCCTGAAGTTTGTCTGACAGAATGCAGCGGTTCGAGGCGGATTTGGACTTACTCGCACGAGGCACTGAAAGAATTGCCAGTTCCCGCGATACGTTTCCTTCTCTTAGTCTCTGGACGAGATTTGGTACGAGGGAGATCAATGTCGAAGACGGGAAAGAGAATCGCGATATGCACGGGAGGCGGAGACGCGCCAGGACTGAACGCGGTGATTCACGGCGCGGTGTATGCAGCGCGGGGACTGGGCTGGGAGATACTGGGGATTCGCGATGGCTACGATGGACTGCTGGAGCCGACGAGGTATCCGAACGGTGGGGTCGTAGAACTGCGTCGATCGACCGTAAGAGAGATTGCGCACCTGGGAGGAACGATCCTTGGAACCACGAACCGCGGAAATCCATTTCGTCGTGTACTCGAGCAGCCAGATGGTACGAAGATTGAGGTCGACTGCTCCGATGAACTGATGCGGCGATTTGATGACCTGGGGATCGAGGCGCTGATCTCTGTTGGTGGCGATGGCAGTCTCTCCATCGCGAACCAACTCCACAAGAAGGGCCTTTGCGTGATCGGCGTGCCAAAGACGATCGACAATGACCTTGAATCGACGGCAATGACGTTCGGATTCAACACGGCGGTCGATTTTGCTACGGATTGCATTGACCGGCTTCACTCCACCGCGCTATCGCACCAGCGCATCATGGTAGTAGAGGTGATGGGCCGATACGTTGGGTGGATTGCGCTGCATTGCGGCATAGCCGGCCGGGCGGACGCGATCCTGATTCCGGAGATTCCCTACGACATCAAGAAGGTCGCGGCGCATTTGAAAAGCCGTCATGAGGAGGGTAAACCGTACTCAATTGTTGTGGTAGCCGAGGGAGCGAAACCCATTGGGGGCGAGGTGATAGTGAAAAGCCGTGAAATCGGAAGAGTGGAGCGGTTGGGCGGCATCGGAGAGAGCGTTGCCGCGCAGTTGCAGGAACTGACCGGGAAGGAGAGCCGTACAGTAGTGCTGGGACACCTGTTGAGAGGAGGATCCCCAAACGCTCTGGATCGCAACCTCGGGGTGACATTTGGTGCCGGAGCTGTTGACGGCTTGTCAAAGGGGATGAATGGCGTGATGGTGGCGATCTGGCCTCCTCGGCTGGAGTTCGTGCCATTGGAACAGGCAATCGCAAAGTTGAAGCATGTGCCGCTCGACGGCCAGGGAGTCGTCGTGGGACGTGCACTCGATATCAGTTTTGGCGACGAGTGGACTCGGCGAACGAAGCGAGAGTTCGGAATGGCGCTTGAGTAAACTTCCGCCGAATCTTGCGACAGCCATCTGTACGTGATTGATCGATCTTCAGAGCGCCAAATCGCCCGCACATTCGTGGGCAGGGCAGCCGCAGTAAATGTGTGCGGTCGCAGGAAATGTGTTTGGTCCATGACGACGCCAGGATCGGGTCGCAATCGATGATGACGGGTTCTCGCAGTGGAGTCATTGACCGTCAGCACCGGGCAGACAGATATTCTCGAGCGCCCTGCTCCGAGGACCGGCCTGACCACGTCAGCCCAACGGTGGACCCGGGATCGCGTGCCGTTCTGCTCGGGCAGGCCAATCTGCGTTCGATGGACGCCCGGAGTTCGATCAGCCGCTATAATTGGCGTGGGCAGCGCGAACCGGGTTTGCCGCCCAGAATTGGGCTCGGCCGTCTATCCTTAATCGGACGCATCCCCACCAATGATTTACAGATTTGGGCTTTTTGAGGTGGACGCCCCCGCCGCGGAGTTGCGGCGAAAGGGTCTGCTGGTTCGGATCCAGGATCAGCCTATCCGGCTGCTGATCGCATTGCTCGATGCTCGCGGCCAAATTGTCAGCAAAGAGCAGTTACGATCCCAGCTCTGGGAACAGGATACTCATGTTGAAGTCGATGGCGCGCTTTCGGTCGCGGTGGCGAAACTCCGCGAAGCGTTGGGAGACGATGCAACGAATCCTCGCTTCGTCGAAACGGTACCCCGAAGGGGCTATCGCTTTATCGCGCCAGTCGAAACGGCGATCGCTACGGAGATCCCAAAGTCGCCAGTCGTATCGGTTGTGCCGCCGGTCGTCGAGAATCAGAGTCCTGCGAAGAGGAGTGGTGTCCTGTCGAGGCTCGCTCTCGCTTCGTTGGTCGCGGTGCTGCTGGTGGGTGTCGCGGTGTATGAATGGGCAAAAGCAAAGTCGCATGATCCTGTTCATTCACTTATCATTACGGATTTTGCGAACAGTACCGGAGATGCGGTTTTCGACGGTTCTCTGCGCCGAGCTACGATTGTGCAGTTAGCACAGTCGCCTTGGCTTCACATCGATTCCGATGCCGCAATTGACAATGCGTTGCAAAGCCTCAATCGACCTCCGTCCCAGGGCCGCGTGACACCGGAGATAGCGCGACAGGCCTGCGAGCCACTTCAGGCTGATGCAGTCCTCTCCGGCTCGATCAGCCGACGCGGCACCGACAACTATCTGATTGAGCTGGAGAGTCGTCGCTGCGGTGATGGTGAGCGCCTCAGCCGCGCATCGGCTGAGGTGAAAGGACGCGACGCCGTGCTGGGAATGCTGGGACAAATGCTGGCGACCGTTCGGCAGGACCTCGGCGAGTCGAGAGCTACGATGGAGCGTTTCAACATCCCGTTGGAGCAGGCCACCACAGACTCCCTTGAGGCATTGAACGCCTATCGGGTCGGGTACGACCTTCGCAGTAAGGGGCGCTCGCAGGATTCCATTCCTTATTTCAAGGCTGCGATTCTGCTGGACCCACGATTTGCAATGGCGTATGAGCAGTTAGGCTCCGCCTACACAAATCTGGGAGAAGAAAAGACGGGCTCCGGCTTCGTGAAAAAGGCCTTCGATCTCCGTGAGCGCGCTACCGAACCGGAGCGCTATGTCATCTCCGGACGCTACTTTGACATCGTCGCGGTTGAGCTGGAAAAGGCGCTGGCAATCTATTCCCTTTGGCACACTACCTATCCACGCGATTGGAGTCCGCTCAATGCGCTGGCAAACGACCAGAACCTCATCGGGCGGTATCCGGACGCGATTGCTTCTGCGCAGGAAGCGGTGCGCCTGGAGCCAAACCATTCGTTTCCCTATACGAATCTGGCTGTGGCCCTTCTTGGAGCCAGTCGCTACGCAGAGGCAGAACAAGTGTGCGCCGATGCGGCGGCAAGACACCGGACGTCTTCCGTCCTTCGGCGGGTGAGATTCCAACTCGCATTCGCGAGCGGAGACACTGAACGTATAGGCAAGTCCGCTGAGGCAATGAAGGATGCTGTCGATGATTCGTTCTGGCTGGCAGAGGCTGCGTTCGCGCAGGGAAAGGTCAAGGAAGCCGGAAAGCTCTTCGCAGCCTCCGCAGTACAGGCGCACAACGCAGGATTACCGGGAATCGAATCCTCCGACCTCACCGCCGAGGCCATTCTTCTGGCCTTTATAGGAGAAACGGACAAAGCACGCGGGCTCGCCCGGTCCTCGATTTCAGACGATGCGGGTGAAGTGGGATATGGACAAGCCATGGTAGTGCTGGCATTCATAGGCGATCTACACCAGGCCGCCGAACTCAGTCGCAAAATGGATCTTCTCTACCCGGTTTCCACTTACAACATTGGCGTCTACCGACCCATGGTGGCGGGCCTGTTGGCCCGGCGCCGCGACGAAGGCGTGGATCGGATTCTGGAGGTCATGGCGCCGGCTGTTCCTTACGAGCTAGGGCAATACGCTTCGTTGCTGCCCGTCTATGTTCGCGCGATCTCACTGGCTGATGCAGGCGACGCGCGAGGGGCCGGACGGGAGTTTCAGCATCTGCTTGACAATCGTGGGGTCGATCCAACCTCGCCCTTGCTGCCTCTGTCGCACCTGGGTCTAGCGCGCGCCGACAGGTCGATTCATCAGACGAAAGATAGCTGTACCGAGTACCAGGAATTTTTACGCGAGTGGAAAAACGCGGACCCAGATGTCCCGATTTTGCTCGCGGCGCGGCGCGAAGCGGTCCGATCATGCCCGGCAGTTCAATAGGAGAGCAGTTTAACCGACAGGGTAACCAGCACTATCCGCTCTTCTTATCTGTTTAGGATCATTCAATGCTCAGTTAGCTTGACCCTTCCGCGCACCAGGTGCTCATCTCTCCCAACGCAGCGAATGGCCCATGAATCTCTGTGGTGCCGGGAGAGTTTTGATGGCAAGCTTTTGTGGCAAGTGTGGATCGCCGCTCGCCGAGCAGGCCACGTTCTGTGGCAGCTGTGGTGCCAGAAAGCCGGCGCCTGGGCAGAACCCACCGTACCAACCAGTTCAACTGTCCGCCGCAGCACAACCGGTTCCGGCAAGCACAACACCTGCCGCGGCCGCGCCGGCAAAGTCAAACGCTCTGTTGAAAGTTGTGATCGCAGTTGTTGCGGTGCTTGTAATGGGCGGAGTGATTGCGGTTGCCGGCGTCGTGTACGTCGCTCATAAAGTCAGCGAAAAGGCCCATGCGGTGACAAGGCAGGTCTTGGGCGACAAGACTCCTTCCGACGAAAGCGGCCTCTCTTCACTGCTGAAGAGCGGGGGAGGGTCAGACAGCGACTCCTCGTTCAAGGGTGACCCCTGCAAATTTCTCAGCGCTGAGGATGTCTCCCATGCCGTGGGCATCGCCATAATTCGTGCAGAGGCTCACGGCGAGGGCTGCATGTATATCGCGAAGGGCGACCCCGCGGACATGACTTCGAAGCACATGGCAGCGATGGTGACGAATCAGGCAAAGTCCAACGGTCAGAATATCGATGCCAAACAGCAGCAGATTATGCAGCAGATCACCGGCGCCTTCTTCAAGCAGCAGGAAGCCTCTGACAAGAACCTCTCCGCGGAAGCGGCCAAAGGAGAGGTTATTGTGCTTGCCGTCAGCTTTGACTCCAACAGCGCGAAGATGGCCATGAAGTTGAACAGGATGGCGTTCGACCATGTAAAGCAGGGTGTTCCTTCTGCCTCAGGACCGGATTCAGCGGAGAAAGCAGGCACCGGAGACCTAAGCGGCCTGGGCGATGAGGCCTATGAGATGGGAGGCACGATGCTGATGGTGCGGAAGGGAGACCAGCTGGCGCAATTTTTGTTCAACGAGTGTCCTTGCGGAGTCGACGCGATCAAGCCTCTCGCCGAGAAAGTCATAAGCCAGCTTTGACCCCAGAAGAGCCGTTGAGGAGAAACGTTATGAGTTTTTGCCAGAATTGCGGTACAGCACTGCCTGCGAACAACGCCCCATGTGGCGTGTGCGCAGGACACAGCCCAACAACGGCTGCCACTGTTGCAGCTCCTCCTGCTCCGACTTCCGCGGGCATGGAACCGAATGCAGCTGGAGCACTTGCGTACCTGGCAGGAATCATCACGGGTGTCATATTCCTGCTGATTGATCCGTTCAAGAGTGATCGCTTCGTCCGTTTCCATTCCCTTCAATCCATCTTCTTTAACATCGCGTGGATCGGGCTTTGGATCGTCTGGATGATCGTAGGTTTCGTCCTGGGCGCAATCACCAAGGGTCTCTTCTTCCTGATCGAAATGCCGATCAATTTGTTGCTCATGGTGGGCGGCTTCTGCCTGTGGGTTTACCTGATGTACAGCGCTTATCAGAAGAAGACGTTCAAGCTGCCCATCGTCGGCGCACTGGCTGCGAAACAGGCTGGATTGTAATGCGACTTGCTCAAGTCCCTCCCCCGGCTGCGCGAACCGGCATCCGCGCTGCGCTGTTTCTGGCGCGGCGCTCCATTTCCTTCTTCACCGGGCATAGCATCATCACTCTAAAAAGCGGCGAAAAGCTGTTTGGAACTGACACCGGAACGCTCGATCTGCCGCCGGGAAACGGAGGGTTTGCTTCGTTAATTACATTCACCGGCGGCACTGGCGCGATGGCAAACGCGACTGGACAAATCCGGCTACGTAGTGAACTCGACGCAGTATCCGGCACTACGAGCGGCGACTACATCGGTACTGTGTGCA
>Ga0335077_10010431_pt1 | contig 11562 bp, 7 predicted proteins | sample Lox_Sample_31_FD_207151 | JGI IMG/M metagenome (GOLD analysis project Ga0335077, IMG submission 207151) | Soil microbial communities from Loxahatchee National Wildlife Refuge, Florida, United States - Lox_Sample_3.1 | ecosystem: Environmental > Terrestrial > Soil > Wetlands | place: USA: Florida...
CCAGCTGGGCGGTATCCCCGTGCTCTCCCCGGAGGGCTGGCCGAAACTCAGCCCCTGTAGGTACGACGCACCCGAGGATCCCTACGTGGCCGTCCTCCTCGACCAGAACATCGCGGGCGAGCAGTGCGCCATCAATGTCTACAAAGGGCTCATGGACGCCACCAAGGACAAGGACATGGTGACATACAACATGGCACTCACCATCCTGGAGCAGGAAGTCGAGCACGAAGAGGACCTCCAGAGCTTACGCGAGGACCTCGATCTCATGGTTCAGCGGGGCAGCAAGTAGAGTCCTCGCTTCGCCCGAGATGCCGCACGTCACTTACTGTATTACTCACAGGAGTCGCTCGCGCTTCAGACCCGGTTCTTCGACTGCTTCCTCAAAGGCGAGGACAACGGAATGCGCAACGTGGCGCCGGTTCGCCTCGAGGTTCGAGAGCGCGCCGAATGTGCGTTGAGCTCCGAGGTGGTTCTGACGCGCATCTTTTCGTCGCGGTGAGAAGGTTCGTTAACGGAGAGCACGTTCCCTTTGAGGGCCCACTCGGCTTCGGGCGCGATTCCGTCGCCAAGGGCTGGCTGCGGATTGCTCACCGCCGCACGGATCTCGCGCACTCCGAACCCTATCGGCCCTTCTTCCTCATGATCGCGCTGAGCCGCTCCCCGAGGGTGAGGTCGCCGCCCTGGACATCGAGTTGCTGCCGCCGGCCACCTACTTCCACTGTTCAGAGGTGTTGCGGCTTGATGTCCAGGGGAAGTGGTTCTGGCGCCGCAGCGGATTGTTCGGAATGTTTCCCGGTGCCTACGCGCAGAGCCCACCTTGCACCGTGGTACTGCATCTCGGAGGCGAACGTCCGTCCCATCTGCGGTCCCCCGAACTGGCTGATCCTTGGCCTACCTTATGACCGCCGACCGTAGGATGAGCTCCTGGCGTGACGCGCGTCGCCTATGCTCCTTTCCGCTTTGATCGCCTCGAGGCAGTGCGACGCGCCCCCATCATGCAGAGCTAAAGGGCCCGACGAGAGCGCGAAGCGGTGGAGCCGGAGCATGTGGTTGCTCAGTCCGACGATCTCCGAAGGCTGGTGTGGCTAACGAGCGACTGCTGTCTACCAAATCGCCATCGCGCGCATACCTCACGACGGATCATGCCTCCCGGCCGTAGCTCGCTCCTCAGCTGGGAGGCAGTCGCCGCGCTGCGAGCCTTCTCAGGGGCGAGGGAGAGGCCCGAAGCATTCGAGCCGAACGCTCCGTTTAGTACCAAGACGGGCAGACCCTGGCCGCCGGGAGGCCGTCCGAAGAGGCCGGGTACCATTGGACTCTGACGCGGTTGAGACCCGGCCTCGCATCCGATCTCCGGGTACATTCGAGTCCAGAGCTGGCACCCGTAATCGTTAGTAATTACGCCAGCCGAGAGAGAACGGGTGGGCGTGTGCCGTTTTGGCGCAGGCTTTGCGATAACTTCGGTGATGGCGCGAGCTCCCGAGAGACTTCTAAATCTCAGCACTGCCGGCCGTGTCTGGCTCGTGGTGGGAATCGCCGTTGCCTGTCTCATCGCTGTTTCGGTGAACTCGCTTCGCGTGCTCGAGTCGAGCGCGATGGAAGAGCGGCGCGCCAAACTGCGCGCCACGGTCGATGCCGTTCACGCCCTGATCGCAACCTATGGCGCACAGGTGGAGGCCGGCAAGAAGGGTCGCGAGGAGGCTCAGCGAGAGGTGATGGAGAGGGTCCGAGCGCTCCGATACCAGGAGAAAGAGTACTTCTGGATCAACGACCTTCACCCTCGCGTGCTCATGCACCCTATCAAGCCCGAGTTGGAGGGGCGAGACGTCTCGAATGACACCGACGCTGCAGGGAAGCGGCACTGGGTCGACTTCGTCCGAGTCGTCCAGTCGGAACCGACTCATGCTGGATTCGTTGCCTACCTCTGGTCCAAGCCGGGAATGACCAAGCCGGTCCCCAAGCTCTCCTATGTGAAGCTTTATGCACCCTGGGGATGGGTTGTCGGCTCGGGCGTCTATCTCGACGACGTCCACGCCGCGATTTGGCACGAGGCGCGCTTGCTCTTGGCCGTAGCCTCCCTCGTCGTGCTCGTCCTCGGCAGCGCCGCGTACTTCATCGCTAGGGGCATGCGACATGCGGTAACGGGGCTCTGCCGAGAGGCGGCGAAGCTCGAGGCTGCAGTGCGGGAGGGACGGCTATCCGAGCGCGCAGCGCCGGAGTCAGTTGGACGCGAGTTCCGAAGCGTAGTCGAAGGCATGAACATGACGGCGGACGCTTTCGTGCAACCGATCCGGTTGACCGCCGAGTATGTGCATCGGATAGCGATTGGGGACGTCCCGCCCAAGATCACCGATGAGTATCGCGGTGACTTTGGGAAGACGAAGGACAACCTCAACAGTTGCATTGACGCGGTGAACGCCCTCATTGCGGATGCCAAGATGCTTTCGACGGCAGCGGTCGAGGGCAAGCTGGCGACCCGGGCCGACGCCTCTCGCCACCAAGGTGACTTCCGCAAAATCATCCAGGGCGTCAACGACGCGCTCGACGCTGTCGTTGGGCCCATTCACGCAGCAGCTCGTTACGTCGATCAGATCTCTCGCGGCGAGATCCCGTCGCGGATGACCTCCGACTTCCGAGGCGACTTCAACGTCCTTCGAGACAGCCTGAACCGCTGCATCGACGCCGTGAATGCCCTCGTTGCGGACTCCAAGGTGCTCGCGAATGCAGCTGTAGAGGGGAAGCTCGCCACTCGGGCCGAGCCGTCGAGACATCAGGGCGAGTTCCGAAGCATCGTCGTAGGCGTGAACGCCACTCTCGACGCCGTCCTGCGCCCGCTTCAGACCGCCGCCCACTGCGTGGAGAAGATTTCTCACGGCGAGATCCCGCCTCCCATCGTTGAAGGCTGGAAGGGCGACTTTGGCGCCCTGAGAGGGAGCTTGAACCGTTGCATCGAGGCCGTGAATCGCCTAGCGGTCGACACCAACCAACTCGCGGTGACTGCCATCGAGGGCAAGCTCGAAGCGCGCGCGGATGCTTCGCCCCATGAGGGAGAGTTCCGCCGGGCCATCGATGGCGTGAACCGCACCTTGGATGCGCTGCTCTCACCGGTCCAGGAGGCTTCTCAAGTTCTCGAAGAGCTTGCGAAGCGCGACCTCACCATCCGCTCCACCGGCCAGTACCAAGGCGATCACGCTCGTCTTCAGCGCGCTGCCAATGCCACTGCCGAAGCGCTGCACTCCGCACTGCTGCAGGTTGCCGAATCGGCGGCGCAGGTATCTTCGGCCGCTGACCGAATCGCTAGCTCAAGCCAATCAGTCGCCAGCGGCGCCTCGGAGCAAGCGGCCTCGCTCGAGGAGACATCTTCAAGCCTGGAAAGCATGTCTGAGATGACCAAGCGGTCATCCGACAATGCCCAGCACGCGAACGCGCTTGCCCAGACTGCGCACCGGGCCGCGACCGACGGCACGCGCGCCATGTCGCAGATGCAAGATGCGATGACGAAGATCCGCTCGTCGGCGGAAGGTACCAGCCAGATTATCAAGGACATCAACGAAATCGCGTTCCAGACGAACCTGCTCGCGCTCAACGCGGCCGTCGAGGCGGCACGCGCGGGCGAGGCGGGGCGTGGGTTCGCGGTGGTGGCGGACGAAGTGCGGTCGCTCGCTTTGCGATCGAAGGAAGCCGCAACCAAGACAGAGGAGCTCATTCGCCAATCGGTCAGCAAGGCGGAAGAAGGTGCAACGGTGAGCCGGCAGGTCGGCGACAGTTTGAACGCCATCGCACAGTCGGTCGAGAAGGTCACTCACATCGTGGCCGAGATCGCCGCAGCGGCGAAGGAGCAGGCCGCCGGTATCGAACACGTCACCCGAGCCGTCAGCGAGATGGACAAGGTGACTCAGCAGAACGCCGCGAACTCGGAGGAGTCGAGTTCCGCCGGCGTCGAGCTCTCTAGCCAGGCTCAGGAGCTCGGCTCCTTGGTGTCCACCTTCCGCCTGGAGCGAAACTCGGCGCGGGAAGTGCGCTCCCCAATCTCTCCGCCTTCGCTGACCCCGACGACTCAGTGGAAGGAGTTTCCCGGAGCGCCTCCGTCCTTGCCAGCTGCCACAGGCGGCCCCCGTGGTGTGACTCCATCCTGATGTAGGGGGCTCCACTCGACTCTCGACTCCTGCTACTCGCCGAGGAAGTTTCCAGTAGAGCCAGAGTGGGTGGCCGCCACCACCTCCGACGAGATCGGCACCGCCGTCCAGGCCACCCGTACGCTCGGCGATCTGCACGCAGACGCCCAGACAACCCGCTGAGCGGTCTACTCTGATTTCTCACGAACGATCCGAACCCTGGGCCAAGGTCAACTGGGTGGCCTTCGGTCGCGCCGATTGAGTATCGGGAGCGAACGGTAACGCACCGCCTAGCCCCCTCGCCTCTTGCCCCTGGGTCGGCGCTCGACGGGTAGGCGGCACAAACGTTCGGCTCAGGCGAATCGAAATGACAACACCATCCAGTCCCCTACCGGCGAGCGAGTGCGGGCCGACCACAGGGACCATGTCGAAGGGAAAGAGAACTCTTTGACTTCGATCAAGATGGCGATTCAGGAGAGTCTCGTACACCGGGCGCTTCCACCGGGGCCAGCATGTCACTCGTCATGGCCTGCATCCTTCGGAAGCCATTGAGGCTCTTGCCCGAGGCTTAGGACTGCGCGACGCAACAGGGCCGCGGCGAGCCAAGGGTCGCCACAAACGGTGTGGCCTGCACGCCTACAGCGAACGCCAGATTTGGCGATGCCCCATAAGAGCGTGCTAGGTTTCCGAATGGCTCCCGAAATGGCGCCAGGGGCCACGAGGATCCCATGCACGAACAGTCGGTGGAGGCAGCGCCGCAGGACGAGGCGATTCTCCGCATCGCCGAGGAGGGTGGCAACCTCGGCATCCAGATCGTCGATGTGGCTGGCCACGTCGAGGACGTCGCCGCCCGCCTGACCAGCCAGGCTCAGAAGTTCCACGGACTGCGTGACAGTGCCCTTCAGGTCCTGACCTGCGACAAGGCGATGGACGAGGCTGCTAAGGCTGCGCGCTCCGTGGCAGGCACCACGGGGAAGGAAGTCACCGCGAAACACGAAATGGTAGATGCCGCCCTTGGCGACATCCGGGCCTTAGTCAACGTTGTCCAGACCACAGCCGCTCGGCTGGAGGAGTTGCGCGCCTCGCTCGAGGACGTCGCCAAGACCGCTGCGACCATCGGCGGCATCGCTCAGCACACACACATCGTTGCCATCAATGCCACTGTCGAGGCCGCCCACGCGGGGGCGTCCGGGGCCGGCTTTGCCATCATTGCTCGCGAGGTCCGCGACCTCGCGCAGCAGGCGCGCACCACCTCGTACAGCGTCAACGCCTCACTCAAGTCTCTGGCAACGGTCGCGGGCCAGCTCGCTGAGGCGAGCCAAGAAGGGAAGCGAAAGGCCGAGTCGGTTGGCGAAGGGACTCGCTCCATAGCCGCGCTGGTCGACATCGTCCAACACGCCACGAAGGAGATCGAAAAGCAGGCAGACGCCATAGCCGATGGTGCACGAAACGTCGAGCAGCGTGTCGGGGGGTTCTTGGAGGACGTGAAGGAACTCGACAGCGGCGTCGATGCGTCGAGCGCCAGCCTGCTTGTCGTCAGCGAACGCCTCAACGGACTCATGGGCTTGGCTGAGCGGATCTTGGGGCTCTCGGCGGAGACCGGCGTCGACACGCTCGATCGGCACTACGTCGACTTCGCGATCGCGACTGCGCACACGATCAGCGAACTGTTCGAGCGTGAAATCGCCCAGGGCCGAGCACAGCTCTCGACCTTCTTCGACGAGGCCTACGCGTCAATACCGAACACCAATCCGGCGCAGTTCACTGCGCAATTTACTACCATCACCGACCGCCTGCTCCAGGGCCTACTCGACGCTCCGCTAGCCTCGGATCCCAATATCGTGTTCGTGGTCGCGGTCGATCGAAACGGCTACCTGCCAACGCACAACAGCAAGTTCTCGCACCGCCAGGGCTCAGACCCCGACTGGAACAAGGCGAATTGCCGGAACCGCCGGATGTTCGACGACCGCGTTGGCCTAGCCGCTGCGCGCAACACGCGATCGTTCCTGATCCAGTGCTATCGGCGCGACATGGGCGGGGGCACCTTCGCCCTCATGAAGGATGCCTCTGCCCCCATCTTCCTTGGCGGGCGCCACTGGGGTGGGCTGCGGGTTGGGTATCGTTCCTGACCTTTTGGTTGGCAATCCCCATCGGGCACGACTCTCCGAGGCCAGTCCGGGGCGCCATCGGCTCACTCGGCCGCGTCGAGGAATCCGAAGCGGCCTCGTCGTCTCCATGGCGGCGGGAGGTACGGGGCGCTCCCGAGGCAATGGGACCTCCGGGTCGAACCTTGCAGGACTTGGCAATGGCGGACAGCGGTTAAGAGCTCTTCCGCAGCCGACGACGATTCCCTGAAGACGCCGGATATCCGGTTATCTAGCATAGCCCCGGAGGGACGCCCTTGTCGGCGGGCAAGCGTGCGCGAGCCGGACGGGTTTTTCGGTAAGCACAGGTGGCGGGCAGCTTTCCGGTCGCTCAAGCCAGGTCCTTGGAACCGGGAATCCCCTGCCCGGTTCATCCGGTCGCCGGGGCACTGAAGAAGCGCAGGCTTCCCGGGCTGAAATGGGCATCTCACCTTCGTCGCAGAGGGAAGCCGACGCCCAAGAGGTCACTGGCTCCAAGAGCGACATGCTATCTAGTCGGTGCGCGGGTAGCTCATGCCCGACGTGATCGAGTTCACCGCGAACCCCCGACACCCCCCGCGCCGATCCGCGAAGCCCGGTCGCCCGGCTTGAGGTGCTGGACTGGGAGCCACGAGCCAGGGCACTCGTGAGGAGCGTCGGCCAAGGCCTACTTCACCCCAACTGCCCTGAAAAAAGTGTAGCAGAACACTCCGTCGTCGTCGGCCGCTCGATGGAGCTCTTCGATCCCCTTTCTCCAGCCGCTCGGGTCCATGAGCCCCAGAGCCAGGGCCTGCTCGCGAACGCCTTCGACCATCGCCGTGAACGTGTTTTTTGTGAACCCTTCGACCCACTGTGGCCCGGTCGAGTCCACATACACCATCCTCGGCGACACCGTCACCGCAGAAAGGCCCGCCGCAGACAGGAGCGGGAACAGCTGCCGACCGATGAGTGCGTTCCCCCCGGCCTTCGCTTGAAGCTCGATGAGGCACTGGATCGCCTGCCGCGCGTGAGCCCCATCGGGGTGGAAAAACGTCGACCCGTGGTCACCCTCAATGACGGTCAACGTGCCGCCCGGCTTGACCCGCGATCTGAGGCTCTTGAGCGCACGACGCGGATCCGCGAGGTGCTCGAGGACGAAGCATACGAAGACATGGTCGAAGCTGTCCGGCGGGTATGGAAGATCGAAAATGTCGGCCACTTGGAACGTCACATTTTCAACCGCGGCGCCTCGCGCACGGAGCCTGGCCATTTCCAGCGATTTCGGGGACACGTCGACACTCGTGAACCGCGTCCCGGGGCTGTTTCGGGCGAGGGTCACAGTTTGTGCCCCGACCCCGCAGCCTGCCTCGAGCACGGAGCTGCCGGGAGGGTAACGCGTGTCGCTGTGTAGCAACTCCGTGAGCGTGCTCGCCTGATCGAGGAGGCGGGCGCTCTCGCGGTCGGAGTAGCCGTGAACGTACCTGTGAAGCATCAACGCCTCCGTCACACTTCAGCATGGGTCCGCACCCGAAGTCGGTGCGACCGCCCTGCCGCCCGCTTGAGTGTGAAGCACCGATGATCAAACCAGACCGTGCGAGCTTTGGTTTCGGGAATTCTCTCAGCGGCGCTTCAAGTCCTGGAGCACTACGAGGTCGTCGACCGTCATGGCGAAGGAGAAACGATAGCCGGCGGTGACTGCAAGGGGTTGCAGCGCCGGCAGCTCAAGCTGCGGCTGGTCGAGTACCCGCAACTCGGCGTCTCCCTTCCAGATGGTCGAGAACGAGACGTCGCGCGAGCGGAGCTGCACAATCTCGTGGATCGCTGGCTCGTCGTGTTTCCCTTGGCTGAGGTTAGGAAAGTGGCGAACGTTCACCGCCCGCGCGAAGCCGGGCTGCGGAAGCGAAACGGAAGTCTCGCGCAGAGTCACGACCGCCTCCGCGAGTCTGCGATCCTTTGCCGCCAGTGAGGCACCGAAGCGCCCGCCCGGCCCGAGCGCCGGCGCCGCGCGCGAGGCGAGCGGATAGCTGCGCGTGATCCAGGTGCTCCCCAGGATCTTGGGCCATCCCTGAATCCATCCACGCAGCAGCGACACGTCCTGGTCCACGAAAATGAACGGGCAGAACGAGACAGGCTCGCCGCGGTAGCGAGCGGAGACGAGGAAGATGCTCTCTCGGTATTGGCTACGGACAGGATCGAGGAACTCTTCCCCTTCGTCGGTCGCCGCCTGCCATTCGATGAAGTAGGCGCAGGCACCGCCAGCTGCCTCGCCCTCCGCGGGCTCGACCCCCTCGGGCAGAAAAGCTCGCACCGCTGAGGGATCAGCGCGGTACTCGACCGCGAGGCAGTCGCCGGCGTAGTGCCAGGGGGGGCTGGTGACGAGGCTCGATCGGCCGAGAGGCGAACGTGGCAGTGTATATCCCTTGGGCATGCGGACTCCCGAAGCGGGGGATATTCGCGCCTTAGGCGGCGGGCCGCAAGCGGCTGCCAATTGAGGCTCACCGATGCCCCTCGACAAGCTTTCGACAGCCTGAAAGCATGGGAGGTGGCCGCAAGTATTGCCCTGCGACCGCCTGAGCCTACCGGGCACTTACTGCATCAAGAATGCGGGTCGATGCCCACCCGCGACGAGGTATGGCCATGCACATTGTTCGTACCGCCGATCTCCCCTGGACCGCCGCGCTCCAGCGCGGCGCATATTCGCAGCGCCGCAAGCCGCTCGGCGGTGAGAAGCTCGCCTGCGGCCTATGGGAACTAGCCCCGGGCAAGAAGTCCTTTCCCATGCACTCCCATCAGGTCGCCGAGGAGGCCCTCTACGTCGTCTCGGGACGAGGCCAGGTACGGACCCCGGCAGGTGAGACACCTATCGGTCCGGGCGACTTCATCTCGTTCCCGGCCGGCGGCGCTGCTCATCAGCTCATTAACGACGGCACCGATCCGCTCGTGTACGTCGGCATCGCCGCGGTGCAGGGCGTCGACGTGGTGGACTACCCGGAGTCCGGAAAGGTCGCGCTGGCGCTGGGGAAGCCGCCTGCTGGGCGGCGCCACGTCTTCCGGGTTGACTCCCAGGTCGACTACTTCGACGGGGACCCCGACGCGGGCTGACCCGACCCGTAACTGAATCCGGGCTCCTGGCATCGCGACCACGTTTTGGGCGAGGCGACGTTACCTTATCGCGCCATAACCCAATCACCTTTTCAGCCGAGCCGCACTTCAGGGACGGCGGCTACGTCCTTGAATGCGTAACCGATTGCCTTTCTTACGAGCATCACGATAGGTCGAACATTTCGCGTGGCATCGCGTCGAACCAGAACCGCAGTACGTTCTCGCGATCGCCGTCTCCCATAGCGGGAACAGCCAATTGGACAAGTCGGCGAAGCGATGAGTTCGTCTGGGGCTGCGAGCGGTGAGTTTTAGGTGATTGAGCTTGCCTCGATTCGAAGGACACCAAGGTTAAGCTGCCAGCGCCTTTCACGCGCCTTCCCACTGGCCTAGCGCGACCCTTCGTCGCTCTAGCCCAAGTCCGCCGGAACCAGCGCGATTCAGCAGAACGGGCCTCCAGCCCTATTGGGGGTGGGGCCTTGCATAGTACGAACGGACGTTCTATTAGGCTGGCTATGGGGAAGGGTGAACAGACGCGCGGCGCCATCTTGGAGCGAGCATGGGCCTTGGCCAGTCAGCTTGGCCTCGAGGGACTCACCATCGGCCGGTTGGCAGAGGAACTGGACCTCTCGAAGAGCGGGCTCTTTGCCCACTTCCAGTCGAAGGAGGGACTCCAGGTCCAGACGCTGGAACGGGCCGCCGAGCACTTCGCCGAGAGCGTAGCTAAGCCAGCTCTAGCGGCCCCGCGCGGCGAGCCCCGGTTGCGGGCCATCTTCGAGAACTGGCTGCGCTGGGCGCAAATGGCTCCTCAGCCCGGCGGCTGCATCTTTGTGGCGGCGGCCACGGAACTTGACGACCGACCAGGCGCGGCCCGGGACGTCCTCGTGAAGCTCCAGAAGGAGTGGCTCGCATTCCTGGCGGGATGTGTTCGCTTGGCGGTGCAAGAAGGCCATTTCCACCGGGGGGTCGACCCGGAGCAGTTCGCGTTCGACCTGTATGGTGTGGCGCTCGTCTGGCACTTTTCCACCCGCCTGCTCCGCGATCGGAAGGCGGGCGTACGTGCCCACCGCGCCTTCGACGCGCTGCTCGCTGCCGCGCGCGCCAGGGCCTGACCCCCTTCAAACCGTAGAGGAGATTTATTATGATTTCAAAGCAAAATAGCACGAACGGTCGCTCTATACCGCAAACGCCCTGGCTGCTCCGCGCCGGCATGGCGCTCGGAGCTGTGGCGCCGCCTGTAGGCGCCCTCCTTGGCGAACGGCTCTTTCTAACTCCCCCGCGCCACGTGGCCCCGCCCGGCGAGCGCGAAGCCCTTGCCAGCGGCGCCGCGTTCGCCGTCCCGTTCCACAGGGGCCGCCTCCGCGGCTGGCGCTTCGGCGAGGGGCCGGCGGTCCTACTGGTGCACGGCTGGGGTGGTCGTGCTGGGCAGCTCTTGCCCCTCGCGACCGCCCTAGCCCAGGCAGGCTGCTCGGCAGTGGCCTTCGACGGCCCGGCCCATGGCGTGTCAAGCGGCAGGCTTGCCTCGGTGCCGCTCTTCGCGGAGGCGGTGACAATGCTTTCTGAGCGCCTCGCCGTCCAGGCCGTCGTCGCCCATTCCATGGGCGCCGCTGGGACAGCCGTCGCCATCCTCAGCGGCCTGAAGCTCGACGCGGCGGTATTCCTCGGACCTCCGCGCAGCCCGGCTGCCTTCTTCGAGCAGTTCAGCCAGGCGTTCTCGCTCCGGCGAGCGCTTGAGCATGCGACTCGCCTCAGACTGGAGCGCCGCTTTGGCCTCCCCCTGCACGCCTACGACCTGCCGCGGCTGGCCGGGGACGCGCGCACACCGCTCCTCGTTGTTCACGACCGCAACGACGCGGAAGTTCCCTTCGCGGACGGCGAGGCCATCTCTGCGTCATGGCATGGAGCGCAATTGGTGGCCACCAGCGGGCTCGGACACCGCCGGATCTTGCGGGACCCGGGCGTCCTGTCGGAGGTGTGCCGCTTCGTGGCGGAACGGATCGGCCGCTGCGAGTGTGGGCGGCTGGCCCCCAGAGTGGTGGGCGGGGGGCGACTCTGCGATGGCTGTGCCCTCGAGAGCTGGCTCCGGGACCGCGAGGGGCGCTGGGCCTGATGCCTCCTCGCAGAAGAAGCCGCGGTCAAGGTCTCTTCGGATGTCGTTACCTATGAAGCGGGCCCTCCTGACTATGGGAGACGGCCGCCCATCCCGCCACCTTCGAGATCCTATAGCGGTTCCCGCCATATGGGGGGCA
>Ga0335077_10010434_pt1 | contig 11561 bp, 11 predicted proteins | sample Lox_Sample_31_FD_207151 | JGI IMG/M metagenome (GOLD analysis project Ga0335077, IMG submission 207151) | Soil microbial communities from Loxahatchee National Wildlife Refuge, Florida, United States - Lox_Sample_3.1 | ecosystem: Environmental > Terrestrial > Soil > Wetlands | place: USA...
CCAGAGTGGATTCGATGTGCTCCAGGTCGGCCGTATCTTCGTTGAACGTGTGCTCGTGGCTGATCGACTTCGGGCCCTCTTCCTCGCCGATTGCCGTGTCGTACCATCCGCCGGCGTCTTCGCCGCGCGATTTTCCGGCCAGGGCCATGCCCCACTTTCCGAAGCGCTCTTCCAGGAATGCCTCGTCCAGCCGCGCCAGATCGCCGACCTTGCGGATGCCGAGATCGTGCAGGTTCTTCTCTGTAACCTTGCCCACGCCCGGAATCCTGCGCACGTCCAGCGGCGCCAGGAACTCCGCCTCGCGGCCGGGAACCACCCACAGCACCCCGTTCGGCTTGGCCTGGTCCGAGCAGACCTTCGCCACCATGCGTGCCGCTGCAATGCCGATCGAGCAGTTCAGGCTTGTCGCCTGCCTGATGCGCTCGTGCAGCAGGTGCGCCGCGCGCAGCGGCGGCCCGTACAACCGCTCCGTGCCCGTGATATCCACGTAGGCTTCGTCAATGGAAGCCATTTCCACCAGCGGGGAAAACGCCGTGAGAACGTCGTAGACCTTGTGCGAATAGTCGCGGTAGCGGTCCGGGTGGCCATCGACGAAGATTGCCTGCGGGCACAGTTTGTATGCGGTGCGGAGCGGCATGGCGGAGTGCACGCCGAATCTCCGCGCCGCGTACGAAGCCGCCGACACGACCCCGCGCTCGTTCGGCCGCCCGCCCACCACCACCGGCTTGCCCTTCAGCGACGGGTCGTACAGTTCTTCCACGGACACGAAGAACGCGTCCATGTCGACGTGGAAGTAGGTGCGCACGCACTCATGTTACCGCGCTGCCTCACGGCCGCAGAATCACCTTCATCAGCCCTGCCTCGCGCCGGTAGAGCCGGTCGAACCACGCCGGACCTTCTTCCAGCGGCGCCACCGCGCTGATCAGAGCATCCACGCGAATTGCCCCGCGCGCCATCAGCTCGATGCACGCCGGGTACTCCCCATTGGACGCGCACGAACCCTGCAGCCGGATCTGCCGCGTCACCACCGATTGCAGCGGCAGGTCGATATCCGGTGTGACGTTGCCCACCAGCGTCACCGCGCCGCCCTTGTGTACCGCCGCAATCGCGGTCCGCACCGGCTCGGCCGCCCCCACGCACTCGATCGCTACATCCGCCACCGCGTCGGGCAGTGGCCCGCTCTTGGGATTGATCGTCTCGCTCGCGCCCACCTCGCGCGCCAGTTTCAGCCGCGAATCTTCCGGGTCGATCGCGATCACGCGAGCGCACCCTGCCAGCCGGGCGGCCTGGATGGCCAGCAGCCCGATCATTCCGGTGCCCACCACCACCGCCGTATCGCCCAGCCGGATGGGCGTCAGGTTCACCGCGTGAACGGCCACGCTGACTGCTTCGATCATCGCTGCCTGTTCGTAGCTGAGCTCGTCGGGCAGGCGATACATGATTCGCCGCGGCACGGCTACGTACTCGGCGAATGCCCCGTGCCGCCGGTACGGTCCAGGCGAAACGCCCAGCACCTCTCGCCGGTCGCACAGGTTGACCTCGCCGCGCGTGCAGTAGAAGCACCGTCCGCAGTAGACGGTCGAATCGAACGTCACGCGGTCGCCGGGTGTGAGATCGGCTACCGCGGCGCCGGTGGCTACCACTTCCCCCGCTGCCTCGTGACCCATCACCAGCGGTGGGATGCGCCGGCCGGTCTTGCCGTCCAGCCCATGCACGTCGCTGCCGCAGATCCCGCAGGCGCGCACCCGCACCAGAACCTCCTCCGGGCCGATCTCCGGCGCCGGCATCTGCACCATTTCCAGGTGCATGTACTCTTTCAGAAGCAGTGCGTTCATGATTGCCTATGTCTCCCGGTGCTCCCCGAACACGGCGCGCAACCTGTCGGAGATCTCGCCGACCGTAGTGTAGGCGGCTGCCGCCTGCAAAATCCGCGGCATCAGGTTCTCCGTGCCGCGCGCCGCTTCTTCCAGAGCCCTCAGGGCCTTCGACGCCGCATCCGCGCTGCGGCCGGCGCGAACCTCGCGCAGCCTCGCCACCTGTGCCCGTTCCAAAGCGGGGTCCAGCCGGAATGTCGCCGCCTGCCTCTCCTCCTCCTGCCGGAAGCGGTTCACGCCCACGACGATCCGCTCGCCCGATTCCACCTCGCGCTGGAACCGGTAGGCCGCGTTCTGAATCTCGTTCTGGATATAGCCGGTCTCGATGGCGCGCAGCGTGCCGCCCATCGCCTCGATCTCCGCAAGGTACTGCGACACGCCGCGTTCCAGATCGTCCGTCAGCGATTCGATGTGCTCGCTGCCACCCACGGGATCCACGGTGTTGGTCACGCCCGTCTCGCAGGCGATGATCTGCTGCGTGCGCAGGGCGATGCGTGCGCTCTCCTCGGTGGGCAGCGCCAGAGCTTCATCGCGCGAGTTGGTGTGCAGGCTCTGCGCGCCACCCAGCACGGCAGCCATCGCCTCGATCGCGGTGCGCACGATATTGACGTCCGGCTGCTGCGCGGTCAGGGTCGAGCCCGCCGTCTGCACGTGGAAGCGCAGCATCATGGAGCGCGGATCCCGGGCGCCGAAGCGGTCGCGCATCAGCTTCGCGTAAATGCGGCGCGCCGCGCGGAACTTGGCGATCTCCTCCAGAAAATCGCTGTGAGCGTTGAAGAAGAAAGAAAGCCGCGGCGCGAACGAATCCACCGCCAGCCCGGCCGCGATCGCCGCTTCGATATAGGCCACGGCGTTGGCGAAGGTGAACGCCAGCTCCTGCACCGCGGTCGATCCCGCCTCGCGGATGTGGTAGCCGCTGATCGAGATCGTGTTCCACTCCGGCATCTCCGCGCCCGCCCAGGCAAAGATGTCGGTGATGATCCGCATCGCTGCCCGCGGCGGATAAATGTACGTGCCGCGCGCAATGTACTCCTTCAGGATGTCGTTCTGGATGGTGCCGGCGAGTTTCCGCCGGTCGGCACCCTGCTTTTCGCCTACCAGCGCATAAAGCGCCAGCAGGATCGCCGCAGTCGAGTTGATCGTCATGGAGGTCGACACATTCTGCAGCGGAATGCCGTCGAAGAGCCGCTCCATGTCTGCCAGCGAAGAAATCGCCACCCCCACCCGGCCTACCTCGCCCGCAGCCATGGGATGGTCGCTGTCATACCCCATCTGGGTCGGCAGATCGAAGGCGACGGATAGCCCGGTGGTTCCCTGCGAAAGCAGGTAACGGTAGCGGCGGTTGCTCTCTTCCGCGGTGCCGAAGCCGGCGTATTGCCTCATGGTCCACAACCGGCTGCGGTACATCTGGCGATAGATTCCCCGGGTGTATGGGAACTCACCGGGCAGGGGGAGCGGGTCGCTCATGACCGTGAGATCTTGCGCGCCCGGCGAAAGCTCGAGATGCCGAAGTAGAGCATCAGCAGCGTCAGGAAAGCCGAGGCAAGCAGCCGCCAAAGATCGCCAATATCCGGTTTCGGCCCCGACATTGCGATGTACGCACGAACCAGGGCGGACCCGAAGAGCACTGCCAGACACAGAAAAAAGAACCCGATGATTTCATTCCACAGGGTCCGCGCCGGTTTCAGTACCGCGGGTACTACGTGCTTTGTAAATTCGGATATCCCCCGCGCGCTAAGCAGCTTCGACACGCCTCCATCGTATCAGACAGCCGCCGCCCCGAATCCCTATCGTGTGGCCCCACAACTGCCGATGGTTATCACGGGTGCCGCTTGTGAAGGACGCGGAGGTCCACTACAATCGAAACGGGTGGATGCGGGCCCAGCGGTGGAACGCCGGTTGCTTCCGGCGCATCTGCCATTAAAGGGGAACTGTGTGGAAGAGCCATTGAAACACCTCATGCAGGAATTGGGAAACGCGATCAACGATTCCCTTTCCGAGTCGGACCGGATCGCGGAGGCTATCGGGGAAATCAAAAGAGCCGGCTACGACGTTTTCCTGGTTCTCGAAGCAACGATTGGATTTAATCGCAGGGACGAGAACAGCGAGGAGGAAGAAGCCGAAGATACCGAGGTGAACGAGGAGCCGAAACGCAGCTTCGAGGCCACCGGAAAAATCAAGTTCACTTCGCAGGATCATCGTTTCCTGCGAGCCCTGAAAATCGCGGTAGACGAAGAAAACCGCTAGCCAAGCAGTTTCCGATAAACCTCCCAGGTTTCGCGGACTGCCTTTCCCCAGTCGAACCTTTGCGCCCGCGCAGCACCCCGTCGAGTTAACTTTTCAGCGAATTCCCGATTGCAAATCAGTGTGCCCAGCGCGTGCGCCAACGCCGCCGTGTCCTCGGGGTCCACCAGCAGCGCGGCATCTCCCGCCACCTCCGGCAGAGCCGCCCGGTTCGAGGTCACCACCGGAATTCCCGCCTCCATCGCCTCCAGCACCGGCATGCCAAACCCTTCATCGAGCGATGGAAATGCGAAGATCCGCGCTCGCGCATACCAGCCGGCGAGGTCTTCTTTCGAGAGATACCCGGTCACGAGAATCCGGTCCCGCGCCGGACTGCGCGCAATGCGATCGAGAATCTCCGCCGCGCCGTAGCCCTTCGAACCCGCGAGAACCAGCCGCCAGCTCTCGCCCACCGTCTCAAACGCCTCCACCAGCCGTTGGATGTTCTTCCGTCTCTGGATCGCGCCCACGTTCAGAATCACGTTCTCGCGCGGCGACTCCGGCAGCGGAAGATGCGGAATCCCGTGATGGACTACATGTACCCGCGCCGGCTCCACCCCGAGCAGTTCGATCACCTGCCTCCCGGTAAACTCCGAAACCGCGATGATGGCATCCGCGCGCGCCGCCGCGTCGCGCGCCTGCGCCGCAAACCGCGTGCGGAACTCGGCCGTGGAGTAGTCTCCCGTGAGCACGAACAAGTCGTGGAAGGTCGCCACCGCCCGGCGCATCGGAATCCGCGGGAGGCGCTGGTTCAGCCCGTGAAACAGGTCCGCGCCGCGCGGCCAGAGCGGCTCCAGCAGGAGGCGCCTGTGCACGTTCGCGGCCACCCTCTCGCGCCGCGCTTCTCGAAACCGGTGCGGCCGGTAGCAGAAATCGAACCGCGTTTCCGGCTGCGATTGCGCCAGGCCAGACAGAATCTCGCGCGAATACACACCGACGCCCGAAAGCGCGTCAGACATGCTGTAAGTGGCGTCTAGAGCGATTCTCACCCGATACCGTATTGTTTCATCTTCCGGTAAAGAGTGGTGCGGCCGATGCCCAGCAGGTGCGCCGTCCGGGCGCGCTCGCCTCCGGTGGCCGCCAGCGCCTTCTCGATGGTTTGCCGCTCGCTCTCCGGGATCGAGATCACCGGCGAAATGGGCGCCAGCGCGACTTCCGGCACCTCGCCCCCGCACTCCGCGCCCACTGCTTCCGAGAGCCGGTCCAGCGCCGCCGCCGACTGCGCATATTGCAGGGGCGAGGGCAAATCGGCCAGTTGCAGGACGCCTTCCGAGTGCATCGCGCTCATCCGGTCGATGGAATTCTTCAGCTCACGCACGTTGCCCGGCCAGTCGTAATTTCGTAAGGTTGCTATCAACTCGGGACTCGGATGGAATTCCGGCAGGCCGGCTGCGCTGCCGGCGCCGATAAAGTGCTCCACCAGCAGCGGTATGTCCTCCTTGCGATTGCGCAGGGGCGGCAGCCGGATGGCGAAGATATTCAAGCGGAAGTAGAGATCTTGCCGGAACCGTCCCGCCGCCACCTCGGCCTTGAGATCGCGATGTGTAGCCGCGATGATCCGCAGATCCACCTTGCGCCATTGCAGCGCCCCCACCGCCCGGAACTCCCGTTCCTGGATCAGGCGCAGGAGCTTGACCTGCATCTCCAGCGGCAGGTCCCCGATTTCGTCGAAAAAGGCCGTCCCGCCGTCCGCCAGCTCCACAAGCCCTTTCTTGTTCTCCGCCGCGCCGCTGAACGAGCCCTTGGTATGGCCGAAGAGTTCGCTCTCCATCAGGGTCCCTACCAGGGAGCCGCAGTCGATAGGCACGAACTGCCCCCGGGGGTTGGCCGCGTGAATGGCCCGGGCAACCACCTCTTTGCCCGTGCCGCTCTCCCCTAAGAGCAACACCGGCAACCGGTTGCGCGCTGACTTGTCGATCAGCCGGCGGATCGCGGCGATCTCCGGCGACTGGCCCACCAGCCCGTGGACCGAGCCCTGCCCGGGCGGTTTCATCCTCAGTTCGAATCAATTCGTACGACGAAAGCGGTTGTTTTCTCAGCAGAATTCTGTCGAATGCGCTCCGCCAGCGCGGCCGCACCGTCCTCGGTGGCCTCCGCTCCCACCAGCACGCGCCACAGCCCCGGATCCTGAGGGCGCTCCACCAGCCGCGCCGTCCCGAATTCCGTCTCCATCCGGCTGCGCAGCCGGTCTGCATTTGCCCGCACCCGGAATGCCCCCACCTGCACGCCAAACAGTCCCGGCGCCGCCACCGGTGGAGTGCGGATCACCTCGATTCGCACCCTGGCGATCCCCGGTCCGATCATCTCGATCTCGCGGGCCGCCGCGTGCGAAAGGTCGATAATACGCCCATCGACGAACGGTCCGCGGTCGATGATCCGCACCTCGGTGGTCTTGTTGTTGTCGAGATCGTATACCCGAACCCACGTATTGAACGGCAGGGTCCGGTGCGCGGCCGTCATCTTTTCCATGTCGTAAGTTTCGCCATTGGCCGCCGCGCGGCCGTGGTAGGGATGGCCATACCAGCTCGCCACGCCGGTCTCGGAATGTCCCACCGGTACCGGGATGGGCGCCCGGGGCTTGGTAGGCGGGGGCGGAGTACGGGCAGCTTTCTTGTGGTGGCACCCGGCGGTCACCGCCACGGCGAGCAGGCAAACGGCCGCGATTCTCATCGGGACTATCCCGATTATGTCATGCCGCCTAAAGCTCGTCGCCGTGTCAGCCGATAAGGCAAGTATGACGAACCGGCGCTCGGAACTGCGCATGATGTGTGCCGACATCGTGGAGGTCCGCTGGAGTGAGAGGTCCGGCAAGGCGCGGCACGCAACTGCCTTGTTGGAGGACATTTCCGCCTCCGGCGCCTGCCTGCAGCTCGAAGCGCCGATCGCGTCGGGTATCGAGATCCGCTGGACCACCCCGCGTCACGAGTTCAGAGGCTATGTCCGCTACTGCATCTACCGCGAGATCGGCTACTTCGTCGGCGTAGAATTCGACCCAGATTCGCGCTGGTCGAAAAAGGCCTTCACCCCGCAGCACCTGCTCGACCCCCAGGCGCTGCTGGAAAAGTAGCAAGCTTGGGTCCGGCTGGCGCTCGCATATAGAATGAAGGTGAGAGACTTGGAGGCCCGGATGGAACGAGGACAAAATCGAACGAGTGCTTTGTCACTACGCGTCGCAAACGGAGGACGAGGCCGTCGCAGAAGATGAAGCCGGTGTTGAGTCCTCCGAGACGGTGATGAGCGTTCCCCGCGAACTTGTGTCCAAGGTTCGGGAGCTGATCGCGAAGCACCAAAGCTGAGTTGCACTTCGCACTCCCCGCGGCACTATCTCCCCGACCAGCTTGCAGCCAGGAAGTCGCGGTTCATCCGCGCGATCACTTCCAGCTTGATCTCCTTCGGACACACCGCCTCGCACTCGCCAATGTTCGTGCAGTATCCGAACCCTTCCGCCGTCGCCTGGGCCACCATCGCCTCCGCGCGCTGCAACCGCTCCGGCTGGCCTTGCGGCAGCAATCCGAGATGCGCCATCTTTGCCCCGGTGAACAGCGCCGCCGCCGCGTTGGGACACATCGCCACGCAGGCGCCGCACCCGATGCACGCCGCCGCGTCCATCGACCGGTCTGCGGCTTCCTTCGGCACCAGAATCGCGTTTCCGTCCGGCGCGCTCCCGGTGGAAACCGAAATGTACCCGCCGGCCGCGATGATCCGGTCGAACGCCGTCCGGTCCACTACCAGGTCCTTCAGCACCGGGAAGGCCTTCGCCCGCCACGGCTCCAGGTACAGCTCGTCGCCGTCTTTGAAGTGCCGCATGTGGAGCTGGCACAAGGTGGTCCCCGGAAGCGGACCGTGCGCCACCCCATTCACCATGCAGCCGCACATGCCGCAGATGCCCTCGCGGCAGTCATGATCGAACGCTACCGGCTCTTCGCCCTTGGCGATCAGCGCCTCGTTCAGCACGTCGAGCATTTCCAGAAAGGACATGTGCTCGTTGACGTCGGGTACTTCGTAGCGCACCATCTTGCCCGGAGCGCTGGCGTTCTGCTGGCGCCAGATGTGGAGAGTCAGTCTCATTATTTGTAGCTCCGTTGCGCCGGGTGCACGTATTCGAAGGTCAATGGCTCTTTGTGAAGCACGGGCGCGTTGCCCACGCCCTTGAATTCCCACGCCGACACGTAGGAGTAGCTCTCGTCGTCGCGCGCCGCCTCTCCTTCCGGTGTCTGGTATTCCTCGCGGAAGTGTCCGCCGCAGCTCTCGTTGCGCTCCAGGGCGTCCAGGCACATCAGCTCCGCCAGCTCGAAGAAGTCCGCCACGCGCCCCGCTTTCTCCAGCGACTGGTTCAGCTCGTCGCCGTTGCCCAGCACCCGCACGTCGCGCCAGTACTCCTCGCGCATCTCCGGAATCCTGCCGAGCGCGTGCTTCAAGCCTTCGGCAGTGCGGGCCATCCCGCAGTATTCCCACATGAGCTTACCCAGCTCGCGATGGTAGTGATCCACGCTGCGCGTTCCCTTGGTCTCCAGCAGCCGCTTCGTGACCGCGCAGACCCTGGCTTCCGCCTCCTTCACCGCCGCGTGCGACGTGTCCACCTTGTCGAACTTCGTACCCGCCAGGTAGTCGCCGATCGTGTTCGGCAGAACGAAGTAGCCGTCCGCCAGGCCCTGCATCAGCGCGCTCGCGCCCAACCGGTTGGCGCCGTGATCGCTGAAATTGGCCTCCCCGATCACGTACAATCCCGGAATCGTCGACATCAGGTTGTAATCCACCCACAGGCCGCCCATGGTGTAGTGGATCGCCGGATAGATCCTCATCGGCGTGTTGTACGGGTCTTCGCCGGTGATGCGCTCGTACATGTCGAACAGGTTCCCGTAGCGCTCCCTGATCACGCTCGCGCCCAGCCGCTGGATGGCATCGCGGAAATCCAGGAACACCGCCAGGCCCGTCTCGCCGACGCCGCGGCCTTCGTCGCACACGTTCTTGGCATTGCGTGAGGCCACGTCGCGCGGCACCAGGTTGCCGAAGCTCGGGTACTTGCGCTCCAGGAAGTAGTCGCGCTCGGCTTCGGGAATCTGGCTCGGATCGCGCTTGTCGCCCGCCTTCGACGGCACCCACACGCGGCCGTCGTTGCGCAGCGATTCGCTCATCAGCGTCAACTTGCTCTGGTATTCGCCCGATACCGGGATGCACGTCGGATGAATCTGCGTGAAGCAGGGGTTACCGAACAGCGCGCCGCGCTTGTGAGCGCGCCAGATCGCCGTGGTGTTGCAGCCCTTGGCGTTGGTCGAAAGGTAGAACACGTTGCCATAGCCGCCCGTGCCCAGCGCCACCGCGTCTCCCAGGTGACTCTCGATCTTTCCCGTGCGCAGGTCGCGCGTCACGATCCCGCGCGCCCGCCCGTCGATCACGATCAGGTCCAGCATCTCGCAGCGGTCTCGCATCTCGACCTGTCCCGCGCCGATCTGCCTCTCCAGCGCCTGGTAAGCGCCCAGCAGGAGCTGCTGCCCCGTCTGCCCGCGCGCGTAAAACGTGCGCGACACCTGCGCGCCGCCGAAGCTGCGGTTATCCAGGTAGCCCGAATACTCCCGCGCGAACGGCACCCCCTGCGCCACGCACTGATCGATGATGTTCACGCTGATCTGCGCCAGCCGGTACACGTTCGATTCCCGCGCGCGGAAATCGCCGCCTTTCACCGTGTCGTAGAACAGCCGGTAGATGCTGTCGCCGTCGTTGTGGTAGTTCTTGGCCGCGTTGATTCCGCCCTGCGCCGCGATCGAGTGCGCGCGCCGCGGCGAATCCTGGTAGCAGAAGCATTTCACCTTGTAGCCCAGCTCCGCCAGGCTCGCCGCCGCCGCCCCGCCGGCCAGGCCCGTGCCCACCACGATGATCGTGTACTTGCGCTTGTTGGCCGGATTCACCAGCTTGAGATTGAAGCGATGCCGTTCCCATCGCGTCTCGATCGGCCCTGTCGGGCACTTTCCATTCAGTTCCATGCTGGGATCTTTCACCTACCTCAATAGCCCGGTTATCACCGCGATCGGAATCGAGCAGTTCCCCGCCGCGATGAGGATGGCAACCACGGCCGCGCCGCTTTTCAATTTCGGAGTGTACCGGGGGTGGCTGAACCCCAGCGATTGGAACATGCTCCACAGGCCGTGATACAGGTGCAGGCAGAGCAGAACCATCGCCAGGATGTAAAACCCGGAAATCGCCGGGTTCTGAAAACCCGCGATCACGTTGGCCCGCACGTCCGGCTGGTTCGGGCCCACCTCCTGCAAGGGCACCACCGCGCCCGCCGTCAGGTGCAGGACGTGGAAGATCACGAAGGCGGCGATGATCGGCCCGCTCCACAACATCGTGCGCGAAGCGTAGCTGGTGCCCGCGTCGTCCTTCTTGACATAGGCCACCGGCCGCGCCGCCCGCTTCAGGCTCCACAGCTGGAGACTGGCCGTAATGTGCAGGATCACGGCCGCCAGCAGCACGATCCGCGCGCCCCACAGGGCCAAGGCGTTGGCCGGGTTATGCAGGAACGCGGCGTAGCGATTGATCTGCTGGGGGTCGGCCGAATAGATCTGAAGATTCCCGAGCAGGTGCGCCACCACATATCCGAACAGCAGGATGCCGGTCAGCGCCATTACTGCCTTCTTGCCGATCGGCGCTTCGTAAAAACGGACAGCCCGCTTCATCGGGCTGATTGCCAGTGCACTCATCGGAGGTCCTTTGTTTTAAGCGAACTCCAGTATAACCGCCGTGCGCCGCCTAAATCATTTCATTCAAGAGTTCCGGCCGCGGATGCGGGATCACGACCTTGTTCACCAGCATCCCCTTCTGGCCCACGATCTCGGCCGCCGCGCTCACCGCGGCCTCGACCGCCGCCACGTTGCCGGTCAGCGTCACAAATGCCTTCCCGCCCAGCGCCATCGCCAGCCGGATCTCGATCAGCTCGACGTTGGCCGCTTTCACCGCGGCGTCGGCGCCCTCGATCAGGCTCGCCACCGAAAACGACTCGACCACACCCAGCGCCTCCAGCGCCTCGACCTTCGTCGCCCCGCTCAGCGCCGGGAACACGGCATCGTGAAGGTTTGGAATCACGAACGAATCGATCACCGAAAACCGCGTGCCCGCCACTCCCGCCGCGACCGCAGCCTCTACCGCCGCCACGTCGCCGCGCACCATCACCATGTACTTGCCGGAGCAGATCGAGCGCGAGAGCACCAGGTCCACGTCCGCCGCTTTGAGCATCGCATCGCAGCCCAGAAATCCCGACGCGATACTGGTCAGTTCGATCAGTCCAATTGAATTCTTCGCCATCTCTTACGCCACAATCTCGATGAAATCCGCCGTCACCGCGCGTATTTTGCCGTCGATGCTGGAGTGCACATTGGCGCCGAGCTTACCATCCTCCACCCGGCCTAC
>Ga0335077_10010436_pt1 | contig 11561 bp, 10 predicted proteins | sample Lox_Sample_31_FD_207151 | JGI IMG/M metagenome (GOLD analysis project Ga0335077, IMG submission 207151) | Soil microbial communities from Loxahatchee National Wildlife Refuge, Florida, United States - Lox_Sample_3.1 | ecosystem: Environmental > Terrestrial > Soil > Wetlands | place: USA...
AGGCGCCTACCCGCCAAACGGCGGCTACCTAGGCAATCCCATGCGCAGCAGCAATTCCTGATAGCGCGAGTCGGAGCGCACAAGGTTCATCCTAGCACCGCAGTCATTTCTTCGCCCGAGCACGCCCTCGATGTCTCGACGAAGCGTTCAGCCCAGCTTGTCGCGCTCGACGACGCGCTGAATACACTTGCCAGCGTCGATGCTCGGAAGGCTCGCATCGTCGAACTGCGATTCTTCGCTGGTCTGGAAATTAAGGAAACGGCCGCTGCGGTCGGAGTTTCACCGGAGACCGTAATGCGCGACTGGAAACTTGCGAAGGCCTGGCTGCTGAAAGAGCTCAGCCGGTCGTGAGCGGCAATTGCATTTAGCCGAGCAGGCTCATGCCGGAAGATTCATGAGCTTGGCTAGTGCTGCCCACTGCGGACGGGGCCGGAACAAGGTGCCGATTTTGGCTACGAGCAACGTATATCTCTCATCGATAGCGCGCTCCGTCCACTGGGCGGCCTCCTCGAACTCGCCAGACAACGCGTGATACAGAGCTGCGCCAACGGCGACGCCGGGAAGCGGGCTGTATTTGACCTTCTTGATGAGCTCAGCTGCGCGATCAACGGCGCCGGCGCGCGCCAGAAGCGCAGCCAGTTGCCCGGCAATGATGTTGGATTGCGGCATTAAAGCATAAGCCCGCTCGGTCACGACCAGCGCTTCCTCGAATCGTCCCTGAGTGGCGTGCACCATGCCCAGCGTTTCGAGCGCGCCGGGATCCACCAGTCGAAATCCATTCCGGCGCAACACGCCAACATGCCATGAGCTTCGGGCAGCGAAGGATCAATGCGCAAAGCGGTTTCTTCCGCCGCGCGGGCGAGCGCGAGCCCTTCCCGAGGGGGCATTGCGCCGGTGCTCGCCTGCGCGGTGTAGTAAGCACCCAGTATACTATGCGGGAGTGCGAATTCCGGATCGAGATCGATCGCGTGTTCGAGAAGTTCCTTGCCGCGGGTAAGCGATCGCAACGAGGTTCTTGCAAGGAGGATCTCGCGTCCTTGAAGAAAAGCTTCATACGCCCGAAGATCGGGCACATGTCGGCGCAATCCCGAGGCTTCGGGAACCATCCTGATCCGTAAGGCACCCGCGATCGCATTGGAAATTTCATCCTGCACCGCGAAGATGTCCGCCATTTCGCGCTCATAACGCTCCGACCAGAGGTGAAAGCCGTCGGTGACATTAATGAGCTGCGCCGTGATCCGGATGCGATTAGCCGCTTTCCGGACGCTGCCTTCGAGAATGTGCTTCACGTTCAGTCGCTGCCCGATCTCAGCAAGCTCCAGGTCTTTTCTTCGAAAAAAAAATGAGGACGTGACGGCGCGCCGGAGCTTTCTCGAGGCACTGACAGATGAGGCGATCAAGCTCGGCCGGCGCGCCGGTTGGCGGCGGCTGCTCATGCAGGATCGCCTGCGTAGTCTCGACTGCGGAAGGTCGCGGCCATGGATGCCGGCCGACCGCGATTTCATACAGAATGATGCCCAATGCGAACAGATCACTTCGCGCATCGGCGCTCTCACCCAGAAGTTGCTCCGGGGACATGTACGCGACGGTTCCGATGATCGTTCCTGGAACGCTTAAGCCGAGTGTCGCCGTTGGCGCGCCGGATGAGCCAGGCATTCGTTTCGCCAAGCCGAAGTCGAGAACCTTGGCGTAGCCATCGAAACGGACCATGATGTTGGCCGGCTTCAGATCGCGATGGATGATGCCGGATTTGTGCGCGGCGCTGAGAGCATCGACCACCTGCCGAATCACTCCCAGGGCGCGTTCGAGGCCCGGGGAATGCGATAGCCAATTGCGCAGTGTCTCGCCCTCCACCAGTTCGGTGACCATGAAAGTATCACCGGATGGCAGCGTTCCGACATCGTGCAGGGTACAGATGTTGGGATGATTCAGCGCGGAGATGGTCCGCGCCTCGCGCACGAATCGTTCACTGAACCGTCGGGTCGAGATTTTTATTGCGACGGCGCGTTCGAGCCTGGTGTCGAGCGCGCGGTAGACTCTGCCCATCCCACCTTCGCCGAGTGTTCCAAGAACCTTATAAGGCCCAAGGCGCACGCCGGCAGCGAGCGCGGTTTGATCCGGATCGGGAACCAATTCGGTCGCAAAGTCGGGCAGGTTGCCGGTCGAGTTGCTCTGCTCGATCATGGCAGCGACCTCTTCGCGTAGCCTTTCGTCAGCTCCGCAGGTCGCGGCCAGGAACGCGGATCGGTTTTCATCGTCCAAATCGATCGCCGCGTAGTAAAGCCTTTCAATTTCGCGCCAGCGCCACCTGTTCGACAAGCATGTGCTTCCCGTCCTCGGCCAATACTCCCGCCGCAAAATTACGCTGACTCCGCTTCAGTTGCTGGTGAACAAGATGTGCGCGTAAATACGTGACACTGATCAACCGGCAGCGCGGTGAGGTGATCGCCAGTTTCAGCTACTTCACGAATGTGATCGAAGAGGTTCGGGAACTGAACATGCCGGCGGAGTACTGGCGCCACCTCCAAAGTCGGGTCGACCGACTCGAACAGCAGTGGACTCAAATAAAGTCAGCGGGTAAGAGCGCGACCGCTTAAGTTGCTCCATCCTCGAGTACCCGTTTTCGGGGCTACGCTACGGACAGCGTTAACCGGCCATTCGATCGGTTCCGGGGCGCCGGCTTAATCACGATATGGACATCCCGGCCCAGGCGGGTCAGGCATTCCAGTAAGCGGTGCTCCGAAATGCCGCGAAACCTACCTTTTAGAAGAGCGGAAACCTTGGGTTGCGTCAGCCCCAGAATCTCGGCCGTTTGAGCTTGGGTGAGCGCGCGCCTTTGGACAATTTCGGCGATCTTGGCGGCCAATCGGGCCTTTACCAGCATGGTGTCGCTGTCTGGGTAGCCGAGATCGGCATACACGTTCCCTGATCCTTGCTCGACCGGAATTCCCCGCACGACCCGTTGTTTCTTCATCGCTGTAGCTCCTTTGCGATCTGCTCCGCAGCTTTGAGCCGTTCGCGGATCAGGTCGATATCGGCTTTGGGCGTGGCTGCGCCGCGTTTGGACTTCTTCTGAAAGACATGCAGCACGAATACCGCGCTTTCGAAACGCACGGTATAGACGGCTCGAAATGTGCTTCGGTCCCAATCCTCTACAACCTCAAGGACACCGGCAGAACCGAAACCTCTGAGGGGCTTGGCCTGCTCGTGCTTTTTGCCGTCCTGGGCCAGGTAGAGTGCGAATCCAAAGAGGTCTACCACCGGCCCCGGCAAGGAAAGCAAATCCCGCTTTGAACCTCCCACCCAGTGCAGCGGCTTCAAAGAGGGGCGGCTCTCCATCTCTACTTTATTATACCCATATTGGTATAAGTACGCGCGAATTGGACGGGAATCGTCGCTTCTGCTTCAGCAGAGCGCGGAAGACCGTAACAGAAAGGAAAACATGAGAATCCAAGGGAAGCTCCGGCTCGGTTACTTTCCTCTACCGGTTTCCGAAGCCCGGCGTATCAGAAACTGGCTGTGTTGCCCCGCTTCGGCGTATTCCGCCATTGATCCGTGCATCGGCGACGGGACTGCGTTCTCGGAGATTACCGGAGGGACCTCCGCCCGTCGATGCGGAGTCGAGTTGGATGCTTATCGAGCGGAACTGGCGGCCACCATCGTGGACGAGTTGATCCAGGGCGATTGTCTTAACGTCCATTGTCCAGTTGAATCAGCTGGATTGCTGTTCCTAAACCCGCCCTACGACTGGACTATAGGGGCCACTCGAAGCGAGCGTACGGAACGGGTGTTTCTCGCCCATACGTATCGCTGGCTCAAAGTCGGCGGTGTTCTGATCCTTGTGGTTCCAGCGGCACACGTCCGGGAGTGCAGCGAGATCCTTGCGTCACAGTTCACTACGCGTCAACGTGGGTTGGTTCCGAGTGGGCCGACAATCCACTCGGCTGAACCCAGCGCCGGAGGACAGGTGTGATACGACCAAGTGGGGAGGAACCCGCCGAACAGCACGGAAAGTTGCAGCCCGCCCTGGTATCATCTCATTACTATGAAAGCGTCAGTTTTGATCCTGTGTCTGGCATGCGCCGCCACAGCGCAATCCATCGACGTCAAAGAGCGCCTGCAGGGTTTCGATGCCTACATGGCGAAGACCCTGAAGGACTGGAACGCGCCCGGCGTCGGCGTGGGAGTCGTAGTCGGCGACAAGCTCGTGTTTGCCAAGGGTTACGGTTTTCGCGACTGGGGGAACAAACTCCCCTACACGCCCGCAACCATGAGTCCCATAGCGTCCAACACCAAGCTGTTCACAGCCATCGCCGCCGGCATGCTGGTGCAGGAAGGCAAGCTGACCTGGGACAAGCCGGTGCGCGAGTCCGCGCCTTCTATCCGCTTCTACAACGATCAGCTGAACAGCAGCGTCACCTTGCGCGACATGCTCTCTCATCGCACTGGCGTAACACGCCATGATTCCATCTGGTATAAGTCTGGATTTTCGCGCAAGGAGCTTTTCGAAAAGCTGGTCTATCTGGAGCCGCAGGAACCGGTGCGCCAGACCTTCCTTTATAACAACCTCATGTATGCCGCGGTCGGCTACCTGATTCAGCTCCAGTCCGGCAAGACCTGGGAACAGTTTGTCAAGGAGAGGATCCTCGACCCGCTGGAGATGAGTTCGACCAGCTATAGCATCGCCGACATGCTCAAGAGGCCGGAATTCGGCGTGGGATACACCGAGAAGCGCGATTCGTTTGATCTGTACAAGATCCCCTACTACGAAGACATCGCCGGCGTGGCCCCCTGCGGAGCCATCGTTTCCAATATTCAAGACATGTCTCACTGGCTCATCGCACTCATGAACGAGGGCAAATACCAGGGCAGGCAGGTTCTCCCCGCCGAGGTGCTCAAGGCCACCATGCAGCCCGCCATCGCACTGCCCAACACGGCGCTCGAAACCCGCGGCTGGGGCGAAATCCTTAATGTGGATTACGGCATGGGGCGCGACATCGCCACTTATCGCGGCCACCTCCTCACGTTCCACGGCGGCGACCTGCCGGGCTTCCACACCCAGGTTTCCTTCATGCCGCAGGAGCGTATTGGGGTAATCGTCTTCGAGATCGGCGACCACACCCAGCCGCTCTATAACATCGTCACCTACAACTTATATGAACGATTGCTCGGCATGGACCTCACTCCCTGGAGCGACCGCCAGCTTGCCATCCGTCTGAAGAACAAGAAGGCCGGTACCGAAGCGCGCGCCAACGCGAACGTAGGACAAGTTCCCAATACCAGGCCTTCCCACGCGCTGGCCGACTACACAGGTACCTATGAAAATCCGGCATACGGCCTGATGATGATCGGGCTGAAGGACAACCAGCTTCAGTTCGAATTTCACAAGGTCAAAATGGCGATGATGCATTTTCACTACGACCGCTTCGACACCCCCGATGACGAGCAGGATGGGCAATGGTCCGTCAATTTCCGGACCAATCCCCAGGGAGACATCGACCAGGCCGTGATGTCGCTCGATGAAGGTGAAGCGGTCTTCACCCGCAGACCGGAAAGCATCGATCCCAAGCTCCTCACGCAATTGCCTGGCGCTTACGAAACGCCAGGCGGCGTCAAACTCCAGGTGATCGTGGCCCCGGACGGAGCCGTGTCTTTGCTGTCCCCCGGGCAGCCTCCGCTTTCGCTGATTCACCTCAAGGGACTCGTCTTTCGGCACCCGCGCTTCTCCGATGCCACCCTGGAGTTCGTAGTCCAGGACGGGCAGGTGAAGGCCGTCATTCAGAAGGATCCTTCCGGTGAATCTACATTGCCGAAGAGGTAGGCCGGCCAGTTCTCTGTCCGGCGGCATCGTCGGGCCGTGGTTCAGTCACTTCTTCGTGACAACCAGGAAGACGATGGTGTTATCGGGGTCGTTGAAGACGTCGATGTGGGCAACCTGATCGGCGGGCAGGGCAGCGGCCAGGGCGTACATGTCGGCATGATCGCGGTAAATCAGGTGCCAATCCATGAATGCCTCCATGTAGCCGACATCGCGAATCCCGGTTAGGAAGTTCGGGATGAGCATGGTTCCACCGGGGCGGACAGCCTCGAACATGCGCCGCGTGAGGGCGGCGGCCACAGGTGCGTTCAGGTAATCGAAGAGACCGGCAGCATAGACGAAGTCGTACTGGCCGAACTGCACCTTGCCGGAGAGGATCTGCCGGACCGATCCCGGCGTCGGGGTGATGCCGAAGCGAGCGTACTCGCGGGCGACAACGTCGAGGCTGGCCTCGTCCTGATCGAAGGCCACGAATTCGGCGAATTTGCCTTCCCGGACCGCGCGGGAAAGCTCGACTTCGCGGAGGTGGCCGGCGGCGATGGCGAGCACGCGTGGGTCTTCGCGGCCGGCGGTGGAATCCAGCATGGCGGCGATCAAGGCGCGGCGGAAGCGGACGGCGCGCGCGGAGGGCCGGTCGCCCATGTAGGCGAAGATGTTGCGGCCGAGGGGCGTCGCGGTTCGGGCGGCCTCTTCGGCTTCGCCAAGTCCGTAGATATAATCCATCATCACGGCGTCTCCGGCATAGCCGCGGGGTTTGGAAAACGCGCGCCAGGTGAACGGATCGGCGTGCATGAATTCGCGCAGCTCATGGCTGAGGCACTGGCGGGCGAAGGCGGGCCAGGTTTCCGGTTCTTCGGCGCGGCGCGCCATCAGATCGTCGAACAGCTCGTCGAGCGGGCGGGCAATCCGTCCGGCTTTCAGTTCATCGGTCACGCGATCCAGCACGGTGGTCTCGGGGAACACCGGCGCCAGGTAAGTCGTCATCCAGTTTGAGGTGGTTTGCATCGTCTTTCCCTCCTGCAAGGTAGAGCGCGGAAAGCCACGCAAACCCCTACGCCGGCGCGAAATCTTTTTGCGATACTGAATCGATTGGAGCGGCCTTGGACGAGGGAAAGCCAATACAGGTCACCAGCTTGCTGCACCGATGGCGCCAGGGTGACGCCTCCGCGCTGGACCAGGTGGCCTGCCAGGTGGATGCGGAATTGCGGCGGCTCGCGGCAGCGTATCTGCGCCGCGAGCGTCCTGGCCACACGCTGCAACCTACGGCGCTGGTCAACGAAGTCTACCTGCGGCTGATGGGACAAGGCGATCAGGATTGGGAAAGCCGGTCGCATTTCATCGCCATCGCGGCGCAGCACATGCGCCAGATCCTGGTGGATCACGCGCGTAAGCGCAATGCCTCGAAGCGTGGAGCCGGCGTGACTCTGGTGTCGCTGGAAGATTTGCCAGCGGCGGTGGAACCCCGTCCGGTGGACCTGCTGGCGCTGGATGAAGCACTGCGAAAACTGGCCGTGGTGGATGCCCGCAAGGCGCGCGCGATGGAGTTGAAATTCTTCGGCGGCCTGGAAATGGCGGCTATCGCGCACGTCCTCTCGGTCAGCATCAAAACAGTGGAAAAGGACGTTCGGCTGGGCGGCGCCTGGCTGCGCGCCGCGTTGACTGCGGCCCCCACCGTATGAGCCCGGAACGCTGGCAGAAGATGGAGGCGCTGTACGATGCCGCCTCGGCGATGGATCCGGCCGCACGGGCGCGCTTCCTCGAAGAGCAGTGCGGGGGCGATGACAGCTTGCGGCGCGAACTCGTGGCCATGCTGGCAGGTGAAAGCAGCGGTCTGACTCACGTGATGGAAGGGGCCGCAGCGGCTGTGGTGGAAGTGGACGACCGGTGGATTGGACGCCGCATGGGTCCGTACCGCGTGGTCCGGCAGTTAGGGGTGGGCGGCATGGGCGCCGTCTTTCTGGCCGTCCGCGATGACGACCAATACCGTAAAGAAGTCGCGATCAAGACGCTGAAGTTCGACGCGGCCGATCCCGCGATGCTCTCCCGCTTTCGCCACGAACGGCAGATTCTGGCGCACCTCGAGCACCCGAACATTGCGCGCCTGCTGGATGGCGGGACCACAGCGGAAGGAACCCCGTATATCGTGCTGGAGTACGTGGCGGGGGTCCCGATCACCAGTTATTGCGAAGAACACCGGCTTTCGCTGGAGCAGCGGCTTGGGCTGTTCCGGCAGGTCTGCGATGCCGTGCAGCACGCCCATCGGAACCTGATCGTGCATCGCGACCTCAAGCCGGGCAATATCCTCGTGACAACAGACGGGGTGCCGAAGCTGTTGGATTTCGGAATTGCCAAACTGCTCGACCCCACCAGCCTGGGCGGCGCGGAAATGCAGGCCACGGCGACCGGAATGCATTTGATGACTCCGGACTATGCCAGCCCGGAGCAGGTGCGCGGCGAGGCCATTTCCACCGCATCCGACGTTTATTCGCTGGGCGGAGTGCTCTTTCAGCTTTTGACGGGGGAGCGCCCGCACGAACTCAAGACCTATGCCCCCGACGAGGTGGCGCGGGTCGTTTGCCTCAGTGAGATCCGGCGGCCCAGCGCCCTGGGGAACCGGCGTTTGCGCGGCGACCTCGACACCATCGTGCTTAAGGCGATGCAGAAGGAGCCGGCGCGGCGATACTCTTCCGTGGAGCAGCTCTCGGAAGACATCCGGCGATACCTGGAGGGACTGCCGGTGGGAGCGCGGCCCGATACCGCTGCCTATCGCACGCTTAAATTCGTGGGGCGGCACTGGATCGGAGTGGCTTCGGTACTGGCGTTGTTCCTGGCGCTGGCGGGCGGGATTGCCGTGTCCGTGCGTGAGGCGCGAATCGCCCAGCGCCGCTTCGCGCAGGTGCGCGAGTTGGCGAATACCTTCCTGTTTCAGTTCTACGATCAGGTGACGCCGTTGCCGGGCTCGACCGCCGTGCGGGCATCAATTGTCGAAACCGCGCGCAAGTATCTGGACGGCCTTTCCAGGGAAGCGGGGAACGACAAAGGGCTGCTGCTGGAACTGGGCCAGGCCTACGAGCGGCTGGGGCAGGTGCAAAGCCGGCCGGGAACCGCCAACCTGGGCCGTCTGGACGATGCACGCCGCAGCTTTCGGAGCGCCATGGATCTGTATGCGCGCGTGCCGGTGACCCGCCAATCGCCGGAAAATGAACGGCACGACGCGGCGTGGGCACTGTTCCTTTGGAGCCGGATGGAATTCGGAGCTGGAAACTATGACAAGACCGAGGCGCTCGACCGCCGCGCCATGGACTTGCTGGGGCCGAATCCGCAAGCGCCGCCCAACCGCCTGCTTTACGCCATGGGGCAGCGCTGTCTAGGTGAAGTTCGGGCGAAAGATGGGCATAGTTCGGATGCACTGCAACTGACCGAGACGGCTTATCGGGCCATGCTCGACCTGCGGTCTGGCGCGGCACCACCGGGCGACCTGGCCTACGAGACTGCCAATACGGAAGATCGTCTCGGCCACCTGAAGATTCGTATGGGAGACCTGGACGGCGCCCTCGCCGCGTTTCAGCAGATGGTGCGCGAAGCCGCGCCGTGCGATGAGAACGGCCCTCCAGGCGAGGCCTGTCGGCAAATTGCAACTCGTCTGGTCTGGGTTGCCCAGGTATACACGTCGGCTCAGAATCCCAATCTGGACGATCGGGAGAGGGGCATTTCGCTTTTCGAACACTCGATGCGCATCAAGGAGCGCATAGCGGCAGCCGACGCACAGGACCGGCAGGCACGGTTCGAACTCGCCTCCTCCTACGGCCTGCTCGGAGATGCGGTGTGGCCTTTGGACCCAAAGCGCGCCATCGACCTGTACGAGCGAGTGATGGCGATCGGCAAGGAACTGGTTGCCAAGGAGCAACTCGAGATCCTGCGCGAGAATTACCTCGCATCGATGAGCCGGCCCTTGATCCGCCTGGGCCGGACGGCGGAGGCGCGCCGGGCATTGACCGAGTATAAACAACTGATGGGTGGAAAACCGCCGTCCAGGCTTTTCGACGACCAGTTGAGCGATGTCCAGGATCGGGCTTTGTGGCCGCCGCTGCTGTTCGCCGAGGGGAAGCACGACGAGGCGTTGGAGTTGCTGCGCGGAATCGTTCGCGATTCGGAGAAGCTGCGCGCGGACTACCCCCAGGAGTTTTCGGCAGTTTTTTTTCTCTGCCGGTATTACCGGGATTTGGCATCACTGGTTAGTGGCGAGGAGCGGCGGCAGGCATTGCTGAAGAGTGCCGCGGCGTGGCATTCGTGGCCGCCCACGAGTTTCACCAGGCGCGAGGAAGGGAAGGATCTGGCCGAAGCAAACCGATAGCTTAAGCGGCGGCGGCTTCCCCAGTTCGCATCCATTCCCGGATCTTCGGGATGGCGGCCAGAGCTGCCATTTCGCCGGCCTCGATCAGCCGCGCACTTTGCTCGAACCCGTTCCAATCCACTCCTCGGACGTCTGGTGCGATTTCCAGGTCGGTCTCCCCGCGCCAACTCTCCTCGGACCGGCTTTGCATGATCTGAAAGCAGCGCGTTACCACCTGGAACAGGTTGCTGGGCGGCGCGGCGGGGGAGGCGGCCGGCAAGGTCACGGAAACTACGTGGGTGGCGCCAAGCCGCCGCGCCAGTGGGGCCGGAATCCCCATGCTCATGGCGCCATCCACCAGGTATTGCCCGTTGTGCGCCACGGGCTCGAACAGTCCCGGGTATGCGCAACTCGCGCGGACCGGTTCGAGCACGCTGCCGCTCCCCAGGAACGAGGCGGCTTGTCCCGTCGAGAGATCGGTGGCGGCGATTCCCAGGGGGATCCGCATATCCTCGAAACGGTACGTCTTCAGGAGTTGCTCGAGAAAGCGGTTCATCCTGCGGCTGCTGACCACCCCGAGCCGCCCAAAGCTCAACTGCGCGACATCGGCGAAGCGCATCGAACAACCGGCGCGCGCGATCGCATCCGGACTGGCGCCGCTGGCGTACGCCGCGGCGACGATCGCTCCGGCGCTGATGCCGGCGATGCAGTGGATCGGGATCCGGTGCTCCTCCAGCACCTTCAGTACACCCACATGAGCGATCCCACGGGCGAAGCCGCCGCCCAGAGCAATTCCAATCCGAAATGGGCCGCTAGCGATTTGCCATCCGCTCGCTCCCGACATTGGTGGAATTGAGAGTTCGGCATTCGACCGGTGAGCAAAATGAGTTCTCCGCATCAAGTCGGTTACTGTCTGCATGTCTGCCTCTTACCAACAGAGAGCGCAAAACACCACCGAAACCCCTACGCGGTTTCCGCGTTTTTGAAGTGATGTCATTCTCGTTTATGACCCGTTTAACGCGCACCGGAAGTTGGGAGGCTGTCGTCAAGTGGCTGTATTTCGCTGTAGCCTGCCAGCCATAGATCCTGACGACGCCGTGCTCCCTTTCTGACAAGCTTGACCGCAGCGAGTGTGCCGCAGCCCACCGGCTGTGCAAGTTCTGCCCAGGCAATGTGGAGACGAAATGATGCTGCCTATGCGGCTTAGCCAGCAAGTATTCATCTTTAGTTTCAGTGATTTGCGCGATCTCTATCAAAAGCGCGGAAATGGCCTGGTCGCCTGTTCCGGCCTCATCAACGGCACCTTTGGTTCAGGCGAAGAACGTCACATCGCGGCGTGGAAAAGCAAAAAGGTCACAACGAAATTCACTGAAGAAGAGGCGGACGGCACGACTATCATCCGCGAGCGGG